>Ga0206919_1094_pt1 | contig 22169 bp, 13 predicted proteins | sample Alteio_BWOrgHeat_67_FD_152962 | JGI IMG/M metagenome (GOLD analysis project Ga0206919, IMG submission 152962) | Enriched cells from forest soil in Barre Woods Harvard Forest LTER site, Petersham, Massachusetts, United States -... | ecosystem: Environmental > Terrestrial > Soil > Temperate forest >... | reverse complement strand
GAGCATCAATGTCCAATCCGCTATCTGTCTCATCTAGAATCGCATAGCTGGGTTCAATCATCGCCATTTGCAAAATCTCGTTCCGTTTTTTCTCCCCTCCTGAAAATCCTTCATTCACAAAACGGGAAGTAAACTCCCGTTTCATCTCCAGAGCATCCATTTTGGCATAAAGCTCCTGATAAAATTCCACGGCGTCGAGCACCTCTCCCTTCGGGAGGCGGGCCTGTCGGGCCGCGCGAAGAAAATTGGCAATGGTTACTCCCGGAATCTCGCTGGGATATTGGAATGCAAGGAAAAGACCGCTTCGCCCTCGCTCATCCGGATCCATTTCGAGAAGGTCTTCCCCATCCATCAACACCTCTCCAGACGTTACCGTGTAATCCGGATGACCAGCGGCAACCTTTGCGAGGGTGCTCTTGCCTGACCCATTTTTGCCCATGATGGCATGGACCTCACCTTTTGGAATGGTGAGAGTCAATCCCTTGAGAATCTCCTTTTCGCCAATACTGGCATGTAACTCCTTAAACTGTAAGCTCATATGTGCTAATATCATCTAAAATCTGGCGGCTGTCTAATACAGCGATTTATTTCGCTGAACCTTCCACTCTATGGTCAACCTAGAAGAGTTGCAAGGTAAACAAGCAGGATTCAAAACAGCCATGCATTTTGTCATATTTAAAATACCAAGCTATTGAAACTGCGAGGGATGTTACCATTTATCTCGTGCAAGAAATGACGATGGTATTTTTCTTGATATCGATGTTTACCCTCTTGATTTCCTGATCAAAAATCTTATACCAGTTATGAAAAGGTTTTCATGACTGGTATAACGCCTTTAGTAGGCAAACACCCCATAGTCATTCCCCTCTGCTTGTGGAAGTCTCGGAGAGATTGACACCATCAACATTAAAGTAAAACGAACCAAAATACTATTATGCTATGCAAAGCCAAAACACTAAAGGGTTATAAATTAGACAGTCTTAACGGGGAGATCGGAAAGGTTAAAGATTTCTGCTTCGATGACCATTATTGGACAATCCGCTATCTGGTTGCAAACACGGGCAACTGGCTCCCCGGCAGGAAGGTACTCATCTCGCCCTATGCGCTGGGTGACATTGAAAAAGACAAGCAACAGATTGCCGTCAACTTATCCAAAGAGCAAATCGTGCAGAGCCCATCTCTGGAGAATCACCAGCCGGTGTCTCGACAATTCGAGGACAACTTCTATGGATATTATGGGTGGCCTAATTATTGGGATGGCTACAGTCAAGGCCATGATTCCCTCATTCTAGGGGCACATGAAGAATGGCGCGAAGCCACCCATGAGGAAAAAGCGTGGGACCCTAACTTGCGTAGTATGCACGAGGTAACTGGGTATCATATCCAAGCTGCAGATGGTGAACTTGGACATGTCGAGGACTTTGTGATTGATGATGATAGCTGGGCGATTCGCTATCTCGTCATCGACACGCAAAACTGGTGGCCGGGAAATAAAGTGCTGATTTCACCCGAATGGATTGAGCGCGTAAGTTGGACTGAATCCAAAGTCTTCATCAATCTTGCTCGCTCCATAATCCAAGAGGCCCCGGAATTTACGGAGAAGTCTTTACTAAATCGGGATTATGAAACCGAATTACACCGATATTATAATCGCCCCGGCTATTGGGTTGATAAATTGATGATGAAGATGCAAGGCATTTGAGGGAACTGAAGGGGGCGGCATCAATGTCGCCCTTTCTCTTTTGGCTCTGCCTTTCTCCGCCAAATGTGTCACCGTAGCTCCTACGGGTCTGTGCTTTGGGATTACCAGCTCTCAGCGAGAGCGGCCCCTTTGGAGTATTCGGTGACACGTCGCTCAAAGAAGTTTTGTTCTTTGGAGAGATCCATGACTTCGCTCATCCAGGGAAAGGGACTCTTGCTGCCGTACTGCTGGGCCATGTGGAGGCGTTCAAACCGACGATCGGCGATATGTTGGACATAATCGCGGAAGAGACCGGCGTTGAGACCGAGAATACCGGTGGGCATGGTATCCTGCGCGTAGAGGACTTCGAGTTCGACAGCCTTGATGATCAGAGCCCGGATCTCCTCCTCAAATTCGAGAGTCCAAATACCAGGGTTCTCCTCGCGGATGCCGTTGATGAGATCGATCCCAAAGTTGAGATGGATTGATTCATCGCGCATGATGTATTCGAATTGCTGACCAATACCAGTCATCTTGTTCATGCTCTTGAACTTTAGGAGCATGGCAAAACCGCTGTAGAAGAAAATCCCCTCCATAATGACGTAGAACCCAACTAGATTTTTGAGGAAGGTACGGAGTCCTTCAGGAGTTTCCGTGCTAAAGCCATCGGCCATGATTCCCTGGGTCAGGGTCATCTCAAAGGCATCCTTCTCATGAATGGAGTTTACCTCGTGATACATATTGAAGATCTCACGCTGATCAAGCGAGAGACTTTCGACGATATAATGGAAGGTGTGAGTATGGATTGCCTCCTCGAAAGACTGGCGCAGTAAGTACTGACGGGCCTCGGGATTGGTGATATGACGGAAGATTGCGAGAACGATGTTGTTTCCGACAAGGCTTTCGGCTGTGCTGAAAAAACCGAGATTGCGCATGATCACATGGCGTTCAGCGGTCGAGAGACGGTTGGACTTCCATAATTCCACATCAGACTGCATGGGAACCTCGTTTGGCATCCAATGATTATTGCAACCTTTAAGATAGTATTCCCAAGCCCAGCTATATTTCATGGGCATGAGTTGATTGACATCAACAGCGGCGCAATTAACGAGGCGTTTGTCCTCGGCGTTGATCCGTTTCGATACATCGTGCATCTTGGGGCGCTCAGTGGTGGTGTTACAGCAGCTCATAGTGGTTTCCTTTTTCTAAGTTGGCGGTTGTTAGATTCTCTGTTCTACTGGCAGGACTCGCACCCTGGGTTCAGAATGCTGCAGGCCTGAACTTCCTCCGGAGGTTTGGCCACCACCATTTCCATTTTGGCTGAATCGGAAACTGATGGCTTTTGCACCCAACGCGGACGAGATTTCATGGTGGATTTCTCAACCGTGCTGGCTGCGGTGGAACGCAGATAGTAGGTGGTCTTGAGTCCCTTACGCCAAGCAAACAGGTACATGTCATTCAATTTGCGACCACTAGGTTCAGCAATATAAAGATTGAGCGATTGCCCCATATCAATCCATTTTTGCCGACGACTGGCACATTCAATGGTCCACTCCGGCTCGACTTCGAAGGCCGTGCGATAGAGGTTCCTGATATGTTCAGGGATCTGCTCGATTTCGAGAACCGAGCCATCATAGTACTTCAGTTCGCTGATGATTTCCTCATTCCACAGTCCGAGACTGCGCAGATCTTCAACTAGGTAATTATTGATCGTAGTGAAGTCGCCGGAAAGATTCGACTTGGCATAAAGGTTTTTGAATGTTGGTTCAATCGACTGCGCAACACCTGTGATATTGGAAATGGTTGCCGTGGGGGCGATCGCCATCGTGTTACTGTTGCGCATTCCATACTGACGGACTGCGTCGCGAACCTGATCCCAATTCATGGTAGAGTTCCGATCCATATCAAGTTCTCCCCCCCGCTCACCCTCCAACAAAGCAATCGTATCAATCGGCAGATAACCTTTATCCCACTTTGACCCGCGATAGCTGGCGTATGTTCCCCGTTCCCTAGCCAGCTCTGTAGAGGCTAGGATGGCGTAGAACGAGATCATTTCCATGCTGCGATCGGCAAACTCGATGGCCTCATTGCTAGCATAAGGAAGCCGGAGTTTGTAAAGGGCATCCTGAAATCCCATAATTCCGAGTCCAACCGGCCGATGCTTGAGGTTGGAATTTTTTGCCTCAACGGTAGGATAGTAATTAATGTCAACGACGTTATCCAACATCCGCATGGCGGTCTTGGTGGTTTGAGCGATCAGGCTCTCATTTAGACCTCTGAGGGTTGTGTGATTGAGAAGGTTGATCGAACCTAGATTACAAACGGCGGTTTCGTCGACGGAGGTATTTAAGAGGATCTCCGTGCACAGGTTGGAGCTATGGACCACGCCAACATGATTTTGTGGAGAGCGGATATTGGAAGGATCTTTGAAAGTAATCCAGGGATGTCCTGTTTCAAATAGCATTGTCAGCATTTTACGCCAGAGAACGATCGCCTCAATCCGCTTGAAGAGCTTGATCTGACCGGATTCGGTCATGGCCTCATATTCTTCATAGCGTTTTTCGAAGGCTCGACCATACAGGTCATGTAAATCAGGGGTGTCACTTGGGCTGAACAGCGTCCACATCTCGTTCCGGATGATCCGCTTCATGAACAAGTCAGGAATCCAGTTGGCGATGTTCATATCGTGCGTACGACGGCGCTCATCACCGGTGTTCTTGCGAAGCTCCATGAAGTCCTCGACATCCAGATGCCAGGTCTCGAGATAGGCGCACATCGCGCCCTTCCGCTTGCCACCCTGATTAACAGCGACGGCGGTATCATTGGCTACCTTGAGGAACGGGATGACTCCTTGGCTTCGACCATTCGTACCGCGAATGACTGAACCCGTAGCACGAACACTCGTCCAATCGTTACCCAGACCGCCAGCCCACTTGGAAAGCTTGGCATCATCAGCCACGACCTTGAAGATATGGTCAAGATCATCCATGGTGGTCGACAAATAACAGGAACTTAGCTGCGGATGCAGCGTTCCGGCGTTGAACAGAGTAGGAGTGGAAGAGGTGAACAAGAATTGAGAGAGCACCTCGTAAAATTCGATTGCACGTTCCTCCTTGTGATCCCCTTCGTTCATGGCAAGTCCCATTGCAACGCGCATCCAGAAATATTGGGGCGTTTCAATACGGACATCCTGATGGTGGATAAGATAACGATCATAGACCGTCTGAAGACCCATATAGGTGAAGGACTGATCCCGCTCGATTTGCAGAGCTTGTGAAAGCCTGTCGATATCGAACGTCAGTAATTCAGGGGCCAGACGTCCGTGCTTAACCCCAAAGGTCAGGTAATCACGGAAGTGACGGGCATGCCACTCGGGCAATGTTACATGATTGTATCCTTTTGGTAGGACTTCCCGATAGACCTTGTCCAATAGAATGCGGGCCGCCACATAAGTATATTTCGGCTCACGCTCGATCCGCGATTTGGCCGCCAAGATAACGGCTTGGAAAATTTCGCTCTGCTTTACCCCATCATATAGGGAGGTAATTGCCTCTTCGGCCAGCTCACGCCAGGAACAACAATCCTCCAGCCCACGACAAGCCTGCATTAACTCACGCCGGATTTTCTGGGGGTCGATGGGCTCGCGAGTACCGTCTTCCAAAGTCATCCAGATAAAGGCCTGCGGCTTACCTGTGACATCAAGCTCTCCACGCAATGCACGAGCCTTGCGACGTTCCTCGCGATATATAATGAAACGACGGGCGACTGTGTGGTAACCGGTGGCCATCAATCCGTTTTCGACCAGATCCTGAATACGTTCTATTTCGAGTTGTCCCCCTTGGACAGCCATCGCAAAAGCCTGCTGAACCACCAGATCGGAGACTTTACGGGCAGCCTGATACAGAGAGTCAGGGACGGCGTCCTCCTTGGACAAGCCGTTTTCGGCTCGAAAAGCACTTTCCACCGCCAGATAAATCCGCTCCTCATTAAATACCTCAATACGTCCATCACGCTTGCGGATGCTAAACTCACGTCCATGCAGGGGGTCAATCCCCGCCAAATTCATCTGTTCTCTTGGAATTTCAGTGCCAGTCATTTTAGTCTCCTTTTACGGTTCTTCTGAGTACCATTCTTATGTTGCCACTAGGGTGTGTTTGAAAGAAAGGGTCTGGATGTGCGTTTTCACGTAAAAACCGTGAAAAGTCAGTTTTGCCTGCCGATCTCTAGGGGAGAGCATAGTAGTTGGGATTATTTCAAGATATACTAGGCAATGGATAGATTTAATTATATTCTATACAATCGGTGGGGTGAATTGTTACTTAAAATTCATCTAGTCGTCAAATAAATTATTTATAATCGTACAAATTTCTCACTAGACATACGCAACAGGTTGTGTATTTGGTCGATTTAAGCACTAGCCATGGGGTTTTCCGACGGAAACAGCCGTTCTTTGCCTTTCAATAGAGCCTTACTCAGACGAGAGAAGAGTCAAATATTGAAGCGCCCTCAGGAGTTAGGAGCCAAAACTAGGGCTTCATCGACCAACATGACGGGAATTCCCCCTCGGATGGGGTATCCAAATCTGCCATCTTCCCGCACTAAAAGACCTTCCATCGACTCATTAACGACCTGTCCTGCACGGTTTTTGATCTGACCATCAGAGACCCTCTGATTGATCTTGTTAAGATCCTCTCCAACGACCAAGGCCACGCTTTGTCGGGATTCGGGACAACACAGTATTTGGAGCAGTTTGGAATCGACCATATGGGGCTATTATACATATGAGTAGTAATATGGCAAGAAGGGAAAATCTAAAAAAATCTCGCATTTGCCTCAATGTTGATGTTTTCCTGAATTTCTTGCGCCTTTCGAGGAACAGTTTAAGTCTAGATACTGATCATGACTTCCAATAAATTGACCACTCTAGGAATTCACGCTATTCGCAGCGGCAAAGTTCGCGATTTATATTCGTGGAAAGATGAACTGTGGCTGGTGGCAAGCGATCGACTCTCGGCGTTTGATGTGATTTTGCCGACGCCTATACCGGACAAGGGAAAAATATTAACCCAGCTATCACGATTCTGGTTGGAGAAGTTTGCCAGCATCGTGCCAAACCAGGTCATTAGCTTTGAGTTGCCTGAGGGAATCGGTCTCCCCGAGTTTTCTGGCCGACTGGTCCGGGCGAAGAAGTGTGAGGTGATCCCCTTGGAATGCGTGGCTCGTGGCTACGTAGCGGGGTCGGGTTGGAAAGAGTACAAGGAGTCGGGGACAGTGGGAGGCTTTGCCCTTCCTTCGGGATTACAGGAATCCTCCAAACTACCACAGCCTTTGTTTACTCCAGCGAAAAAAAACGATGAAGGACACGATGAAAACCTGTCCGAGTCCGAGGCAAAAGTATTTGTAGGAGAGGATCTTTACCTAAAACTTAAAACTCTAACCTTAAAGCTCTATTCCGAAGCCTTCGACTATGCTGCCTCCCGTGGTATTATCATTGCCGATACCAAGTTTGAATTTGGGTGGTATGAGGGACAAGTTCTGCTCATTGACGAGGTGTTAACTCCGGACAGTTCCCGATTCTGGCCATCGACCCATTATCAGCCGGGAAAAAGTCAGTCCAGCTACGATAAACAGTTTGTGCGTGACTACCTATCCTCTCTCAACTGGAACCAACAACCTCCTGGCCCGGAATTACCCCCAGTAATTGTAGAGCAAACCCTTGCGAAATACCGTGAGGCATATGAAAAACTGGCGGGACGGGGGACTGACGGCTGAAGCCAGAAGGCGGAAGAGGGAGGGAACGGGGATTTTGTCCACAGATTTCGCTGTTTTCACGGATTATTATTTGTTTTCGATCGGGCTTTTGTGGTGCGGTGGTATTGCAAACAGCCAACTATCAACACAGAACAACCAACTACGAACCAATCCTATCAAAAACAATCCGTATTAATCGGTGCCATCTGTGGATAAAAATCCCCTCCCCTTTTTTGTCTTCTGGTTTCCAGCACGTTTTGAATAAAATCGGCCTTGCATATTGGGAGGGTTATCCCATGGGAAGATATGCGAAGGCGAGGTTCCCGAATTGTCGCTGGAATAATGGTGCGACTATTCCTGTGTTGGCTTGCGCTCAATCTACAAGATCTATGGGCGAGCGATCCTCCAGTGCAGCCTCCCTCGTTCTGGGACGGAAGTATGGTGGTGGGAGTGGGGCGACCAGGATGGGTGTACTATCACGTAACAAATCTACCAAGGAACTCGGTACTGTATTGTCCGAACTATCCAGAACTTCCAGACGCCTATCCGGATTGGCCAAGGAAGCGACTCGAACGACCCATTGTTGAGGAAGAGGATGGTCAGATATTTTTGCGTGATCCACAGGTAGAGAGGGCCAAAGAACTGGAGAAGGCTGAACATGCAAGGTCGAAAGAAAGTCTTTGGGCCAGGCTTTGGCGGGTGATGGATGTTCCGTGGAAAAATCTTTGCCTCAGGAGCAAGCCCAACAAACCCAAAAACTACCTTTTTCTTCCCAAGCTTGATAACTCGTTCACCTCATCGACCATATTCCGCTATCTACCGCCAGATCAATTTTGGCAGGTGTGCTCTCAGGATGTTATTCTCGTAGAACAAGGCGAGCCGGAGAATATCAAAAGACGATTGATTTCCGAGGGTTGCGCCACACATAAGATCGTCGTGATGGTGGGTGAGACACCTTACTCAAAAACGATTCATACGGTGGACTTTTGGCAGCCTTGGAGCCTCTTTTGTCAAGGGTTGGGCAGCGCGGAAAATAAAAAAATGGCAGAGAAGGAAATCGGAATCCAAAAAATGAGGGATGATATTGTAAAAACTGCTGTTGAGCCTGGAGAGGCAGGCGAGCAAGTCATGCGGAAGTGGCGAATTTTGCGACAAACAGATCTCACCACGAGTTCGTATGTGGAGATCCTAGTCGATCCGGAGGGTAAAATGGAGACGCCTTGGCCAGTACCAGAGACAGGATCACGTTTTGAATTATGGGTTATGAGATGGGGAACGGTGCGGGCAACTTTAGTCAGTTGTTGGTCCTCATTTAAACAAATACCGACTACAATCCATCCGAACCAAGAAGGTCGGACTCCCAGTCAACTCATTACTCGACTCTCAGGCACAGGCGGAGAATCTCTCATTGCCGGAGCGCCCTATCGCCTCTCTTGGTCGACCGGAGCGGAGATCCAGGGAGATTTCGGACTCCAGAAATGGAGTGAAGACGTGTCGGGTGAAGCATTGGATGTCTCAGAGTTTATCCGGGTGGATCGATCTGGGAATCGGTTGCATGTGCCATCGAACCACTGTCGATCTGAGAGTTATGCCTTATGGTGGCGAGGAAATCCGGCAGGAAAATGGGTGTTATTGAGTCAATTCCGACAACCAATCCAACCTATGCCACATGTTGATTTCGACGGGGCTGATTGCGACCGTGTATCCCAAAGTCAGTCTCTGGAACTGTCAGGACACTTTTTCCCAAGTGTGGGCGGGATCAAAGTTATTGTAAAACAATCGGGTCACCAGACTCTGATCAAAGAATTCGCTGGGAAATCCGACTGGGATTTATCCTTTTGCCCGGAGGATTTTGGGATGAAAACGGGTCGAATCGAATTGTATGTCGAGTATCCAGCACCCTGGACAAGCAAAAGTAAGGAGCTGGAGACATGGAAAACATTAAGAGCCTTTGAAGCGACCCTGAATGTGACGAGGTGAATCACATGCATCCCCTCTCCATCAAAAAATATCTGTGAAATCTGCGGTTAATACCAGTCATGAAACTTAGTATGAAACGACTTTCCTTGCCCTAGTGGATGAGGCTGCTTAACTTGGCCCATGCTGTCTCTAGGAGTAGAGGAGGACGTGAAACGATACCCACTTCTGGGTTGGATGCAGGCCATCGTATTGGCGATCCTTGTAACCGGGACGGCATGGGCGTTGGGTGGTGCCCGGACATGGGCCATGCTGCCGGCACTGGCCGCCGTAGGCGTACTGGTACTGGTCCAGATTCTAAGAATCATCCTGACACGGGACTCCTTCCTGTTTCGATTCGATCTGGCAGATACTTGGGTGCTGTTCTTTCTAATTTATGCCTTCTTACGGTATCTAACCTCTCCAATAGAATACTATTCCAGGCTAGAGCTAATGATCATTGTAGCCTGCACGACGATATTCTGGGTGGCAAGGTACGGATTGACGCATTCCTCCCAAGGAATTTTTCTGCTGTATGTGCTTGCATTCAACGGCATCGGCATAGCCGGATTTTCCATATGGATGAGGATGCATCCGGAGATTCTCCCGTATGGAGAAAATCTTGCACGATTTTACGATCCCCGGATGATTGGTCCGTTTGGACGCCCGAATCAATTGGGTGATTTTCTTTTGATTGCTGTCAGTGCCGCTTTTGGCACTGCGCTGTTCACCCGTGGGAATTGGGTGATGAGGGTGATTATGTTTGGGGCAGTGGGTCTGATGCTGGCAGTGATCTGCCTGACACTTTCCTGGGGATGTTGGTTGGGGGTGTTATTTATCTTCCTGACGTTGACGATGTTCTGCATCAGACATTCCTCCCTACAATGGTTTTTTCCGGTGGGCTTCTTCCTGGTAGGTCTGATCGCCGGGTTGCTTGCTCTTTGGCAAAATCCAATTTTTATAGAGCGGATCACTGAGATTCATCAGCATGCTCAGCAACATACCCTTCACCACTATCTCCGTGTGGAGCTAGCGAAGGACTGTCTCAAAATTCTGCATGATCATCCCTGGATTGGATCCGGGATGGCAACTTTCAACTTCCTGCAGCCACACTATGAGAACTCTCAAAGCTTGGTTCGTGCTCCTTACGCTCTGAATGAATATCTGAATCTTCTCTCAGATTATGGTGTGATCGGAGGGATCTTAGTACTGGGCTTTCTCCTGACAGTGACAGTTCTTCTTTTTCGAAGGCTTGACCATCGGACACCATCTGCCTTGCGAATATTATTATCCGCTTCTCTGGCGGCCTGGTCGGCTGTGCTGGTCCATTGTCTGGTTGATTTCAACCTTCATATCCCGGCATGTGCTTTTGCTTTCTCCCTTGTGACAGGATTGGGGCTGCGGTATTCGACAATAGCAGGACTGCACCTCCCTCATGGCGAAAGACAGGCGGTTCATTTTGTTTTTGCCTTCTTCCTCTCCGCCCTGCTGACTGGATTTGGATGGTTGGGATGGAAAACTGCCGGCGGTTTTTACCCATATTGGCAGGCAGTCTCTTTCTCCACCAAGTTAGATCCAAATAGGGACGGTCCATTCCTCCCCTTCGATGAGGCTATTCCGTTACTTAAAAAATCGGCCATGATCGATCCATCCTCGCCCGATACAGCGTCGCTTTTAGGCGATCTTTACCGTGCTCAGGCGGCTGAGATACCCAGTGTGAATGAGAGAGTTCCCCTGGCATCTGAGTCAATCCACTGGTACCAGACCTACCACCAGATCAATCCACTGGATGATGATGCCCTGTACAAACTCGGCCTGTCGTATGACTTGCTGAATCGGAACATTGAGGCGTGTCTATGCTATCAAATTATTATCGACCGACAGCCCTACAACGGATTTTATCATCAAGCCTTGGGAAGGTCATTGCAAAATCAGGGTAAAATATCCGAATCCATTCAGGCCTATCAAGCTGCTCAAAACTGTCCCTACGGCAATACCGGAGTTGAGGAGGAGCTGAAGTATTTGGAGCTCCTTCAAGCTCAAGAACCTGAGGAGGTTCATCCGTCAATCCATCACGAGACATTGCCTTAGGAGTTTGTTGCACCATTTCTATGACCCCTTCCCGATTGTTGAGCATTATGATACCCAATTCTAATTTCCAATCACAAGCATCCCACAGGCTGCTTCAAATTGGTTTTTATATGGAGTGCGGTGACAATGACACCGCTTTGCCTTCCGAGCGGCCACGACGCGAGGTGGGCCGAAAGACGGGTGCAATTTACTCGACATGTGCGAATGAGGGGAAAAGCTGCTCCTGTAGGGACGTCGGACTCGATGATAAGGACTGGTATCGAGGAAAGTGTCTCACTCCCGCCCGTCAAAGCGGTGTCATTGCCACCGCACTCCACATAGTATGATTTCCCAACCTTTCCTTGGACTCTTTAAGGCAAATTTACGTTCTTATCAGATAGTACTAATTCTTAATTCCTAATTCAAAATGTCTCCCTGGTTCTCCCTCCCCGATTTCTCACTGACGTTTACCTCCATTCTTCTTCAGTCTCTGCCTTTTCTTTTACTGGGATCAGTCCTCTCCGCCTGCCTGGATCAGTTTGTGCCGGATGTCTGGCTGGGTCGACTGTTGAGAAAATCCTCGATTCGCGGAATATTTTTCGGATGTGTCGCCGGATTTTTTCTTCCCGTCTGTGAATGTGGCGCCATACCTGTCGTCCGACGATTGATTTTAAAAGGCGTTCCGGTCTCCGCCGCCTGTTCCTACTTTTTTTCCTCCTCCATTCTCAACCCCCTATGCATTACCAGTACCTGGCTGGCCTTTCGCACCCGTAATCCCGGCGCTCCGTTATGGATGTGTGGATGGAGAGTGGTTGGAGGGATACTTCTGGTTCTTATCCTAAGCTGGCTGATGCGATGCTGGAAATCTGGTTCCGCCCTGCAACCTGAATTCGCAAATGAGGTGCTGGGACGGCCTTCGACAGTGGGAGGACAACTTGTCGCCGTACCTGTTACTCCCAAACTAGAACGACTTCATCGATTTGTTCAGACCGTGACCCAGGACTTTCTGAGCGTGGCCATGTATGTCATTGTCGGAGCAACTCTCGCGGCTTTCTTTAACACCAGTGTCAACCGGGCCTGGCTACAGCAATGGATCGGCAACCCCCTGTTGGCCCCGCTCCTAACCATCTGCCTCGCTCAGATCCTTTCTCTGTGCAGTACGACCGATGCCTTCATCATTGCCGCCTTCCCTCAAATGCCAGCTCATGCCGCCCTGGCTTTTCTGGTGGCCGGTCCTCTGTGCAATTTCAAATTGCTCTGGCTCTATCGAACAGTTTTTCGTTGGCGGGTCGTCGTCACGATTGGATTCGCAGCCGCTGCCGGGTCGTATCTTTTCAGCATCCTGCTATTCTACCTGAAACTGTAGTATATTGTCCCTCTTCGCCTTACTCTCCCTCTCTCTCTTACTATTAATCATAATCTTAATCCTCAATCCTCCGACTCTCGAAAGGGGATTGAAAGGCAGGGGAGATTAAGAGGGAGAGGGATATGAAGTTGATCTACCGCAAAACCAATGTAATCTTACCAAGGACCCCAGAACTATCATGAATACTTTAAGAATCCGACTTCTCTGGCTTTGGCCCAGTCTGATTCTGGGGGCACTGGGATTGACTCAACTTTATTCCATCTGGAGCGGACAGGCTCAGGGTCTCCTGCATCCCACCTTTCACCCCTTTGTACTCATCTCCGGAATTCTTCTCACGCTGCTCTCCCTGCTTCGCCTGGTAGTGAGCCTCCCCATGAGTCCCGCAAGTCCTCTGAAGGTTTCGGCACTCAGTTGGGGACGGATCGTGGTGGGGGGATTGCTGGTGATCATGGTGATTGGTTTTCAGAAATCCACGCCAAAAACTGGTTACACAGCCTTGGCCTTTGATAATCGAGGACTCGATGATCAGGTTTTTCCTCCAATGTCTCAAGCTTATAAGGATGCTACCGCCGATGGAGCGACGGCTTCCGACAAGGTAATGGACCTTGAGGTAGTTGATCTGTTGTACGCAGCAGGTGATCCTGACTTGATGAAGAGCATGGAGGGTCGTCATGTCCGTTTTATTGGACAACTACTTCCTTTAGACGATCACTCCTTTCAGGTGGTTCGTCTCCTCATGTATTGTTGCGCCGCAGATGCTCAACCTGTCGGACTTGTAATTAAGGGCCAAGCCACCGGCATGCAAAAAATGGACTGGATCCAAGTCGAAGGCACTGCTCACTTCGAACCTTCCCAAAAGACCGCCAAAGTCGACATCAAACTCGATCAAGTCCATCCCACTGCGACCCCCAAGGAGATTTTCCTATACTAGAACCCACCCTATATTCCCTCACCATGAGATTAAAGATTTAAAGTGGGTCACCGTCGTGGCAACGATAAATACTTTCTGGGGGAAGAAATATGAACCGTCGGGAGACAACGCGAATCTCCGTATGCGCCCTAATGGATCTCGCCCCGTTCCTAATTCCCAATTTCTAATTGATAATTGAAATACCCCCCAATATCCCGACAAGTGGACCGGGATCCAGGTACATTTTTTGACAGGATTTACATGATTAACATGATTTTTCGGATTTCTGTGGAATGCTTCTGACTTTCAATTAATAATGGTGCTGTCCAAAAATGTATTCAGTTCCCTGTTCGAATTCAGAAGCATCCCACAGAAACTCTTCCTGTTCCTCTTGCTCTGCCTTCCATCAACTATTCTCACTTCTTCGTCATCTTGTACACTCCATCCCAGTCCACTGGAGGAATTGTGATAAGATTATGGCAGCGTTCCTGGTAGATTCTCGTCAGTTCATTTGGTTTCATGATGGCATGCACCTGTTGGAAACGGGTGAGGGCCCGCGAAAATTCTCCCTTCCGGTACAGCTCCATGGCCTCATTATACTGCTCTAGATATTTCTCCAACTCCACATCAGGTGCCTCGCCCTTCAGGCCGAGGACGGCGTAGACGCGGACCGGTTTGAATTTTCCTTTCACCTGAACATTGTCGACCATCTGAAGGTAAAACTCCTTGGAAACCAGTTCCGCAGTCTGTTCACCGATCAATAGATCGAGCGAATACTCCTTGGTCAAACTTTCCAGACGCGAGGCCAGATTGACAACATCGCCGATGACAGTGATTTCCATTTTTTGATCGGAACCGATATTCCCCACGATCACCTCCCCGTGATTGATTCCGATACCGAACGACAATTCCGTGATGGCTCGTTGTTTCCAGTCGGCATTGAGCTTCTTCAACCCGGCCCGCATCTCCAACGCGGCATGGACCGCCCGTGAGGCATCGACATCAGGTCCACCGCTGACCACATTCCCCCATACCGCCATCACGGCGTCGCCAATGAATTTATCGAGGGTGCCCTTGTTCTGAAACACGATTTTCACCATCTCACCCAGGTACTCGTTGAGCTGTTTCACCAATTCACCAGGATCCGCCCCCTCGGAGATGGTGGTGAACCCGCGCACATCAGAAAAAAGGACCGCGACCGGCTTACGTACCCCACCGGCCGTATTGAAGTAGGAATTGGGATTCTCCAACACATCCTTTACCAAGTCCTTGGACATGTACCGATCCAAAACTCCACGCAGTCGGGAACGTTCGTACTGCTCCTGGATGAATTGGTAGACGATTGTGAACACCATCCCTCCGGAAAAGACCAAAGCCGAGCTGGCGGTGGGTAGATAAAGCGCAAGATAGTTGTAGGCTATCCAACTAATTAGTAGAAAGAAAAATACGGTACCCAACCCCGCTGCCCCTCGTCCAAAAGGGCTTTTGATATAGTACGACTCCAAAAATGCCAGCAGCCCTCCGAAAAGCAGGAAAAGATTGAGAGTCGATGCCGACACCTCTTTTAAAAAGTCCCTTTTAAGTACTGCATTTAGCATATTTAAATGGATTTCAGGACCTAGCATCTCTCCGTAAGGCGTCCGATGCATATCATGAAAGACATCCGCTGCGGGTCCAACCAGAACGATTTTATCTCGAAGTGCCTCTCCACTTTTATAATTTGATTTCCACGTGTTCGGAATGAAGATTTCGTAGAGCGGATTCGGATTAAATCCTTCAAATGGAGCCCCCACATAACGAAAGATGAGTGGATCCCATGAATTAGGCATATAATCTTTCAACCCGAGTTTTTGCAGGGCGCGTCCCTCTAGGGAGTACACGGTATCCGGATTATCATTCGGCAAACCTGAGGATGGCACGCCGCTAGTCCATTGTAGTGTAGTTGATAAACGAAGGCTTCTAATAACTTCATCATCATCTGGCCACATGCTTACATAGCCAATACGAGAATCCGTTTGGGGGACTGTATTGGCAACCGTGTCTTCTCCATTTCCAAACAGGACTTTACTCGGCATAACCAATGAAGCGTACTGTTGGCTGGTATTCCCTTGAGCTTTTTGGAAATTGCATCCTATTATTACGCGATCCTTGTATTTATCCAGGACTTCTCGAAGTTCCTTATCCCCTTCTGCGTCTTTGCCGGGTGATGACAGTATTAAGTCAAAAATGACTAAGCGTGCCCGCGCCTTCATTAGACGTTCAATCACTGCGGCCCATACGCTCCGTGACCATGGAAAGTCGGTTCGAAGTGCGGTCAGAATGGGGGAACCGACCGCTTCGTCTTCTCCAATCCTGTCATAATAAGTTGTGTAATCGATCGCCAGAAAAAAGAGCCGGGGATCCTTCTTTGCCGCTCTACCATATTGAACATTCTGGTTCTGCTGAGAAATATCCAGCGATCGAATCGCCGTACCGAAGAGACTTTGATAAGAAACCGTCAGAATGACAGCAAACCCCATGCAAATCATGAAGGGGATCAGCACCTTTCGATTCGCGTCATGAAACTGGCGAAGAAAGGACAGCATGGAAGTTTTGTACCAGAGGACTCGTAAAAGACAACAACGGGGTTCTGACTAATTAGTCTCTCAGAATTTAAATTCTGCGTGAAAGGCGCAGGATTTTAAGTGGAGGGCAAACTTCCATGTGCGCCCACTTCTCCGGGACCCTTGGGGGGGCTTTGTAATTGTCAATTATCAATTTATAATTAGCAATTGGGAACAGCCGGGATCCAGTCAGGGCGCATACGGAGATTCGCCCTCCGCTTTAACACCCAACAGCCTTGGTACCGACTACGGCGGACGAGAGCAAAGCGGTGTCATCGCCACCGCACTCCAAAAAAACGATGCATTCCTGTGGGATGCCCGTGATTACTAACTGTTAATTAAACTCACGGCAGCGCGCCCGTATGAATATTGGGGTAAAGGGTGACTGGCGACGCTATCGTGATCGCTGAGCCATTGTATGTATTGCTTGAGCCGATGATGTTGATGGCCCCAATCTGTATACCGGTATAGTTCACAGCACCGCTGAATGATTTCAGATATACTTGCGACCCCCCCGGGAAAGCTGCACCAGTCAAATTGACAGTGTTCCCAGATAGATTGATCGTTCCCGCCCCGCCAAAATTAAAATTACTTGTCGGATTGATCGTCAGGACATTGGCGGCCGTGATATTGACCGTGGCCGAGGAGCCGGCGGTGGTAATCGTTGAACCAAGGCCTCCGATGGTTACGTTGGAGGAAAAAGATTGTATCGTGAGGTTGGTGAGAGTTCCTGAACCTAAATAAAAATATCCCCCGAGATTGGTATCACCCGTTGAGATGATGTTGATGCCAGAAGCAGCATTCAATGCTGTGCCAGAACCAGTGATGTTGATCTGGCCTCCGGAGTAAAGGTTGATGTTGTTACCAGACAAACTTGGGGTGACGCCTAACGAAGAAGTAACATTGGCCAGTGTAATGTTGCCTAGTGCAGAAACAGTGATGTCTCCAACCTGGCCCACACTGCTCAACGTCGTCCCGTCATATAGGTTGACGTCGGAATTTCCGGAACTAACGGTGAGATTTCCGCCAGAATGAATACAGGCCTGATCAAGCGTTAGAGTACCAATTGAAGCAATGTAAAGATTTGCTGCGTCATACGCATTGAGATTTAACATAACACTGCTATTTCCTCCCGCTAACACGCTTCCATCGAATGTTAGAGTTCCACCCGCGAAGAACTCAAGAAAGGTTGGCGCATTGATTAAACTGACGTCCATACTGGTACCGGCACTCGTCGGGCTAAATACCATATTCCCAGCGGCAAAAACCCCAAACCCATTTCCAGAGGAACTGTTGGATCTCAGGTCGGCTGCATTGGGATCTCCTGGCTGTCCTGAAACCATGGAGACATCAGGAACACCCTGAAGAGTTATATTGGCACCAACAACCAGTTGGGCGATATTCGCTGTCGTTGTTAGCGGGAAGGTAAGATTAACGGCACCGGGGAGCTGAGTCGCAGATAAATTAAGATCCTTGAATGTCCCGCCAAACTGTATACCAAATATGCTATAAAAGGTCTGTTGAAATGCGTTGCTGGTACTACCGCTAGAATTGCCTGGATCACCAGCAGTTTCGATCAACTGATTTGGATTGGGTAGCGGATTCTGTGTCGTTACTGTGCTGGAATCGACGATGAAGGTGTTGGTTTTTGACTGGATATCTCCCGCCTGTTTCTGTGCGTTTTGATCAATCTTCCCCTGAACGTCCTTGCTCAGCGGTTTGTCGAAACCTTTGATCAGTCCTGAGGACTTGACGAATGCCCCTAGATCGATGTTCACCAAAAAAGGCCGGTTCCCGGGCATCAGAGCCAATAATTGACCTGGGTTTATTGAGGCAATCTGCCGTCCATCCTTCCCCGTCACAATGCAGGTACTCTCCAATGGTACCACCTTGGCCCCACCGTTTTTGGTTGTCGTCATCGCCACAGTAGAGCCGGTCACCGCTGCGGTGATCGCAGCGGTCTTGATTACGCCCCCGCCCTCGCCATGGGGAGTATGAAAAAGGACACTCCCTTGCTGCAGCTCGATTTGACGACTCTGATCAGTAAATGAAAAAATTGAATTGGCTCCCACTCGGATAACCGTGGCATCCGCCGCCGTCAGCTCAGCACGGGAGTCAGCCCCCGTCTTCAGGAGATCCCCCGGAACCACAGTGTCCTGCACCTGAGCCGGACGTTCCGCCTCCGCACCATGTTGCTCAGTCACACTCGCTCCAGCCACCTGCGTGATCTTACTGCTCTTGCAAAAGTCCTCGGCCCAAACATTCGATGTAAATGATAAGGCGATGACCAAGACACCAATCTGCCGAAAATGATTTGTATTCAATTTCATCTTATTATACCAAGCAATTCATCCAATGCGTGAATGCTTTAACGGAGCGCGGACATTCCTGTCCGCACGCGGGAGCAGCGTAAAAACATCTGTGGATAAATATCCCCTTCCCATTTTTCTACTTACACAATTAAAACCGAATCGTGAATGCTCCTCCGAGACCTCCATCAAACTTGCTGTATTCCGGGACGTTCAAATTGTTGGGGTCAACTGTTGGGTCGGAATAGGTGGTATATCGTTTCTCGTACGAGACATATACTCGGCCCGTGAAGTAATCGTTGAACTTGTAGGATGTTATCAATCCAATAGTGTTGGTCATATCCGAGCGCCCCTCGCTCACCTCAGCCCCCACACCTGCATCGGCATAATGAATATAGTAGGCATGCGTCAGTCGATAATATGGCGAGACAAAGAGCCGATCGACCGGCGACCAGGTGTAGCTGGCCGTCAACGTGTTTTGAATCCGGTCGTAGATATTGGAATCCAGAATGACTGTTCCGACCAAGGGTTGGACCTCGGTGAAAAGGAACTGCTGGCCCAGACTCAGATTAAAGACATTGTAATCGTTAACCTTGAACATCTTTGAAACTTCCCAGTGCGGACCGTATTGACGGTAGATCTCACTACTCGTATTCGACGAATCGATCCGCGTCCAATCCGCTCCGACCGTTGCCGACCAATCATCGGCAAAGATCCCCTTAAGATCTCCATAAACCGTCTGAGTATCGAAATCGAAGGCCGCAAAATTGCTGTTCTGACCGGTCCCGATTCCATAATTCCAAAACGACTCGCGGAATCCCACCCGTGGGAGAAGTTTGATCCCCCCGTAATTAAAGGCGTCTGGAGCAAAGGCCGCATCCCAGGTCGATACCATCTGTGTTGTCTCCGGCTTGCCTCCGGCAACCGATGGACTCAGAACATTCGTCAGTAGATAATTGTCCGTGTATCCCGCCTGCCAATCCAGATTCAGCTCCACCCACTTGCGATGTTCCTTCCTCTGCACAATCCGCTGGGTACCGAAATCGCTCAACTCCCCGGGATACAACTCAGGGATGTTCTGAATATTTGAGGCACTTCCCAGATCATTCGTTGCAGGAGATCCCGGCTGCGTTCCCGCCTCAATCTGACCTTGAGCTGCATTTTGTTGAGCGTGTAACAAGCTGCAGTTCAACAGAAGGCTGATCATCAAAAACAGATTATTGGAGAATTTCATGCTGAAATTTGCGGTATGGGTTTATTTAGCTCAATGTACATGAATATTCGAAAAGACGGTGGCGCTGAAGGAAGCATAATTAGTGGAAGTGAGAGCCAAACTATTATCTATAACACCGCTACTGATATTTATTTTCCCAGGCAAATTGCCGCCAGATCCACCAGCACTTGCGGTGAAATTCAGTAAACCACCAGACGAATTTGATGTTAGGTTGACCGTGGCCGTTCCAAAATTTAGGTTCGATAAATTAATCGTGAACGCTGTAAGATTGACCATTGATGGGCCACCAAAAAAAGAGGGGGCGTTGATATTTATGGAACCGTTTGTGGCCGTCATAGTAACGTTCGAATTGCCGCCGCTAGGAATACTCACCAAATTTCCTGATATATTTATATTGGAAAGCGAATTAACTGTAAAGTTTGCGACACCATTATCCGAGCCAAAAGCTATTCCAGAAATATTTGTATCGCCAAATGAGGAAATAGAAACGGAATTTGTAACACCCCATGTGTTGGAACCAGTGCCACCAGCAATAGTAACTGAGCCACCGGTGGAAATAAGGCTGACATTATTACCACTTAAATTTGAAGTCCCCAGAGATGAATTAAGCTGTTGGATATTAATATTGCCTTGGGCAATAACACTAACGCTCCCAGATCCACCAGCGGAAAGCATCACCCCATCGTATAAATTCACCCCAGAATTCAAAGCAAGCACACTGAGGTTTCCACCCGAATGAACGCAGATTTGATCAAGTGTTAACGTGCCGACGGAGCCGAGAACCAGATTTGCCGCGTCGTAAGCATTGAGGTTAAGCATGACGTTGCTATTTCCCCCGGCTAGGAGGCTTCCATCCATGATAAGAGTTCCACCAGCAATGAATTCAAGAATGGCTGGTGAATTGATGAAGCTGATGTCCAGGCTATTAGGAGCGGCATTGGGCGGCCTAAAGAGCATATTTCCCGTGGGTCCAGCGGCAAAAATACCAAAAAATCCTCCAGAACTATTACCCCCCAAATTGGCTGCATTGGGATCCGTCGAAGACCCTGAAGATCCAGGAGTCGAGGGCCCCCCCGGAACATCGGTAACGCCCTGGAAAGTGATGTTATGCCCGACTACAAATTGAAAGCCTGGTGTAGAAAACGTCGTATTTACTGCACCAAGAATCTGGCTGGGAGACAGAGTTTGATCCGGGAAGACCCCCGAAAAATTAAAGCCAAATAGACTAGAGCCGGCCTGTAATGCGTTACCGCTGCTACCATCGGTGTTGCCTGGAGCACCAGCCGTCTCAATAATCTGATTGGGATTGGGAAGGGGGTTCTCGGGATTCTGCATCGTCAAGACATTGGAACCGACAATGAAATTATTGGTCTTTGCCTGGATATCTCCCGCCTGCCTCTGAACATTTTGATCGATCTTCCCCTGAACGGCACTCCCGAGCGGTTTATCGAAACCAGTGATCAATCCGGAAGATTTTACAAAGGCCCCCAGATCAATATTCACCACGATAAGTCTTCCTCCAGGCATCAGTGCCAGTAATTGACCCGGATTTAATGAGGCAATCTGTCGACCGTCCTTGCCGGTAACAATGCAGGTGCTTTCCAATGGCACCACCTTAGCCCCACCGTTATTGGTCGTTGTCATCGCCACGGTCGATCCAGTCACGGCAGCAGTGATCGCAGCAGTCTTGATCACTCCCCCGCCCTCACCATGAGGAGTATGGAAGAGAACACTGCCTTGTTGGAGTTCTATCTGTCGACTCTGGTCAGTAAACGAAAAGATTGAGTTGGCTCCCACCCGAATGACAGTGGCATCGGCCGCCGTCAACTCGGCCCGCGAATCGGCCCCGGTCTTTAGAAGATCTCCCGGAACAATCGGATCCTGTATCTGGGCCGGACGCTCCGCCTCGACACCATGCTTCTCGGTCACGCTCGCCCCGGCCACCTGCGTGATCTTGCTGCTCTTGCAAAAATCCTCAGACCATGCACTCGACACAAATACCAAGCCGAGAAGTAGGCTCCCAATTTGCAGTATACGGTCTGAGTTCAATTTCATCGAAATATATCTAAATTGTTATAGCCAAGCATCTTTCACGCCATAGGCCGAGTCGAGACAAGCAGATAACCGGACCATGGCAACAAAAATTTCACTGCAAAAACCGGGGAGGGGACGCTTATCCACAGATTACACAGATTTTCACAGATTATTTTGTAGTTCCCGTACTGTCTGAGGGCTTGGATGGAATCACGACACCGCACGACTTCCAGTGATAAAAAAGCTTTTCACCTA
>Ga0206919_1093_pt1 | contig 22268 bp, 17 predicted proteins | sample Alteio_BWOrgHeat_67_FD_152962 | JGI IMG/M metagenome (GOLD analysis project Ga0206919, IMG submission 152962) | Enriched cells from forest soil in Barre Woods Harvard Forest LTER site, Petersham, Massachusetts, United States -... | ecosystem: Environmental > Terrestrial > Soil > Temperate forest >... | reverse complement strand
ATATCTGGCTAGACGGCTACACCCCCGTGGCCAATTTACGAGGCAAAACATTGATCAAGGAATTCGGTGGTTTTCCCACGTTGGAACAGCTACCGATCTGGGGATTTGACGGTAGCTCGACGAAGCAGGCTGAGGGCCATAGCTCGGACTGCGTCCTTAAACCGGTCGCACACTTTCCTGATCCTACAAAGAAAAATGGCGTCATCGTGATGAATGAAGTGATGCTACCTGATGGCAAACCCCATCCTAGCAATGCCCGTGCAACAATCCTTGACGATGAGAACGCTTGGTTCGGTTTTGAGCAGGAATATTTCTTCTGGAAAGATGGGGCTCCCCTCGGCTTCCCCGTTGGTGGATTCCCTGGTCCTCAGGGGCCTTACTACACTGGTGTAGGCTATGGTAATGTTGGCGATATCGCCCGAGAGATAGTCGATAAACACCTGGACATCTGTCTGGAGGCTGGAATCAATCACGAAGGCATTAATGCCGAAGTAGCTAAAGGCCAGTGGGAGTTTCAGGTTTTCGGCAAGGGTTCCAAACGGGCCGCTGATGAAGTCTGGGTTACCCGGTACCTGTTGATCCGTCTTTGTGAAAAGTATGGAGTTGATATCAACTTCCATTGTAAACCCCTGGGTAAAGACCTGGACTGGAATGGTTCAGGAATGCACACCAACTTTTCGACCAAACATATGCGTGAAGTTGGCGGCAAACCATACTTCGAGGCCCTCATGGCAGCGTTCGATAAATATAAGAACGAGCATATCGCGGTATACGGCCCAGACAATCACCTCCGCCTGACCGGTCTCCACGAGACCCAGTCCATTGACAAGTTCAATTACGGAATTGCTAACCGTGGCGCCTCCGTACGGGTTCCTCATAGCTTTGCAAACAACGGTTATAAGGGGTATTTGGAAGATCGTCGTCCAAACTCCTCTGGAGACCCCTACAAGATTGCCAGCCGTATTCTGCAAACAATTGCAACGGTTCCGACTAAGTAAGAATCAGCGCCATTCTGCCAAATAAAAAGGCACCCGGAAGACCGGGTGCCTTTTTTTGGAGTGCGGTGGCGATGACACCGCTTTGCCTTCCGAGCGGCCACGACGCGAGGCGGCCCGGAAGACGGGTGCAAATTACTCGACGCAGGCGAATGAGGGGCGGCTCCAGTGGAGGCGTCAGGCTTTGGTGACCAGGATCTGGTATTGAGGAAGGTGTCTTACTCGCACTCGCTCCTTCTTCGTCCGACTGTGCTGGACTATGGTGGACGGGGGCAAAGCGGTGTCATCGCCACCGCACTCCAAAAATGAAATATCCCTGTGGGATGCTTGGAAAAGTGGAGGGCGAATCTCCGTATGCGCCCACTTGTCGGGGCATGGAGGGGCGTTATAATTGAGAATTAGGAATTGGGAGCGGGCAGGGATCCAGTTAGGGCGCATACGGAGATTCGCCCTCCACTCGCGCTCCACGACCAAACGACAACCCAACAATCAGCCCGACGGCCGCCCCCACTAGAACATCCGAGAAATGATGCTGATGAAGATACATCCTCGACCAACATACTCCCAGAGCCATCGGAACAATGAAGATTCCAATTTCAGGAAGAGCAACCAGCAGAGTTGCCGCAGTTGCCACCGAAGTGGCCGCATGACCGGAGGGAAAAGCCTGAAACATGGCTGGGCGTTTGATTCCATAGAAACCATCAATTAATTTCCCATCTGGTAGGACACGCCCAAATGAGATGATCGGTCGTGGCTCATATCCCAGTCGAACTTTCGCATTCTCCAATGTCGCATTCGGACGTGTCCGACCTGCGGTAAGTCGGACTGCACTTACCATTCCACCTGCTAAAAACGCAGCCAAAAGACATGCGAGTGCCGTCCGTTGCCATTGATATCGTTTCAACCAATAACCCATCACCCATAAACCTAGGCATAGCGGCAGTGTCCCCGTTAAAAAATCTCCCCAGAAACTAAGCCTCTCTGCAACTATCTCCCATAGGCTATTGCCACCAGCATCCTTCACCAGATCATAAGCCCAGCCATCCAGCGTAAACCCCAATACGGCTGATAATATTATCAATCCGACCCCGGAAAAGAATCTGAAGTAGTTGATCTGACATCGGACACCTCGAAGCAGGGATCGAATGGTGGCAAGAGCCTGCACTTCAATCTCCAGCAGAAATCATATGCAAATATTCCGCATAGGAAGACTTTCCGTGTAACTCTGCCCGAGCTTTTAACTGCTTCCGATCGATCCATCCCTTGTTGAAGGCAATCTCCTCCAGGCAGGCAATCTTCAATCCCTGACGAGTCTGAATCGCCCTAACGAAATCGCATGCATCAAGCAGGGACTCATGTGTCCCCGTATCCAGCCATGCCGTTCCTCGACCAAGTATTTCAACAGACAGGTTTCCCGCATCAAGATATCGCCGATTTAGATCTGTGATCTCCAATTCTCCCCGAGCAGAGGGACGGAGCTCACGTGCATATGCCACCGCGTGCTCATCATAAAAATAGATGCCTGGGATCGCATAACTTGACTTGGGATTGGCTGGCTTTTCCTCCAATGAAATGGCCTGTTCCCTTGCATTGAATTCCACCACTCCATAGGCTGATGGATTGGCGACATGATACCCAAAGATCGTCGCCCCTTTGAGGCGGTCCCCGGCCTTGCCTAATTTGCTTACAAAGTCACTTCCATAGAATAAATTATCACCCAGTACCAAACAGGATCGGTGTCCATCCAGAAACTTCGCCCCAATGATATACGCCTGAGCCAAACCATCCGGACTGGGCTGTTCGGCGTATTGAATCGACAGCCCCAAAGAGTTCCCATCACCCAAAAGTCGCTGAAAATCAGGCAAATCTTGAGGAGTGGAAATAATCAGCACTTCCCGTATATCCGCAAACATTAGAACTGAAAGCGGATAATAAATCATCGGCTTATCATACACAGGCATCAGTTGCTTGCTCACCGCCATGGTCAACGGGTATAGGCGGGTACCTGAGCCGCCGGCGAGGATGATACCCTTACGGGTATCAGGTGTTGGGCGATGGGTGATGGGCATAGGAGAAGGTTTAAGTGTTAAGGTTTAAGTGTTAAGTGTTAAGCGCGGGAGCCAATTTTAGTCATCAACCCTCGTAGCATGGCAGAAATCTCTTGAAGCTCTTTGATAAGTCGGTCGGCATCCTCGCGTGGAATCATCTTCATTCGGGCAGCCAACTCAAGTTGGGTTCTTAGCTCAGCTGATGAACCTTTCGCAATACCAAGAAATTGTCTGAATTCCGTTGCATGATTTCTTTCAGATCCCTCCGCTATGTTTGACGGCACAGATATGGAAGAACTAAGCACTTGATCTCTCATCCCATATTCTCGGCTATCCTTAAAAAGGCAATAGACCGCCTCGGCCACGATACAGGACCGCTTCCACACTTCCAAATCCTCAAAAGACCGATATGACACAACACTCTCTCTCTTTACACTCTTCGATGCTTAACACTTAAACCTTAACCCTTAAAACTAAATCCCCAACCTCTCCCCCCGATACCGATTTGTCCGAATGTCCTCACACCATGCCTGGTTGGATAAGTACCAGTGGATCGTTTTCTCTAGACCTGTATCGAATGTCTCGATGGGTTTCCATCCCAGCTCCTTTTCAATCTTTCGACAATCGATCGCATACCGTCGATCATGTCCCGGTCGATCTTTTACGTAGGTGATGAGTTCTTCGTAATTTCGTTTCGCAGACCGGGGCCGGAGTTTATCGAGCTTGGCACAAAGGGTCCGAACGATCTCAACGTTTTTAACCTCGTTCAACCCCCCTATGTTGTAGACTTCACCCAATCGGCCATTTTCCAAAACTAGACGGATCGCCCGACAATGATCCTCCACATACAACCAGTCACGAATATTAAGGCCATCGCCATACACAGGAAGCGGCTTTTCCGCTAATGCATTTAATATCATCAGAGGGATGAGCTTCTCAGGAAATTGATGAGGTCCATAATTATTCGAGCAGTTGGTTGTCAGAACTGGGAGTCCATAGGTATGATGATATGCCCGAACAAAATGATCACTGGCAGCTTTACTCGCCGAGTAGGGGCTATTCGGTTCATAAGGGGTTGATTCGCTGAAGGGAGCTTCATTTTCATGCAAGGAACCAAAGACCTCATCGGTGGAGACATGGAGAAATCGAAAAGACCCCTTTTCTGAACCCTCAAGCTCCATCCAATATTGTCGGGCCGCTTGCAACAGCCGAAACGTCCCGACCACATTCGTCTGAACAAATGCCTCCGGACCATCAATCGAACGGTCAACATGAGATTCCGCAGCAAAATTGACCACAGCCTCGATGCGATTCTGACGCAAAATCGATCCAACCAATTTTTCGTCCCCAATGTCCCCCTGCACGAAAAGATAATTGGGTGAGTCCTTCAAATCCAGAAGGTTAGCGGGGTTACCTGCATAAGTTAACTTATCAAGATTCACCACCAGATCTGCAGGTTCCCCGCTGGTCAACAACAAGCGAACAAAATTCGACCCAATAAAGCCCGAGCCGCCGGTGACTAAAATACGCATATTACAAGTTGCTCGACATGCTTCTTCATGGACAGAATCTCTCGAGCTTCTGCTTCCATCAAACACCCGTGTCGAGCAGCCTGCACCCGCAGTTTCTGCTTTACAGCTTCATCCAGGTTTCGAATCGTCAAGGTTGTGCTCACGCGTCCAGTGTGCTTAAAGTAAGGATTGCAGTCAATGCATGACAATAAACAGGAAAGTGCTTCCACTACGATAGCTATCCCTTGACTTACGGCCTTCTACAATACTGCAATAACTCCTCATGCACCTCCTCTGAGCCGAGTGTTTTAACGACACATTCCAAGTGATGCTGTTTCTCTAGACACAAGATCGGCCAATTGTTTTCATCCTCTGAATGCCGTCCATGTGAACCGCGGACAAGTGAGGCGTCCAGCGGGATAACGTCGAGTAGCGCGCGGAAACCCAGTTTTTTCCTTAGCAAGAAAGTGGCTACGCGAAGTTGAGGATAGCCCAGCTTGGGATCCATGAATAGCTCGACCGGGTCGTATCCAATTTTTCGATGGATATCGATACAGCGCGCAAAGTCTGGGGCCAAATCATCATCATGCCAATAATAGTATGTGAACCAGTTGCGTGCCTTTGCGATGGCTATCAGATCTCCGCTGCGAGGATGTTGGATCCCCCACTCAACCTGCTCTGCCCGATCTAAAACCCGTTGGACACCGGCTTCCGCTTCCAACACCGTTCTCACCTTCAACCTTACTAATGGGTCATTGATATAAATGTGGGCAATCTGATGATCGGCCACGGCAAATACCTTACTTGCGCCACAATCCAACTGCTCTAACCCAAGCTCTTCCTTGATGGTAATCCACCCGTTTTGACGAAAAAGCCGATTCAAATGAATTGGCCCGTCCACTTCAGTGATACCGTACTCAGAGAGAATTGCGATTTGAACGGATTGCTTTTGGAAAAAGTCCATAAGTTCACCAACCAACTCGTCCATCTGTCTCAAATCTGCCTGAATCTTCGAATCATTTGGGCCGAGTCGCTGCAAGTTGTAATCGAGATGGGGCAAATAAACCAGACTCAGCGTGGGATGGTGCCTCTCCTCCATCCACCGAGCTGCATCGGCAATCCATTGGGAAGAGTCGATCCCGGCCAATGGCCCCCAGAAACTACTGAAAGGAAATTCGCCTAAGTCTTTTTTAATCTCTGAACGAATGGCAAGCGGACCGGTATAGATATCGAATATCTTCCTCCCATCTGCAGGATACATCGGCCTGGGAGTAATGGAATAATCGACCGAGGCATACATGTTATACCACCAGAACAACTGGGCACAGGTGAAGGATGAGTCGTGGTCGCGGAGTTTCTCCCATAACTTCCGTCCGGAGACAAGGTGATTGGACTGCTTCCAGAAATGAACCTCGGCCAAACTGCGATCATACCATCCATTGCCGACGATCCCATGCTCGCAAGGAGCCAATCCAGTTAAATAGGTGGCTTGGGCGGTGCACGTCACCGCTGGAAAGGTTGGACGAATCTTCGAGACTTGCCCTTGTAGGAAAAAATCCGAGAGCTTAGGCATATGGCCGCTATCGACCAGAGCCTGGGTCAACCCCACAACATTCAAGATAACGGTGCGACGCATTTTTCTAACTCCCTCACACATTCCTTGATTAGTTCGGAGTCCATCTCATGAACCTCAATACCTTTGCCTATACCAGCTAACATCGTCACCGTTAATTCCCCACCAATGTGCTCACGAAACTCCTGCAATCCTTCCAGAAGCGTCCAATTTCCATGCATGTCGATCATCTTCATGAGTGGACTGAAGATCGTAAACCCGAGTTTTTTGAGCAGAACCATGATGCGATCCGTATCGGAAGCAGAAAGCATCCCCTTTCCTCTACTATACAAGGTGTCCAGCACCAGTCCCAAAACAACCGCTTCACCGTGGGAAAGAGCAAACCGGGACATCTGCTCAAGCTTATGCGCGGCCCAATGCCCAAAATCGAGAGGACGGGCGGAAGCGAATTCAAATGGATCCCCCGATTCCGCAATATGCTGGACATGAAGTTCAGCACTGCGCTGGATAATCTGCTCCATTGCTGACCTGTCACCGTTGGACAGCCTATCTGCCAGACGTTCTATCTCTGAGAAAAATAAGGCGTCCCGAATCAACGCAACCTTAATCGATTCAATGATCCCTCCCCGTTGATCCGTTCCCTGTAAGAAATCCGCATCATTGATCACGAAGAAGGGTGGCGAAAAGGTTCCAATAAAATTCTTTTTACCAAAGGCATTTATCCCATTTTTCACCCCTACACCGGCATCGGCCTGCGCCAGGGTAGTGGTAGGAAGACGACCGTACCGAACCCCTCGATGTGCTGTCGCGGCGATAAAACCAACCAGATCCAGCAAAGCTCCGCCCCCGACGGCGAGAACGTAGGAGTGGCGACAAATTCCGAACTGTGCGATTTGGGAGTAAAGAAATTGAACCAACTGAGCATTTTGTTTCACCGCTTCACCACCAGGCAGAACCAGTGGAGAATGAACAAGCTCAATCGAAGAGACCTTGGACGACATGTATATGGAGATTTGGTCCAACAAGTTGGGAAAAGCGTTGGCAACCCCTTGATCAACCACCACGAGTACCTTGGTAAGCCCCCCGCCATCCGGGGGTGTTAATAGATCCAGGAGCAATTGATTCTGAGGAGAGAATACCGACCGAGTGAAATACACGCGGTGCGAGAAATTGACTGTGATCGTTCGTTCTATTGAAAAAATCATTGATGCGGAGGCAGGTCAGCCACTAAAAACTGTTTTCCCACCCAATACCAAACACCCAAGAGCCAAAACCCATTCATCAATATCACGTGGCCGGACTAACTCGCTGCAAGAAAAGGGCTAGGATAAAAAGGATGAGAAACCAGGCTGTCTGAAATCGAAGTAATGAAACGATAGAACATATATCGACCAGAACAATTCCAGCGAGAAGACCTGAGACTACTCGGCCCACGGAGGGACAGATTTTTTCCCAGAAAGGGATCAAGATATACCCCGTCCAGAGCAGAAACAGAAGTGAGGCACTCACCGACAATATGGAAATTTGCCCATGCATGATAAGGAATGAACTCAGAAGTGGCGGCAAAAGAAGAAAAATAGGCCAAATCACCCGTTGCTCAGTCCGACTTTCCCCCCGAGCAATATAAGTGATTCCCATAACATAAGATGCAAGTAGCAGTCCTGCGAAGATGACATGCCGATTCGATCCTCCTGAGGAGAAAGTAGCCCCCACGATGTATAGGAGAAAGCGGCAGGTGGCCATAAAGACTGGTGCCCAGCTCATTTTCTTGTGGGTGAGATCGTAAATAACGATGCAAGACAACAAGATCCCAGCGGGGACCATGGATTTTACTCCAGTGATACTTAATAAAACCATTCCTGACGCCATCCATATGAGGGAGGCCCACCCAACACTCGTTCGGGAGATTTGTCCGGAGGGGATAGGGCGTTCAATGCGATAAATTCTGTCAAAATTTACATCGCAGAAATCATTTAAAAACATTCCCCCAATATAGAGAAAGCTAGTGCCAAGCAAAAGTGGGATCAAATGAGTTGGTGATCCCGCCCCACTCAGATACCATCCAGCTAAAACATTTGACCAAACCGTTGGAAGATTCGAGACACGGCCGAGGATGAGGAGACTATAAAAAGTCCGCTTTAATGGAGAGCGAATTTCCATGTGTGCAAAAATAGTGGAATCAACGAGCTGACAGATCGGGAACTAAATACATTTTTCTGTCTATGAAGAGGCAATCCAGCTGAGAAAACGAGGGATCTAAAGCAAACCCCGCTTGTTAAGTTCATCAAGAGTCCATTCGTATTCACGAACAAGCTGATCCACAACTGAACTTTCTCGCAATTCTGTTGGGAGAACCTCCCAGGTATAAGTTTCCATTTCCAAATGCGCGCAGAGATCCCGCCTATTTGCCAATAAATCTAGCAAACCCAGCAAGTGATCCACGGTGGTCTGGCCATGGGTCATGGTTGTCGCATGCAAGGGCACATGGAAATGAATCCGCCACTCCTCCTCCTTTATCGGCTGAGACAAGGCCAAATCCAAATCCTGGTAATGCTGCAAGGTTCCATTGCTGGCTTTTGCAACAACCTGATGGAGATACCTGTCTTCAGCGAAGCGCAGAAGCCACTCCCGCGCAGCCAAGTCCGGAACGACCCGGAGTGCCGAGCTTAAATGAATTTTACTGAGCCGAATCCCCTCTCCTTGAAACTTCGCCACGACATGAACCGGTTCCTCATACTCGACGGCCAGATGACAGGTATCGTAATTGACTCCGAGGAAGGTTCTCAATCGATTGTCGTGAGGTCGATCAGACTCCATCTGCTGAAAGAGATGAACGGTTTCACTACTTGTTTCCCATAAACCACAAGGTTCTGGCTCAACCCCTAGATGGAGATGCCGCAAATAACGTTGTGAGCATTGGTCAATATGTTCGATACAAGCCCAAAGATGATCTCGGATTTGTCGCTTTTGATCCTCAGACGTAATAAACCCCTTAAACGATCCTGGCAGGGTGCTGACACTTCCCTCAACACCGACCGGAAGAAGCTGGCCAAGCAGATCAAAAAGTCGTTTCGTGTAATCCAAACGTTCAATGCTCGTCCAATCGGGAAGATATACCTGTTCTTTCACCTTGGCACCATGAAATTGACCGAAAGGAAATCCGTTGATCGTGAAAATATAGCAATCGTTTTCCAGCAACCATTCCTGAAACGCTTTCAAAGTAGCCGGCACGCTCAACTGCCGCGACGCTGTATCACTCAATCGAAGCCCAATCGCGTACGGCTGATCGGGAGAAACCCGTGCCTTGACTGCCAAAGTGTGGGCTTGTAGCCCCGCCATAGTCTGAAGCCAATCATCGCCACGGTGGATATTCGTGCAATAGGCTAGGTGCCGATTATCTCTGAGATGCATCGACTAGGAACTTCGGGTTCTGGCTCAGGAAACGGAGGGGATTCTGGTAGATCAATCGGTCTATCGCCCCCTCGTCATGTCCACGGCGTCGCATTTCCATGGCCGTTTTAGGAACGGCCAGAGGATCGCTCTGTCCCCAATCGCAGGCACAATTCAACCAGAGTCTTTGTTCCCCATAGATTTCCACCATGTCAATGGCTCTAGCCGAGGTACACTTGGATTGGGGATAGAGCGTGATTCCAGCCCAGAAGCCAGCTTCCAGAACATGTTCGACTGTATGTTCCTCTACATGATCGATGATGACACGAGAGGGGTCAAGGGTCGGATAGTTTCGAAGGATATCAACGATCAATCGGGTGCCTTTCCACTTATCTTCCAGATGCGGAGTATGCACTAAGATCATCTGTCGATATCGGACAGCAAGTTCGACGTGCTTTTCAAAAACAATCACTTCGTTTCTGCTGTTTTTATTTAGCCCAATCTCGCCAATTCCCAAAACATTCTTCCGCTCCAGAAATGAGGGGATCATTGCCAGCACTTCATCTGCGAGTGTTAGGTTCTCTGATTCCTTGGGGTTGAGACATAACCAGGAATAATGCGGCAACCCAAACTGAGCTGCACGACGCGGCTCATAATCGGTCAACTGGCAGAAATAATCATAAAATCCCTGTACTGCACTCCGATCAAATCCGGCCCAAAATGCAGGCTCACACACCGCTCGACATCCGGCTGTCACCATTGCCACATAATCATCCGTCACTCGGCTGACCATGTGTGCGTGAGGTTCGATGTAACGCATCTTATTAATTAAGAATTAGGGTATTGAAAGTGCATGATGGTCGGAAAACGGCCGAACATACCCACACCCTAACGGCGCATAGTGGGGATTTATCGACCACAACCTGTAATACTATCACCAAGGAATAGTAACTTTTGCCCTTTTTTAACCTGAGGGCTCATCTGTGTCATTTTGAAATAGAATCAATCAGAAAGCCAACTCTTAGCCTCCCCCACTCACCTCACCATCATTGAGATCACTGGTTCTTATAGTTTTTTATCCCATTCAAATGCACCAGCATCGCGTGACTTGCCAGTCACATCATGACCGGCAAAATCACGCAGAAACGGACCGTCGAACTCCCAATCATAGAGTTCTTCAATTGTGGTCTTGGCATCCTGCAGGGTCCCGCGCGCAATCCGCAGGAAATCCAGCGCCCCAGTAAAAAAATTGCCCTCCGCATTTCGCCCCACAAACAAGTCGCTGGCATTCGATAACGAAGCCGTCTCTGTCAAACCGATCTCACCGGTTGCTGCCTTCTGTCCGTCAACGTAAATTGTGGCGGATCTGGCTGCCCGGTCCACCTCGGCAATCACATGATGCCACTGACCATCATTGATCCGTGCGCCGCTGGCGAGTTCCGCTTTTTCCACGCCCGATTTCAAGGTCAACGTCACACCACCGGTCTTGTTCACAGCTAACTGATAACCGGCCTCCGCCAGTTTGGCGACGATGACATTCCCCGCACGATTCGGCTGGGTGCGGAAATGGACTTCGATTAACAGATTGCCGGTATCAATGTCCGGCGTAGCCAGTTCCTTGTCTTTCACGGTTACCTGTTTTTTCTCCGGACCGACAGACACGTTGTAGGTATACGGTTTAGTCATCTCGGCATGGCTGAGGCTGGCAAACTGATCTTTGCCATTGAATTGCAGGGCGCAGACCGTCCAGTCTTCCAGTGGACTTGGTTGATAATCCTCGGTGCCGATATGGGTGGTGGTCAGATTAAAGAGCAGTGAGTGGGTATAGGCAACGCGCTCCGCAACATAGGAAGTCGGATAGAAATGGTCATCGAGTAACACGCTGGGATCTGCGTTGTTACGGCGGAAATGCCATTCACCCACCGTGCGACAGAGTGCCCACGGGACAAACATCCGAACACCATTATCGATCAAGGCCGAACCGGCTTTGGGGCGGAAATCATGTTCCGCCGCATTATGGAACGGTGAAACGTTGGTCAGCATGCCCACATTAAAACTCAGGCTCTTATGGTCTGCCAACGTCTGGTTCATCGATGCTAGATCTGAGTGTTTTTGTCCGGCCGCTTCAAAGACAGCCAGATCAGGAGCCACATTGAAGAAAATATTTTTCCCGTATGCATCTCCAAACAGTGGGTACTCGCTTGCTGGCGGTGGATCCTTGTCTTCCTTCACTTTGCCGTGATAATAGACCCACGAACCGAAATCCGACCAGACGTTACCAAGCGATATGTAGCGGCCACCGGCTGGCGACCAGACGGAACCCATGGCAAAGTTGTAGACCGTGTTGTTGAAGAAACTGTTCATGATGTTCGGCCCGGCGTCGTAGAAGGCGCAGTAGTTGCAGTGTTTGCTCATCACATCCTTGGTCAAGCCCCACGCCACGTTATTGAAGACATACGTCTTGCTGCCGCCACCATCAAAATAATAGGCCATGCCAAGCCGGGTGCTGTTGGGCTTGCTCGAGTTGTTGTAGTAGCTCCAGTTCCAGTAGCCATTGGCATTGCCGGAAATATTATCGTAAACATACGCTGCGCCGCCGCCATTGACCTCGATGCCGCCCCAGTCGTTGGCAGTCAACAGAGAATTGACGACCCGGTTGTGATAGACCAAAGACCGGGATAGGGGGACATCTCTCGGGTTCCCTTCCTGCATGTCCTTTCCACGCATTAGAAACAGCCCGGCCCCATAACACCGCTCCAAAATATTGCCTGCCACTTCCATGGTTTCTGCGAAAGTAATGCACAAGGCGAAATCGTGGCTTTGGCGGTACGGCCGTTGTCCGATCATATACAATCGATTCCGTAAGACCTTTACGTCGCCAAGCGCCGAACGCGGTATTTCGGCAATGTTTCGACAAGGATCGCCGTCGATACTGATGGCACCATGATCGGTATATTGTATCTCATTGTCGGTCAGTCCCACGCGGTCCACCGTCAGTCCACTGATCAAGGGCTGAATCCGGACTGCTTGGTTTACGCATTCAAACCGGCAATGATCAATACGCACATCGCTGCTCGCACCAAGCAGGCGGATGCAGGCGTTATCTACATCCTTATGCATCCATGACGGTAGCGTTAAATCCCAATACGTGTTGATGAATTTAAAGGTTAGCCCCGCGATACGCACATGGCTCAACCCCTTCGTCTCCATCTGTTCCAAGTCAGTTGGCCTGAGAATATCCAGGCGATCCGGCATCCGGGCAGATGCTTGATCCTCGATCAAATTAAGATAACGAGCCACCTCCAGAGTCGACTGATTAGGATCACGGTCATCGGTCAACCGCAGATATAAACGGCCGCCATTTCCCTTTTTCTCAAACCAGAATTCGCCCGGCCCATCCAAGTATTGCGGTTTATCTTCGAGATAATATCGGTTCCCCCCCCAGATAGACTCACTGTCGCCTCCCCAGATCCCCTGGAAAGTGATCGCTTTGGAGACCGGATCATACGATTCGACCCGTGTCGGGAACGGGGTGCCCATGACAACAGCATATTCCGTGCGCAGGACGGCGCCGATGTAATAATCAGCCTCTTTCGTCAGATGGTGCGTATCGACACCGATGTGGGCTTTCCCTTTGATCCTCCATTTGTTGGTCCACCACTGCGGCTGTTCCCACGTCCACCATTCACTCAGCACATCCTCAGGATCTGAAACCTTCCAATGCGGCACTCGGGCCAGCGGCACCCGCTCAATTTTGTCATCATTAACCTCCCAGAGGCTGCGCGGCAGAAAATCAAGATCGGCATACCAAACCTTGTCCCCTTCCGGAATCCCTTTCAACTCCGCCCCTTTCTTCCAGCCGCTCACCCGCTCCGAACCGTAAATCATTGCCTCGCCTGTGCCCCACGATGGATCGGACGTCAACCGTATCGGATTTTCTTCTGTTCCGGATTCGATGCCAATCAAATGCCCGCGATAGATCACGCCACGTTTAAAAATGTACGTCTGGATTCCCCGGCATTCCTTGGCTTGGCCAACGGCATTTGAATCCCAGGGATGATGTTTCCAAGCGCTGTTTTGTGATTTGCCATCCTGCGCATCATCGCCGTGCTCAAAGTCGATGTAGCGAGTCGATGAGCCAGCTTCAAACACGAATGGCTCTGGTGCCCACTGCAGATCACCCGTGGGTGTCACGGCTGAAGGAGATAGATTCCACGACCATCGGCTGCGCTCCGGCTTACGCGGCACCAATGTCTCGGCTTGGGCCGGTTCCTTTACTTCCAGCGTCGTTTCCCCAATCCCGCTTGTTCCATACATCACTAATAAGGCCAACCACATTCCCATCAACAGGCGTAATGTTTTCATATGTGATGGATTCGAGAGCTATGAGACATCGCTGGAGTCGAAGCCCTGCCAGGCACCGGAGGCGGGCCCGGGAGTGGCGTGGAGAATTGGGTCCATGGTGGGATCGCTGAGGAGCTTGAGTATCCGCTTGGTCCTCTCCGGTTTGCCCGATTCCAACTCGCCTAAGGCGACACGAAATGAATGGATTCGGTAGTCGTCCGATCCTACGCTCCGATCGATTCGATCCATGAAGGCGGCAAGGTCAATCAATTTTGATCGGGCATCCGCAAAATAAATGTCGGTCGTTCGTGAGCGATTCATAGATGAAGTTGGACATATCAGATTCCAGGATGGATCAGTTCGAGCGATCGAACTGCATAGGAAGTAACAAGAACTGGATCCTTCTCCCACCATCTTCCGCTGGAATTCACCCAAAACCCGTCGCTACTTTGCAGATTGATCAGCTTGAGAGCAAGATCCTGCCGCCAGTTAATCTGTTTGCCACCGACTATTGGGAGCACCTCAGCACCATAGATTGTGAGGGCTTTTGACATGGTGTGATAGTAGTAGTAGAGTCCGGCAAGTCCCATCCCGGGATTTTCCTCAACGGTATAGTTCCGTAATGTCCAATCGTAAACCGATTTGACCCGAGGATCGTCCTTTTTCAAGTCTGCGTAAATGTAACTCATTAAGCCTGCATAACTCATGCTGCCATAGGATCGGAGCGTTTTAGTGCCATTTGGTAGGGTGACTTCACCTGCTTTACTTTCCAGAGGATCATAGACGAAACCTCCGATATTTTGCGGATCGCCACTGACCCAGGATTGCTTGTTATACTCGGGATGGTTCTGGCATCGTTGAAGAAAGGCCACGGCAGCGTCCCAATTCAACTCTTTGGCCTCTGATACATCGGCATAATGCGTATCCCGGGTTTGGCGCAATGCCTCAATCGCAAAGGCGGTGTTGGATATATCAGAATGCGGGCCATCATCACCATATCCGACTCCGCCTTCGTAAGGGCTCGATTGGCCGTTTCGTTTGGGATAATGTCCCTGTTGTCCGATGATAAACTCACGAGCCTTACTGAGTGTAGAGGCGTATTTTACCGGATCAGCAGCGACCAAAGCCGACATCGAGACCGAGGTGTTATAATTGGCCAGTTCTTTCCCATAGATACCGCCGTCCGGCTTCACGCAGTTGAGAAGATAGTTGTATCCTTTTTCGACAAATTCAGGTGGCTTAGCCTTCATTACCCCGGATGGCTCGCACATATATGAGGTCAATACCAGCGCCGAAATTGCTGGATACTCCGGATGAGACCAATAGCTGTCTCGGTCCTGTTTGCTTTGAAGAAAATCAAGACCTTTTTCAATAGCTCTCTCAATTTCAAGTTGTAACGATCGATCCTTGACAGTTGGTTTTGCGCCTTCGATAGAAGTACCTGACTCAGCCAAGGCTGGAAGTGGGGGCAGGGATGCTCCCAATGTGGCGGAGGCACCCAAAGCCAGTCGAATAAAGGTGGATCGCTTCATTATTTCTTTTTAGGTTGAAAATCTGTGAGGACAATCATGAGTTCCAGAGGAGTGTCCAGCGGGGGAATAACTCCTGTCCGTGCCTCCCATATTTCATCATTATCATGACCAGGTCGAGAATTATTTATTAGTGCCGTTGGGTCTGTAATCACGGAGATGATTGATAATTCCTGGTCGGCAAGGAATACACCATTCTCAATCATGGAACCGTTATAGGTCCAATCCCCGTGTGTCATCGGATGACCAGTCTGCAGATTGTTAATCCAGTCCTCGGCTGGAACCTGTCTCTGTTTTCCTCCCAGCTTCCAGGAGACAAAAACCCTGACTGGTGTCCCCTTCAAGGGCGGAGTCGATTTTAAGTAAGCAGAGTCAATGGTAGAGGGCGGTAAAGGTTGACTCTGATTGGGCTTCGGATTCTCCTTGAGTCCAATCAATAAGAGTGCCAGGTGAATATCCCGTGGTTGGATGATCGTACGGATGAGACTTTCGTGAGTTTTACCCTTTTCACCTACTAAGAGATATTCGACCAACCCCTCACGTTGATTGATCACGCCAGGAAAGGAAATTTGCTGATTTATTTTATCCAATCGCACCCCATTTAAATCGAATATGCCTGGGGCCACCTCTTTCATCGCCGAGTTGGAATCGACTGGTTTAGTTGAGGGAGTCGGTACCGTTTCTTGCGCCGCTAGATCGAGCATGTGGAGGATACAGGCAGAAAACATGAAAATCCAAAAACGTAATCGCCGGGCAGAATGGGTCGGCCACATAGAAAGTGATGAACTCAAAATGGAGTATTCGAACGGAGGTCTAATGAATTACCAGGGGATCGATAATAAGAATTTTTGCCCCGGCAACGGAGGTGTCGGCCACAAGGGTCAAATTTTGGGCATCTGTGATCTCTGTCTCGACAAAGCGGGGCCTCTCCCCTGATGCAACAGATGGCGTCTTGTAAATCTCCTTGTTATTGGCAAGCACACGCAGGACCATTGTAGCCCCCGGCGGAGAGTCCGGGGAGACTGTGATGCGCAATGCCAGGGCCTGAGCCTTTCCCTTGATTGGGAATTCCACCGACACACCAGCTGGCAGCACCATAACCTGATCATGCCAAGGCCCAATCCAGCATGGAACCTGGGGATTCGATAGTGCGGGAGAAGAACCCGTGACCGGCGAGGAGATTTTCCAATCTGAATTGATCAAAGCCTGGGCACGAATGGATCCAGCAAAAATCTGGGCAATTTCATCCGGAGTGAAACTGACTGACAAACCCGAGTTATCATTAATTATCCAATGTATTTTGTCGAAGGCGAAGTCCTTTGCATAGAGAATTGATCCATCCAAGAGACGAACTTCATAATTTGAAGGCTGTGGCACCACCTGTTGGTAAACATATGCCACAACGTCTTTGGAGTTGCAGGATCGAATCCCACTCAGTACTGAATTGATGACCACTTCGTAACCGTTGATCTTCTGGAGATTTCCCGATAAAACATCCCCATTTTTTAAGATTGCTCCACCTTGAGCGCCAACGTCTGTAAGTACGGATTTCAGGGTAGGATACCACAGGGCACTTGCCAATTGGTCGATGGATATGGGTATAGAACCATTTTTTGGCCAATCAAGCCTTCCTACCACGCCATCCGTTCCACTTGCTGGTATAGTAAAACTTGGAAAACCAGATATAAGAGAACCGTTCCGGAGGAGAGTACCCGGGGGAATAGAGTCACGTATCGCGCTGGCTGGCGTAAAAGACACCTGATCGACAACCGCCTTCCCAGCCACCTTGTCCTTATGGCTAATAACATAAATCCCAATCCATGGAATATCGGCAGAATGAAAGTCCCGTTGATCCACCACATCCCATTGTTTGCCGTCGGTCGAGACACTGGCAGAGATATTTTGGCCACTTCGAGTCAGCCGAAGCCATTCGTTCGCCCCCCACGAAAAACCAACTTCACCCGCTTTTTTTCCCGCATCTCTTCGAGCTCGAACAACACCCCCCCCATCTTTTGTGGTTCCCAGGTCCAAATGCAATGATTCGGCCTCAAATGAGTCGCGCACCGACAATCCCACTTCGGTTCCAGGAGTTTTCTCATCGACATCCTTGATGTGGATCGTCCATTGACCATCCCCCTTCCAAGGTCGTCCCACAAAATAGAGTTGATCATCCGTTCCAGTTTGGAGTGGACCATTTCCGGCCAGAACAAAATCTCCTCCATTAAAGCTGAACGAACCAGGAACATCCACATGGCCTATATCCTGCCCCACCCAGCTGGAGGGAAGCGCATTGGATGAATTTGAAAAAAAGCAGTCGAGCGGATATTCACTATCTCCAAAAGTAGACTCATGAAAATCAGCCTCTAAAATCCTCGATAAGTTATATTTCGCCACCGTCGAATTAGTATCCAATCGGAGCGTGTTCTGATCGAGCATTGATGCCTTGCCCTCATTTTCCTGAAAATCATCCAATGATACAACCGTGCCAGCATGGAGAGGCCAGAGTGACGGCAGGAGCAGACAAAGAATGGCTGCAATCTTCAACTGATAATTATCGCTGGTATAATGGAAGATACCCATACGGCATTGATAATATGGTCGTGAAGACGGCCGTGCACCAGTTTGATCCCACGTTCTTGGCTTGAGAGTCGAGGCTTGAATCCCAATGGCTCATAGTACCATTTGTTTGAGCATTCTTGAGAAGGTACTTGCTAAATTTCTGATAATATTGTCTCCATTTATCACCTCCCACAAGATAGAGAGAGACGGCTGCGTAATAGTTGCCATAGGTCAGATAATCTGGGATGCCCCTGTCAGCAACAAAGCTCGATCCCTTAACCACCAGCGGGTCATCGTACGAGCCGGAGATCTGGATGGCATAGATCGCTGCTGCAGTCCGGGAAAGCCCGGGACCCACAGGAGCCTGATAGCCGAAACCAATGTACTTCGGATTGCCAACATTCACCTGCAAGCTTCTAATATATGCAATCGCCTTATCAATGGTAACCTGCGGTACGATTATCCCCGCCCGTTTCGCTCCCAAAAGAGCTACAGTTTGAGGAACTGTTACGGAGAGATCGGCATCCTTTGATCCAGGTTGATACCGCCAGCCACCTTCGGGATTCTGGCTATGCTCGATAATCATCAACGCACGTTCCAGCTTTCTGCGGATAATAGGATCCTGTGTCTCACCATAAATCTCCGCCAGTACCATTGTAGCGATACCGTGGCTGTACATGTAATATTGGCGTGGCTTTTCGCGAAACATCCCGTCCGACTCCGAAGAATCTAGAAGGAATTGCAGCCCCTTGGTGACTTGTTTGGCATAAGGACCGGCATCCGGCAGATTTCCATTCGCCAGAAATGCAATCAGAGCATAGGAGGTCATTGCGACGGGAAACTTGATATCGGCATTGGCTTTATCTCCACTCCACGAACCATCGGGCAGCTGTTGATCCGCCAGGTATCTCAAGGCTCCCTCAATGATGGGAACCGTGGCGGGATCAACTTTGACATCTTCAGCATCGGCTGATTTTGCCTGTTGTGCGAAGGCATGGAACGAGGTCACCCCAATAATACTGCAGATGGACAAAAAGACTCCAAGAAACCCAGCAGATCGTTTGATCCCGATAATCATTGCGGGGTTGAAGAGGCTTCGTCGGCGAGGTTTTTCATGTATTGATCAATATAAGTCGCATACTCCTGGGGACGCTTTTCCGTCTGAGATTGCTGAATCGCAGCGCGATCGCGAGCGGCTAAGGCAACGAATTTACCACTTCCTGAAACATTATGCATGTTGCCGCCATCAGCCCCTCCCGGACCCATGCCTGTTGCCGACGGTACTGACCCTGGCTGCGATTGGCCAGACGGAGCGCTTGATCCGTCGGAAGTGGAACTGGGATCCGTACCACTACCACTGTCGGCCGTTTGGGTGGTGGTGTCCATTCCTGCTGCCGCCAGAGCGATCGCAGCCTGGGCTTGGGCGATATCTTGCTGGGCTGCTTGTTGCTGGCCATTAGCAAGATCGGTCTGGGCACTTTTTATCGCCGCCTCGGCGGCGTCGGGCAGGCCAGCCACATTCGCGGCATCCTGCAGATCCTGTTTGGCTTGATCGGGTTTCGCATCAGCCAACGCAGTCTCAGCCTTTTGGAGGTCATCATTGGCAGCATTAAGGGCATCCGGGGTTGCCTGCTGTTGTTGCAGATCTGCCAGCTGCTGCTTGAGCTGTGAAAGGGCCTGATCCAGAGCAGCGAGGGCAGCCTGCTGGTTGGCGGGTGCATTTTGTTGTTTGACAGGACTGGCCAAATTGTTCTGTGCGTCCTGCATTGCCTGAGCGGCATTGGTCAACGCCTGAGCAACTTCCATGGAGAGAGCCTGGCTTTCTTGCTGCAAGCCGGCAGCCTGCTTCTGAAGCTGCATCTGCTGTTGCTGAGCCTGGGCCACGGACTGAGGATCGGGCGTGGTCGCGTTCAGCGCCTGATTCGTCTGCTGGGCAAGTTGCTGTTCCTTCTTCTGCGTGGCCAGAATCTCTTGTTGCAAGTCCTGTAACTTCTCGGCTGTATCCTTTTTGGCATCCTCCTTTGCTTTTTGCGCAGCGACCAGTTGAGTGCTAAGCAGCGCCCGCGCATCCTCCAGTTTGGACAATGCAGCTTTTTGTGAATCAACAGCCTTCTCGAGACTCTCTTTTCTTAATTGGGCGAGATTGAGCCGACTTACCTGCATGGGGTCCTCGGCCTGCTTGACCAAGTCGGAGGCCTCTGTGCTCACGACCCTCACATCCTGCTGGATGGAGTCGGCCTCATCGACCAAAGCCCCCTGCTTGGTATCAAGATCGCGAACCGGCGGTTTGCTATCGATCGCCGAGACGGACTTATCCATGAGCTGATTCTGCTCTTTAATTAATTCACCAATTGCAGCTAACTGTTTCTGGATCGCCTGAACAGCATCCAAAGAAGAATCCATTAACTGGATGATTTGCCGTAATTGATCCCGAACATTTTTCTGATCATTCGTGGCCTTCAGTAACATTCCCCCTTTGAGTTCCTCACTGGCTTTACTCACAATTTGTTCGACCTGCCCATCCTTTGCTGACTTCAGGGCCGCTTGCAATGCCTTCCCATTCGCTCCTGAAGCCTGTTCGGCTACCTTAGCCAGCTCTTCAACGGCAAGGGCAACTTCACTCGAAAGAGCCTCCTGATCGGACTGCAAAACCTGGATAAGAGTCTGTTGTGTGGAGGCCAGAGCACTTAATGATTTTCCAACCATAGCACCGGCAACCTCCGAGGTGGTTTGCAACGTGGCACCTTGCCGCTTGCAAAGATCCATAAACCGGACAGGCAGATCGTTCTGAGCCTGGCGCGACTGATAATCCTTTAAAATCTGGAGAAACTGAATAACAATACCCTGTTGAACAGCATAAGCTTCAGTAACCCCCTTTTTTACGTCACCCTGATTTGTTGCCACACTAGCTGATTTCAGGGAAGCGATCACTCGATCCATTTCTCTCTCTGAAAGGTTGCTCAAGATGGCCTTCGTAGCCTCCAGGACCTTGATGTCCTTCCCAGAAACTCCATTCGACTCCAAATCTGAAATCATCGACTGGACCTTGGCCACGACCTGCTTGGTGTGATTACGAAGATCGGCTTGTTGGTTCGTCGCTTGTTGGATTTGGAATTGAGAGATGTCAGAATCGTCAGCCATCAAAGGCTGGAGTGCCACTAACATCCCCGCGATAAAAGCGACCCAGGTCCTCTGCCAATACAATATAGAGATTCTTATCATAGTTGAACTCCTGACAGGCTAGGAGTCGCGTGCATGCAATACACCTGAGAAGCCAAGGGTAAGTATAGTGATTGCATTTGTCAAAACTTTTGCAGATAGGAGCTCAGCGGAAGACTCTCCAGTTCTACTTCCCCTTTATGATTTTCCCGATTTCACTATGGGCTTTGGCCTCCCCTGTCTCGACCTGCTCCATGACGCTCAAAACATCATCAAGCCGCGACATGGCATCCTGCTTGAATTCGTCTTCGTTAACAATATTGAGCGTATAGTGTTCGCTCTCCGTTATACCTGGCCCTGTCACCGTGTTTCCATCGGTCGCTTCCAGCCAAAATTCCAGACTCGCCCCTAGTACGAGCACCGGCTTTACGGTGGAAAGATCAAAAGTATACTGACCTGTCATCTTACGAGGATGATCCTGGCCCAGATCGAGATCCACCCTGGTAATATTGCCAACTGTGTTATCGGCGGTGACGCGATAGCAGAGGGCAAGCTTATATAGACCGAAATCATCGGTCGCCTGAAATGCAATGTTGGTCTTGTTTTGAAGGGTGGCTAATTGTTGGATACGTTCGGGTTTGGAAACCGTGATGCCAGGTGGATGATCTGGAAGGATGTCAATCCGATAAACGATTTCAGCACCAGAGGTGACTCCGGTTTTATTGGTAAGGAGGATGGAAAACCCTGATATCCCAGCCGCCGGAATCACGATCTCGGCAGTAAGATCATCTCCGTCCTTCCCGGTAATGGCCACCGGATCCTCCTCGCCGGAGCCCACCAGCTTTACCACGGCTTTTTTAATTTTGGAATTGGCCGTGGTATGGATATCCAGCTTACTGCCAGCGAGCAATGACAAGTTCCCCACCGTGCACTCGTGCGATGCCAAACCGGTGTATGCGGGATAAATCTCGGTACAATTCAGCGAGGTAAGGCCGGGATTAGGTACCGTTTCTATCGTGAAATCATCGCTGAGGGCGTCATTGAGTGTGATAGTATAACTCATCGTCTCAATCAGGCTGCTGATCTTGAGATTGAAATGATCGGGATGCTCATGATCCCGGTCCATTGTAGCTTCCTGAATCTTTCCTGAGACGTAATGC
>Ga0206919_1092_pt1 | contig 22286 bp, 17 predicted proteins | sample Alteio_BWOrgHeat_67_FD_152962 | JGI IMG/M metagenome (GOLD analysis project Ga0206919, IMG submission 152962) | Enriched cells from forest soil in Barre Woods Harvard Forest LTER site, Petersham, Massachusetts, United States -... | ecosystem: Environmental > Terrestrial > Soil > Temperate forest >... | reverse complement strand
CCCGATTCCCGCATCGCTTATCAATTTACTACATACTTTATAGGCTGAGAAGTGCTCTTCCGCCAGTCGACGGGCAGCTCGCTGATGACCGTCGTAATCAGATTCGAGGCGGGCAATCTGTTCCAGACACTCTTCCATGGTGTTGAAGGCGAAGACACCCTGTCCGCTGGGAATGGTACGACTCCATCCGGTTTCCTGGACCACGGCAGGTCGGCCGGCGGCAAGGTAGCAGGCGGTACGACAGCTGAACCAACCACTTTTCGATTGGACATAACCATGTTTGGCAATGCTCCATTCGGCACGGGAATCGGAGAGGAATCGATGGTAGGTGAGATGATCGGGAACGAATTGATCAGGTTCGTAAATCGTCCATCCGAGTTGCTGCAATTTCTCCGTGGGTCGTTGTCGACCCGGCCCCTGGCCCATTGCGAGAGCAAAGGAGTGGGAGCATTTCTGTGGCAAATCGATGAATCTCTGGAATTCAAGATCCTTCTGCCCATACATCTGGCCATTCCATTCCTTCGGCGCATAACTCGCCCAATTCATTACGGTGGTATAGCCATATCGTGGAGGGTTCTTGGCGACTGGCCAATGATCGAGGGAGATCGGTTGAACAGTTTGCTTCCAATTAATGCCAAGGGTCGGGACTAGGCAATCCGGTTGCCCCAGGTTCAATCCAAAGGAAAAATGGCTGTGATGGCGTTCGACCCGATTGCCAGCCTCCGGTTTTGCTTCGTTGATCATTGCGAGTTGGGTGAACATGGGGTCTCCATCCAAAAACATAAGGTGGGCGTTACCAAGGTCGTAATCTTCTAGTAAGGCGGCTCCGGAGACATTCGCAACCAGATCGCAGTTTTTGAGGAGATCGCGAGCTTGAGCCTCCGGCAGACCAAAGAATTGTCCATTGGCACCATTTCGGTAGATCCAGCGATTGGTCAGTCCAAACAGGTTCATCAATCTTTGCAAGGATTCAATGTTTTGAGTGCAGTCCTCGGTATAGGTCTGAGCCACTTGATCGTAAGCCCACGTCCCCGTGTCCTCCAGATACCAGACTTCGTGGCCCAATGCCTGGAAACCTAGGACATATTGGATATAGTCCCAGATCACCCCTCCAAAGGGATATTGCGCAATCAGACCAGTAACAATGATCTTCACGAGTAGATAGTAACATCCAAGATGCTTTAGGCACGAATAACTTTGAACCTTGAAAACGCAGTTGCATTAACCGCAGATTACGCAGATTTCCACAGATTATGGGTTTATGAAAGGCGTTGGGACAAAGTGGCCTCACCCGTTTAGCGAAGGGATTTTTTGAAAAACAGGTTCCTAACGCATTACCTTTGAGATCTTTGCGTTCTATGCGGTGAAATCAACTGCGCTTTCTAGGTTAAAAGGGTTTTTTATATGGAGTGCGGTGGCAATGACACCGCTTTGTCTTCCGAGCGGCCATGACGCGAGAGGGGGGCCGGAAGACGGGTGTATCGGACTATGGCGGACGGGGCAAAGATGTCATGGGCACCGCACTCCACATCCGACATTTTTACGATTGAACCGAATCGGGATCGGATGAATCGTTCTGACTGGACAAAGCGGTGCCAGCGGGACTGCTTTGACTGGCGATTTGGACGGTTTGGACCAGATTGGAAAATGCGGACTGTGCGCCCACGAGATTGCCCGATTGGAGAGCATTATTTAGTGCCTGAAACTCAGAACTGAGCTGAGGAGTGTTGGTTCCATGAGGTACTGACTGAGTCCTGCCCGCTCTTGATGAATAGTGATAGTGGCCACTACCTTCGACCGCTTTTTGGAGCTGTTTGAATGTTGATTGGGCCGCAGGAAGATTCCCCGAGTTAAGGGCGTTGCCGAGTTTTTTGAAAGTTTGCTGAAACAAGTTCGAGGGGACATTCGCAGACGCGGCACTGGTGCTGATTGCTGAACTAGAAAACACTACACTGGTTATAGAACTCATACGATCCCTCGGTTATTGTATTTAGCATCATTGCTTTCACACAATTTTTATTTCGGCGGATTAAGGTCATACTTTATTAATATTTTTTAAGGAGTGAGTATTTTGAAAAGTGGAGGGCGAATCTCCGTATGCGCCCTAATTGGGTCCCGCCTTTTCCTTGGGTGAAAAGGGGAGTCGCCACCCGACTAATGCCGCAAACTAAAATCCAGCTGTAAAAATTCCTGTCTGCCGTAACCAGGCGCAGGATGATGTGTAATCTGCGGGCAAGGTTTATTTCCACCTACTTTGGGTCGTAATTCAAATTCGGCCCTAGCCATTTTTCACATTCGGTGAGGGGAACCCCCTTGCGTCGGCTATAATCTTCAAGTTGGTCGCGATCAAGTTTTCCCACTGCGAAGTAGCGGGCATCGGGATGGCCAAAATAATGCCCGCTCACGGAGCTGGCGGGATACATGGCACAACTTTCTGTGAGAATAATCCCTGCATTCTTCTCGGCATTGAGTAATTTAAATAGAATCGGCTTTTCAGTATGGTCGGGGCAGGCCGGATAACCGGGTGCCGGTCGAATGCCTCGATATTCCTCCTTGATTAGGGCCTCGTTGGCTAGATTTTCGGTCAGACCAAAACCCCAGATCTCACGAACTTTTTTATGGAGAAACTCGGCGAACGCCTCAGCCAGTCGATCGGCTAGGGCCTTGACCATGATTGCGCTGTAGTCGTCTTGTTTGGTTTCAAAGGATTTTGCCAATTCATCGACACCGATTCCGGTAGTGACCGCGAACCCTCCCAGATAGTCGATCCTTCCAGTCTCCTTCGGAGCCACAAAGTCCGCGAGGGCATAATTAGGGCTGGCGTCGCTCTTGTGCGTTTGCTGCCGAAGAGTGTGAAAAACTGTAAGGACTTTTGAGCGAGTCTCATCTGCGTAGATTTCAATATCGTCGCCAATGCTGTTGGCCGGAAACAGGCCGAAGACTGCCCGAGCTTTAATAAGACGCTTATCGACGATCTCCTGAAGAAGCTTTTGGCCATCATTGAAGAGGTTTTTTGCCTGTTCACCAACGAACTCATCCTCAAAAATCTTCGGATATCGTCCGCGCAACTCCCAGGCATGAAAGAAGGGCGACCAGTCGATGAAGGGGACTAGTTCATTCAGGGGCTGATCTTCAATGACCTGAATCCCAAGTTTGCTAGGTTGATCAATCGGTGTCGTGCTCCAATCAACTTTTACCCTATTCTTTCGAGCCTCCGCGAGCGGGACCATTTTTATGGTGGTCTGTCGCTTGAGGATCTCTTCCCGGAGTTTCGTGTATTCTTCTTGAATCTGTTTCTTATAAGGGATTGTGGTTTCCGGATTCAGCAGGGAACTGACAACGTTGACGACGCGTGAAGCATCGATCACGTGAATGACGCCGTGATTGTAATGCTGTTCGATCTTCAAGGCTGTATGAGCCTTGCTGGTGGTTGCGCCGCCGATGAGCAAGGGTACCGTGAATCCTTCACGTGTCATTTCCTTGGCAACGTGGATCATCTCATCGAGGGAAGGCGTAATCAGACCGGAGAGACCGATGATGTCGACCTTATGTTCTCGGGCTGCCGCCAGTATTTTGTCAGACGAAACCATCACACCTAAATCAACCACCTCGTAGCTGTTGCAGGCCAGAACCACGCCAACGATGTTTTTGCCGATGTCGTGAACATCTCCCTTTACGGTGGCCATAAGAATTTTTGCCTTGGCCGTGGTATCGGCATTTTTCCGTTTCTCCTCCTCCATGAACGGTGTGAGATAGGCCACGGCCTTTTTCATCACACGAGCACTTTTCACAACCTGCGGAAGGAACATTTTCCCTTCACCAAACAAGTCTCCCACGACCCGCATGCCGTCCATAAGCGGCCCCTCGATAACTTCGAGAGGTCGGGCAAACTTCTGGCGAGCCTCTTCAGTATCCTGATCGACAAAATCGGCGATACCTTTGATCAGGGCGTGTTTGAGCCGTTCCACCGCCGGTTCGTTCCGCCAAGCCTGGACTTCCTTGGCAGTTGCAACCTCCCCGGAGCTTTCAGCTTTGATTTTTTCCGCGAGGGTGATCATCCGTTCCGTGGCATCGGGTCGACGGTTGAGGATCACGTCTTCTACATGTTCTCGTAGCTCCTGCGGGATCTCGGCGTACACGGCCAACTGACCGGCGTTGACGATGCCCATGTCCAAGCCAGCTTGAATGGCGTGATAGAGAAAAGCCGCATGAATGGCTTCGCGGACGGGATTATTTCCACGGAAGGAAAACGAGATGTTGCTGACACCACCACTGACGCGGGCATAGGGAAGGTTTTTCTTAATCCATTTGGTGGCGCGAATGAAATCGACCGCATAGTTGTTATGCTCCTCCATCCCGGTGGCAACCGTGAGGATATTGGGATCAAAAATAATATCTTCGGGAGGAAATCCCACTTCGTTCACAAGTATGTTATAAGCGCGCTGACAGATCTCAATTCGCCGCTCATAATTATCAGCCTGCCCCTGTTCATCAAAGGCCATGACGATGACAGCCGCTCCGTAACGACGGACCAGCCGAGCTTGATAACGGAATTTTTCTTCACCCTCTTTCATCGAGATTGAGTTGACGATGCTCTTCCCCTGAACGCACTGCAGTCCGGCTTCAATGACTGCCCATTTGGAGGAATCGATCATGATTGGGACCCGACTGATATCAGGCTCACTGGCGATCAGATTCAGAAAGCGGGTCATGGCGGCTACACCATCGATCATACCTTCGTCCATATTGATATCGATGATCTGGGCACCAGCCTCCACCTGTTGCTTGGCGACAATTAGAGCTTCATCGAATTTATCCTCCTTGATGAGTTTCGAGAACTTTGGGGAGCCGGTGATATTTGTTCGTTCACCGATATTGATAAAGGGGATTTCTGGACGGGCGGTAAAGGGTTCGAGTCCACTTAAACGGAGGGTTTTCTCACGCACGGGACGCTTGCGGGGAGGGAGATGGCCTACTGCTTCGGCAATGGCCTTGATATGATCGGGGGTGGTCCCGCAACAACCGCCGATGATATTTAACCATCCGTTCTGTGCCCAGTCCTGGATTTTCGGCGCCAGAGTTTCGGGGGTTTCCGGGAACCCCGTGGGAGAAAGCGGATCAGGCAATCCGGCGTTGGGGTAGCAACTTACATAAAAAGGAGCCTTCTCGCTGAGTTCTTCTATATACGACCGCATCTCCTTCGGCCCGAGAGCGCAGTTAAGTCCGATGCTGAGCAGAGGAAAGTGGGAAACAGAATTGAGGAACGCCTCGACAGTTTGTCCAGTCAATGTCCGACCACTTAGATCCGTGATCGTCCCTGAAACCATGACAGGAAGCCGCTTCCCAGATCTCTCAAACCAGGCATCAATTGCGAATAGAGCTGCCTTGGCATTCAAGGTGTCGAAGATTGTTTCAACGAGAAGTAGATCCACTCCGCCTTCAACGAGATTTTGAATCTGTTCGGTATAGGCCGCTGCAACCTGTTCGAAGGTCACATCGCGAGCACCAGGATTATTCACGTCCCGGGAAATGGAGAGGGTTTTGCTTAATGGGCCGATGGCACCAGCTACGAAGCATTGGCGACCAGGCTGCGATTTCATGACCGTGTTGGCAGCGCGGCGAGCCACTCCCGCAGCAGCCCGATTTAGTTCTGGTACAATTTCCTCTAAATGGTAGTCCGCTTGAGAAATGCTGGTGCTATTGAAAGTATTTGTCTCAATAATATCCGCTCCTGCTTCAAGGTAGGCGCGATGAATGCTTTCAATCACGTCTGGTTTGGTCAATACAAGGAGATCGTTATTTCCCTTGAGATCATGCGGAAATGAAGAAAATCGCTCGCCACGGAATTCCTGCTCGGTCAACTTATATTGCTGAACCATGGTGCCCATCCCACCATCGAGCAGGACAATGCGTTGTCCAAGCAATGACTCAAGAGGGTGGATAGCGGGTGATTTCATAGATTGAGTATTGATTTATTTATATACTCAAATATATGTCGTTAGCACCCATGTCAACTGATTGGACGTCTCAAGCTAGGCAAAGGTTGGATTCTTTAACCAAACCTCCTGGTTCCTTGGGGTATTTGGAGGATCTTGCGGTCAGGCTGGTGGAAATTCAAGAAACCTTGAAGCCGAACGTAACAAAAAAACGTTTATGCCTGTTCGCTGGCTCTCACGGCATCGCTGCAGCCAATGTTAGTGCTTATCCTGCTGTGGTCACCGGACAAATGCTTCAGAATTTTCTCGCGGGAGGAGCCGCAGCCAATGTCCTGGCTCGCCACGCTGGTGTGGAATTGAATCTGATCGATGTAGGTGTCGATGCCGATCCAGTTGAGTCCCCTCGAAAAGATTTTTTTAACCGTCGTGTCCGACGAGGCACCCGGAATTTTCTGGAAGAGCCAGCGATGACCCCCAAGGAAACCACACTTGCCCTGAATGCCGGACGGGAACAAGCCCGGCTGGCAAAACAGGATGGAGTTCAAATTCTTGGCATTGGCGAGATGGGAATTGGGAATACAACTAGCTCCTCCGCTTTGATTTCGGCACTTATGGGCCTGCCACCAAAAATTGCAGTGGGTCGGGGAACGGGTATCGATGATGCGGGGGTGAAGAGAAAAGTTGAGGTTGTCGCCCAAGCTCTCAAAAAACATGCTTCTTGCAAGGGGGTCTCCCAGTGGCTCCCGGCTGTCGGTGGATTCGAAATAGCTGCGATGGCCGGATTAATTCTGGAGGCAGCCGCGCTGCGACTGCCCGTGATTGTGGATGGTTTTGTCGCAACCGCCGCCGCTGTCGTGGCGAGAAGGACCGAACCTAACAGTTTGGATACCTGTCTCTTTGCCCACGTATCCTCCGAGCAACCTCATGCCACTGTGTTGCCACTACTGAATGCCCGTCCTATCCTGCACCTTGGAATGCGTCTTGGCGAAGGCACTGGCTCCCTCCTGGCCATGTCGATCGTGGAGGCTGCCGCAAAGATCCTCAACGAGATGGCCACGTTCGAGTCGGCGAAGGTCAGTTCCACCTGACGGAGTTTGCTATTAAGCCAGTTTTTTCAACACCTCACCGTACTCACGCATCTCATAAGCCCCAGCTTCTCCCGCTTCAGTATCTGTTGCTCACTAGGCAGTGAGCTAATCTCGTGAACGACTTTTTGAGAAAAGTCAAAGTCGTTGTGGATGTGATTATGGACGGGTTCTAAAACGACTCCAATAGCACTCTTCAGAGGGTCTTGAGAAGTTGATCGTATTCGGCGTGGGTGCCCACAAAGAACCAAATCATCCTCTCGTCGTACTTAACACCCACAACTCGGTAATGCATCCCTACCCGAACAGACCATATCGGCTCCTGAGAATGCACTTTCTTGAAGTGTAGACTGGGGTAAAATGGCTCTTTGACCCATCGCCGATAAGTCTGTGTGACTTGAATCTTAACTTGTTCGGGTAATCGCCCGTAATCTTGACGAAACGATTCTGTAATCTCAGATTTCGCCATTGTCCTGCCAGGGCGTTGTTTTGCCAGTCTTGTAGTCCTCAATAGCTCGGGACGCCAGCTTCGAGAGCTGACTTTGACTTTCGGAAAACAATTTGTCCCACTTGGCCTCTGATTCCATCTCTTCAAGAATCAACGAAGCCAAAGCATCCTGTTGCTCATTTGGCAACGAGCTAATCTCGTGAACGGCTTTTTCTAAAAGGGCGGTCATACCCCGACTTTACAGTGAAATGTCTTAATGTTCAATCTATTCTATCCGCCGACGGATACCGCCCCGTCGCTCTCTTCCAGCGATTAAGGAGCTGCTGGCCGATGGTAGGGTGAAAGCATCCAAAGGCTCGGTTTTGGATTTCCTCACCGTACTCACGCATCACATAAGCCCCAGCTTCCTCCGCTTCAGCATCCGTTGCGAAACGAACAGTCCGCACCGCAGTCTTCTCAGACGGAACGGACTGAGGCACTACCTGGGGAGTGCGGCCCTCATTAGTCGGTTGTTCCATGATCGCCACTTTCATAAAGTTTGCATGCTCTCTTCTCCATTGAGAAAACACCTGAATCTGTGTAAATCTGCGTAATCTGCGGTTAAAACGTCTGCGGATTTTTTGGCAATCTCAGATTTCGCCATTGTCCTGCCAAGGCATTAGTTTGCCAGTCTTGTAGTTTTTAATTATCCCTTAAGGGGCGTGCACTCGGGGAGACTCGAACTCCCATGAATTTCTTCACTAGCACCTCAAGCTAGCGCGTCTGCCATTTCGCCACGAGTGCGGGAAAGGGAGTAGGATTAAAGAATAAACCCGGTCTCTTGTCGAATGTTTTTGAAGGCCGTCGAGAAACCTCCAAGACCTAGAATCCAAGAGCCAATGGCCGGTATCCACAGATTATACCAGTCATGAAATCGCATTGTGACGCTCACTATAACCATCGCTTGATGGATTCCTGATAGCGGTTGTAGACAAAGCCGAGGACAAGCAGTACCGCGCCCAGACCCAGGAAGGTGAAGATGCGGCTGAGAGTGTCCAATTGCCAGATATCCACGAGTAGTATACGGCCCAGTGCCGCGCCCAGAATAATGAGACCCCACCACCGTGCAACCCGCTCGCGGCAGACGAGACCCAATCCAAAAAGCGCGCCAGCTAGAAGGGACCAGAGGAGTGTTGTAGACCAGCCGGGTTGCAGCTGATTCATAAGTAGGTCGAAGTAGGTACACCAGGCGATGAATAGAAGGGAGAGGCCGAGGGTCTTTACTTGGAGATAACTGTTTTCCTCAGAGAAACGTTTGTTGGCAACTCGCTCCAGTGCGAAAAGGCCTACCAGAGCCAAGCCATTGGCCCAAAAGATCCGTTCCGAATTGTCGTAAACGAATCCAAAGACTACGATATCTAGAAACCAAAAGATGCATGCCAGGGTTGTCAAAAATGAGGTCGGTCTTTTTAGGAGTTGGAGTCCATAGACTCCAGCGCCGCTTAGCACAAGTACCCAAAACTGATTTTCTTCGGGGACCCACTTATGGATCCAGATCAAGTAGAGAAGAGTTGCTAGAGAACCCAGATAACCTTCAGAGAGGCCGAAAGCGTCCGTCTCTTGCCGATACCAGGCAACCCATAGTGCCTCAGCAACAAAAATGCCAACGAGCAGGATCGGATTAGAATTAGGCTGCCCCGTCATACCAACCATGCATTGAAACGCCGCAATGAAGAAGGCCAGGGTTGCAACCACCCAGGCAAAGCTGCGGAGTACTCGTCGATGACGCCAGAAGGAGGCGTATAAAAGCAGCATACTCTCAACACCCAAGAGTAGAGCGGTATCCGCGCCATGCCACTTACTCAACCAGCCGAGCGTAGCCACAATCAATCCTTGGATAAAAAAAGCACCTTCCTGCTCCTCATGTGTGGGATTGAGCTTCCGAGAAAGGAAGGATGTGGCGACTAAAATGATCCCAAAGCAGATGGAAAAGGACCAGAAGCGTTCCTCGAAGCTCCATGGCAGACAAAAGGCGCCGACCAGAAGAAAGCAGGCGTTGTTCATGGTCAGCAAGAGCACCCGTTCGGCCGTTTCCAGAAAATTCACGCGAGGCCATAGAACAGGCAAGGTGAATACAACCCAGTAGCATGCGACGGTCCACGTCTCCTGAGCAGCCTCGGAACTTAAGTGGTGAGATGAGAAGAAGGCATAGACGCCGTAAGTGGCTGCCAGTGCGGCGTAAGAGATGAATTTCCAACCGTAGCGGATAGTCAAATAGACCGAGGCACCCGCCAAAACTAGATTGGAAAAAAGTGTGTAGGTGGCGTCTGGACTGATGATCGAGGTGAAATAGGCCAGTATGATCGCGGCCAATCCAAGGGTCTGACTAGCACGCCAACAGGCGATACTTACAATGAGTGCTGCCCACCCCATCAATAACACCCCTTCGATCCCGGGACTTTCGAGCCACCGTAATGCTTCGACGTAATGGGAACCATAGAGTGCATAATAGCCCCCAGCCAGTCCTCCTGCCGCAACCACTCGACCATAATAGCGAAGCGTCTCACGTGATCGCTCAAGCCAGAAGCCGAGCCCAGTCAATGCTAGGCTCGCCAGAAAAAGAAGCACCGCACGACCGAAAGGTGGAACCTCCTGAATGAAGTGTTGATAGGTAAAACTCGCAAGGAAGACCAGGCCCGCCAGGAACGTAGCGATGCCGATTCTTACCAGCCAAACTTGCCCGAAACGAAGTTCAAACGATTCTTCCTCCAGAGCGACCGGAGGAGGTGGAGTTGGTCTTACGGGTGTCGGAGTGGGAGTAGGGATTGGTGGTAGAGGAGGCGGTTCGGAGATTGCTTCTGAAACGGGCATGGACTCGCTTTGAGTTGAGGCTCCTTTCAGAGCCAATATCTCAATACGACGGTTCAATTCATCAAGCATGACACTCAGACGGCGCTGCTCGTTGCGAAGCGATTCAATGGTTGAGTCGATCATATGGTTAGATGTCGGGTGAGTTTTCGAAAGCGATCGGCATGTAGCTGTGGATCTGGATGGTCATAGTGGTTTGGCAGGATAAGAGAAGGATTCAATGCCAGAACCCGTCTCAAACTACTGAGAAATTGGTCCGGACAGCTATTAAGGAAAGGCGGAGGCTGATGGGTATTAAACCAGTAACTCGCAAATAGGTCACCGCTAAAGAGAAGATTGTGCCGAGTGCTGTAGAAGCCACAGTGCCCTTCGGTATGGCCAGGCAGGTGTTTGACCTTCAATCCACCCCAAAAAGGAAGCTCATCCTCATCTTTAAGAAAATGGGTGATTGGAGTGGAACGATAATGGAATGCTCCTCTACCGATAGCCTCCATCCAGCCACATCCCCGAGACCAGCTCTGGTACGGGAACCGGCCGTCGATATGGGCCTGCTCGCCTTGATGTGCATAGACCGGAGCCCCTGAAAGCTCGACTAGTTTCGTGAGATTGCCCACGTGATCAAGATGGCCGTGGGTCAAGAGAATAGCGCGAAGGGATTGGAGATCGAAACCGTGCTCGTGCAAGAGCTTTTCAATTCTTGGTATCTCCCCGATCATTCCGGTGTCGAGCAGCACAACTTCATCGTCATCGACCAGGAGGTGACAGCTTCCGAGCAATCCCCGGATCGGGTAAATTCCCGGAATCATATGGCGGCTCTTCACCCGTTCCTCGCTATCAATCTCTTGCATGCCTTAGGGTTAGCCTTTCTTTTTTTATTTACATAATTGATAGTTTTTATAATAACATTGATTTAATCAATGAACTTAAATCTTCACCATTTGGAACTTTTCTATTACGTCGCCAAGGCAGGCGGAATTGGTCGTGCCTGCCAGCTGATACCCTACGGTATCCAGCAGCCAGCGGTCAGCTCCCAAATCTTGAAACTCGAAAAAGACTTGGGTGTGTCTTTATTCCATCGCAAACCTTTCCAACTGACCCCGTCCGGTCGGCACTTGTATGAATATCTCCATCCCTTTTTTGGCGGATTGGAGAGTTTGGATAAAGTGTTACGAGGGGAGCTGGCTCAAGAACTGCGCCTGGCCGGGATCGGACAGTTTTTGATGGATCACATGCCCGATCTCCTGATCTCACTGAAGAGAAAGTTCCCAAACCTGAAGGCCCGCCTCTATGAACGCAATCAAGCCGAAGCACTTGAGCTGCTGGAAAGGGGTGACGTCGACCTCGCCATCACTGTGCGGGAGAGTTTTGTTCCTCCGAGTATCCAATCCCGTGAGATTGTCCGACTCCCCATGGTCCTCCTAGTTGGACCATTTCACGGTAAAGTCACGAAGGCCGAGCCCCTCTTGAGCAAACAGATTGAAACCCCGCTCATCGCCCTGCCCGGTCGGGAATTATTGACCCGTGAGTTCACCACCGAACTCCTTCAGCGAGGCGGAAATTGGCCGATCACCATCGAAGCTAGCAGCGTCGATCTGGTGGCAAACTACGTCGCACGTGGCATGGGCGTCGGACTATCCGTGCGGGTACCTCAAGGCCGCCTCCCCAAAGGCGTTCGTATTCTACCTCTGCACGATTTCCCCGAGATCATCATCGCCGCCTTCTGGAGGAAAAGCCTCAACAAACCATGCGAAATATTTCTGGATCTCTTAATGGAACGAGCCCGAAAACTCACTCAAAGGTCAACTGCTTCCCATTCAAAAACAAGTGTCACTAAAAGTAGGCTTTGACTGCAATAAACTGACAGACATGAATGATGTTAGGATAAGGAGGTTTCGGTCTAGCGGTGGGTCACCGTCGTGGAAATGATAAATACATTCTAGGGCAACAATATCGAACCGTCGGGAGACAACGCGTATCCTCGGTATGCGCCCTAATTGGATCTCGCTCAAGCATAATTGCCGTGAGAACATGTATTTTGGATTTCAGCCTAAAATCTCCAATCTTACTTATACCAGGCATTTTGACTTCTCTCGAAGATCGATTAATTTAAGATTGAATTTCTTCCCCTATGGGACAGCAATGGAAGTTTTAATATAATCTCGGATGGGCACTCCATCGATGTAGAGGACTTTGATGGCTGCGTGACCGTTATAACTTAACCAGCCGTCCCCTCGCGTCATCCATCACATCATTGCACCCGGCTCTGGATTTAATTTAGGATTGAATGAAACTCACTCTGCTCTTAGGGTATCCCTGTGAGCACTGAAACCCATGAAATTGTGGCGCTCTGTGAATCTTTGACTAGTGAACGGCGGGCGGCAGCTCTCGATTTTGTTCGATCTCTCCATTCCAAAACGACGGAGGGAGATAATGCCTGGGAGCAAATCATCAATGATCCAAGACCTCGTCCCAAACTGGAGGCTTTTATTCAGAAGTCTGCGGAGGAACAGTCCGCAGAGATGGTCTGTTCAGATTAATGATCAATATCGAGCAGTTGATGAACGCAAGGGGAATGCCATCACCTGGGTGTGGATTGGCACACATAATGATTTCGATAAACTCTTCTGATGAAGATTTGGAGGTGAGATTGCAAATATGAATTTCCTCTTTCCGAAGTTTTCTCTGAAGCAATTCTGGGTCATGCTCGGTTTGGCCTGCTTGGGAGCGGGCATTTCGGGGGTGTATGGCATGATCCATGACCAGATTACGTACACGATCTCGCCGGAATACTTTACCAAATTTAAATTTCACCAGTTCTACTATACCGACCACGGGTGGCCGACGCGGGTGCGAGTTCTGGTAATCGGATTTCTGGCGACTTGGTGGGTTGGATTTATTGCAGGATGGTTTTTGGCAAGGATAGCGGTCCCAAAAATGAGTACCCAGGGTGCCCTTCAGAAGGTCATGACCGGTTTTCAGTGGATCGTGGGAAGTGTCGTTGTCTTCGGAATCGGTGCCGGGGTGCTGGGTTATTTCTCGTTGCAAGGCCAGGGCTTACAATCCTGGCAGAACTGGCAGGAAAGTCTTGATCTAACAGATCTACGTAGTTTTGCTATCGTCGGCTATATCCATGATGGAGGATATGGGGGAGCACTCATCGGATTGATCGTTGCCGCGATCCTGTTAAAAAGAAAAATAAGGTAAGTGAGCTTTAATCCACCATAGGTAACGATGGAGAGTGAGATATTGTGGACTCAGTAACGGTGACACTAAAACCAGTCGTTTCGACGCTCCTCCAGAATCGGATTGCCCAAAGTGAATGTCTTTCCTCCTAGGTTTTCGTTTTGTCTAGAAGTTTGGTCTGCGTGATGTTGCGACAGGAGATCCAGAACGCGAAGCCAACAGCCACTCCACCGAGATGGGCAAGTGAGGAGACATAGCTGAAACCAGCAATTTGGGCGTAGGCGCCATAAATCTGCATCAGCACCCAAATCAGGAAAATGGACCATGCAGGAAAACGAAGCCACCGAAAGTAAACAAACCCATAACGGAACAGAATACCGAGCTGAGCATGCGGAAATTTCAATGCGTAAAAAGTGATGAGTCCAGAAATTCCGCCACTAGCCCCAATACAAGGCAATGTGGCATGAGGATCGCCCAAGATATGTAGGAGATCTCCGCTTAGGGCAGAAAGGATGACCAGCAAGAGCCAGCGCCAACGACCAAGGTAATTTTCCACATGGCATCCAAATATCAGTAGGAAATAAATATTGCTGACGAGATGAAAGATGCTGGCGTGCAAAAAAAATGAAGTCAGAAAGGTCAGTCCGTGGCAACGCCAAACCTGAGCGGGAATCAATCCATAGGAGGAAACCATATGTTGTAGGTTAAATAGGGCCCAACTGCTGATAATAACGATCACTGCGGACAGCAAGTAAGTCGCCCACGGTGTACCCCCATATTCGGTGGAGTCCATTTCTATTGGAAGACCCAAAAGCGCGGGAATGGCTTTCCAGGCACTATCAGGTTCCGGCTCTTGATTCTTCCTTAATTCCTCAACTCGATGCATTGCCAAGGCGATCTTTGCTTCTTGTGGCAAATCCTTTTCGTCAATATCGCCCAATGTTCTCGATTCGATCGATGTAGGTGGGATCAAGGCAGGTGGAATCGCCTCGTATTCTTTTGGATCGAACCACATAAACTCGCACCGTTGGCAAAGATCAAGTGCCATTGGTTTGTTCGCGACTGTAAGGGTTTCTTCCACCATATTACGAAAGCAGAGGGGACAGGGTCGTCCATTAGTCGCCGGATTAATGATAGCTCTCGACCAGGCCTCTCTCACAAGATCTTCGCCGGTTGTTTTGCGCAGAAGTCCAATGGCCATTGCCCGTCCACCACATTTTTCACAGCCCCAATACACTCCTACTGTCCCCTGTTTTCGGACTAGCTCGCATTTGCAATTAGGACAGGTGAACATAGTTTTCCACTTTATCGAATCCGCACACCCTTGAAAACTGTCACCTCTGAACCATTGGCTAAAAATGCCGAGGTAGGGGTCTTGTGAAGATATTTTACGAATTCCTCGCCATATAAACTTTTCACATCGCAGTCAAATACACCTGACCGAGCTGAAGAAACCTGCCACCTAGGGTGTTCAACCTTGTATTCAACTGTACCTCCATCCCGTTGCCGTGTGTATCCCCAGTAATGTTCGCTGATAAACTCTTCGATAGAGCCTTCCTGAGTCTCCCCTGCTTTACCTTGTGTGTTAATTTCCAAAAAATCCTTTCGACCATTGAACTTCCAAGAATATTCCACCTTGCAGACCGATCCGTCATTAGCCATCTCGATCTGGTGACCCATCGGGAGCGCAACGTAGTTTTCGTTATAGAGCAGTCTCGCCGTCCAGGCGATTGCTCTACGTGGGACCAATTCCTTCACAAAGACCACGCCGCGCCGCCAACCATCGTCTGTCATCCGCCTGACGTAGAAACGAAGATTCACCTCTTCAAAGTTAGAATGGAACGGAATGAAAACTCCTTGAACACGAGTATTAAGAAATTGGAATCCTACCATACTCATATAGGTCTTTCCTTGCCATTGATCTAATTCGGTTCCATTGGGAACGAGAGGTGTGAGAAAATCTGGATCGATCTCGTAGTTCAACATTGCCAGGTATCGCCACTCGGCCGTTAGAAAGGGAAGGGGAGATATCATCTGTTCTTTTTTAACATCCTATTCCAGATAGTTCGTATCAACTATTTTAACCTATCAAGAGAGTCGACTTCAGACAATATAGGAAACGGGAGGAAGTTAAAGTGGAGGGCAAATCTCCGTATGCGCCCACTTGTCGGGGCATGGGGGGCATTTCAATTATCAATTAGGAATTGGGAATTAGGAACGAGCGGAATCGAATTAGGGCGCATACGGAGATTCGCCCTCCACTTTGTCCCAACGTTTTCCATAAGCCTTGTTTTGTGTTTTTTGTGCTCTTTGTGGTTAAAATGTCTGCGGTATTTGGGTGTAGGATGTTTACAACTCTTGGTAATTTCGTTGCGAATTATCCCCCTTTTTCTATGTGGCTTTTACGTGTCTTTTAGATTTTCCCATTGCCTATTTCACATTCTTAGTTCTTGATCAGTACCGTCCCGTAGGACGGATAATTGTCCCTTAAAGAGTGAAGCTTCGAGGGAAAGATCGAAAAGCCTGTAAAAATGAGATTAAAGATTTTGAGTAGATCGTCTTTTTTTGGATGGCAGAGAACATCTCTGATGGGCGGGAGTGGGACACTTTCCTCGATACCAGATCCTCTTTATAGAGTCGGATGTCTCCACAGGGGCAGACTCCCCCATTCGCCTGTGTCGAGTAAATTGTACCCGTCTTCTTCCCCCTCTCGCGTCGTAGCCGCTCGGAAGACAAAGCGGTGTCTTGCCACCGCACTCCCAAAAAAGCATCCATGTGGGATGCTTGTGATTCTTAATTCCTAATTCTTAACTCTTAATTAAATATCATGAGTCTATCTGGTAAAATCGCGCTCGTCACAGGTGCCAGTCGTGGCATCGGTCGTGCAATCGCTCTCCGATTGGCCGGAGATGGCGCTGACGTCCTGTGTGTCAGTCGCTCGGTGGAATCTGTTGCGGGAACCCTTTCGGCAATCAAGGCTCTGGGTCGCCGGACGGAAGGGTATGCCGTGGACGTGGCCGATCATGAGGCCGTCAGGTTAATCGTGGAGAGGATGCTCAAGGACTATGAGCGCGTCGATATCCTGGTAAACAACGCAGGTCTTACGAGAGATACACTTCTCATGCGAATGTCTGTGACGGATTGGGACACTGTGTTGCAGACCAACCTCAAAGGTGCGTTTAATTGGACTCAAGCACTCTCGCGTCATTTCGTGCGGCAGAAGTCGGGACGAATCATCAATATCTCTTCGGTCATTGGCCTGATTGGCAACGCAGGCCAATCCAACTATGCGGCATCCAAGGCCGGACTCATAGGGTTCACCAAATCCGTGGCCCGTGAATTAGCTAGTCGGGGAATCACTTGCAATGCCGTCTGTCCGGGATTTATTGAGACCGACATGACCGACAGACTATCGCCTGAGATCAAGGAAAAAATCCTCGGCCAGATTCCTGCCGGCCGTTTTGGTAAAGTCGAAGACATCGCCGACCTCGTTCATTTCCTTTGCACCGATCAGGCCGGGTACATCACGGGTCAGGCTCTCACTGTTGATGGCGGTATGGTCATGAGTTAATTGCTTGGCTGCAATTGTTTTTTCATGGCATCGCTCACCGCAGAGGTGGCCAGCCAGGCACTGGCTGCCGTGGCATCCTGTTTTGCCCAGCGCCGATAGGACATTTGAACATATTGATCTCGCATCGTGTCATCGGAGATACTGTTGGCCCATTGAGTAGCCGCTGCGATATCTACCTGGCTGATTTGCTGGGAATATGCCCCTAATCCCTGATCTCGAGCGCTCCCTGCGGGTGCCTGTTGCAACCATTCTCCGGCAGCCTTGGGATCATTTCTGGCCCAGGTTTGGATCAGGCCAGCTGTAGCACGTGAACGGTAATCTCCATCCGGTAGATTGGAGACCCAGTTAGATGCAGCCTTTGGGTCACTATTGGCCCAATTTGAAGCAAGATTGCTAAACGTATTGAGTTGCCCTTGGCCTGTTCCTACAAAGTTGTGTTGGGCATAATCCGCCGCTCCTGCTGGATTGCTCTGTGCCCAAGCCGTAACCACATTTGAAATAAAATTTTTCTTCGCATTCCCATCCGAGATGGTATCCGCCATCGTCAATGCATCCTTGGGATTTTCTCTTCCCATGCTCCATGCTACTGAGTTGAACACGCTATTTTGAAGGTCTGACTGTCCTGACTTGATAGCATAGTCGAGGGCAGCGCGAGGATCTTGTTGCGCCCATTGTGAAACGACCTGTTGGATGCCTTGGGCTTGCACCGGGCCATCCAGTTTTTGTGCATAGGCCAAGGCGCTCTGCATATCTCTTTGCGCCCATTGCGACAGAACTTGCTGCATCGCCATATTTTGCATCTGACCTGGAGGCATTGAACTGGCAAGATCGGCTGCGGCCTGAGGATCCTGTTGTGCCATGGAAAAAACCAATGATTGCATGGCCTGGTTTTTAGCCTGGCCCTCCGGCAACTTGCCGATGAAATCCTTAACAGCCGCTGGATCCTGCTGGGCCAACTGTTGGGCGACTTGCTGAACGCCTTGGTTTCGGGTTTGCCCATCAGGAAGAGCCAAGACATAAGCAGAGGCCGCGTTGGGATCACGGAAGGACCATTGGGAAATGACTCCCTGGAGGGCACGATCCCGTTGAGAGCCAGAAGGAAGTGCCTGAGCCCATTGCAAGGCAGCGTCCGGGTCTTGTGCAGCCCAGGTGCTGACGACATTACCAACAACTTGGTCATTCATCTGACTTTTGGGTAGTTGTAATGCACGGCCCGCAGCCTTTTGCGGATCCTGATTCGCCCAGATTGAGAAGAGACTTTGCGTTTCCCAGGGATTCATCTCTTTTGCCATTTCTCCCTGTGCCAATTGAATAGCTTGCTCGGGATCAGTATTGGCCATACCCATCAGAGTCACGGAGATAGCATTTCGACGCTCCAGTCCTTGAGGTAACTGTTTGGCTTGTGTTAAAGCCTCTTGCGGGGATTTCGTTGCCCAGGTGGTGAAAATGCTCTGTATCGCATTCGTCCGTTCCATACCATTCGATAGTTCGTTCAGAGCGGCCAAAGCTGCTGCTGGATCTGTTTTCGCCAAAGCTGTCAAAGTAGTACTTATGGCTTCTCTACGCTCCATCCCCTGTGACAACTGTTTGGCTTGTGCCATGGCTTCCTGAGGTGATTTCTCTGCCCAAGCAGAGAAAATGCTCTGCACTGCCGAAGAACGTTCACCAACCAAAGATAATCCTTTCGCATAAGTCAAAGCGGCCGCTGGATCACTTGTTGCCCATCTCCCTAGCAACAGGTTGACAGCTAGGAGTCTTTTATCCTTTTTAGGCAGTGTCTTGACCTGTTCTAGATACATTGGAATCTGTTTCGGATCCAATCGCTCCATTAGGTTATAACCCATGGCCGTTTGTTTTGAGTCGTTCGTTTCCTCTAAAATATCCGATAATTGACTGAGAACATCGCTCTGCTTTCCGATTGGAGTGGAAGATTTTTTTACCGTTGAAGGCGAAGAGTCTCCAATCGATCCGGGAAAAGCAGGAGTCGTGGGAGAAGGGGTGGAGGATTCAAAAGTCTGCTTGGCGACCGAGGTATCTGAAGAAGATGGCTGGCTCACTCGGCCTGCGATAAATCCCCCGGCCAATCCCAGGCTCATCAGCGAAAGGGAGAGAATCAACGCCTTGCCGGACATTTTTTAAGGATATAGGGAGTGCCTCCTTCGGACAAGATTTTTCAGTGGAGTTGGTGACTTGGAATCACAGGCATTCTTGCGTGCGGACAGGAATGTCCGCTCTCCGTTAATAGTTTCTATATTTCTATCGAATCACTTCCTCAAGTGCTTGGATCAGTGCTTGAATCATCCGTCCCAACTGTTCCTCGGTCGTGTTGTACGGTGGCACAAGAACAAGTGTATTCCCAAGGCCCCGTGTCAGTAGGCCGTGTTCGCGTGCTTGTTCGCTTATTCGATAGGCGATTCGGTCAGTTCGAGAATAGGGTTCACGAGTGTGTCGATCTTTCACCAGTTCTATAGCCAAGATGAGACCCTCCTGTCTGACATCGCCGACGTGAGGGTGTTTCCAGAACTGTTGACTCAAGTCGCGCATTTTGGCTCCTAGCAACGCAATCCTCTCGATGGTTCGTTCCTTCTCGAACACCTCAAGATTGGCCAGAGCAGCTGAGCAGCCCATCGGATTGGCGGTGTAACTGTGACCATGAAAAAGTGTCCGATCCAAGCCACCCCGGAATCCGTCAAAAATCTCCTCCTTCACCAATGTGGCGGCCATCGGTAACATTCCGCCGGTCAAACCTTTTCCCAACGCGATCAAATCCGCCTCTACGCTCTCATGCTGGGCCGCCAACATTTTTCCTGTTCGTCCAAGTCCAGTGAACACCTCATCGAGTATGAGCTTAGCTCCAACCGTCTGGGTGGCCGAGGCCACCCGCGATAAGTAACCCTCCGGATGCATCCACATCCCGGCGGCACCCTGAACCTTGGGTTCAAGAACCACGGCAGCAAGGCGATCTCCATGCCTCTCGATCGCCCGCTCGATCGTTTGCACGCATTCAAAGCCACATTTCCTGTACCTCCGTGCATCGTCATTTTGCGGTTGTGCCCGATTATACGGACAGCGGTAACAGACAGGGGCGGCGACTTCTTCAGTCTGAAACATGAGTGGAGCAAACACGGAATGAAAGTTTCCACTATGTCCCACACTCATCGCCCCAAGAGTATCTCCATGATAACCTTGTTGAAGTGATAGAATAACTTTTCGCTGCGGTTGTCCATTTTGGTGAAAATATTGCCAGACAATTTTAAGAGCGGCCTCCATCGCGGTGGAACCATCATCGGAAAAAAATGTTCGGTAGCCTCCCCCTGCCATGTGGGCAAGTTTTTCTGCAAGTCGCCCGCTCCATGGATGAGTCAATCCGAGAAAGGAGGAGTGTTCAACAGCCTCAAGTTGTCGCTTTATCGCCTCAACGATATGCGGATGAAGATGGCCATGGGTGATTGTCCAAATCGAACTGTTTCCGTCCAAGTAGGCTCTCCCTTCCTCATCGAATAGTTCCGATCCCAATGCCCGTACAATGGAAACCGGCTTGAAATCCGGATCCAACCAGTCATCCGTCGGGGTGAAGGGGTGCCAGTTGTAACGACGATCAAGCTCGGTGTTATTCATATCTATTTCCTCATGCTCTCGCTCCTACTCATACTCTCACTCATAATCCTAATCTTAGTCACAGTCCTAGTCTTCCTCTCCCTCTCCCTCTTACTCCTCAATCTCGAGATTTGAAAACTAAGACTAAGATTAGGAGTATGAGTGAGAGTATGAATGAGGCTACGGATTATTGCTTTTTAGTTTTCAGCAATGCTGTCACCAGTCGGTCGAGTTCCTCTGGAAGATGATTTGCATTAATCGTGATCCGGACACGGGACTTTCCTTTAGCGACGGTGGGATATCGGATGGCAGGGGCGAACAGACCCTGATGCTTGAGGGCTTCAGCCGCTATTAACGTTTGTCTCGATTCACCATAAATCACCGGAAATATCGGAGAGGTGCTTTTCACCTTAATTGCATCAGCAAATTGGTTTACACGATCCCATAGTAATTGCTGTCGGCGTTTTCCTTCTTCTGACATTACTAATCGGATCGCTCCAAGAGCTCCGCCTGATGCGGCAGGACTGGGAGCAGTCGAATAGATCAGGCTTCTGGATCGATTAACTAGATAGTTAATTAAAGCCCGAGATCCCGTGATGTAGCCCCCACTGCAGCCGAGGGCCTTGCTGAGAGTTCCCATCTGAATTTCAATCCTTCCCTCCATCCCACTTTCCTCAATATATCCTCTTCGGTTTTTCCCGAAGACTCCCGTGGCATGAGCTTCATCGACCATGAACCAGGCTCCGTACTGTTCTTTTAATTCAACGATCTCCTTCAAAGGTGCCAGATCGCCGTCCATGGAATAGACAGACTCGGCAAGGATCAATATTTTACTCTTTCCTTGGAGTTTCTTTAAAAGTTTCTCCAGATAATTCAGATCGTTATGGGGAAATATCCGAATGGTGGCTCCGCTGAGTCTCGCTCCATCGATCAGGCAGGCATGACAAAGTTTATCCAAGATAATTACATCCTCTTTCCCCACGATTGCGGGGATCACACCCAATGCCGTGGAATAGCCGGTCGAAAACGTGAGAGCCGCCTCGACGTTTTTGAATGCTGCCAGAGTCTCCTCCAATTCAATCTGGATTTTTAAGTTTCCCCCAACCAACCGCGATGCCCCGGTTCCAATCCCATACCGAGCGACAGCTTCTTTTGCCGCGTCCACCAGGCTCGGATGGGTGGTCAATCCGAGATAATCATTCGAGGAAAAGTTGATCATCCCATGCTCCGGCCCCCGCAACTGCCTCCGGAGGTGCAGCCTGTCCATCCACCCTAATTTCGCCTGGAGATGCCTGTCGAGTTGCATATTAATTAAAAATTGAGAATTGAGAATTAAGAAAATAAGCACTCCATAGGGACACTTCAAATTGGTTTTTATATGGAGTGCGGTGGCGATGACACCGCTTTGCCCCCCCGTCCTCCATAGTCCGGCACAGGCGGACTATGGAGGAGCGAGTGCGAGTTTTCTCCGGCGATTATGTTTTGGTATTTCTTATGCGCTTGTAGACTATTTATTCATCAGATGCCTTTTGAGAAATGCATATGAAGCTTTTCTCGCTTCGATTGGGAATGAATGCCCTCCATTAAAAACAAATAATTCCAAATGCCCACTTACATCA
>Ga0206919_1091_pt1 | contig 22333 bp, 17 predicted proteins | sample Alteio_BWOrgHeat_67_FD_152962 | JGI IMG/M metagenome (GOLD analysis project Ga0206919, IMG submission 152962) | Enriched cells from forest soil in Barre Woods Harvard Forest LTER site, Petersham, Massachusetts, United States -... | ecosystem: Environmental > Terrestrial > Soil > Temperate forest >... | reverse complement strand
TCCACAATGACCTCCTCACGGCGATCTGCCTGAAAATCAATATCGATGTCGGGCATGTCGCGTGCTCTTCCGACAAGAAGCGTTCAAAGACCAGATCATGTGCCATAGGATTTATCGGGCTGATCCCTAGTGCAAGACCGAAGCTGATAGGTTGAATACATTCTCTATGCTTCGCGTAGTTCTGGTTTATCATTCAAGCCATGAGCAACGGTCTCGCACTAGTAAAAACGCTACTAACGAGTTCGCGGCAGAACCACGCCCCTGACAGCGAATGCCTTGTTCCTGCCCTAGTGGGTCGGTTGCCATGCACACCGGGATAAGTTGGCTGTAGAATCGATTGTAGCGAAAATGAGTGAGCGAAAGCGGCAGAGAAATGAGCCGTCGGAAAAGCAAGCCGTTGAGGGCAGTGACCCAAGAAGAACGAGAAGAGTTGGAGAGTATCAGTCGGGAGCGAAGTGCGCCGTCGGAAATGGTGATACGGGCGACGATGCTGCTACGGGTCAATCAGGGAATGGGCTACCAAGCAGTAGCGGAGTCGGTAGGAAGACGTGATGGAGACCGAGTATCGGCGCTGGTCAAGCGGTTTAACCGGGAAGGGGTGAGCGCCTTGATTCCCCGACACGGTGGTGGGCCAGCCGTGCAGTATGGGAGTGTCGAACAAGAACGCATCTTACGAGAAGTGCAACGGACGCCAACGTGTGAGGGCGATGGAACTGCCAGTTGGAGTCTGAGTACCTTGCAGCGAAGGCTGCGACAGGCGAAGGACGGGTTGCCACAGGTCAGCGAATACACCCTCCGACAAGTGCTGCTGGCAGCGGGCTTATGGTTGGCAATCGAGTCGCAGTTGGTGTCAAACGGGACAGGTCGAACGACGGCGGAAAGCAGGCAATGTCGTCGTCACCGACCCAGATGCAGAAGCGAAAAAAAGTTAATCGAGCAGGCGTATCAGGTGGGCGAGGTGTTAGGTTTGAGCGTGTGGTGCGAAGACGAAGCTGGGCCATATCAGACGAAACCCTATGCTGGAGCCAGTTGGCAACCTCAAGCGCACCCGACGCAACACCCACACGAATACCTGCGCGACGGTACGACCAAAATATTAACCTTATTTCATTTGCTTAAGGTGCTCGGAATTTAGATGCAATTGCCCTGTACTTATCCGCGTTCCACCGAGGTGATTATTCAAGCCTTCGAGTCTGTCGCTGCTCACTGGAATACCCATCCAACCCCGTTTGACTGGGCTGGTCGGCGCAAAGCCCGCCGGGACCGCGCTGCACTCAAGCGTCATCGGCTTGGCGCTTCTGGTGCTGCCACAATTCGCCCACCTCGTCGTCGATTTTTATCCCGGTGTGCATGGCAACCGACCCACAGGGGGTCACTTGGCACGCGGCCTGCCAAAACAGTGCGGTACAATGACTTGTGGTGGAAATGACGTAATGAAATGGACAAAGCCATGCGCCGTAATCGCCCTCATGTGTTGCGTAAATTAAGCCGTGACGAACAAGCTGAAATGGAACGGTTGAGCCGGTCGGGTTCAGCCCCAGCCGCTTGGGTAGAACGGGCCAAGGCGTTGGAGTGGGTGAGAGGTGGGGTCAGTTATGCGGAAGCGGGTCGTCGCATCGGACGAACAAATGGGGATGGGAGCAGTGCGCTGGTCAAGCGCTTCAATGAAGAAGGGTTGAGTGCGGTTTGTCCACGGCATGGGGGCGGAACCCATAAATATTCAACGAGTCAGTGTGCCCGCATCGTGGCGGAAGCGCGGCGCAGCCCAACGGCAGAAGCGGATGGGACGAGTCAGTGGTCGCTCACGACCTTACAAAAAACCTTGCGTGGTGCAGTGGATGGCTTGCCAGAAGTGAGTACTGAGACGATTGGACGGGTACTGCACGAAGCAGGGTACACGTGGCAGACCACGAGAAGTTGGTGTCAAACGGGTCAGGTACAGCGCCAGCGTAAGGCCGGCATTGTGACCGTCACCGATCCCGATACCGACGTTAAAAAAAAGTAATCGAGCGGGCATATATGGTGACTGAGGGATTAGGCATTCAACTTTGATGTGAAGATGAAGCTGGACCCTACCAAACTGTGCCCTATACTGGCTATTCGTGGCAACCGACACAGCAGCCGTTATGTCAACCCCATGAATATTTTAGGAATGGCACAGCTAAACTACTCACGCTTTTTCATCCAGCCACGGGACAGGTGCGTGTCAAAGGCGTGACCAATAGCACCAACGTCACCCTTCATCATTGGTTCAAAAGCCAACTGACCGAAATTCTAGCCAACCAAGCTCTGGTTATACCGACGGGTGAGGACGCTACCGCCAACCGCCTCTTTTGGGAAAGTTGGCGCGACGGACTGTGTATCAAAGCCACCTTGAGCCACATTTTGCCATGTCTACGCTTGCTGCTCATTATGGATAATTTGGTCGGTCACAAGAATCCAGCCTGGTTATGTTGGTGCTTTTCGCAGGGCATTCTCCCCATTTACACACCTTTAGCGGGTACTCAAGCGGCGTGCGCTGAATGGCACTTATCCAACTACTGTTGAAGCCATTATTCGCCAACTTGAAGCCGTTGCTCACCATTGAAATACCCAACCGACGCCGTTTATTTGGGCCGGTAAACGAAAAGCCCGACGACATCGTGCTTTCCTGAGACGTCACTCGGTAGGTGCTTCAGCGGCTATTACTCACTGTGCGGTTTGCCGCCGTGACGCTAAATGGCAGGCCGCGTGCCAAGTGACCCCCTAGTTGATTCTCCAACTCAGTGTTGTGTTCGCTGTTAAACTCTTGCTCTAGGCTTTCAATGAGAACCCGCGGTTGCAACAACACATTACAGACTGTTGCCCATACTGCATCATCAAGCACAGTACCGGTAATTTGCGGTTGACGACAGTTACATACTTGCTTTTTTTAGGTGTTGCACATGCGCGAGTTGAACAACGATACACAGTGTATGTATATACGCGACCCTTGATTGTTTTAGTGGAGGTATAACCTTGGTAGCAGCGACCGCATATAGCAATCCAAAATGAAATGTGGAAAATGAAAAGAGGTGAAACTTTAGTTTCCGCTAAGTGATATTGCTGAAAAAGGCGGTAATGGCGGCAAGATAGGGTACTCTTGATTTACCAAAAAAAGAAAACCTATCAAGTGCCATTACCATGCTTCATGATACCTAAGTACGCTGATCAAAGTGACTGAAAGCCTACCAGTTGGGACAAATCTGGCGTTATTACATTTTTTGTGGATGCTGGTGAGCGGAGCGCTGCTACCGACACGGGGTGCAATTTTCCCCGCGCTAAAAAGCATCGGCTTGAGTGATGGTGCGACACGGCGAGCGTGGGGTGCGTTTGGGAAGGGACAGTGGCAAATTAAGGGACTGGTCGGGGTCAGGCGCGATTACGTGACAGGGCTTGAGGGGTGGATGGAGCATCGCTATGAAGGCTATAGACCGGTCACGGTGGATGTCACAGCATTTTGGCGACCCATGCTGAAGAATTGTCCAAGCCAGCATTACCATCCGGCAGCACAGCGGGCTTTGCCTGCGGTAATTATAGGACTAGCCGGCGAGGTCGGTGAAATCAATGGGCAGCGACTGGCTTTGCCGCGCACGATTGAGCGCTCTCACCCGAACGATGGCAGCGAGGCGGGATTATGGACGGGCTTGCTCAAGCAGGTGGGCAAAGCACTGGACGACGAGGATATTGTGGTGGTCGATGCCGGAGTGAAAATCAGGGATATGCAAGGTGCTGGAATTCAGCAGTATGTCATCCGGCTTGCCAGCAACTTCACCGCACGACGCAATGTCTTGCCTGACCACCACCGTGGACGCCAACCCAAGTATGGCGCTGTAGTGCGCCCTTTAGCACGCCAACATCAAGGCAAAACCAAGCCAGCTACAACGCCAGACGAAGGCGTCGTCTGGGAACTCAAGGGTCGCTTCATTCGTGTCGAAATCTGGCGTGATATGGTCTTGCCCAAGACTGTACCCGACCCCGGCAATTCCACCTTCGACGTGTACGCCTTTCATGACCCCGCTTTCAAGCGTCCCTGGTTGCTTGCCACCCCCGTGAAACTTACCTTTCATAGCGTTCATGCTCTCTACACTGACCGCTGGCCTGTTGAGCAAATTCCGCTGAGCGCCAAACAAATGCTCGGCACTCATCGTCAATTCGTCCATACCCCCGAAAGTGTTCAGCGTCTGCCTGAACTCGCTTTGTTAGCCGGTTCTATCGTCAGTTTCCTCGCCGCCACTTTGCCCCCATTGCCTTCTGGCTTTTGGGATCGTCATCCCAAAGCCACGCCTGGACGTTTTCGCCGGACGCTCTTCGGCAAACCATTTCCCAATGATGCCCCACTTTCAGGTCAACTTCGAGAAAAACGCTCCGTTACCAACCATTTGCCTAAAGGCTTTCTTGCTCGTCTGCCTCCTGCCATGCCCAATGCCTCTTTTTCAGCACCGCCCCTCACTTGATACGCCGTCCCCTCTTTTAGCGGAAACTAAAGTGAAAAGGAGAGGATCAAATGCTCAGTTTAGATGAGATAATCAGTGCGGCAAGAGATGTGCGGGAAGTCAAACGAGCGTTGAGCGTCAAGATGCTACAGAACGGACTGTCAGCAGCAGCGGTCAGTGAGTTGCTGAAGGTGTCAGTGCAATATGTGAGCAAATGGAAAGTGAAATATGAAGCCGAGGGAGCAGGCGGCTTGGTGTTGGGGTATGTGGGGAGTGTGGGTTATCTGACAGAGCAAGAACGCAACGCGGTAGTGGCGTGGATCAAAGCTCAGCCGACTTTGAGCCTCGAACAAGTGCGGGACTATGTCGAGTCAGAGTACGAAGTGGTGTATCAATCCAAGCAATCGTATTATGATTTGTTAACGGCAGGGGGATGAGTTACCACCAGAGCGAAAAACAAAACCCCCAGCGTGACGAGCAGCAGGTACAAGAGCGACGCGAGGAGATTAAAAAAAGTTGGCAGCCTATGAGCAGGCCATCCAGCGCGGCGACGTAGTCGTGCTGTTGGAAGATGAATGCCACCTGCTGTGGGGTGATGCGTTGGGCAGGGTGTAGGGTCCACGCAATACCCGTCTTGAAGTGCCCATGACCAATGAGCGCGAACGACAGACCTATTATGGCGCGGTCAATCTGCTCAGCCGGGCCTTTCATCTCAAAGAATTTCCCGCCGGTAAAGGCGAATGCACGGTGGCCTATGTGCGCTGGATACGGATCCTATATCCCGGCAAACAAATTATCCTGCTGTGGGATGGCGCCAGTTATCACCGTGATAAAGAGGTCAAAGCCCTGTTAGCCGAACTGAATCACGGTTTGCCCGAACAAGACTGGCCGCTGGTCTTGCTCCCCTTTGCCCCCAACGCTCCTGATCAGAATCCCGTCGAAGACATTTGGCTCCAGGGCAAAAACCATCTTCGCAAAAACTTTGCCCAGAATAAGACCTTTGCCGCCGTCAAAAAGTGTTTTTCCCAATTCCTGAACCAGTTTTTCTTTAATTCCACTAAATTTGCTTGGTATTTTCCCAATCTACAAATCATTTAGGATTACTATATCTATGCCAATTTCGGACAGGATCGTTTGGGCAAGACCAGCCCCAATGCCATCCACAGCGGCTATAGACACGCCAGTGATACGGATGATTTCATCTTCCACCTCCATCGGAGGGCTATTCTTCGTGTGTCGTTTATGTCGGCTGGTGGAAATAGATTTGACAGGATTATCGGGTGAAGTGTGCCAACGCGGTTTCATGGTCGCATATTGCTGCTGGATTTGGGCATCGCAGTGGGCGACTTGCTGGGTATAAAAATCATAGAGTTGCAACGATTGACCCAGCGCAAATAGGTGTTCTTCTTTCCATGTCCCGGTCAGGGCTTTGGCAATGGTTTCTTCCGATGATTTGCAGCGACGGTCACGCCACTGCGCTAACTTCACGCCATCTCGTTCTCCGGCCACTATTGCCCGCACGATAGCCATCCCGGTCTCTCCGGTTATATCCGAAATGACTTGGTGCAACTGGATATTCATCTGCTGGAAAGCTTTTTGCATGTGCTGCACATGGGCCGCCCGATGCTGTAATAAGTCGGCCCGATGCCGCAGATAGGCCCGCAAAGCACACATTTCCGCGTCAGGGCGGAAGGAATTCGTCAGCAGTCCCACACTATGTAACTTCTGGATCCACTGACAGTCCTGAACGTCACTTTTGCGCCCCGGTACCCCCTTGATATTCCGGGCGTTCACCAGGAAGACCTTGAAGCCACGCGCTTCCAGAAGCTCAAAGGCGGGAATCCAATAGACCCCCGTACTTTCCATGGCTACAGTATCTACACCATGCTCAACCAGCCAGTCGGCCAGACTATTCAAGTCAGGCGTGAATGTCCCGAAAGCTTTCACATTGTCCTCTGTCTGTTCTGGCGGCACGCAAGCGTAAATCTCGCGTGAGCCTATATCTAACCCTGCCGCATTCGGATAAAGAATCGGCATGTGCGCCAAGCGTTTGCTTCGCTTACTCATGACTACCTCCTCGTCTGCTACAATGTATTCCAGCCCCTTCCTGTTGTCGTAAGCTAGTCTTCCGAACGGGGTCAAGAATCTCTTGCCGCCAATGGTCAAAACAGTCAGGAAGGGGAACCAAGCTGAGTTTCGGGTTCTGGCGAGACAAGCGTCTCCATCACACCAATCCTTGTGCGGGCCTTAGCTCTGGAATACATCCCCAGATCCTATCGCCAACTCGCTTCAGTCTGCAACCTGCTCGACTCAGTTTCTCACCCGGTTGAATGTCGTACTCGGCGTGTCTAGCTGAGTTGTTGCAGTTAAGCAAAAAACAGTTCCAGGAAAATTTCAAGGCATAAACTTGATCCCAGTAGGGCTACGGGGATTTATATCGCTCCAGCCTTGAATCCTGGCTCACTGTCGGCATTCGCGGTACTTGAGCGTTTATACGCTGTACCAAAATTGTCAACAAAAACGAAAGGTACGAAGTCGCGGAACGAGCAAATCGTAGCACGGTATAAAGCAGACGAAACCCTGATGCAAATCGCGGAGGCGTTTGGTATTTCATTTCAGCGGGTGCATCAGATTATCCAAAACGCTCGATCATTGTCAGCATGGGCAGCAACACGTCCAATCTCCGATCCGGTGGCTCTGGATGTCATGCTTTGACCGAATCACTTCCAATAAGTAAATATGACTTTAATCTATCTCGACAGACGGGTAACTCTTTGCCGAGATAGACGACTACTCCAAACTTACATTATGATCGGGATAGTTGCGAATTGGTCGGGAAGCGAGAATCAAATAACTGCATAAGTTGGCTGATTATGTACGGCGATATGCTTCTGGAGTCAGGCCAGTTTCGCGGCGGAAAACACGACTGAAGTAGCCACTATCTGAAAATCCGACATCCAAGGCGATCTCGGTGATGCTCTGCTTGCCATCTTTCAAGGGTTGCTTGGCTTGATTCACACGATAACGATTGAGATAGGCGATAGGCGTCATCCCCAGTTCTTGGCGGAAACAATGCGTTAAATGATCTTCGGCAAGACCCACATGCTGCGCAATATCGCGGCGCGTAATGGGTTTGGAGTAGTTTTCATGCAGAAATGCCATCGCTTGCCGGACAAGGCGCTGCGCATCACTGCTTAGTTTTCGTTTGCGATTCAGTGCCTCGCTCACATGCGTCAGCGTTTCGTCAACACTGAATAATCCCTTGCTCAGGACAGTTACCACGCCCCGATTCAAGCGCGCCATATCCGCTTCGGTAAGTAATCTGCCGGTGAGCACAATCACAGGGATATTGCGGGTGTGTTCGTGTTCACGCATCGCTTCCAGTATCTGAAAACCGTCTATTTCTGGCATCATCAAATCGAGTAAGAGTAGGTTGACTGGCACATTCATCAAAATGTCGAGTGCCTCGCGTCCGTTGCGTGCCGTCAAAACTTGGTTCGTCTCAGACTGGGAATGGACGATCCGCGCGTGCATGTCGAGCGTATTAGGATCGTCGTCCACGACCAGAATAGTTCTGGTTGATGCAGTGGCCTCGTCCGGTTCCCAGTGCTGATTGATGGCGCGTTTCAGTTCAGCTAACCGAATCGGTTTGGTGAGATAATCCAGTTCCAAGACCGACCCGTTATCTTCTGATATGGTGTAAAACAGCACGGGAATGCTTTGCATCGCAAGATTGTCCATCGTTGCGCGCAAAACGAGCCATATAGACTCGGAGGTAACGCTCACATCCAGGACGACAGCATCAGGTGGAGAACTTGCCAGCAGCGATTGCCAGATAACCATCTCATCGATAAGCACCACTTGCACATCAAAGCCACGCTGGGTCAAATGCTCTCGTAGTCGTTCACTGGTACTCGCTGACGTCGTAAGCAGCAAAATAGTTTGTGCATTCCCTGCTGAGGTCGTCGGCTGATCTTTCATCGTGGGCCGTTGAACCAATGGTAGCGTGAAATAAAACGTTGAACCAGACCCTTCTTCACCGCTTGATTTTACGCCCAGAGTCCCGTTGTGCATTTCTACGAGACGTTTACAAATCGTGAGTCCCAGTCCCAGACCGCCAAAACCGCGCGAGATGCTCCGTTCCGACTGGTGAAACTCATCAAAGATCGCACGCTGTTCAGTGCGAGGGATTCCCAGTCCTGTATCATGTACCGTGATGGTTACGGAATCGGCATTGGTTTCGATCTGCATCTCAATGCTACCTTGAGTAGTAAATTTCACGGCGTTGCTAATTAAGTTGAGCGCTACCTGGCGTAACCGCGTGCGATCACCCCAAACCCAGGGGCCAGAATTGGGCAGCGTAGCGTGCCAGGCCAACCCTTTTTCGGCGGCAAGATGTCGGCCTGTTTCGGCGACGATGCCGAGTGCCCGCCCCAGATCAATATATTCCTGAGTTAGCCGAAGTTGTTGAGCATCGCTGCTGGCAAGGTCCAAAACGTCGCCAATAAGTCCGCCAAGATGCTGCGCCTGTGCATGAATTCGTTCCACGTCTTTTTGAAAAGGTGGTGGTAATGCCAAACCCTCTTTGCGGCTTTCCTGATACAACATGCCGCTCAACCCGACAATAAGATTGAGCGGCGTGCGCAGTTCGTGTCCGACAGTGGACAGGAAGCGACTTTTGATCTGATTGGCTTCTTCCGCCAGACGGCGACCTTCGGTTGCCTGCCGGTATAACTGCGCTGTGTTTAGCGCTCCCCCTAACTGCTGTACAATCGCCCCATATAAATCCAAATAGGTAGTGTCAAATACGACAAATCCTAATTGCCCATGCTGATTAACTAGTGGCAGTAGCGCCAGATTGAACCGATTTTCGCCAGTAAACAATTCATCAGGTGGAAATTCGCGGCTGTGAAAACGTATCATCGGCTGATCGGGTGCAGTGACAATCCGTAATGTACTCCACGATACCGGATCATCGCCCTCGGCTTCAAAGAGCGACACCAGGGCAAAGTGAACACCAATATCCGGTAAGTGCTGAGCCAGGATGTCAAATATCTGTGTTTCGTCCAGTACCGTGAGGAGTTTGGCTGTCATGCCACTCAACCGATTCGAGGCCCAATGCTGCTTGACGATATGCTGTTGGTGTTGAAGTTGCATTTTGGCGCTAATACTCAGGCGTGCTTGATTGATCATCGCGATCATGAGGTCCAGCGATTCCTGAGAGAACGAGGGTGAATGGGCAGGTAACAAGATCGGCACATGGCTACTCAAGATCGAGATCGCTTCTTGCCAGATGTGCGCGTCGTCTTCAACCTCGGCAGTTTGTCGAAGCACATTTTCCAAGGTCATTTCGAACAGAGTCGTGGTGTTATCCATCGCGCTGGCAACGAAAGATTCCACGAGTTTTGTGCATAATAACTGGCACTCATGGTTTGTCAACCCTTGCGCCTGATCAAAAATCGCGGCTGCCATTGCCTGCGCAACCTGTGTTTGCCGTGTAGCCTGATTCAGCGACAAAGAGTCTGCAAAAGTCGACATACTGGACAGCGACTCATGTGGTCCACAACCGCACGACGCACGGGTTATCAGGCGGATAGGGACTTTCATGGGATTGTCGTATTCGATCTGGCCTTGCAGGGCCCCTTCGATCTGCTTGAGAATCAGTTCCAACGCCTGATAGCCCAGGCCAAACAAGGGAACGCGAACGCTGCTCAATGCGGGTTCTTGTCCAACACACTCGATCCGGTCATCAAATCCGATAATGGCAACATCCTGCGGAATACGGCGTCCGGCTTCTTTGAGTATCTGCATCGCTCCAATAGCGGATTCGTCATTACTGGCTAAAACAGCCGTAAATGTTGCCCCAGAGTCCATAATTAGCCGCATTGCCGAGTAGCCACCATGATGAGAATGCCGTCCAAAGGCAACCAGATTGTGATTATTGTCTAAGTTATACATTGCCAGAGCAGTCTGATAAGCTCTCAAGCGATCTCCGGTATCGCCGTCCATATCCTCCGGGCTGCCTGCGATAAACGCGATGTGGCGGTGTCCGTGATTGACCAAATGCCGAATGGCTTGCAGAATACCGTCTTCGTTGTCGATCACAATAGAGGGGCCACGTTCGCCGGGACCAATAAACAAGACCGAATGACCAGTCGCCATGAGTTCCTGAATATACTGGGAGCGCACTTCAGATTGCAATGGATTGGCAATGATAATTCCATCCGTATTCCACGGACCAATCGGGACAAAATCAACATCGGAAGATAGCGTAGGCCATGCAGGTCGCCGGGGGGAGTCATTTGGACTAGCGGCGGTTCCCATGCCACAGCCTAGCAGCAAATTGCAGTCTAAATCGAGTGCCGCCCGACTGATTCCCTTAAAGAGCGGCCCCAAATAGGTCGGGGGTGTAGCAGTCCAGTATAAATGCCAACCGGCTAACAGACCGATGGTCGGCCTTCCACGCTTAGTTCTGTGCATCAATTTGTGATTCCAGTGATCTCATTTTCTACAGCGATTATACTTGATCGATTCCCTCGCTCATTATCACACGACTCTGAATTGTCCACATTCGCCGCGCTTTTCTCCAAGCCTGATTGCACTATAAGCACTTACTATAAGCTGGTCAAGATTTACAGAATTTTTCAGAAAAGGAGAAAAGATAGCGCATTTATTTCGAGTTGGCTCTGAGCATTCCAATAGATCAATTATGAATCAAGGAAATTTAATCATGTCCAGAAAAATATCCTTTCTCGTTGCGATAGCCATAGTAATTCTTACTGCTATGGTCGTACCTCACTCAGTCAATGCTGCCGGTCCGACAGTCAGTGTCGTCATGACAACAGGCGATCAAACTAACTTATTGGCGCAGCAACCCTCCGCCACTTTCGCCACCGATAGCGGTTCTAATCCGCTGACAATTACTGTTAACCCATCGACCAAATATCAGACAATGGATGGGTGGGGTGCTTCGATCACCGACTCATCGGCGTATCTCATGTGGAACAGCTTATCGACCTCTGCCCGTGCCAGTTTGATGAATGACTTGTTTAACAAAAGCACAGGAATTGGCCTGAGTTTTCTACGCCAGCCGATGGGCGCGAGTGATCTTTCAGCCAGTGGCATTTATAGCTACGATGATGGAGCCGCTGACCCGAATTTAAATAACTTCTCTATCAACCATGATACGACCTATATCATTCCAATTCTTAAGCAAGCGTTTTCAATAAACCCTTCGATCAAAATCATGGATACCCCCTGGAGTCCGCCCGGTTGGATGAAAACCAGTGGCTCAATGGTTGGTGGTAACATGCAGACTCAATATTACAGTAGTCTGGCAGCCTATTTTGTCAAAACTATTCAGGCATATCAGGCGCAAGGCCTTCCTATCTACGCCCTCTCAGTACAAAATGAGCCGCTTTACATCCCTGCCGCCTATCCAGGAATGGGGATGCCCGCTACCGAAGAACGTGACTTTATCAAGAATTTCCTGGGGCCAGCCCTAGCAAACGCGGGTCTGACGCCTAAAGTGATGGTCTACGACCACAATTGGGATCAACCGACCTATCCGACGACCATCTTCTCTGATGCGTCGGCTTCTGCCTATGTTGCAGGCGTGGCCTGGCATTGCTACGCTGGTGATGTGTCGGCTGAACTGACCGTTCACAATCAGTACCCCAATAAGGACACCTGGGAAACAGAATGCTCTGGTGGGTCATGGGCGCCCGTTTTCGCCAGTAATTTACAGTGGGACACCGAAAATCTCGTCATTTTGAATGCCCGTAATTGGGGCAAGGCTGGCGTTACCTGGAATATGGCGCTTGATCCTAACGGCGGCCCAAATGGTGGTGATGGCTGCACTACTTGTCGCGGCGTGGTGACCATCAATGAAAGCACCGGAACCTATGTCCATGAAGTTGAATACTATGCCCTCGGTCAGGCCAGCAAGTTTGTTGATTCTGGTGCATACCGTATTGACTCCAACACCTTTGGCAATGCCAGTATCGAAGATGTTGCCTTCCAAAACCCAGATAGTTCGATGGTGGTATTGGCCTTGAACAACGCCACCACTGCCCAGACGTTCAAGGTACTCTGGAATGGTCAGTCATTTAGTTATACCCTCCCCGTTGGTGCAGTGGTTACCTTCAAATGGTCAGGGATACCGCCAACGGCTGGTCCAAGCCCGACACCAACTCAAACCCTAACACCGAGCGTCACACCAACGATCACCAACACTCCGATACCAAGCGCTACGCCAACCCTTACCAACACACCACTTCCAACTTCTGCCTTCAATCAGATTGAAGCCGAAAATTGGGCCGCGATGTTCGGCGTACAGACAGAATCTTGCTCCGATACCGGCGGCGGTTTGGATGTGGGTTGGGCGGATACCGGCGATTGGATTGAATATGCCCAGCTTAATTTTGGTGCTGGAGCGGCGAGTCTAAATCTACGTGTGGCAGGCCAGAATTCCGGTGGCATTATCGAATTCCATCTCGATAGCACGACAGGTCCGAAGATCGCTAGTTATACGATGGTCAGCACGGGCGGTTGGCAAACGTGGAATACGGTTACGGTTCCCGTGTCAGGGGCCTCTAGTGTTCATAATCTCTTCATCGTCTACCAGAATGGCAACGCAATCGGCAACCTCAACTGGTTCAAGTTCGCCACAGGTGGCGTGCCGACTAACACCTCTACCTTTGTTCCTCCCACCAACACGCCGACTTTTGTACCCGCCACCAATACCGCTACCTTTGTTCCTCCCACCAGTACCCCGAAACCGACTCTTGCCTCGCCAACCAATACCCCTGTACCACCGACTGCCACCGCCACGAGTGGGGGCATCTCGACCACCGCATGGTATAACGTGATTAACCAGAACAGCGGCAGTTGTGTCGATGCTGCCGGTTCAGGCACATCGAACGGTACTGTCGTTCAGCAGTGGGCTTGCGGAGCCAGCCCCCAATTTAACCAGGAGTGGCAGTTCCAAACGACAGATAGTGGTTACTATAAAGTCATGAATCGTAATGCCCCTGCTCTGGCCTGGGATGTAACAGGTGGTGCTGGGTCTACAGGCGACGGCGTTAAGATTCAACTGTGGACTTTTGTTGCTCCCGGCGGAACTAATCAACAATGGATGCCAGTCGCATTAGGCGGCGGTTATTACAAGTTCGTCGCACGCAACAGTGGCACTGAGTGTCTGGATGTAACGAATCTCTCAACGGCGAATGGGGTTCAACTCCAACAGTGGACATGCACAGGCGCTACGAATCAGGCGTTCCGTCTGACCCAACAACCATAACATGATCTCGTAGAGTGATTGGACTTAGCAGGACATAGAACCTGCTAAGTCCTCATTCACTTGTAAACTGATCTTTGCTGGTCCTAACCAATTTTTTAAAAATGATAGTAGGCCCTTCCCCATTCAAGGCACAGCCAGAGGGTGTCGGTATCGCAAACCAGCGACTAGATACGGCAGAATAACAGCCAGCCTCCACGTTTTGAGAAAAACATCGTCACAGCGCAAAATGATCTGACCAGCATTCTAGGACAGATTGCTAGTCGCATTGCTGCTCCTGTATTTGTACATAGGAGCCGATATTCCGCACCTCAAATCTAAATTTGAAGAATTACGGAATGTGCCAATACGCGCAACAGCACCTTGTCAGGGAACCCCGATGTCATCTGATAGTCGCGATAGATCGAGCAGTTGTAGACCTGATTGGTGAGGTATAACGTTGAGTTGCTGGGACGCTATACCCTCCGCGAATGCTCCCCATGACCAGAAATTTCTGTACGATGCCTCAGGGTCGAGGCGAAGCGCACAGGGGGGTCGCAACCGAGACCGCCCCGGTGAAATTAATGCGATGGTGGCACGAAGGTGGGCGTCCAGGTAACCTGTGGATTAGCGCGAATCGTCGTGCTGCTATCGGTGAAGGACAACGGCGTCGGGTAGGCTGTCCAGCCCCACGAGCCATACGCGGCGGCGGTCCAGGTATAGGAACCGGCAGGCAAACTAACTGGTGAGATGAAGGAACAGGTCGTGCTCGTGCATGGATTCCCGACCCATTGCGAGACTACGGCAGTTCCACCACTGTTCTTGGCAATCAGGTAGTAGCCCCAGGCCATACTGTTTGCATTCCAGGTGAAGGTTGGCTTAGCGGCAGTGATACTACCCGACGGGCTAACCAGCGTCGGCGGGAGTGCGAAGGACATGCCATTTGACCAGGGACTCCAGCCTGCACTGCTGTAGGCAATCACCCACCAGGTATAACTGTTACCGGTCAAGCTGCTCGGTGCGACGAACGAGCAAGTCGTCGTCGTGCACGGATTCCCGACCCACTGCGCAAACATGACGCTTCCGCTGCCATTGGCGACATAGATATAGTAGCCCCAAGCGCTATCGAAGACATTCCAGGTGAAGGTCGGTGTGCTGGCGGTGATAGCCCCAGTCGGTGCGATTTGCGTGGGCGGGATCGTGAATGCCATCGAGGGGGCGTAAGCGCCCCACCCACTTGCGCCATAATACGCCGCGGCAGTCCAAGTGTAAGGTGCTCCTGACAGAGCCGACGCGGGCGTAAACGAGCAGATTCCGCCGGAGCAAGCCGAGGTTGCCACAAACTGACTGATGATAACTGCACTGGTGTTCACGACGTAGAGATAATAACCCTGTGCCCCACCGGTTGAGTTCCATGTGAAGGTCGGCGGCGTGGTGGTGATCGTACCACTTGGTGCGATCAATACGGGGGTAGTAGTTGAGGTGACAGTCGATGTACTCGTTGGCGTTGATGTGCTCGTACTTGTGCCAGTGTTGGTTGCTGTTGCAGTATTCGTGGAAGTTGGGGTGCTTGTGGGTGTATTGGTTGGCGTGCTGGTTGCTGTTGCGGTATTAGTCGGGGTCGGGGTGTTTGTTGAGGTGGTGGTCGCTGTGCTGGTACTGGTTGGTGTAGGTGTTGGCAAAGGCAGTAGGATAAGTTTAGCCACAAACACATCGTAAGTGCCACCACCAAAAGTGGTCTGATACGCGCCTCCACCGACGGGAAAACCCGCACCCGCATAGCCAGTGACATAGGTGTTGCTGTTGTTCAGTGCGATGCCTACACCAAAGCCATTACTACAACCGCCTAGGTAGCTACTATAGATAAGCCCCTTGCCATCGACAGCCAACTCGGTAACGAATGCATTATAATAATTGTTACAACGAGCGGTCTGGAATGCGTCAGAGGTGGTTGGAAAAACCCCATTTGTACTGCCTGTAACATAAGCATTGCCGTTGCTGTCTACAGCAATTCCCGCACCATCGTCATTTCCGCTGCCCCCCAGATAGGTACTGTAGACCAGACTCGTGCCATCGGCAGCTAACTTCGTCACGAACGCATCATCAGCACCATTTCCGCCATAAACTGTTTGATACGCCCCAACTGTCGTCGGAAAATTCCCGCTAGTCCCGCCGCTAATGTAGGCGTTACCGCTGTTATCGACTGCGATGCGAGTACCAGAGTCATTTCTGCTGCCCCCCAGATAGGTACTATAGACCAGGCTCGTGCCATTGGCAGCCAACTTAGTCACAAACGCATCAGCCCCACCACCATAAATGGTCTGATATGCGCCAGGGGTAGTTGGGAAGTTACCGAGTGTCGCACCAGTTATATAGGCGTTGCCGTTGTTATCTACGGCAATGCCGTTAGCACTATCATCTTGTCCACCGCCTAAATAAGTACTGTAGACCAGGCTCTTACCATCGGTAGCTAACTTCGTTACGAACGCATCATTGGTAGTGCCACCGCCAAATGTGGTCTGATACGCACCAACTGTCGTTGGAAAGTTTCCATTCGTATAGCCAGTCACATAAGCACTGCCGCTACTGTCTACCGCGATGCCATTAGTTCCATCACTGCCGCCGCTGCCCAGATAGGTACTATATATGAGGCTCTTGCCATCGGCGGCTAGCTTTGTCACGAATGTATCGAATGTACTGCTGCCGAACGCAATCTGATACGCGCCAACTGTCGTTGGAAAATTTATAGAATCTGTATCGCCAGTCACATAAACACTACCAGTGTTATCCACGACGATGCCAAAACCTCCATCATCGTTGCTGCCGCCCAGATAGGTACTATATATGAGGCTCTTGCCATCGGCAGCTAACTTCGTCACGAACACATCAGCCCCACCACTATAAATGGTCTGATATGCACCGCTAGTCGTCGGAAAAACGCCGTTTGTCTGACCAGTCGCGTACACACTATCACTACTATCTACTGCAATACTGTAACCTCGGTCATCGCTACTGCCGCCCAGATAGGTACTGTAGACCAATCCAGGGTCGATGACCAGCGGGAGAGTTGAGTCGTAATCGCTCACTTCGAAGGCGACCTCGTTACCCGCTGCTAATATAAAGTGACTGTTGACGGCATGACGAGTGTTGCCATCTATCTGGTAACTAACCGGAGCATTCTGGCGCAGTGTTACGCCGTCCTTGTGGATCAGCAAATCGCCGGTTGCATCAAGTTCTAACGTGGCGTCATCCGAGAAATGCAGTCGGATTTGCGCCGGGTCGCGGTTCGGATCGAGCAGAAAATCGTAATGCAATTCCTGCTGATCGCCGTGATAACACATATCAATACCGGGGTAAACGGCATGATAGTACACCGCTCCGTAGTTTTGGATACCGGTATGCCACTGCGTAGGATCGTTGCCAATGAAATAGTTGCTGATGCCCACCTGAAGTTGTTCGCCCAAAATCGTGGGGTCGGGGTTTGCACCAACCAGCGTCATCGTCAATGGAATAGCCGGTTTAGGGTCGGTCTTGGTGGCAGTCTTGCTCAGGTCGCCTGAGATCATGGACTGGGAATCGGCTTGCCGCAGCGTAAATACCGCGCCGGTTGCGGTCAGGAATAAGCTGTACCCGCCACCGTGTGCCAAATATTTCACCTGCGGATCGCTTTGTCCGGCGTTGATTTCAAAGCTAATCGGCAGATGTCCATAATCCGGGGCCACACTTGCATGAGCGGGTGTGACACTCACCGTTTGCGGAACGACCAAAATGGTGCTGATCAGTACACAAAGCATGAGAAGTCGAACGAAACGCATACCGTTTTCCTCCACTAGTCTCCACTCATCTCACAGAGACGGTGCATGGTTATCGTCCATTTTAGTATAACAGCAGATGGTTTGTTTTTTGAGCTTGTTACTCTGGGCAGGGCGATCCGGTGGTCAAGTGACCCACGATTGGCGGTAGGTGATGGGCATATAAAAGCGCTGAATAGTTGGTCCCAACAGCACTAAGAGTTGATGATGAATTGGGCGCAAGTTCAAGATTTGCGTTAAGCGGATGTCCCCATTTTGAATGATGAGCAGATCAATCCCGTCAAACATCTGGAAAATCCGGCGCATGGTTGGGGTTTTGGTCGCTTTACCGACCTGATTGGGAATCGTTTGGTCTTGCTGCACTAGTTGAGTGCGCACCACATACTCAGCCAGCGCATACACCAACAAACTCAATCCCATCACCATCAATAAGCTCATGATGCGCGATGTTTTCTTCAGGTAAAAACTCGCCGCGAAAAACAGTGGGTCTTTGAGAAACCGAAAATCCCGCTCCACCGAGCGATTCTGGTCTTTGTAGACCCCTAATAACTCAGCGGTGGAGAGTTTCTGCGCGTCAAGTTCATTGGTGGCAATGATATATTTGCCAAGTGGCGCCCGTAGCGCCGCTAAACGCTTTTCATCCAGCATCGGTTTCCCCCGCGCTTTCCACACGACGATGGGTTGGGCACCGACACGAGGTCGTCCGACTTGAGCATGGCGACTGTGGGGCTTGACCTGGCTTTCCAAGCGGTGATAGGTCCACTTTTCGGCGAGTCGAGACAAGGCCAGTCGTGCATCGGCTTCACACGAAAAATTCTCGCGACCAAGCTGCTTGAGCGTTTTGTTAGCCTGGTCACGTTCTTTGGCAACCGCTTTGTTCAACTGTTTCACATCGCGTTCCAGTTTTGGTTCAGATAGCACCAGCAACCAGCGCTGCTCAATGCCACCATAAGTCACAGTTCGTTCGTAGTAAAAATAGTCCTTGCCCCCGACCTGCATCTGCTGCTGCTCAATCTCGGTCAACAACTGCTGGGCCTGCTTGAGCGTGACTGGGACATGCGTTACCCACTTCACTGCCGATAACGTTTTGAGGTTTTCCTTACTATATAAGGCACTGTCGGCTACGATATATGGTGTTTCCTCGGCATCTTTAAATTGCTTCAAATACGCCTGGGCTAACGCCACCAGACTCTTTTTGTCCGAACAGTTGCCATCCAAAGCGGTCAACCATATCGGCAGACTCGATGTATTCGCACAAATCAACCCCAGCATCGCTTGCTTGAGGTCGGGTCGATGATCTTTGGAGTAGCCATACGTAATCTGAATCGGCACCGTTTTCTCGTCTTCCACGGTCTCGGTTGGTTTGGCATACGTCCCTTCTAGACTGAACGCGCTCGTATCGGTATGCGCAAACCGCACCCGAATGTTCATCACATACAGCGCATGGCTCGCTACCTGGGCAAAGACCTGTGTCACCCCGACCCGATACACTGCATCCAGCGCCCGCCCCAAACTGTCATCATTTAAATCTTCAGCCTTGATCCCTCTACCTATCAGCACTTCAACAGGTTTATTTGCATAGAACTCAGGCGTCAAATACAAAGGACGGTTGACGAAACCTAATCCATTCAGCACCATCGCTTGGATCGCCTGACCAACGCTCACTTTGCGCCCGTTTGTGCCTACGATTTGGTCGATCTGTCCGATGAGGTCAATTTGTTGACATATCCCCGCCACAATCCCTAAATGGTCTAATTGCTGAGTGCTGGTTTCGCTTCGATTCATGGCACAATCTTTTGTCTGTAGCCGCTCCTATTTGAGCTTATCCCATAATTTCTCTGTTTTTCAATCCATCTGCGGAATATCGGTAGGAGTATGTATAAATCCGTATTATCTAATTTCAAGGCATGATGGCTGCCACGGTAGGGCTTCGACCCCATATCCTGCATCACGCCTTCAAATGCTTCGGTTCACCTTGTTTTCTGCCTCTATATGGGCAAGAAAGCACGGATAACACCCTGTTTAGACCGAACGCCGAACTATGAAGCGCGAAATGCCACTATTCGGCGTCGTTATGCCGAAGGCGAAGTAGTAGCTAACCTTGCCCGCGAATTTTGCATTTCCGTACAGCGTGTTCATCAGATTCTTCATGGACGACGCAAATGATAGATGGCACAATGTACGGGTGCATTTCAATTTCGTTCGGATGGAGTAAAGTAGAAGGGAGAAAGGAAAAGCACGATGAGCCCAGAGGAACTGAAAGCCCACTTACTGGCACAAGCCGAAGCGACAATTAACGAGATTGTAGGACAATATCAGGACGGACAGCCCAAAACGTTAAGTGAGATCGAGCAAACAGTCATCGTGGCAGGACAAGAGATCAAGGCGGCGATGCTGAAGGGGATGCTGGCAGCCAATCCGAGACCAGCGAGGGTCGTGGTGTGTGAGACGTGCGGGAAAAAGATGCAGCATAAGGGCACACGTCAGAAATGGGTGATGACCCAAGTAGGGGAAGTCCAAATCGAGCGCGAGTATTACTACTGTGAGCGGTGCAGCACAGGTTTTTTCCCCCATTGATATAGCCCTGGGCCTGACCGATGGCTTATACAGCCAGGGGTTAGCCCAGCAGATGGTGTGGTTGAGTGGTTTATTGCCGTATGCGCAGTGTAGCGCGGTGTTGGAGCGGATTGGGCAGTATCCGATACGCAACAGCAGTGTGTGGCAGTATGTTCAGAAGTATGGTGAAGCGCTGGTGCTTGAAGGGCAGCATGAGGCGCAACAGGTCAGCCCCGAACGCCTCGTTTTAGCGTCCAGCAGTGCTGACCATCAACACATCAAAGGGGTCAGTATGGACGGGGGTATGGTCAATATTCGCGGCGAAGGCTGGAAAGAAATCAAGGTCGGGGCGATTTATGACGTGAGCTTACGCCTCGAACGGGATGCCCGCACCGGGGAATATGCCGAGTTTGCTCATGCCCAAGACCTGAGTTATACGGCAGTGTTAGGCGATGTGCAGCAGTTCAGTCCAGCTTTGTGGGCGTTAGCGGTTGAGCAGCAAGTTCCGACGGCTCGCCAGTCGAGTGTGACTGCCGATGGAGCCGAGTGGATTTGGAACCTCAGCGCCGATTTATTCCCCGATAGCAGCCAGATTGTCGATTGGTTTCACGCCACTGACCATCTGTCCGAGGCCGCCCATGCGCTCTTTCCTGACCAGCCCAAGCGGGCCGAGACGTGGTTCCACCAGTGCCAAGATGACCTTTTTCTCGGCAATATTCCGGCCATTACCGACCCGCTGGATGCCGCTGGCTTATCTGACCATAGCCACTATTTTCATACTCACCAGCGTCGAATGCAGTATCAGGAATTCCGCGAACAAGGGCTGCCCATTGGCTCTGGCTCTGTCGAAAGCACCGTCAAGCAATTCAAAGCCCGCCTTGCTGGTCCGGGAATGCGCTGGAAACGACCCAACGCCCAACGGATGCTTCTCATTCGCGCTGCCGTTCTGGATAATTCCTTCGATACCCGTTGGAAGGCGGTTGCCTGACCCGAACCAAACTGAAATGCACCCCAATGTACCTTGTGCTATCTTCACTTTCGAGATTGCATATAATGAAGGTGACCCACGTTATTTCGCACTGCAATGGAGAATCTAAATGACAAATCCACCATATATTGAATTGGGCGATGACCAGTCGCTCCTCCAACCTGGGCTGCTTAACAGCACCCTTTTTTTTATTTTTATTCTAAAAGGAAATAAAACCAATATCCAAAATCTGCTTGATCGGGCGTTTAATACTCCGAGCGGCGATGCAGTCCATTATCAGGCGTTTAGCGATTATGTTGCCCTGATGTTTACGCATGTTGATCATCTCAATTCGGCTGCACCAGAACAAGGTTGGATCGCCTATCATGATATTGCTTTGTGGGTTCCAGCAATGGTTGTCAAAAAAGAGGGACCTATTACCATTGCTCAACGACTTGTGATGACCCCACCCTATATTTTTGTGGATAGCGGGCGAACGATGGTTACAGGCCGCGAAACATTCGGTTTGCCCAAAGCAATGGGAATGTTCAATATGCCGGATACCCATCGCTATATGGGGACGCTCACGGTTGATACTGTCGGCTTCAAAAAGCCTGGCATGGAAAATATCTGGCAGCGGTTGTGGGAAGTGCAAAAAGTCCCAAGTACATCAATCGATTCGGGCGAAACATTGGCAGGAAATGCGCTCAACAGTATGAGCGAAGTTGTCGATGAACTCAAGACCTTGTTTTTCGGCAACAGCAAGGATAATGATATTGTGATCCCTGGCTTGCAATTGATTGAAGAATTATTTACGGGTATTAGGTGTCTTGGACTCAAGCAGTTCCGTGATGCGGGAAACGGTAACCAAGCGTGTTATCAGGCGATCATAGAAGCGCCACTAAAACCAGTTGGGTTTCATGGCGGATTCTTGATGTTTGACAAGTTCGAGTTCATTTTGAATGATTTAGCCAGCCATCCGGTTAGTCATGATATTGGCTTAAGCATTGGAGTGCAGCCTGTTGTAGGCAGTTTATGGGTTAACCTTGATATGGAAATGGGCAACGGTCAGGTCATCTGGGAAGCACCGACAACCGCGAATCAAGTCACTGTTACCAAAGGAGCAACTCAGGCATGAGCAAACCTAAGAAGAAAGTTGCCGTCCTCGGCGGCGGGCTTGGATCGCTAAGCGCGGTGTACGAACTCACCAACAGCCCTCAACGCTGCGAAGAATATGACGTGACCGTTTATCAGATGGGATGGCGAC
>Ga0206919_1090_pt1 | contig 22382 bp, 24 predicted proteins | sample Alteio_BWOrgHeat_67_FD_152962 | JGI IMG/M metagenome (GOLD analysis project Ga0206919, IMG submission 152962) | Enriched cells from forest soil in Barre Woods Harvard Forest LTER site, Petersham, Massachusetts, United States -... | ecosystem: Environmental > Terrestrial > Soil > Temperate forest >... | reverse complement strand
TGACAATACAACAATTTCCCGTATCTTTGCAGTCCCGAAAAAGCGGGGTATAATAAACAATTTTATAAATTAATTTAAAGCAAGTGAATACGTTAAGTTACAAAACTGTCTCGGCCAACAAAAAAACCGTCAACAAAACCTGGGTTGTTGTTGATGCAGAAGGCGAGATCCTGGGGCGCTTGTCTACGAAGATCGCAATGATGATCCGTGGAAAAAACAAGCCAAGTTACACCCCAAACGTAGACTGTGGTGATAATGTAATAGTTATCAATGCAGACAAGGTAAAACTGACCGGAAACAAATTCAGCGAAAAGCAGTATGTTTCTTACACCGGTTACCCGGGTGGTCAGCGTTTCATTTCTCCTAAGGAGTTAATGGCAAAGCATCCTGAGCGCGTAATTGAAAAAGCCGTTCGTGGTATGTTACCTAAAAATCGTTTGGGTCGTGCATTATTTGGCAACCTGCATGTATACGCAGGCGCCGAGCATCCGCATGCCGCACAAAACCCAAAAGCCGTTTAATTCAAAATTTTAAAGGAGAAAAGAAATGCCAACAACAAACACTTCAGGCAGAAGAAAAACAGCCGTTGCACGTGTTTATCTAACCGAGGGTAATGGTTCCATTACCGTTAACGGTAGAGATTACAAAGAGTACTTCCCAACGTTGCCTTTACAATACATTGTTACCCAATCGGCTGAAGTAGCCGGAGTTGCAGGTGGCATTGAAGTAAAAGTTAATGTTGATGGCGGTGGTATTAAAGGACAGGCAGAAGCCGTTCGTTTAGCCATTGCCAAAGCCATTGTTGAACGCGATGCGGAAAAGAAACCGTTATTGCGCGCTAAAGGTTTAATGACCCGCGACGACCGCATGGTTGAGCGTAAAAAACCGGGACGCCGCAAAGCACGTAAGAGATTCCAATTCAGTAAACGCTAATTTTTTAAGGAGGACAAAACAATGGCAAGAACAACATATGACGAATTACTGGATGCAGGTGTACACTTTGGTCACCTTACCCGCAAATGGGATCCGAAAATGTCTCAGTACATTTTCATGGAACGCAATGGTATTCACATCATCGATTTAAATAAAACTTTATCAAAAGTTGAAGAGGCTGCGGCCGCTATCAAACAAATAGTAAAATCAGGCCGCAAGGTATTATTCGTAGCTACAAAAAAACAAGCTAAGGATATTGTTGCCGAGTACGCAAAAAGCGTGAACATGCCTTTCGTGACCGAACGTTGGTTGGGTGGTATGTTAACCAACTTTGCAACCGTGCGTAAGTCGATCAAAAAGATGTCAAACATCGATAAATTGACTAAAGACGGCACTTACAGCATTCTTTCTAAAAAAGAAAGACTGATGATTCAGCGCGAGCGTATAAAACTGGAAACCTTATTAGGCGGTATTGCCGACCTGAACCGTTTACCTGCTGCGCTGTTCCTGATTGACGTTAAGAAAGAACACATAGGCGTTTCTGAAGCTTTGAAGTTGAACATTCCAACCTTTGCAATGGTTGATACCAACTCAGATCCTTCAAACATCGACTTCCCTATCCCGGCTAATGACGACGCTACCAAATCAATTTCATTGATCACCGGTATCATTATCAAAGCTATTGAGGAAGGTTTAGAAGAACGTAAACGCGAGAAAGAAGACGAAGCTGAAAAAGAAGCTGCTGTTGCAAAGGCTAAAGCTGATGCGCCAGAAGCTGCTGCTGCTGAAAAAGCACCTGGCGAAGCCGGCAAACGTGCCCGCAAGGCTCCGGTTGAGGCTGCTGCCGCAATTGAGGACGCAAAGCCAGCCGCCGCTGACGAAGAATAATATTTAAAGTTGTAAGGGTTGTAGAAGTTGTGATGTTGAACCCTTACAACTTTTACAACCCTTTATAACATCTACAACATTTAAAACTAAATAAAATGTCTACAGTACAAATATCTGCAGCTGATGTAAACAAGCTGCGCCAGCAAACCGGTGCCGGTATGATGGATTGCAAAAAAGCATTGACCGAAACTAACGGCGATTTTGAAGCAGCTATCGATTTTTTAAGAAAAAAAGGTGCGAAGGTTGCTGCCAGCCGCCAGGACCGTGAATCGAACGAAGGTGCCGTGGTTGCACGTACCTCTACCGATTTTAAACGCGGTGCGATCATTGAGCTGAACTGCGAAACCGACTTCGTTGCTAAGAATGCTGAATTCGTTGCTTTTGCTAACGCCATTGCTAATATTGCTGTTGAAACCAAGCCTGCTTCTATTGAAGAATTGCTTGCACAGGAAATCGACGTGGAGAACACCCGTGTAAAGATCAGTGATGCAATTATTGACAAAACCGGTAAGATCGGCGAGAAGATCGGCATATCTAAATATGAAGTAGTTGACGGCGAAAAGGTTATTGCTTACATCCACGGTAACTTCCGTTTAGGCGTATTGGTAGCTTTGAGTGCTAATGTTGACGGTGCCGATGAAGCAGGTAAAGACATAGCCATGCAAATTGCCGCTATGAACCCTGTAGCTATTGATAAAGACGGCGTTGACGCCTCTACTATTAACCGCGAACTGGAAATTGCCAAAGAGCAAATCCGCGCGGAAGGCAAACCGGAAGATATGGTCGAAAAGATCGCCGCCGGCAAGCTTAACAAATTCTATAAAGATTCTACTTTACTGAACCAGGAGTTCGTAAAGGACCCATCCAAGAGTGTTGCCCAGTTCCTGGCCACTGTTGATAAAGGGCTAACAGTTACCGCATTTAAGCGGGTTGCTTTAGGAGCTTAAATATTTTATCCCTCTCGTTTTCACGAGGGGGATTTTTTTTATACTTGTTTTTTTAACTGACCGAATTTTAAATGTTAACCGCGCTTCACAACCTGCTGCTCATCAATGGGGGTACCATTACCCGGGGCAAAGCGGTATTGGTGAAAGAGGAAAAGATAACCGGCGTAGTTAACGAAAATGATATTCCCGCAGAAGCCAAACGCATCGACCTGCACGACTGCTACCTCGCGCCGAGTTTTATCGACCTTCAGGTTTATGGCAGCGGCGGCAAATTATTCGGCGGTAAATATTTAGAAGATGCTTTGCAGCAGATGGAAAGTGACTTCATCGAACAGGGCACAACAGGTTTCCTGGCTACCATCGGCACTAATACGCCCGAAGTTTTCGAACAGGCCATTCTCGCAGCCAAATCTTACGGTGATCATTCAAAAGGCAATTTCTTAGGGCTGCATTTAGAAGGGCCATTCATTAATCCGCTGCGCAAAGGTGCGCACGATGAAAAACTGATCCGTAAGGCCACATTAGCCGAAGTAAAACGCTGGGTTGAAATGGGCGAAGGCGTGATCAAAATGATGACCCTTGCTCCTGAACTGCAAGACAGTGAAGTAATTGACTATTTAACAGAAAGCGATGTAGTCATAGCAGCGGGCCATAGCAATGCTACCTACGAAGACGCTAAAGGTTTTTTAAATAAATCCATCCCGGCTGTAACGCATTTGTACAATGCCATGCCGCAAATGCACCATCGCGAGCCGGGCTTTATTCCCGCCATATTTGAAGAAAAGCCTTACACCAGCATTGTAGCTGACGGTGTTCATGTCGATTTTGCCATGGTTCGGCTTGCGAAACGCGAGTTAGGCGATAAGCTCTATTTGATCACTGATTCTGTAACTAACTCCAGTGATGGCGCTTATCACCATGAATTTAAAGGCACACACTATGTGATGCAGCCGCATGGCACTTTATCGGGTTCGTGTTTAACCATGTTGAGGGCCGTGCAAAACTGCGTGGAGCATGCCGACATCAATTTGGCAGAGGCAATCAATATGGCCACCCTGTATCCATCGCAATTAATGAAACTAAATAAGGGGCGCATCGCTGAGGGTTTGGATGCCGACCTGGTAGCCTTTGATAAAGATTACCAGGTTAGGGCTGTTATGTTAACGGGTAATTTATTGACAAATAGAACATAAAATTTTAACAGTAATTATATTTCCATATTTTTGATAAACACCTCCTTTCATGAAATTCAAAAGAATCCTGCTTAAATTAAGCGGCGAGTCGCTGATGGGCGAACGCCAGTACGGCATTGATAACGGACAGGTTATACAGTACGCCCATGATATAAAAGCTGTTCATGACCAGGGTATTGAGATAGCCATTGTTGTGGGTGGCGGCAATATTTTCAGGGGGTTAAGTGCCGAAAAATCGGGTATGGACCGCGCCCAGGCAGATTATATGGGTATGCTGGCCACGGTGATCAATTGTATGGCATTGCAAAACGCATTAGAGACCATCGGCGTAGAAACCCGCCTATTGTCGGCTATCAAAATGGAGCAGATCTGCGAGCCTTATATTCGTCGGCGGGCGATGCATCATATCGAATTAGGCAAGATCGTGATCTTTGGCGCAGGTACCGGTAATCCATATTTTACTACTGATACGGCTGCCTCATTACGTGCCATTGAGATCAAAGCTGATGTAGTATTAAAAGGTACCCGTGTAGATGGCATCTACTCGGCCGACCCGGAAAAGGACCCTAACGCCACCCGGTACGAAGAGATATCTTTCCACGAAGTTTATGATAAGGGCCTGAACGTGATGGACATGACCGCCTTTACCCTCTGCCAGGAAAATAAATTGCCCATTATTGTGTTTGATATGAATAAAGAAGGCAACCTGATGAAGATTGCCAAAGGCGAACCGATAGGCACATTGGTTCACGGCGATTGATAGTTTTTATTATTTTTGTGAAAATTTAACACGATGAGCGAACTCATTAAAAAGCAGATCAATGATGCAAAAGCTTTAATGGATAAGGCTATTGATCATGCAGATAACGAATTAAATAAGGTACGCGCCGGCAAGGCAAGCCCTTCTATGCTGGATGATGTTTTGGTTGACTATTACGGCAGCCCTACCCCTTTAAGCCAGGTAGGCAGCGTAAATACACCCGACGCCCGTACCATTGTGGTGCAACCCTGGGAAAAAACTTTATTGGGCGCCATTGAGAAAGCCATTATGGAGGCTAACCTGGGTGTGAATCCGCAGAATGATGGTGTGATCATTCGCATTAATGTACCGCCATTAACAGAAGAGCGCCGCCGTGATTTGGTGAAGAAAGCCAAAGGCGAAGCCGAAAACGGTAAGATCGCCATCCGTAATATCCGTAAAGACACCAACGAAAAGATAAGGAGGCTGAAATCGGAAGGTGTATCGGAAGATGAAATGAAAACCGGCGAAGGTGAAGTACAGAAATTAACAGACGGTTATATTGCCCGCATCGATAAACTTTCGGAAGCAAAAGAAAAAGATATTATGACGGTTTGACACCGTATGGCAAATATTAAAAAGCCTCCCCGCGATATCGTGGGGAGGCTTTTTGTTTGGTAGTTAAATTTACCGCTATTGCAAACCCGGTATATCGGCTAATATCAGGTAACTGAATAAGGCATCTTGGGGAACATCTACAAGGACATCTATCCCCGCTGATTTGGTTATTATGCCCTGTCGATATATAAAACCCGCAATACGATTATTTTGGAACGAGTAAACCATAATATTACCAGTATCAAATTGCGACCACGGATTCATTTTCACCCACCTGTACGCTTCGACGGACAGCACACCATTGGACTTTGTAAATATTAATGCCGCATTATCGCCCACAGGTACCTGTACTACATGGCAGCCTTTGTAAATGGTTTCCAAGCTCTTATCCCATAATGGCGTTATTACATCTAAGTGAACATTGGCCGAATACCACGCTTGCATTTCCTGGCGACTAATTTTTTGGGCTGACGGCAATTTTTCGATAACACGTTTATGAGATGAATTTGCTATGGGCAAAAGCATACCGGGGGTTGAGCAGGATTGGATAGCTATTATTATTAGCAGGGATAGTTGTTTGAGGTTGTTCATTTGCGCAGCTTTTTTGAAATGGGCCAGAATTGATGCTTTGAATTCTAATGTTTAGAATTTCGGCTCACAAAATCGTTAAGCTCGTCTTCTGTAACCAAAGGATTAATATGATTGGCTATAGCTGTCTTCGTCCAAATGTCAGTAATAGTAACGGTTCCATATATATCGCCGGTTTTCGTGTTCATTATCAATGGTTTATTTTCAAGTGCAAGGTGGGTAAATTTTTTAAAAAGTTCTTGTTGCTCTAAGACATTTAAGGACGATAAATTTTTGTAAGTTTTAAACTTATCCATATCCGTTTTTGTAAAATAGGTAAAGTAAAATTTCGACTCCGGCTGATATTTGTCTACAGCCTCTTCACATTCGGCAGCTGTGTTATACCGGGTAATTTCGCTAATAACATGACAATAATTAATAGGGTCATAGTCCTTTATCACTATGATTCTATATTGGAGGGTCATATGCCCAATCACATTTTCGATGGCTTTAGTGATTACAAACTCATAATTACCTTTTCTCACAACTTTAGCGATTGACGTCCGATACCCGGATACGCCATAACCTCTAACATTTCTTTTGCTTATAACGCTGTCGTTAGTAATAGTTAGCTGTGAAACATAATCGGGATTGGGTATAACGGCATAGTATTGTTGGTTTTGCGCAACAGAGACGCAGCTTTGCATCAAAATACATGTGACTGCTATAATTGTGAATCGGTGGACTGAGGATCGCTTCATTGGAAAAAGGCTAAGATTTACGCTAATAGCTAATTTAATACTATTCCTTCATATTTTAATATCGTTTTCATTAACATAGTTGCAATGTCAAATTAAAGGGAATAAGCTGCTTAGGTATTCTCTTTTTTTATTTTTGTGGCAGCATGAAAATACTTTTGTCTTACTTATCAAAACACCGGTGGACAGTTATCTTAGCTCTTGTTCTTGCGGCTTTTAATATCGGTTTCTCGTTGGTTGATCCTATTATAACACGTCTTACAATAGATCGATACATCGTGCCAAAATTACCCCTGCATCATGCATGGTTTACCTTTGATTACCGGTTGCATGGCACCCTGGTATTGGTTGGGTTTGCGCTTGGGGCGGCAATGGTATCGCGCATAGCAAAAAATTTCCAGGATTATTTCACCAATATTATTGTGTTAAAAACCGGTGCCGAAATGTATGGCGATGGTTTAAAACATTCGCTTGAACTGCCCTACCAGGTATTTGAAGACCAGCGCAGCGGCGAAACTTTGGGCATACTGCAAAAGGTGCGCCTGGATTGCGAAAAATTTATTACGTCTTTCATCAGTGTGCTTTTTGTGAGTTTGGTGGGAATGATCTTTGTGATTGTTTATTCACTTAGCGTTAACTATAAAGTTACCCTGGTCTATTTTGCAGCTATACCGGTTATTGGGTTTGTAAGCTCGGCTTTAAGTAAGCGCATTAAAACTATTCAAAAAAGTATCGTAGGTGAAACTACTGCCCTGGCCGGGTCGACTACAGAATCGTTGAGAAATATTGAACTGGTGAAAAGTTTGGGGTTAGCAAGCCAGGAGATTGAACGCCTTAATAACACGACTTATAAAATATTAAGCCTCGAACTTAAAAAGGTAAAATTTGTGCGGAGCATGAGTTTTATCCAGGGTACGGTAGTAAACCTTGTTCGTAATATTATGGTGGTAGTTTTGCTGATGTTGATTTTCAGGGATGAGTTAAGTACCGGTAGCTACCTGCAGTTTTTATTCTATTCATTCTTCCTGTTTAATCCGTTACAGGAATTGGGCAATGTGATACAATCGTGGCGCGAGGCCCAGGTATCTTTAGGTAATTTTGAACGTATTATTAATACACCCATTGATGTGAAGCCTGAAAAACCTGCCCTTTTGGAGCAGATCAAAAAACTCGATTTTAACAATGTTAGCTTTAGGCATTTAACTGCTAACCGTAATGCACTGAATCATATTGATTTTGAAGTACGCAGCGGCGAGACTATTGCCTTTGTAGGGCCTTCCGGTTCCGGTAAGACTACGTTGGTGAAATTGCTGGTAGGCTTATACCAACCGGCAGAAGGCGACATTTTATATAACGGCATTCTGAGTAAAGAGATAGACCTGGACGAACTGCGCGAGAAAGTGGGCTTTGTAACACAGGATACGCAATTGTTTTCGGGCACCATCCGTGAAAACTTGTTGTTTGTTCGCCCCAATGCTACCGATGAGGAATGTATGGAAGTATTGCAGCAAGCAGCCTGTCAGACATTATTGGCACGCGCAAGTAATGGCCTGGATACCGTGATAGGCGAAGGCGGCGTAAAGGTTTCGGGCGGGGAAAAGCAGCGCCTCTCTATCGCGCGTGCTTTGCTGCGCCGGCCCGACTTGCTGGTGTTTGACGAAGCTACTTCATCGCTCGATTCGTTGACTGAAGAATCTATTACCGAAACCATCCGCAGCGTGTCTGTGTTAAGAGATTATATTACCATTCTGATCGCGCACCGCCTGTCAACCATTATGCACGCCGACCGTATTTATGTACTGGAGAAAGGGCATATTGTTGAATCGGGCAGGCACCATGACCTGATAGCACAAAAAGGCCTGTATTATGCCATGTGGCGCCAGCAGATTGGTGAAAAAGACGCCGTTGAAATGGCTTAATTTCTTATAAAATGATTAGCGGGACGTTAGGGTTGATATTTCTGATCGTTTGGGTATTGCTGGTATTAGTGGCATTAATAGATATCATCCGCGATCATCAGCAGGCGGCCAATCTAAGCAACAAGTTTTTATGGGTGTTGATCATCATTGTGATACCCATAATCGGTTCACTGATCTATTTTCTTTGGAAAAGTTCAAGAAAGCCCGGGGCTTAATTTTCTTCCTTTTTTTCGCCGGCTGTGTGGATGTCCTGTAAGGATAACGGCAACAGGTTTTTCGTCTTGAAGTAAGTAAACGTGACAATTAGCAAGGTCATCGTTCCGCCAAACAACACGGCAGGAATAGTGCCCAATAGTTTCGCTGCTATGCCCGATTCAAAATCCCCTATCTCATTTGATGAACCGATAAACATAGAATTTACGGCGGATACCCGGCCGCGCATTTGATCGGGCGTTAGTAACTGCATCAACGTTCCGCGGATGATCACACTGATACTGTCAAAAGCGCCTTGTCCGAATAAAAATATAAGAGACAAGTAAAAGCTTGTTGACAAGCCAAAGGCGATAATACAGACGCCAAAGCCCGCTACAGCGATCAGCAAATTACGCCAGGGTTTTGCCATTGGAGAAAAGCGCACCATAACGATCATTGTCAATGCAGCGCCTAATGATGATGCCATGCGCATTAGTCCTAACCCCTCCGATCCCACCTTTAAAATATCCAACGCAAATACCGGCAATAGGGCTACAACACCTCCGAAAAAAACCGAGAACAAGTCGAGCGTCATAGCATAGAGCATCATTTTTGTTTTGAAGACGAATTGTAAACCATCCGACAGGCTTTTCCAGATATTTTCTTTCGGTACAAACACCGCAGGGAACTTGCGCAGGCGATAAACCAACACCAGGGATATAAACAGGAACAGAATTACAATGCCAAACGTAGCCGACATACCACTTATACCGGGAATGATCTTATCAGCAAAGGCATAAGTAAAGCCGGCGGTCATTGGCCCTAAAATAGAAGCCACCTGCCAGCTGGTGCTACTCCAGGTGCTGGCGTTGGGGTAAACCTCTCGCGGTATGCTGTTGGCATAAACGGTGAAGGTTGCCGGGCCATAAAAAGCACGCGACACGCCGTTACAAAATATCATAGCGTACATAATGGGCACTATCCATCCCACATGAATAATACCCGACATGCTTTTAAGCGTAACCACGAATATAGTGAGAGACGATAACAACACGCCGATATAGATAAGCAGCAGCATTTTGCGCTTCTCGTATTTATCGGCAATATACCCGCCATAAAGGGCAATGCCCACTGCCGGAATGGCTTCGCTTAAGCCAATAAAGGCAATGGCTACTTTGCTATGCGTAATGGTATAAATGTAAAAACCCAACACCGTGGTTTGCATCTGGTAGGCAAACGTGAAGAAAAAACGCATGCCCAGGTACGAGCGAAAATCTTTAAAACGAAGCGCCGCGTAGGGGTCTTTTTTCGGTAAGGGTTGACTGTCAGCTTCGGGCATGATGCAAACAAATTTACAATTCGGTATCGACGAAAGCTACTATTGTTTATTTTTTTGACCGATGTTAGGAAATCTTATCCCAACTAAGGCCGGAGGTGCGGCGATCAAATGCTCGATTTAGTATTTGGTTTTCGGGTAGAGCAAGTTCCGGGTCTTTTTCAAATATCGCTTCGACCGTATTGCGCACTTTTTGCAGCAATTCCTGGTCGGTGGTCAAATCGGCCACTTTCAAATCAAGCACCCCGCTTTGCTGCGTACCTTCAATATTACCCGGGCCACGCAGCTGCATATCTATTTCGGCAATTTCAAACCCGTTGTTGGTTCTCACCATGGTATTTAGCCGGGTGCGGCCATCTGCACTCAGCTTTTCGCCCGACATTAATATACAGTAAGATTGCTCGGCCCCGCGCCCTACCCTGCCGCGCAACTGGTGTAACTGCGCCAGGCCAAAACGTTCTGCATTTTCAATGATCATGACCGAGGCATTAGGGACATTTACTCCTACCTCTATTACCGTAGTAGCCACCATGATCTGCGTTTCGCCTTTGATGAATCGCTGCATCTCAAACTCTTTCTCTTCCGGTTTTATCTTGCCGTAAACTATACTGATCCTATAATCCGGTAAAGGAAATTCGCGGGAGATGACTTCAAAGCCATCTGTCAAATTTTTTAGGTCCAGCTTCTCGTTTTCTTTGATCAGTGGATAAACAATATAAACCTGTCGTCCTAAAGCGATTTGCTCTTTCATCAGCCCAAACATCCGAAGGCGACTACTCTCGTAATAATGCAGTGTTTCAATGGGCTTGCGACCTGCGGGTAACTCATCTATTACCGATACATCCAGGTCGCCATACAAGGTCATAGCCAGGGTGCGCGGGATGGGCGTTGCCGTCATCACCAGTATATGCGGCGGAATATGATTTTTTTGCCAGAGCTTAGAACGCTGCTCTACGCCGAAACGATGCTGCTCATCGATCACCACAAAGCCCAGGTTCTTGTATTGTACTTTGTCTTCTATCAGGGCATGGGTGCCAATCAGAATTTTGAGTTCGCCGTTTTCCAGTTTTTCGTGGATGACTTTGCGTTCTTTTTTTGATGTTGAGCCGGTTAGTAACGCTACTTCCACAAAATCATCGCCTACCAGGCTTTTAATGGTTTGATAATGCTGGTTGGCCAATATTTCTGTAGGTGCCATCATACAAGTCTGAAAGCCATTGTCAATAGCGATGAGCAGGCTCATCAGGGCCACTACCGTTTTGCCGCTGCCTACATCACCCTGCAACAGGCGATTCATTTGTACGCCGCGTTGGGTATCCTGGCGGATCTCGCGCAAAACCCGCTTCTGCGAATTGGTTAACTCGAAAGGTAGCTTGTTTTCGTAAAACTCATTGAAGTAGGGGCCTACTTTTTCAAAGATATTGCCTTTGAATTTTTGTATGCGGAGCAGTTTATTCTTCAGCAGTTTGAGTTGCAAAAAGAAAAGCTCTTCAAACTTTAAGCGATGACGGGCCTCGTTTAATTTATTAATGTCCTCAGGGTAATGAATGTTTCGATAGGCATCTGCCCTATTCATTAACCGGTTTTGGTTGAGGATATACAGCGGCAAATTTTCGTGAATATCTTTGGCATACTGCTCCAGCAAAGCCGCTGTGAGCTTTTGTATGCCTTTACTATCAAGCGAGAATTGCTTTAATTTTTCGGTAGAGCTGTAGGCGGGCTGCAGGGTATCATTACCTTTACGCTGTACGGCGGCCGATGAATACAACTCCAGTTCGGGGTGCGACATTTGCGGGCGTCCGTTGAAAAAGCCCGGCTTGCCGAATAGTATATATGCACGGCCGGGAATCAGCAATTTCTCCACCCATTTTATTCCCTGGAACCAAACCAGTTCCATCACGCCGGTATCGTCCTGTACCTGGGCAACCAACCGGCGGGTATGCTTTTCGCCTAATATTTCTTTGGTTAAAAGCCGGGCAGTAACCTGTACATAAGGCAGGTCTGTATTTACCTCGCGTATCTTATAGAAACGCGTGCGGTCAATATGTTTGTAAGGAAAGTAATTGAGTACGTCTTCAAAAGTATAAACGCCCAGCTCCTTTTTTAAAACATCAGCGCGGGTAGTACCTACGCCTTTTAAATATTCAACCGGAGTTTGAAAAGACTGGCCGTTCAACTTTCTATAATCAGGATTTAATGGCGGTTACTGATATTTCCACATTTACGCCTTTAGGCAAACCGGAAACCTGTACCGTTTCGCGGGCAGGAAAATTATCGGTAAAGTAACTTCCGTAAACTTCATTTACCTGCGCAAAATCCTGCATGCTGGTTAAAAATATACTGGTCTTAACCACATTGCTCAAATCAGCACCCCCCTGGTTAAGAATGGCTTTGATGTTTTGCATCACCAGGTGAGTAGCTGCCTTAATATCCTCGATGATCATGTCGCCGGTGGCTGGATTAACAGGTATCTGACCTGAAACAAAAATAAAATTACCGGCTGCTATAGCCTGGTTGTACGGGCCAATAGGTGCCGGCGCATTGGGTGTATTAATTATAGTCTTCATTTTTTTAGTATAAACCATTCTATCAATTTCCAGATAATACCCAGCAAAAACATGGTAATGGCGATGGCGTTTATAGTGTGCATCACCTTTAAATTAAAACTGGTTGGCCGATTGGGGTCTTTTTTCCGGAAGAAATACATAAAACAAATTTAACAAGAAACAGGATAGAACGATTGAAAACATATTTGTTATTATCAAAATAAATTCTAAATTTTGTTAAACCGTTCTTTATTAAGCCAATATGGTTTATAAAGTGCCTAAACTTTGGTAAATAGGATAAGGATCTGCCGAACCCGAAAAAAGAGGCAAACTAAACAATTTTATCATTTTATGAACACCTTGAATCTAAACGTTGGCACAAAGCTGACAAAAGAACAAATGAGACACGTGGCGGGTGGTGATATCTCCTGCTGGTACTTCACAAACGATGGCCTTTCTTATCGGTCCCTTTGCCCGGGAGACGATATGGGATTTTGCGAAGCTGATGCTCAATTAGGCTGCCAAGAGGGCTACCCATACGCAGGCTGTTATAGTTCAACTTGCGATTTTACCTAATTAGAGGGTTCAACAAAAAAGGGCTGCAATAATTGCAGCCCTTTTTTGTTATAGCCATAGCATCAGAGAATCAGAATTCTCAAATAAAAAAGGCCCCGAAAATTCGGGGCCTTTTTTATTTTATTTACTTAACTAATTAGTGTTTTTTGAATTCAACACGACGGTTAAGTACGCGACCTTCTTCAGTGTCGTTATTAGCTATTGGATGAGTTTCACCGTAAGGTTTAACTTTCAATTTCTTAGCGTCAACACCAGAGTTAACCAGGTAAGTTTTTACTGAGTTAGCACGGTCTCTTGATAATTTCAAGTTGTGAGCAGCAGTACCTTCAGATGAAGCAAAGCCATCTAATTCGCACATTGCACCGCTTGAACGTAAGTCAGCAGAAGAAGCATCTAACACTGGGTAAGAAGTAGTTCTTAATACTGAGCTATCAAAATCAAACTGGATGTTAGTGTAAGGTTGTACTACCATAGCAGCCGGAGCCATCATAGTACCTTTTCTCACAAACAGTGATGTATCAATTGGTGCAGGGATGTTAAGTGGACAGCCGGCACCATCAACAACTTTACCTGCTGGTGTATTTGGACATTTGTCGAATTGATCTGATACACCGTCACCGTCAGAATCTTTCTTCAGGTCACGAACTGCATTTTCAACATTGGTAACACGGCCTTTCAAAGCTGCAACTTCCTGGCGTAATGCTTCGTCATACAACTCGTCGTACATCATAGCTACAGGGTTCACCCACTCTAAGTATGGTTTTGATTTTGGACCGAAAGAATATTCGATACCGGCATAACCAAATGAGTAGTGGCTTCTAACAGGATATTGGTTAGCACCATCAAAGCTGCTGCCATCAATAAAGTTTTCAGTGTAACCAACGTTTAATGCTAACGCATCAGTTAATCTGAATTTAACACCACCACCTACTGGAGCAACAATCTGCGAAGAGCTGAATGATGAAGTTGCAGTAGTTGGGAAACCAGGAGTAACAGCGCCTGTTAAAGTTGGTGTGTAATAAATTAAGCCTAAACCAGCGCTCAAATAAAAGTTGATGGCGTTTTTACGACGCAGGTAATCAACAGTAGCTACGTTTACAACACCGCTTAAAGCAAACTGGTTGTAAGTAGTTTTAAATGAGGTGTAGTGCTCACCGTTAATGTTAGTAACAAATGGTCTTGAACCGCTGGTACCTTCAACAGTACCGCCGTTGTAATCAAATTGCAAACCAAAAGAGTGAGCCACCTGATCTTTAATGTAAACGCCGTAACCTAAAGTAGGGGTCCAGTGATCAAATCCATTGTAGCCCCCTGTTGCCAATACTAATGAAGGCAGGCCGACGTTAACACCCACGCTCCATGTATTGTACTGCCCACTGCCGCCAAATACCTTGGCATTAGTAGTTGCCGCCGATTCCGTACTCTGAGCGTTGGCCGCACCAACTGCCATCAAAGAGACAAGCGAAAGAGCGATTGTTTTTTTAATTGTAGAATAGTTCATAGTTTTAAGATTAAACAATGTCAATTGTGATTTTTTTTCAAAAATAGTAATTATGTTTGAAACGGTTACCAAATACTGTTCCAAAAATTGTTTTCACAGCATAAATAAACAAAAAATTAAGAACAGAAATGCAAAAATGATTTGAGAATATGAAGTATCTGCCTATAGACAATAATTTATTTACGCTGAATAGAAAAAATTTCGTTTCGCGATTAAAGCAGAACTCAATTGCGCTGTTTTTTTCGAATGACGAGTATCCGAGAAGCGGTGATCAATCTTTTATTTTTAAGCAAAACGCCGACTTTTTTTACCTGACCGGCATTGACCAGGAACAAAGCATATTGCTGTTATTTCCGGACTGTCCTAATTCGCTGTACAAAGAAGTACTATTTTTAAGACAAACCAACGAACACATAGCTGTTTGGGAGGGGCATAAATACACAAAAGAAGAAGCAAAAAAGGCCTCGGGCATTGAAAACGTTTATTGGCTGAGTGAATTTGACGTTATTTTACATAGTATAGTTAACTACGCCGAAAATATCTATATCAATACCAATGAGAACGATCGTTACGCGCATACGGTACCCTATCGCGACCTGCGTATGTTAAGCGATCTGCGTGCTAAATACCCGCTGCATCATTACGAACGTTCTGCGCTGATCTTACGCGATCTGCGCGCAGATAAATCGGATACCGAGATCGAGCTTACCAAAATAGCCTGCGGCATCACCCGCGATGCCTTTATCCGCGTATTAAAATTCGTAAAACCTGGTGTTGGCGAATGGGAAATAGAGGCCGAAATGATACACGAGTATATCCGCCAGCGGGGTACCGGGCATGCGTATAATCCTATTATCGGGTCGGGAAAAAATGCGGTGGTGCTGCACTATATTGACAACAATGCAATATGTAAAGATGGTGACGTTTTGCTGATAGACTCCGGCGCCGAATATGCCAATTACAATGCCGACATGACCCGCTCTATACCGGTTAATGGCCGTTTTACTCCCCGCCAGCGCGACGTTTATAATGCAGTTCTGCGCGTAATGCGCGAAGCGACCAAATTATTAGTAGCCGGCACTATCTGGAATGAGTACCATGAAGAAGTGGGCGAGATCATGACCGGCGAATTGATAGGCTTAGGATTGATCAGCAAGCACGATGTAGAAAAACAAGACCCTAAAATGCCGGCCTATAAGAAATATTTCATGCACGGTACCTCGCACCATTTAGGTTTAGATGTTCATGACTTTGCCGGGCGATACACACCTTTTGCTGCAGGTAACATACTAACCTGTGAACCGGGTATTTATATTCCCCAAGAAGGCTTGGGTATTCGCCTGGAAAACAATATCCTGATCACCAAAGATGGCAACATCGACCTAATGGCCGATATTCCCGTGGAGGCAGATCATATTGAAGAAATTATGAACGCGTAAACTATTTGGCTACGAATAGTTTTTATCAATAAACGCGTACAAATTGAAATCGCTGCTGTGCAAAACGGTGGCGATTTTTTGTTGCAATTGTTTTTTATCGACATCGACCATTCTTCGTTGCCTTATGACCTGGTAGGCTTTTTCGGCCAATAGCAATTCACGGTGTTTGTTTTTCAGGACATGCGGCTTATTGATAAAGTCTGCCAGTTCGGCAATACCCGATGCTTTGGCAGCAACGGTCTTGAAAACCGGCGTTTTATTACCACCCTTATCATGCCCTATGATCTTTTTCAGGTTATTGATAAACAGGTCGGCATCTGCACGGTCGGCTTTGTTGATGATAAAGGCATCCGCAATCTCCATCAGACCCGATTTGATGTTCTGTATCTCGTCGCCTGATTCGGGCACCAAAACTACGAAGGTCATATCGGCCAATCCGGCTATCTCTATTTCTGATTGACCAACACCAACGGTCTCCACGATCACGTAATCAAAACCCGAAGCTCGCAAAACATCTGTCATTTCTATTGTTTTGGCAGACAAGCCCCCTAAAGAGCCGCGCGTAGCCAGCGAACGTATGTAAACATCAGGATTATTAAAATGCGTTGCCATCCGGATGCGATCGCCTAACAAAGAACCAAAATTAAATGGCGAGGTTGGGTCGATGGCTAAAACGGCGATCTTATTTCCTTTTTTACCCAGCTCGTTAATCAGTTCATTCACCAATGTGCTTTTCCCTGCTCCGGGCGGCCCGGTAATGCCGATGACGGGCACATTTTTTTCAAAGCGAAGGCTTTTCAGCAACTCATCAGCGCCGGTCAGGTCGTTTTCAACCACGGTCAGTGCCCTCGCGACGGTGCGAAAATCATGAGCGGTGGGCTGTATGGGCTGCGTTTGGGCTGGCATATCAAAGCAAATATATAGTTTAACTATATTTGTTGCTCAACGTTGGGGTAATATCAATCAATGAAGGTAGCCGGATTTACTTTTATCAGGAACGCGGTAAAGAATGATTACCCTGTTGTTGAGGCTATTACTTCTATTTTGCCCATTTGCGATGAATTTGTGGTGGCCCTGGGTAATTCGGACGATGAAACTGTCGAGCTCATTAAAGGTATCAACTCGCCAAAGATCAGGATCATTGATACAGTTTGGGATGATACTCTACGTGATGGCGGCTCCGTCTTCGCCGCCGAAACCGATAAAGCTTTTCATGCTATTTCGCGGGACGTTGATTGGGCATTTTACATACAAGGCGATGAGTGCGTGCACGAAAAATACCTGCCGGTCATCAAAAAAGAGATGGAGGATAATCTTAACAATTCCAAAGTAGAAGGACTGCTATTCAAGTACCTGCATTTTTATGGCTCGTACGATTATTACGGGCACTCGCGCCGGTGGTATCGCCGCGAAATACGCATTGTGCGCAACAATCCTGCTATCCATTCCTATCGCGATGCACAGGGTTTTAGATGGAACGACCGCAAAATAAACGCAAAACTCATTGATGCTTATATCTACCATTACGGATGGGTAAAGCCGCCGTCGGGTTTAGCCCATAAGCTACGTAACTTCAATCATTTTTATCATGATGATGCCTGGATGCAGGAAAATCTGCCCGAAACATTTGAATTCGATTATTCCCACAAAAATCCGGACAGATTGGTGCATTTTACCGATACCCACCCGGCAGTTATGCAAAAACGCGTTGCAGCTACTAACTGGGATTTGAATATCGATTTAAAAGCTTTAAGCAAGCGAATGACTTTTCGCCGCAAAGCCCTACAGAAAATCGAAGATTGGACGGGCTGGCGCATTAGCGAATACCGCAATTATAAACTCATCAAATAGCGTGGCCGGAAAGAAAAGCGTTTCGATAGTGATACCTAATTACAACGGCAAAAACCTGTTGCAGGAATATTTACCTCATACCATTGATGTGATCGAGGCATCGGGCGCAAACTATGAGATCATTGTGGTAGATGACGCGTCGACGGATGATTCGGTTACGTTTATGCAAACAGCATATCCGCAGGTAAAGTTGTTAGTTAACGAAGTGAATAGTGGTTTCTCCCATTCCTGTAATCGCGGTATATTTGAATCTAAATGCGACTTGGTATTGCTGCTCAATTCGGACGTGAAATTATTACCGGGCTATTTTGACGAACAGTGGAAATATTTCGATGACCCGGAAACCTTCGGCGTACAGGGCCGGATTATTGATATGGATGGCGACCGTATACAGGAAGCGGGACGCATCCCCAAATTCAACGGCTTAAAACTTAAGACCGATTATTTTTACTACACCGAACAGCCCAACGACAGCTTATATACTTTTTACCTGATGGGCGCCAACGCATTGATAGATGCTACCAAGTTGAAGCAGACCCGCGGGTTTTATGAGTTGTTCTCACCCTTTTATTGTGAGGATATGGAGTTGAGCATCCGCGCCTGGCGTTTAGGATGGAAGTGTTATTATGAGCACCAGTCTGTTTGCCGCCACCGGGTATCTGCCAGTACCAAAAATTACAAGTCTGCTAAATGGGTAAAAAGTGTTTACTACCGCAATCGCTTTTACATGCACGCGCTGCACCTGGATGGGTTAGCTTTGTTAGGCTGGTACGCGCAAATTACTTTGGTCGACCTTTTGCCTAAACTATTGGTGGGGCAATTCTGGATATGGAAAAGTTATCTGGACTTATTTAAAAATCATAAGTTAATAAGCGAATATAAAACGCGATTAAAAGATCTATTGCATAAAAATAATAGCCGACTGAGCATATTTAATATTGTAAATAATATCCGCGCCTCCGTAAAAGATAAAGCGTTGATAAAAATAAAATTATGAGCGCGCCACTGGTTTCTATAGCGTTATGCACCTACAATGGCGCGGCTTATTTAAATGAGCAATTGCAAAGCTTGCTGGCGCAAACTTATGCCAACCTGGAGATCGTGGTGGTGGATGATTGCTCGAAGGATAGTACCTGGGAAATATTGACAGGTTATGCCAGTACTTACCCACAGTTTAAAGTTTACCAAAATGAACAAAACCTGGGTTTTGTAAAAAACTTTGAAAAGGCAGCTACCCTGTGCAATGGCGATTTGATAGCGCTCTGCGACCAGGACGATATCTGGCACCCGGAAAAAATAGCATTGCAGGTAGATGCTATTGGCAATAATATCCTGATCTATCATGACTCCGAGTTTATTCACCAGGACGGCACACCGATGGGCACCAAAATATCCGACCGGATGAATTTATACCGCGGCGATCAGCCGGAGGCTTTTTTATTCTTTAATTGTGTATCGGGCCATGAGATCATGATGAAGCGCCGGTTACTGGATGAGGCGCTGCCCTTAAAAGAAGGCTATTTCCACGATTGGTGGCTGGCCTATGTGGCGACCAACATTGGCTCTATTGATTTTTTACCGCAGGCTTTGGTACAATACCGCCAGCATGACAAAAGCGATACCAATATGCTGGGCCTGGCACGGGATAAGAATAATTATAAGTTCTCATCGGTGTTTAAGATCGAGAAGCAATACAAATGGTTGGGCTACTGTGCATCTTATCCAAAAAATCGCCGGCCCGAATTGATCAATAAATTTTACAAGGCTTATACCAAAAAACTCAACTCCTACGCTTCGCTCGACCTGGCGCGACTGCTTTATAAATACCGCGACGTGGTTTTTTATATGCGCAAAAAGAGCAGGTTGAGTAAAATGAATTATATATTTCAGCAAATTTGGGGTACGCGGGCCAAAGAACTCGTTGACAAATAATATGCAGCAAGGCGGCAAACGTTTTAATATTCCCGGGACATCGTCAAAGGTGTCTATCATCTGCGTTACTTATAACGTGGCTGCTACTTTGCCCAAACTATTCGAAAGCATACGGAAATATAAAACAGATGATACCGAGCTGGTAATCATGGATGGCGCCAGTAAAGATGGAACTATCGATCTGTTAAAAGCCAATGAAGACCTAATCGATTTTTGGATGAGCGAACCCGACGGCGGTATTTATGAAGCGATGAATAAAGCCACCAAACATACGCGCGGGCATTGGCTCATCTTTATGGGTGCGGACGATGAATTGTCCGAAGGTTTTGCAGGCATGATCAATACTTTGGAAGATGCGCATACCATATATTATGGTAACGTGATCTATTATGGCCGGGAGTTTTGCAAAGTGTATGATGATTATTATCTCACCAAACTAAACATCTGCCACCAGGGCATTTTTTATCCGAAGGCAGTGTTTGAGAAATACCAATATGATACCAAATACCGCGTGTATGCCGATTATCATTTGAACCTGCGTTTGTGGAAAGACCCGGAATTTAAATTTGTGCACGAGGATTACCTGGTAGCAAGTTTCCCGGAAGGCGGCTTTTCAACCACCACCAGGGACCTTGTCTTTGAAGCAGAGCGGGACGCCCTTTTTAAAAAATATCTAAAACGCGCTTCGTATTATCGCTATCTCAACCGCAGCATTGGTGCTTTCAGGACGTTAGGCCGCTTTATTTTAAACAAATAGCATGGCGCAAAACCGCAATCTGTTCAGGCTTACCCGGTTCATTTTATTAAAAATGCCCGGCCTGTTTCGGTTTTTTGCGCAGTTTCGTTCGCCGCAAAAACGATTGCTTATTATTAAGACCGATGCCATCGGCGATTATATATTGTTCCGCAATTTTATCGAAGTGGTTAACGCATCGGATGAACACAAAGAATATCGCATCGACCTGTTAGCCAATGAGCTTTGCCGTGATATAGTATTGAATTATGATGATCCGTTTATCGGGCAATCATTCTTTATAAAGCCCGATGCGCTTTATCATAAGCCATTAAAAACGCTTAAAATAGGGTGGCAATTGTTCATGCAGAATTATGAGATCGTGCTGCAACCCACCTACGCCCGTACCTTAATCAATGACGGCATGGCAGGCATGGCAGCAGCCAACCAATTGTTTGGTTTTGACGGCGATACCGAGCGGATCAATCCTAAATACAAAATCAAAACTGACCGCTTTTATTCCGAAAAATTTGTGCTGCCGGAAAGCCTGCTATTTGAATTTGACCGGACACGTTTCTTTTTTGAAACCTTATTAAAACGTGTGGTTGAATTATACGGTCCGTCTATCCAGTTTAATCAAACCGAAGCTAAAGGCATCGTTATATTTCCCGGAGCAGGGGTTTTTAAGCGAAGCTGGGAGGCCGATAAATTTGTTGAACTTATTCAATTGATCAGACAACAAACAGACAAGCCTGTTTACCTGGTGGGCGGCCCTTCCGAGATTTCCATCGGTAACCACATCGGGCAGCAATTATCAGAAGGTGCTGTCGTCAACCTCATCAATAAAACCTCGCTACCGCAATTGATTGACTTAATAGGGAACGCCGATCTGATCGTATCCAACGAAACCAGCGCCATTCATATCGCGGCGGCTACCAAAACCCAGGCCGTTTGTATTTTAGGCGGCGGCCATTTTGGACGCTTTGCGCCTTACCCGGAGTATATGGAAAACAAACCCATTTGTGTTTACCACAAAATGGAATGTTTTAACTGCAACTGGAACTGCATTTATATCACCCGCGAAGATGAGCCTTATCCCTGCATCGGACACGTAAGTTTGGACGCTGTTTGGCAGGAAGTGAAAAGCTTGCTTTAGCCCGACGGCAATTTCCCAACATCTCTTTGACATCTGCCGGGATAAACCCATTTTCGCAATCTCGACTTGATTTATGAACAACCACTATAAAAAATTAGCTGCCGAGCTATCTATTGCCGAAAAACAAGTAAGCGCAACCATAGAATTATTAGATGGCGGCGCTACTGTACCGTTTATTTCCCGCTACCGTAAAGAAGCGACAGGTAGTTTGGATGAAGTGCAGGTAGCCGCCCTGCGCGACCGTATTGAACAATTACGCGAACTGGACAAACGCCGCGAAGCCATTTTGAATTCGCTGACAGAAATGGGCAAACTAACGCCCGAACTGGAAAAGCAGATCAACGAGGCAGAGACGATGACTTTGCTGGAAGATATTTATCTGCCCTACCGCCCGAAGCGAAAAACCCGCGCCACCACTGCCCGCGAAAAAGGCTTAAAGCCATTAGCAGATAAATTATTAGCGCAGGACAGGTTTGACGTGGAGGCTTTTGCAGAAACTTTTATCGACGAAGAAAAAGGTGTAAAAGACGTAGCAGAAGCGCTTGCCGGCGCAAGGGA
>Ga0206919_1088_pt1 | contig 22395 bp, 16 predicted proteins | sample Alteio_BWOrgHeat_67_FD_152962 | JGI IMG/M metagenome (GOLD analysis project Ga0206919, IMG submission 152962) | Enriched cells from forest soil in Barre Woods Harvard Forest LTER site, Petersham, Massachusetts, United States -... | ecosystem: Environmental > Terrestrial > Soil > Temperate forest >... | reverse complement strand
GTTACGGGCGCAGGTGAGGGAGTCGGACGGGCAGTGGCCTTGATGCTGGCCCAATCTGGCGCAGCGGTGGGAGTCAATGACCTGAACCCGGATCGCGCCGACAAGGTGGCACAAGAAATCATTGACGCGGGCGGGCAGGCGATGCCCTATTCAGCGGACATTTCCAATAAATTCCAGGCGTCTGCGAATATCGAAGCCCTGCGAGATCGTTTCACGAATCTGCATATTCTGGTTAATGCGGCAGGTATTCAGCGCCCTTCGACCCTGATCAAACTCGATGAATATGATTGGCGGCGCATTATCGAGATCAACATGACCGGGACTTTTTTCTGTACCCAATTGTGCGGGCGCGTGATGGCAGATGAAGGCGGCGGCGTGATCGTCAATCTTGCCAGCGTCTATGGGCATCCGCTGCCGCTGGAAAACAATGTGGCGTATGTCACCAGCAAAGCCGGGATCGTCGGTTTCACGCGCGAAGCCGCCCGCGAATTCGCAGCGCACAAAGTCCGCATTAATGCCGTGTGCCCTGGCGAAATCTCGGATACTTATAACGCCTCATCGCCGCACAACCCACAGCAGCGTATCGGCACACCCGAAGAAATCGCAGCAGTGGTATTATTTTTGTGTTCGGATGGAGCGTCCTTCATCACGGGGCAGGCGATCAATGTCGATGGCGGATTGGCAATGGCATAGGAGATAGAGACATCTGTGAGTAAATTTTTTATCGTCGATGCCTATTCTGCGGCACAACAAGCACTCGAAAATTATCTGAGCGAAAATTTGCCGACAGTACAGGCTCAGACAATCACGAGTCTTGATGTTGCTCAGAAATCGCTCAATAATCAGGTTGCCGGGATATTTATCGACATTTTCCGCTTCGATCTGCGTGATTCGCTGGAATTTATCCGCTTTGTTCGAGACAATTACACCTGGATTTCTGTTGTTCTCTGGATAAATGAAGACGAGTTCAGTGTTTATGAAGGCCGGTTGCCAGAGGCGATGGCGCAGCGTTTCAAGCATTATTTCCGACTCTCAAAAGATTACCGAAGTGATCAGTTCGGAACACAGATCATAGCGATAGCGTCGGCTATTGACGGTGCATATCAGCGCTACCACAACAATCCGTTGGTAAAGGCAGTTACCGAGGCGAACGTGGCATTAGGCTCACTCACCGAAAAACGCGCTTTTATTAGTTATGCCCACACCGACAGCGAATTCGTTGATTGGCTGTCTCAGCAGTTGACCGAGCGCGGAATCACGATTTGGCTGGATCGCAAAGATATTCGCCCTGGCGATGTTTGGGACGACAGGATCAACGATGCGTTGAACGACTGCGGTGCGATGATTCTGGTGCTTTCGCCGGATAGCATGACTTCTAAGAATGTGCCGCGCGAATGGAAGTTCTTCATGGAAACGCTCGATAAGCCGCTGATCCCGGTGTTGTGGCGCGATTGCAAACCGCACTTTCAGCTTGTCCATTTGCAGCATATCGATCTGCGAGATCGCCGCATCGAAAGAGTCGAGGCACTGGCTAATGCATTAAGAGCACTGCTGACGACGTGATGCAGTCCCCGGTTTTTGATTTTGCCCAAATTGCTTGTTGACACGGATTAGAATACGTTCTATAATAGAATATCCGTACTTTTCCAAATAGAGGAGATTTAAAGGCGTTGACCTAACCACGGTCTGGGTGTTGTCAAGGTCTGCAAGTTGGTGAGTCCGTCATTGTGCTTTGGTGTGGTCCCCGTGTGGCTTGCAAACCTACCTTCCGTCTTGCGGCGTATCTCGAAAAACCGGTGATTCCCGGTGAACCGACGCCGTTATGAACATCGTCCAGGTTGGCGATGGGCAGCGTGGTTCTGAGATCGGCTTGGCGGCGGGGATGCTCAGAGGGGTTAGCTTACGATAGGCCGTGCGCAGGGTGCGCTCTCGATCAGTGCCCTGCGTGGCGGTCTTCCCGAAAATCACAAACCTCTCATAACCTTGTCTGTTTTGTCTTGGGTTCGGTGTGCAGTAACCACCGCTAGAAGAGTGTGCCGCCTCCCCGAAATTTACCCACAGCCAGGGGGAGAAACTCACTACTCAAAAAACCGGTAAAAACCGGCGTTTTCAAAAATCCTTGCCTAAAAAAGAATGCAAATCTCGCTCTAGGTCGCCGTAATCGTATCGTAGAAGGCAGGCAGCGGCGCAGTTTCGACGGCGCTGTAGACCAGCGTATAGTCCAGGCGGCGGATCGTCCGCGCGAGTTTGGCTTCGTCATTGGCATACAGGGTAAAAAGCGGTTCGCCAGCCGTAATCGAATCGCCCACTTTTTTATGCACACTAAGCCCTACCGCGTGGTCGATACTTTCCCCTTTACGTTCGCGCCCCGCACCGAGATCGATAGCCGCAGCGCCGACTTGCAGCGCGTTCAACTGCTCTACATAACCGCTGTGCCGCGCATTGATTGTCTCGATGATTCGCGCCTGTGGCAGCGTGGTCGGGTCATCAATTTGGCTGACATCGCCGCCCTGCGCTTTGACCAAAACCCGGAATTTCTCGAAGGCAGCCCCGCTATCAAGCTGATGTGCTGCTTCAGACAGACATTCTGACATAGCATAATCACTCTGATTCTTGCGTGCCAACCGGAGCATGTGCGCCGCGACGACCAGACAGTGTTCGCGAAGATCGATGGGACCGCCGCCATGCAAGCATTCGATAGCTTCCGTTACTTCGAGCGCATTCCCGACGGCATAACCCAGTGGTTGATTCATGTCGGAGAGCAGCGCGACCACCTGCTGCCCGACGCTTGTACCAATCTCGACCATGAGCCGTGCCAGTTGAGACGCTTCTTCGATATGCCGCATGAACGCGCCTAGCCCGACCTTCACATCGAGCACCACCACATCTGCCCCCGCCGCGATCTTTTTGCTCATGATGCTGCTGGCGATCAGCGGCAAACAATCCACTGTCGCCGTGACATCGCGCAAAGCGTAGAGTTTGCCATCTGCGGGAGCAAGATTTGCGCTCTGACCAGACAAGACTATTCCATATTGCCGGGCTTGTTCACGAAACTCCGCCGGACTGAGTTCAACTTTATAACCGCGAATTGATTCGAGCTTATCGATTGTGCCGCCGGAATAACCCAGTCCGCGCCCGCTCATTTTGGCGACGGGTACACCGCACGCCGCCACCAAGGGCAAAACAATCAGCGAGGTCTTATCGCCCACGCCGCCGGAGGAATGCTTATCGACTGAAACCGGCAGGATGTCAGAAAGATCGAGCCGTTCGCCGCTGTTTGCCATCGCCATCGTGAGATCGACAGTTTCGCGATGGTTCAGGCCATGAATATAAGCTGCCATCAACCACGCCGCCGCCTGATAATCGGGAATTGTGCCATCCGTATAGGCAGTGATAAAAAAGTTGATTTCCTCGGTGGTGAGTTCTGCGCCATCACGCTTCCGCGCAATAATATCTACAGCACGCATGATCAAAACTCCGTTTCAGGAGGTCGTTTTTTCAAGTACCACAAAATGCGATAATCCAAATATCCGAAGCGGCGTCGATTCGAGGGTATATAACACGATACGCAGCAGCTTGCCGAGAGTCGGGCTGCGCCGGGCAATATTATCATACCCGCCGAAAATCCGGGTATGCTCCACGATCCGTACCGGATGATCTTTGAATAGACCAAGCAAGACATGCGCGGTATAGGCGCGGACATGCGGAGCCAGCCGATTTCGGAGTGGATCAGGCAAATAGTTGATCAGCGGCGTGTTACCAAAATGATATTTGCCGCGCCAGTAAAAGCCGTGAGTCTCAAAGGGATACCAGCGATTCGGGCAAAAGATGATGATGCGTCCGCCCGGAGCGGTGACACGCACCATTTCCGCCGCCGCCTCATGATCATTTTGGACATGCTCAATCACTTCATTGGAAAAAACCAGATCGAACGTGTTAGCGGGATAGGGGAGGTGTTCACCCGCCGCCACCAGTGCATGAGGCACTTCTTGATGGGCTACGGCAACACGTTCGGCCTCAATATCGAGCGCTTCAACCTTCGCGTTGAACCGCCGCTGAAACTGGCTGGCATACGTGCCTAAACCGCAGCCATCTTCAAGGATAGTCGCGCCTTGCATATGTGCCCAGTTCGCGACCATCCTCAAGCGGCGTTCTTGACCACTACGCCACACATAACTCGGTTCGCCGCGTTCAGCGGCTAATTCAGAAGGCATCAGGCTCAGTCCAAACGTCCAGGAGTCACCGTGCCGCCCGATTTGATGATCGCTTCACGCCGGGCCAGGGTCAACGCACGCGCGATGACGAAAATAAATACGCCTAACGGTCCTAACAAAAAGGTGAAGAAAATGCACACTGATGAGACGATCACCGGGGCATTTTGTCGGATTGCTTCGTGATACATCCAATGGCCTGCCAGCAAATTCATCGAGACGATGCTGATCCACGCCAGCAGAGCAAGGGAGGCCAGGAAAGGAGTCGCCAGGAGATCATTGACCGAAAATGGTACAGGCGCAGGCGGTCCAGCACTAATAACGGCGGTTGACGCGGAAGCCGTTGCCGCTGCTGTCGCGATAGCTTGGCTTTCGGTGGCTACGCCTGTGGCGGCAGAAGTTGCTACACCCGTTGCGGCGGCTGTTGCGCCAGCACTGGTGACTGTAGCGGCACTCGTTGCCGTTTGAGTCACGGTTGCTGTTTGCGTGGGGGTTGGTGTCGTAATCGCGACTCCGCCCTGCGTGAGGACATCAATGGTCGAAACACCCACACCCACTACCATAAAAATAAAGAACGCGCCCAAAATCACAAAAATAAGATAGCTATCAGCCACTCGTCGGGTCATTTGTGATCGGGGAGCGATAATGAGTAACGCCCAAATTGGCAGGGGCAGAATGGTGCTTAGCACGAACAAACCGGTCAGCAAATTTGGCACAGTAGTATCGTCTCCTGGCTCCGCAAAAGCAGAATAAATCATGTGCAGGCCATATATTATATGGCCTGCGCCGCAGATTATATCACAGGGTTGGCTAAGATTGGGGTACGAGCGGTGCGAATGAATTCATGGGCATAGGCGTCGATACCTTATCGGTGGTCGCCACAACTTTTGATTCGGCTTTGGACGCTGCAAAGACAATATGCGAAAGCATAGCTTTCATTTCTTTATCATCCTTGTCCAGTGTCGCTGAAACCAAATTATCCACCTGTTCATGGATATTCCCTGAAATGCGGTTGGCCTCATCAGACGATAGCTCTAATGCAAAAATAGCGCCTTTTTCGACAGGTTGATAAGCCTCATAATCCCAGAATAGGCTCTCAGTCAGTTTTTCGCCAGAGCGCAGACCGCTAATTTTAATTTCAATATCGTGATCGGGATCAAGCCCGTTCAAGCGGATCAGGTCTTGAGCAAGGCTCAAAATCGGGACCGGTTCGCCCATATTCAACACAAAAAGCGATGCTTGTTGAGTCAAGGCACTGGCTTTGAGCACCAACAGCACCGCTTCGGGGATGCTCATAAAGAAGCGAGTCATCTCGGCGCTGGTTACGGTTATGGGGCCGCCCATCGCGATCTGCTGCTGAAAGATCGGTACGACACTGCCACGACTGCCCAGGACATTGCCAAACCGTACCGCCGCGAATCGCCCCGGATGTTCTTGAGCCGCCTGGATCATCAGGAGTTCAACGACGCGCTTGGTCATGCCCATCACACTGCTGGGATGGACTGCCTTATCCGTCGAAATCACGATCATGCGCTCGATGTTGTATTGATTGCACAGATCAATGAGGTTACGTGTGCCCTTAATATTATTGGCAATGGCAGCCGACACGTTACATTCCAACATCGGGACATGCTTATGGGCTGCGGCATGGAAAACAATCCGAGGCTGCCATTTCGCAAAAATGGCCTCCATGCGCGGCTTATCCTGAATATCGACAAGCAGCGTTTCATACGAAACATCGGGATATTCGTTGCGGAGTTTGTTGTGAATCTCAAATAGGCTGTTTTCGCCATGCCCTAATAAAAGCAGTTTGCTCGGCTTGAAGGTGGCGATCTGGCGTGAAAGTTCTGAGCCAATCGAACCGCCTGCCCCGGTCACCAGGATACAATTTCCGCGCAGGGCATGGCGAATATCATCTAATTCGAAGTGAACCGGTTCACGGCGCAGCAAATCGTCAATGGAGATCGCCCGCAGCATATTGACCGTGATCTGACCGGTCACAAGCTCATACATGCCCGGTGCAATCTTGTACTCAACGCCGATTTTCTGGCAAACCTGAACAATCTCGCGAATAACCTTGCCCGGTGCAGAAGGGATGGCGATCACGACGAGTTGTATATCGTTCGGCTGCACTACAAACGGGAGGTCTTGAAGTCTGCCCAGAACCTTTAAACCGCGTACAATCGTCCCGACCTTTTGCGCATCGTCATCTAAAAAGCCAAATGCCATCACTGCGCTTTTTGCGATGCTTAATGCATCAGCGATCTGGCTGCCAGTCTGCCCTGCACCAATAATCAGGACACGCTTTTGATCCTCTTGCCCGCTGCGCTGCCGTTGTTGGCGATTGCGTCGTAAATGCTGCTCAGCACGAGGACTAAAGCGCAGCGTGATCATCGCGATCAAGGTCAAACAAAAGTCGATGACCGGGATCGAACGCGGAATTGTCGTAGAAATCGAAGGAATAAGTACCGCTAACGTATAACAAATGAGAATTATAGTTGTACCGGCGATCAGGCAGGTTGACCAGATAAGCAGAAGTTCGCTTGCCCCGGCAGTTTTCCAATAGCGATTATAAGCGCCTAAACGAAAGAAAATCGCCATCTTGATGGGAATGGCAATGATTAAGAACCAGGTAAGGCCGTTGATAAATTGAGGAATATTAAAAGTTTCTAAGCGGATCGCAAAACTGAAAATCCCAATACCCATAAAAGCAATGACATCTAACATGAAAAAATGTCGGTTTCGCAACCCCTGCTTTAATCCCCCCGATTGCATAATACACTCCTTGTGATAAAGGCCGACGTTATAGTGTAATGATTTCGGATTATCGATACGGAGTATAGCACTAAATTGGCTTCAAGGGTTTGTACTTAATTTTTAACAGGCGGCGAATCTATCGACAACTTGGATGAAAAAGGAGTTATTTCAGGGAAGTCAGCGCTAAAATCTTAGCGTTTTGAAAATGACTTCCCGGCTCCGATAAAACGAATTAATGATGCCTATACAGTGAGAAGAACCAGGGGTTCACTTTCAAAATGTTGGGCCTCATCCGTGCCCGATAGTGTTGCATGAGTCAAATTTGCATCAGTCAGGTTGGTATTCGTCAAGTTCGCACCAGTCAGATTACTCCAAGCAAGGTCAGTCCAGGCAAGGTTAGCGCCCTGCAAATTGTCCCCAGTGAGGTTAGCCCCTCGCAAAGAGGCGGTTGCCAAATTTGCATAGGCTAAATTAGCCCCTTCCAGTTTCGCTAGTCTCAGGTTGGTTCCCATCAGCATAGCGCCGATCAGATTCGTGCTGCTCAGATCCCGGTTTTCGAGGTTGCTCCAGGATAAGAAAGCGTTGGCTAAATTAGCCCCCGTCAGGTCTACTGAGGTCAAGTCTACCCCAACCAAATCAGGGACACATGAAGGGTTTTCATCCCGCCATTGATTCCACACTGATACGCCTTGTTTGAGAATTTCGACATGCAGTTTGTTATTGACCAACTTGACCCCCAACTAACCGACCAGAAAAGTGTGATAACTTTATTATACCCATTTCGCGTTTTTGTGGTCTTCACTTGATGCAAACTTGATGCGATCTCAACCTTCGGAGTCAATCATCCGCGAATCTCAATTCTTCTCATAGTCAAGCGCTATATATCCAAGATGGGAAGTAACAGAGCTTTTGCTTTGGCGTGGGGTCAAGGTAGTTAGGGGCTATCTGGGTGGATGCCAACCTGCTGCAACCCACTCTCGTCTCACCATAACGGCGATCACATTGTTTAGCTGAAGTGTTATAACGGTTGCTCGACCACAAGACGTTAGCCCAACAACCTGAGTACCATCTTCACTCCACATGAAATGTTCAGCCCATAGTTGCTTTCGTGGATTAAATAATGGCACTTCCTCACCCGTTAAAGGCGCTCTTAAACGCATTGCACATCCGACAGGCTAACCATAGATTTTCCTCAAAATCCGTCCCGCCATGTGCAGTTGGGGTAAGATGATCAATCTCTAAAGGTCCAAACACGTAGCGCTGCGCACTCTGGCAATAGCCACAGCGATTCCCCGCCTCAATACGGATACGTTCTTTGAGTTCATCAGAAATACTCATGACTCTAGGGGTTTTCGCAGGCCACGCCGGACTGCTTCATGAAGTCCTTGTGCTTTGCGCAGTAAGCCTTCTTGATAGATGTACACCAAGGCAAGGAGTTCGGGACGCTCATCATCTCCTAATTTACCGGCTTGCTGTTTGTCGAGCAATTCCCCGAACCGACGACCCTGCGCAAGGTCCATCTGAGAATCAGCAGCGGCTAACACATCATTATCCGCTAATTCCGCTACGGGCTTACCAAAAATCAATGTCGTACCAAGCGGCTGAAGTGAAATATCCAGTGTATCTGCCAAAACATCGGCAATATTTCGACCTGTCAGTTGTGCCAAGTGCTCAGCACGGCGATAGGTTTCATCGGGGAGGGTTACCAAAATTTGGGTACTCATGACGATTTGTGGTTGCCTCGGATACTAAACTTCATGACAACAACTCAGGGCGTATCAGCGATACGCCCTGAGCCTGATTATATGTTACTGACGCACGCCGTAATCATCACGGAAGAGACGAACATGGCGTTGCGGTTCTTTGCCGTAGCTTTGCGAGATCAACCGTGCTTCACGGGCCATCTCGTGCTGCATCCGGCGAACAGGCGAGGTTGCTGGCGCTAAATCCACGGATTTCGCCCCGGAGCGGATACTTTCAATCGCCGCTTCCATCTCGTGGATCGCCATATCAAAAGGGTCGTCGTGGCCCTCATCATGATCATGGGCAGGGACCGCCAGATTGAAAATATCCGCCAGGAAATCTTCCATCTGTGTCATTGTGTTGGCCCGCAGCACGTAGATCGGGGTGCGGCGGCGCTCAGAGTCTACGATCAGTTTAGGGCGACGACGATAGTAGTTTTTGAGCGTCAAGATCGCCTGTGCATTTGCCGGATCGTCTTCGATGACCAGCGGCAAGTGCATCCGTTTAGCGGCCTGACTCAGCCGATTCCGCGCGACACCATAAGCATAAACATGCAGCGATTGTGGTGGCTTACTCGACTCATTGGTTGACTCGAATGCCTCAATCGTATGCGACAGTGGCGCAAGTTTCTCGGCTGCTGGCGGCGCGGCGACTCGTCCCGGCTCAGGACGCCGCCCTACACCGCGATCACTCCGCAGGGCGGGCGCAGTGAAATTTTCGCCGCCGACACTGCGTTGTCTGCCGCCATTGCCGCCGTTCCCACCAGTTCCACCGCTGCCACCTGATCCGCTGCTGCCGATTCGATCTGGCGCGGCGGGATATTCCATCTCGGTGACGATATTTCCCTCTTCATCGCGATACCGCACCTCGACAGGTAGCGGACGCCCGCGTAACTGCGCATCGACGGCTGCCCCGACATCTTCATGCACGACCAGCCGGTGACGTGTTTGCAGTTCGATCAGGACATCGAAAGTTGGCGGTGAACGACGTTCGAGCACCGTTTTTTGCGTGCCACGTCGCCGCGCTTCCTCATCGGAGAGCGTTACCGATTCGATTCCGCCAATGAGATCGGAAAGAGTCGGATTGAGCATCAAGTTATCGAGTGTTTGCCCGTGCGCCGTACCGATTAACTGCACGCCACGCTCGGCAATCGTCCGGGCAGCTTGCGCTTCGAGTTCGCGCCCGATTTCATCGATCACGATCACTTCAGGGTTATGATTTTCAACCGCTTCGATCATGACCTCATGCTGCAAGGTTGGCATCGCCACTTGCATCCGGCGTGCGCGACCTACTGCCGAGTGTGGCACATCGCTATCCCCGCCGATTTCGTTACTGGTATCGACAATCACGACTCGTTTGTTCTCCGCCAGAACACGCGCCGCCTCACGCAGCATAGTCGTCTTACCGACCCCCGGCGCACCCAGGATCAACACACTTTGTCCCGATTCGATAATGTCTTGGAGAATATTGATCGTGCCGTAGACTGCGCGACCAATGCGGCAGGTGAGTCCTACCACTGCACCCCGGCGGTTTCGGATTGCCGAAATACGATGGAGGGTGCGTTCCAACCCTGCCCGATTGTCGGCGTCAAACATGCCGATCTTTTCGGTTACATGGTCCAAATCTTCGCGGGAAACTTCGCGGTTATCGAGTACCTTTTCCCCATCGTTATAACGGGCGGTGGGGACTCTTCCCAAATCCATGATAACTTCAACGAGATCATCTGTGCGTCCGATCTGTTCGAGCGAGTCTACCAGATACGATGGTAGGACTGCTTTGAGCTTTTCCAGATCATCTGTTATCCGATATTCCAATTTAGCCTCTTTTAAGTTAGTTCTTACTCACTGGCCTCCCCTGATAATGGCAGAAGCCCTGACGAGATTGGTACTGTGGCGCGACCTTGTAATAATCAATCACTGGCAGCGGGAAATTCCTGGCCCGCTCCCGTGTCCATTCCGGCTGCTCAACGCGACTGGTAGTATGTTTGACCATCACCGCCTGACTGACCAGCGGTTCAAAGTTGAGCGTGGTCAATGTTCCTTCCAGCCACTCTTGATAGCGTGGCAGGCACAAGTAGACCGGCAAACGCTCAGCACGAGGCATTAGCCGCCAAACCGATGCCACAATTTCGCTCGCCCGATCATAGACTTCCGGGCGTATAAACGGTTGAATATAGATTCCGCATTTGCCCTCCTGCACGGATAAATAAGCTAACGCTTGCCCATGTCGTTCATAGATGAACCCACCGCCGAGTTCGGGCAAGCCACCCGCCTGACAGACCATTCGCGGGACTAAATTCGCGAAAAGCGTCTGAATAGCGAACGAATCATGGTCGGTTTCGGGACGCAGCAGGCTCTCATCGCTTGCTAACGGCACTGACGGCGCTAACGATACTGACGATCCAATCGGACGCTGCCAGATATTTTGACGTGCATACACGGCAAAACCAGCTTCGCGTAGCACTTCAAAAGCTAAACTGCGTTCATCGATCTCCGCATTCAGGGTCAAAGCGCTCCGCTTGCCTGCTGCTGCAACCATCGTATCCAGCAGATGCAGCCATGCCGATGTTCCCTGATACCATTCGAGATCGGGCGCAATAAAAACAATGTGCGCGTGCGAATCGCCCATTTTATGGCGGAACTGCGATACATAGCTCTGGTCGCCATCACGCAGCACGAAAGTCGGCGTGCCAAGATCGGCAAGCGGAACTGATCCCCAAACAGCGCCCTCAAGTGTATGGACGCCGCGCGTTAAACTCGTCGTCGAATCAAGACTGACACCATGCGGCGTCAGGCGGCGCATCAGGGGGAGATCAATTGGGAGGAAGGGGCGTACTTCAGCGAAAAACACCATAATTCATCCCATCCAGGCACTCTAACATGCCCTAATTCTAGCATTAGCGATATATGTGAGCAATCCTCACATTTTAGGGGGTATATCCCTCATATAAGGATAACACCGTTCCCTCATAAATGTTTCGTTAATGGTCCGTTCCATGTTTACCATCAAGCACATGGCGGGCAATAACCATACGCTGCACTTGACTCGTGCCTTCGCCAATGGTCATTAAGCGCTGATCCCGATAGAACCGTTCAACGGGAAATTCCGCACTGTAGCCATAACTGCCGTGAATCTGGATCGCGTTGAAGCACACCCTTTCGGCAACTTCAGAGGCCATCAGCTTGCCCATCGCTGCCTCTTTGGTGAAAGGTTTACCGGCGTCTTTGAGCCATGCTGCCCGCATCACCAGGAGTCGTGCCGCATCGATCTCCAGCGCCGCATCTGCGATCATCCATTGGATAGCCTGAAAATTAGCGATCTTTTGCCCAAAGGCTTCGCGCTGTTTGGCATAGTTGACCGCTTCTTCAAAAGCCGCTTGCGCTAATCCGATGCTCAATGCACCGATTCCGATTCGCCCGCCGTCGAGCACTTCCATCGTCTGATGAAAACCGCGTCCTTCAACGCCGAGCACATTCGCCAGCGGCACATGGACATTCTCATAAGTCAGCATTTGCGTGGGCGAGGCTTTTAAGCCCATCTTTTTTTCGGGGGCGTGAATTTCTAACCCGGCGGTTCCCGGCTCAACCAGGATCATATTGAAGTTTTTGCCGATTTGCCCGTCACGGCACAAAGTCACGATCACCGAGGCAAATTTCGGATTGGTGATCCATGCCTTGTTACCGTTGATGATCCAGTCTTCGCCCTGTTTAATGGCGAAGGTCTGGACTCCGTTATTGAGATCAGAACCGGCTTGTGGTTCGGTCAAGGCTAATGATCCGAGAACCTCGCCGCTGGTCAGGCGTGGCAGATATTTGGATTTTTGGGCTTCTGTACCCCATTTAGTGATCGGCGCACAGCATAGCCCATTATGCGCCGCCAGCGATAGCCCTGTCGAGCCGCACGCCCGCCCTACCTCTTCGAGCGCAATGACCACACTGATCGCATCCAACCCCGCGCCGCCATACACTTCGGGGACTTGCAGCCCGGTCAGGCCAAGCTGTGGCATCTTGCGGATCGCTTCCCATCGGAGTTCGCCGGTCTGGTCGGCCTGCGCTGCATAGGGTTTGATCTCGCCTTCGCAAAAATCACGGACTGCACGTTGGTACATCGCCTGTTCTTGCGTTAATTCAAATTGCATCTCACAGCAATCCTTTTCCTAGTTTTCTTGGTCGCCTTAGTAACCGCGCTTGCGATCTACGCGATTAAGCAGATCACGTTTATTCACGTAGCGCTCAAGGTTTTGCGCGAATACATCGGCGGCGTCCTCATGATAGTGACTGGTACTTCCGGCAATGTGCGGGCTGATAATCACGTTATCCAGAGTCCATAGTGGGCTGGTAGACGGCAGTGGCTCCTGCGTAAAGACATCGAGTGCCGCGCCCGCAATATGACCGAATTGCAACGCATGGATCAAAGCATCTTCATCGATCACCGCGCCGCGTGCAATGTTGATCAGGTAAGCCGTCTTTTTCATGGCGTCAAAAACCGCGTGATTAACCACCTTCCGTGTTTCTTCGGTCAGCGGCAAAATCACCACGAGAAAATCGCACAGCGCCGCCATCGATTTTGTCGCTTCGGGCGGATACAGCCTATCGACATATACGGCGTCGGGTTCACTGATCAGATCGGGCAGCGTGTATTCATTCTGGGGTATAGGGTGCATCAAATCGCGTTTCGTCGCGAGGACTTCCATCCCAAAGGCTTTGGATAACCGTGCAACTTCGCGTCCAATACTGCCATACCCTAAAATGCCGACAGTCGCGCCACGCAGTTCGACAGGTTCAAACAACGTGAATCGATCAGCAGCCCATTCGACTTTTTGCGCTTCACGCAGCATCGTGGGGATTTTACGGGCTAAAGCTAACATCATCCCCAGAGTATATTCAGCCAGCGTTGGAGCATGAATCCCGCTAACCGTCGTCACGATGATGTCTTCAGCCGCCAAAAGTGGTTGCGCCAAAAGATGATCGACACCGGCATTGTGACTTTGAATCCAGCGTAAACGAGGGGCAGCATCCGGTTCGGGGACAATCCCACCTGTATACAGCACATCGATACTGACCCACGCTTCGGGTGGAATATCATCTGCCGATTTGACCACTTTGCGGGTGATCTTCAACCGAGGCGAGATTGCCCGCAGTTTTTCCATAATGGCATCGTTGAAATCCATCAGCACCAATACATTGAGCGTTTCTTCCATAAGAGCCAAATCGCCTTTTAAGCGTTACCGCAGGAAAATTATCGCCCTATTGTAGCGTCAGATCGAGAAACGAGCGTTCTTGCGACCAAATAAAGATCACATTGTTGATCATTTTATCACGAAACATCGTGTTCAGATTGACGCAATTCTGCTGCAACCACGCAGCGGAATATGTTGCGGCGGACCGCTGGCATCTGCCGCACAAGTTGTGCGCGACCACTCCAGCATCCCTGCTCAGTTATGGTGAGAACTATTACTTGGAACTTCTGAATTTGCACGGTACTCTTGCTATAAAAAATGATGAAAAGGTGAATTCTCTTACATGCCAACTCGGAGAGCTACGGCTGTTTCGTGCAGCAATATCGCGTTTTGCAAATATTGGGGAAATACCGACGAATCGCTGCGATTACCCGTCAACGGTTCCATTTCAATGAATCTGGATACGCTGATGACTCGCACGACTCTCGAATTTCAGCCTGATCTGAAGGCTGATGTCGCGATACTGGACGGCAAACCAGCGACAGGAACAGCCCTCGAACGCATTTCGCATCATCTGGATCACGTTCGTAAACTTGCCGGGGTATCGACCTTTGCCTCGGTCAAATCAGCCAATAATTTCCCCTCTGGAGCCGGAATCGCATCCTCGGCATCGGGGTTTGCCGCGCTTTCGGTGGCGGCAGCGGCGGCACTTGGACTCGAACTTTCTGAGCGCGACTTGAGTATCTTAGCTCGGCTTGGTTCCGGTTCGGCTTCGCGCTCCGTTCCGTCTGGATTCGTCGAATGGTTTCCGGGGGCTACACACACCGATAGTTATGCGGAATCTTTCGCGCCAGTAGATTACTGGGATTTAGTCGATTTAGTGGCAGTGGTCAGCCACCAGCATAAGCACACGGGGTCTACAGAAGGCCATAAACTGGCGGGCACGAGCATTTTACAAGCGGCACGAGTTGCTCACGTCTCCGAACGTCTCGCCAAGTGCAAATCGGCTATTTTGGATCGCGATTTTGCGGCTTTTGCCGATGTCGTGGAAATGGACTCGAACCTGATGCACGCCGTCATGATGACCAGCATCCCCGCTTTATTTTATTGGACTTCTGAAACAGTCGGGTTGATGGAAGCTGTCCGAACATGGCGCTCTGAGGGCTTGAAAGTCTGCTATACCATTGATGCCGGGCCAAATGTGCATTGCCTGTGCCTGTCAGGAGATGCTTCCGAAATCCATAAACGACTCGACGATATTCCGGGCGTGACTGAAGTTCGCAGAGCAGGTCCAGGTCGTGGCGCTTATATTGAATCCATAGAATAAACCCCTTATGGGGCATGTTTTTACCCTGCCCCATCCCTTCCATTTATGCTATAATTAGAACGCTCGTTCACCTAAAAACGGAGCTTTTTATGCCCCCATTCCAACTTGTCGCAGATTACCAACCTACAGGCGATCAACCTCAAGCCATTATTGAACTTGTCGATGGGCTAGAGAAGGGACTTAAACACCAAACATTGCTCGGTGCAACGGGCACTGGTAAGAGTCTCGGCTTTCACGATTCGATTCTCGTGATCAAAAAGAGCGCTGAAGGGTCAAGCTCACAGGTTATGCCTATTGGCGAGTTGATTGATAATTTGATGGGATGCCCCGGTGTGGTACTCGATCATGATGGGGATACCGAGATTCTCTACACCGATGGAAGCTACTATACTCAGGCATTCGATCCCGCAACGTGTCAGGTCGTCATTTATCCGATTCGGTCATTCGTTCGCCACCAGACTCCAGCCACGATGTATCGGGTAAAAACTGCCTGCGGGCGCTCTGCAACGCTTACTGGGGATCATAACTTGTGGGTCCTGCGTGATGGTAATCTACAGTTGATCCGAACGGCGGAGGCACGTACAAGCGATTATGTACCGATTCCTGGCTCGCTGCCGATTCCCGAGCTTTCCGTCAATAAAGTGGGGCAAGGCTTTCACAATAATAATTCAGGGGCACTCCTTGAAATGATAGAAGTCGTAACGCTCGATGAGTCGCCTCAAGTAAGCTGGATACCCATTGAGTCTGTTGAGCCAATCACCTATACCCATCCGCATGTCTACGATTTTTGTGTTCCGGGTGTTGAGAACTTTCTCGCAGGCGAGGGCGGCGGCTTCTTCGTCCATAATACCTTTACTATCGCTCAGGTTGTCGAAAAGGTGCAAAAGCCGACACTCGTTATGGCGCACAACAAGACTCTCGCGGCACAGCTTTACGCCGAGTTCAAAGATTTCTTCCCCAAGAACGCGGTGGAATACTTTGTCAGCTACTACGATTACTACCAGCCCGAAGCATATGTCCCGCGTCACGATTTGTACATTGAAAAAGAATCGGACATCAACGAAGAGATCGAACGGCTGCGGCTTTCGGCAACTGCTGCGCTGATGACTCGCCGTGATGTGCTGATCGTCGCGTCGGTGTCGTGTATTTACGGGTTGGGCAGTCCTGTCGCCTGGAGTCAGGCTATGCTGACCCTTAAAGTGGGTCAAACCATCCGCCGCGATCTAATTCTGCGGCATTTGGTCGAAATCTACTATGATCGCAACGATATGGACTTGAAACGCGGCACTTTCCGAGTTCGCGGCGACACGTTGGAAGTCATGTTAGCGTGGCGCGAAACGGCCTACCGGATTACGATGTTTGGCGATGACATCGAACGGCTGACCGAGTTTGATCCGCTGACCGGCGAACTTATCGACGACTATGAAACCGTAGACATCTTCCCGGCGCGTTATTATGTGACCGACGAAGATAAGAAGCGCAAAGCTATCCTCGATATTGAAAAAGAACTCGAAGAGCAACTGAGTACATTCCGTTCCGAAGGGAAAATCCTGGAAGCGCAGCGGATCGAGCAGCGGACGCGCTATGATATTGAGATGCTGCGCGAAGTTGGGGTCGTCTCCGGTATTGAGAATTACTCGCGCCATCTCGATCAGCGGGCAGCCGGGACGCCACCCTGGGTGCTGCTCGATTACTTCCCTGAAGATTTTCTCATGGTGCTCGATGAAAGTCACATGACCCTTCCTCAGATTCGCGGCATGTCTGGCGGAGATCGGGCACGGAAAAGCACCCTGATCGATTATGGCTTCCGGTTGCCCAGTGCTGCGGATAATCGCCCGCTCAACTTCGAGGAATTCGAGAAGCGCACCGGGCAGCTTATCTACACCAGTGCGACACCTGGACCTTATGAAGCGGCTCATGCGCAGCGTGTCGTCCAGCAGGTGATTCGTCCGACGGGCATTGTTGATCCTGCAATCATCATTAAGCCCGTTGAAGGTCAGGTTGATGATCTGCTCAAGGAAGTCACGATCCGCATCAAGCGCGGCGAACGTGTCCTGGTGACCACCCTCACGAAGCGCATGGCAGAAGATTTAGCCGAATACTTCACCGAGATGGGTATCCGGGTACATTATCTGCATTCTGAGATTGAGACTATTCAGCGCATCGAAATTTTGCGCGATCTGCGACTCGGCGTCTACGATGTGGTGATCGGGATCAACTTGCTGCGTGAAGGGTTAGACCTGCCCGAAGTCTCGTTAGTGGCGATCCTGGATGCCGATAAAGAAGGTTTCCTGCGTTCTGATCAGGCACTCATCCAGACCATTGGGCGGGCGGCGCGGCATATCGACGGTCAGGTGATTATGTACGCTAATCGCGTCACCGATTCGATGAAACGCGCGATTGACGAGACGGATCGCCGCCGTGCGATTCAAGTCGCTTACAACATAGAACACAACATTACGCCTGCCAGCATTGTCAAGCAAATTCGCGACCTGACAGATCGGATCAAAGCCCAGGCGACGACGGAAAAAGAGTCTACCAAAGCTGCACCAGTGCAGGCACGTCCCGGCGATCTGTCGATCAAAGAACTCGATACGATGGTGCGCGAACTCGAAAAAGCGATGAAGAATGCCGCCAAGAATCTCGAATTCGAGAAAGCGGCTGCTCTGCGCGATCAGATGGTTGAACTCAAGCGCACAATGGCACTCAAAAGCGATAATCCCGATGTCGCGCTGGTGGGGATGTTCGACACCGAAAATTAGGCGAAGGACACCTCACCCCCTTAATCCCCCTCTCCGAATTCGGAGAGAGGGAGTCGAGCGTCAGCGAGACGGGGGTGAGGTCATAACATGAGTTAAAGGCGACGGTCAACAATGGGCGAGATTTATGATCAATTTATCAAAGACCTCGCCCGCTGGCGCGAGAAATATCAGGATAACCCCCAGGCCGAATTTCGCTATCTCTTATTCCTGGCATTGGAACGCGAAGCCATTGTCGCCGTTGCCTACCGCGACGATATGCTGGCTCGTCGCATTGCCGCGATGCCGCTCCCGCCAGCCATTCAAGAACTGATTCGCCACGCGCTGATTTGGGCGTGGAAAGATGAAGAAATGCACGCGATCTACATTCGCGGCGTGATTTTCAAACGCGGTAATTTTGCGCTGCGTATCCGTGCGTTTATGCGGCAGCTATTCGGAATTACGGGTGGGTGGTCAGGGTCGGTGCTCCAGCACCTCACCTGGAAATCGTCGCCGTTATCGGTTAGCTGGGCGACTTTTTTTACGTGGATGGGCATTGTGACCGGGCAAGTCCCGCCCGATGTCCGAAAATATTTGCAGCATGGCTCCTTTCGTGACTTTTGCAATTTCAATATCGATGCTGAAAAGACCGCGCGTTTAAGCTATGACCGCTTACTAGAGGTTCTCGCCGCGCTGCTCGATACGCCGCCACAAATGATTGAGGATTTTCGCCGTATTCGCGAGGATGAGGAACGCCACACGCGAATCTTTGAGGTCATGGCAGCGGCGATTGATGAACGCGATCAGCTTGTGCCGGGCGAAACCGCCGAAACGCTGCGCGATAAAATCGGCGCGATTGGCGATGTTTTTCTGCCGCACAGCCAACGTCATAATCTAACTGAAAACCCCACAGGCAGTGGTGGACGTGTTTATGTTATTCAGGCTCAGACCAGCAGCGCCGACGATAAAACCGCGACTTTTCGCCGCCTGCTCGATGACTCCGGGTTAAAAGATCAAATCCAGTGGCGGGCAAAAACGTTAGAAAAGCCGATAACGGCGTTACGGATTGCCATCAAACCGAATTTTATGATGGGCTATCATCGCAAAGACGGTTCACCGATCACCGATCCTGAGTTAGTTAAAGCACTGGCGAGTTATTTCTTCGAGCAGGGCTGCCGCGCTATTGCCGTCGTGGAAGCCGCGAATGTCTATGATCGCTTTTTTCAGCATCGTTCGGTGCATGAGGTCGCAGACTATTTTGGGTTTTCGTCGCCGGAATATCAGCTTGTCGATCTCACCGATGAACAGATTCCCTACCAATACTACCGGGGAATGGCTCAATATTCGGTAGGCAAGACGTGGCGAGACGCCGATTTTCGAGTCTCGTTTGGCAAGTTAGCCAGCCATCCTACCGATATGGTCCATCTGGCGATTAGTAACCTGACCGGGTTGGGCGCACGCTGCGATGAATATATTTTTAGCGAACGGCAAGCGCATCGTGACACCGCGATCATGATGCTGCTGAACGATTTCCCGGTGCATTTTGCGCTGTTGGATGGCTATCTTGCGCCGGATGGCCTGTTAGGGCTGATGGGAGCACCGCACCCGAAAACCCCGAAGCGCTTTTACGCCGGGGTTGATCCGCTGGCGGTGGATATTGTCGCCGCACGGCATATTGGCATCAGCAGCCCTTATCGCGCGGATATATTGCGCACGGCTTGCTATTGGTTTGGCGATCCGTCTGCTCAGATCGACGTGGTGGGCATCGATGAGCCTGTTGCTGGTTGGCGTGATCCGTATCACACGGAATGGTCAACTTTTCTCAGCCTGCTTGCCTATCCGATTTATGAATTTGGCAGCGGACGCGGCGCGTTATTTGTTGCCGAGATGGACGAACAAGCCTTCCCGTCCATTCGCCGGGAACATTTTTTACTCCGGGCGGCACGCAAGGGCGTTCAGATATTGCTTGGGCTGCATCATTGGTAATTAACCCCACCCCAGAAGATGCCGGTTTTTGCCGGTTTTTTTAGTGGTGAATTTCCCTCCTGGATTTTTGCCTAATTTCGGGTAGGCGGCCCTGCCGAGACACATTGATCTGGCGGTTGTTAAGGTTCACCGAACAGCCGAATACAAGAGTCAGGGCGATGATGGCGTTTGATAGTGACTTTCAGGAAGGTCAGCGAATTAGGGTGCGGGCGGACACATAGGTCCGCCCCTACCGAGAGCATACCCGGAATCCTGACCTATCGCGACCCAACGCCCGGAGCACCCCGCACCCATACCGACCTCAGAACCGCTTTGCCCATATCCAACATGGAATACGTTCATAACAAGGTTGGTTCACCGGGAATCACCGGTTTTTCGAGATACACCGCATGAAGAAGGTAGACCTGCAAGCTATACGGGGACCAGTGTTTTCAGAAGATGGGCAACGCACAATGACGGACTCACCAACTTGCAAGCCTTTACAATGCTCAGAGTAACTTTTAGGTCATCGACTCTGAAACTGCCCTGATTGGTAAAGAGCGCAATACCGCAATACTAGATCACAGTATAGCACAATTGTTCTGGGAGTCAATAGGTCAATTTTTGAGGGGAGATTGCGGAAGTATACTTGCCACCCCTTTCCCCCACGCAAGCGGAGGAAAAGGGGTGGTCTGGTTGGCATAGTCGAGGAAAAGACAAATGATCAGCCGATGCTTATTTGCTCCCGGTCATGGTCAGATTCGGCAACAGCGGAAACCACCCATAGGAGTCAAACTTGAGTCCGCTGATATTGGCAGTCGTGGCATTCAAATTGACGTAATCACGGATCGGCAAGATCAACGCCTGAGCCATGATCTGCTGCTGGACCGACACATAACTCTGCGTGCGCACCGTGTCATCATTGGTACTTGATCCCATCGTCAAGAGTTGGTCGAGGGCCGGGTCTTGATAGCCTGTGAAGTTATTCGGACCATCCGAACGGTACATCGTATCGAGCACGCTAGGGTCTAACCCGAACACATTAAACGCGATCAGGTTATAACTGCCCGCTTTGACTGCATCCAGTAAACCGCCCAGGTTCGGAACCTGTTTGATCTCCAATTCGATCCCTAAATCTTTCCACTGACTCTGTAATTTTTCGGCAACCTGCGGCTCAAATCCCGTATTTTGGATCACCAACACGAGATGTAACTTCGGTTTGCCAGGACCAAGATCGAGAATCTTATCGCCGTCGCTGTCGGTATAGCCGAGTTGCGTGAGCGAATCGAGCGCAGCATTGCTGTCGAAGGGATAAGCCTTTTTGACATTCGGATCATAATTCAGCGTGACCGCCGAGATGGGACCGAAAGCTACCGGCGAAAACTGCTGGAACACCGAATCGACAATCCCTGAACGGTCTGTTGCGGTGATCAGGGCTTGCCGCATTTCGATTTTATCGGTGGGCGCGGTTTTGGTATTGAATAAGAATTGCAGCGGTTCACCGGGAATCGCCTGCGGATAGAGTTTGATTGTGCTGTTGCCGCTCAGTTGTCGTGCATCGGTAGGCGCAAGTTCGCCCATAATATTCGCCGCGCCTGATTCGAGTGCTGCTGCACGAGTCGGCGGATCGACAAAGAAGCGGAATTCGATCTGGTCAACCGAATTGGCGGTTGGTTTGGCGTAGAAGGCCGGTCCCCATTGATAATCCGGGTTGCGGCGCAAGGTCATGTGATCACCGGGCACATAATCCACCATCATATACGGGCCGGTTCCGACCTGGTGCATCTGGTAGGTCGTATCATCATATTGCTTGAGGGCGGCAGGGCTGGCGATCCCGGTATAAACCTGGGCTAAACCATCCAGCAACGGGGCAAAGGGCTGTTTCAAGACGACCTGAAAGGTCATCTCATCCATAACCTGATAGTGATCCAGCGGACCGAGCAAGAAGATCGCTTTTTGCGATTTCGTCGCCGGGTTAGTGATGCGATCAAAGTTGTAGGCGACAGCATCGGCGTTAAACGGCGTGCCATCCTGGAACTTGACCCCCGATTTCAGATGAAAGGTATAGGTCAACTGATCGCTCGAAATATCCCAACTGGTCGCCAGACCGCCGACAAAAGCATTGGTATCGGGGTCACGGTAGACTAAGGTATCGTAGACCGAGCGCAGCGGAATCCCCAGTTCGGACGACTGGTTGATATGCGGATCGAAGCCGGTAGGCATGAGCGTTAGCCCATAAACAATGTGATTACCCGTATCTTGCGCCGAAACCGTGTTTCGCGCACCGTAAATATTCAGAAGAAGTGTCACCAACGCGCACGAAATCGCGGCGAAGGCAGCTAATGTTGCACAAGTCAACAACCGTCTGGTTGAACGCATAAAGCCTCTTATGAGTGTCAATATTAAACGGGTGATGAGTATAACCCGATTTATATCGAATTTACATCGAAATGCGGTAAAATGCCGTTCCGCAAG
>Ga0206919_1086_pt1 | contig 22713 bp, 29 predicted proteins | sample Alteio_BWOrgHeat_67_FD_152962 | JGI IMG/M metagenome (GOLD analysis project Ga0206919, IMG submission 152962) | Enriched cells from forest soil in Barre Woods Harvard Forest LTER site, Petersham, Massachusetts, United States -... | ecosystem: Environmental > Terrestrial > Soil > Temperate forest >... | reverse complement strand
AGGGCTTGATGCCTGTATGTTTTTTGAAGGCAGCGGAAAAATGGGAGATGGATGAATAGCCGAGCAGGGCAGATACGTCCGTAACGTTCAGTCCCTTTTCATACAACAGGTATTTGGCATGTTCCATGCGCTGCTGCTGATAGAAATCGAAAATGGTGGTTCCGAAAATTTCTTTAAATCCCTTCTTCAGGTAACATTCATTCATGGCCACCTTACGGCTGAGCTCCTTGATGGTAATGGGATCTCCGATCCGCTGCAATAGGATGTCGCGTGCCTGCTGTATGCGTTCGCGGCCGGAATCGTCTGCCAGGAACTTACATGCAAAACCTTCTTCTTTCTCGTCTACCAGGCAATCAAGGCTATAGAGCAGGAGCTCATGCATCCTGGCATTCACAAAAATATTTTCCAGTGCGCCGCTGTAACTGTGGTTGAGCAGTGCATCGAGTACCGTGCGTTTTTTCGGGCAAAGCGGAAATACCTTGGTAAAGGCATGCGGGTGTTTGAAAGCAAGCACCTCATCCTTACGGGTATTGAGTTTGACATTGTGCGTGAACTGGTTCAGGAAGGAGGCGGTGAAATGAAAAGTGAATACGTCAACCGTCTCGTGCCGGCCCGCGCAGGCCTGTGTCGGAAGCTGGTGGCACTGTGCACAGCTTTTCTGTTCGCAGTAGCGGTTACCCGTTACGCAGTAGCGGAGCTCCAGGTAGTTTTCAGCGGGTTGCCGGGTGTCGTAATGATATACGAACATACCCGTGTCTTCGGCTACCCAGGGATGCTGGGCATAATACCGCCTCACCTGGTATTGAATGGAGCCGGGGATGTTCTGTTCTTTCTGGAACAGGAGATCCATGCTGGGTTCGATGCCGCCACGGTGCGCAACTTTCAGGATATCCAATGCCTGCATCATCACGCAAAATTAATGTATCTACATGTAATTTCCATGATGGCAGGGCTGCCGGGGGTCATGGTTGTGTAATAAAATGATTCAGAGCGCTTCCAGGTATCAACTCAAAAAAATCGCTTCTGCCCGGGTCGTGGTACTTTCATTTCAGAGAAACAAATGAGGTTGTGGAAGGGCTCGCCGTCGCGTATTTTAATTTTTCCCTACGATTTTGCTGAGGTCATCCACGAAACTGGTGACAAACCCGATCGAGGCGTAGACCTGTCCATTGGTGAGCCCGGGAACAGCCGGGCCGAAAAAGACCGGTCCCGAGAACTGCGCCCGGAAATTGTTATAACGCAAATAGAAACCGAGGTAGAGGCCGGCATACATCGGGGTTTTATTGTTCAGGAAGAGCTTGCGTGAATCGTCGTTGAGATCGCCGAATACATACCGGAAACTCAATCCCAGGTCAGTGGCGATCGAGATATTGTTGCTGTGGCGATAACTGGTGTACCAGTTCACCGGGAACAGCACGTCCACCGCCGCAGGAATGGCATGCGCGAAGACCGTATCGGTGACGGTTCCCGTTGTTTTTTTTATCTGCCAGTTATAGGGCGTAACGTTCACGTTCAGCGTGAATCCGATTTTATTGAGCAGGGCGCTGTACGAATACCGGAAAATGCGGTCCTGCCGGTAAGATGTCAGGAGAGAAAACTTACGGACGCCGGGTACGAGCATGCTGGCGGAGAACCCGTTTTGAAAAATGGTATCGTTGGTCTGGGCCACGGTGATCACCGCCAGGAAATCGTACACGCTTGGCCTGCTGGCCTCCACCCCGAAGCCCGCGTTGAGCTGTGTGCCCCCGATGGATTTGACGGATGAGATAGTATTGGCAGCGCCGATAAAGGACACGTGCGATTCCCGGCAGGAGTCGAGCGCCCGTAATCTGCGGTTAAAGACGCGCAGGTTGAGCCGGGCATATTTTTTTGTCTGCGTCAGATCATTGATCCGGTTGATACTGTCGGGCAGGAGCAGGCCGGCGTTCCCGAAGATCCCGGCCATGTGAACGGCGCTGTCATGCTCGCTGAGGAAGCCTTGTACCGCTGTTTTTTTCCTGGCCTGGGGCGAGTACCTGAAAAGGGTTTTTGCGAGTGAAAGAACGCGGAGGCTGATATGGTAGCGCCGGGTACTGTCGAGCAGGGACGACATCTGTGCGATTCTTCCCGGAGGCAGCCCTACAAAGGCATTGTCGCCAGAGAGATTGAGAGTATCGACGGCCTGGCCGGCAGCGACCGGTGTGGGTGAGATGGTAACTATCTGCCAGGGTGCCATAGGGGTAGAAAAGAAAGAGGGATTGGGCAGGCTGATGGGAGTGGGCCTGACCAGCCCGATTGAATTCAGATGAATGGGGGTGGCCTGAACCGTCAGCCAGCCGGCGCAAAAGACGAGACAAATGAGCTGTTTCATACAGTAGGGTTGGTGGTTGATGGCGGCGGAATATCCGCCGCCGGAACAAACGTACAGGTGGGCTGGGGCCGGGAAAACGGGGTTTTACCGGAAAATGAGCGGGTTTTCCCCCGTTTTAGAAGGGTTCAAAAATTCCAAAAAGGTCTCTGACGATCGACTGCAGGTTTCGCTCAACCAGTTGTCTTACACTTGATTAAGACTAAAATCATTTTACGGGCGTCGATGATGTCTTCGCTGGATTTTTGCAGTAATTTTGTTGTTCGATGGCTACCCATGGCTGAATTGAAAGCCGAAATGATCAAATGGATGTTTGTTTTCTGGCTGGGTAGCGTTTTGGCAATCTCGGGGGTCGTTTATACCTGTATCAGGCCCTTCCTGAAGTAGCGCGGACCCCAATGGAACTGTCCTCAACAGAACTGTCCAAAACTTTCCCCAAAAACTTGCTGATCTCAAATCTCTCCCTTACCTTTGCAACCCCAATCGAAATTGGGTTTTGTCTATGTCTCAGAGAATCAGGATCAAATTACAGTCGTACGATCACAACCTGGTGGACAAGTCCGCCGAAAAGATCGTAAAAACCGTTCGCAGCACGGGCGCCGTAGTTACAGGGCCTATACCCCTGCCTACCCACAAGCGCATTTTTACCGTTCTGCGCTCACCGCACGTAAACAAAAAGAGCCGGGAACAGTTCCAGCTGGCCACGCATAAGCGCCTCCTGGATATCTACACCTCCTCTTCACGTACGGTGGATGCGCTGAGCAAACTCGACCTTCCTTCCGGCGTGGAAGTGGAGATCAAGGCATGATGAAGTTTTTTTAGTCACCTGCCAATCTTCCAGTTTAGATGGATAGAAAAAGCAGCTCTGACCGGTATATATATCCCACCGCAAGGCGGGAGAAAAAAATATAAACAGGCCCTTCGAGGTTTGTTTACTTCCGGTACTTCCCCTTCTTCCGCCCCGGCGGAAGAAAACAAAGGAAAAGGTCGGCAGCAAACAGGGATTGAATTCTGCTTTCATCGGCAGAATGTCCCCTATACCTCTGCGGGGCACAAACCGCAAATCAGATGAAAGGTATTATTGGTAAAAAGATCGGGATGACCAGCGTCTTCGCCGCAGATGGCAGGCAAACAGCCTGCACCATCATTGAGGCCGGCCCCTGCGTCGTTACCCAGGTCAAGACCAAAGACACAGACGGCTATACAGCCCTCCAGCTCGCTTTCGGCGACAAGAAAGAAAAGCACACCATCGGCGCAGAGCGCAATCACTTCTCCAAGGCAAATACACCCGCCAAGAAATTCGTTAAGGAATTCCGCGACTACTCCATTGAAAAAGCACTCGGCGAAACCGTCACTGTAGACATTTTCGCTGAAGGCGATGAGGTGCAGGTAGTGGGCACTACCAAGGGCAAGGGCTTCCAGGGTGTTGTAAAACGCCATGGTTTCTCCGGTGTTGGCGAAGCATCGCATGGTCAGCATGACCGCTCCCGCGCGCCAGGTTCCATCGGCGGATCATCCTATCCCGCCCGCGTATTCAAAGGCATGCGCATGGCAGGCCGTATGGGTGGCGACAGGGTGAAAATGAAAGGTCTCAAGGTGGTAAAAATATTCGCTGATAAAAACTATATCCTCGTTAGTGGTTCCGTACCGGGCCATAACGGGGCGATCGTGCTTATTCAAAAATAATCTTACAAAGGAACAGTATGCAGATAGACGTATTAGATATAAAAGGCGCAAAGACGGGTCGCTCCATCGACCTGCCGGATGAAGTATTCGGCGCCGAGCCGAACGACCACGTGCTATACCTGGCCGTTAAACAGTACCAGGCTGCGCAGCGTTCCGGTACGCACAAGGTAAAGACCCGTGCCGAAGTACAGGGCGCCAGCCGTAAGCTCCACAAGCAGAAAGGCACCGGCGGTTCCCGTAAAGGAAATATCCGTAACCCCCTGTATAAAGGTGGCGGTACCATCTTCGGGCCAAAACCGCACGGTTACGGCTTTAAACTGAACCGCAAGGTGAAAGACCTGGCCAAAATATCTGCACTGAGCCACAAGGCAAAAGAGAATGCGATCGTGATTGTAGAGGATATCCAGATGGATGCACCGAAAACAAAACACGTAATGGATGCCATGAAGAGCCTCAGCCTGGACAACAAGAAGGCGCTGATCGTGCTGCCAGAGTACAATGATAACCTGTACCTGAGCACCCGCAACGTACCGAATGTGGCCAGCACCCTCCTGTCTGACATCAACACGTATGACATCATCAATGCAGATGTACTGGTGCTCACCGAAGGTGCAGCGAAAATATTCGTGGAAGAAGACGAAAAAGCAGAAGCATAAACAGAATTTAAACGTTCAAATTCACAAACAAGAACCATGGTACTCACAGACATACTGATAAAACCCATCCTCAGCGAAAAGGCCAATGCCCAGCAGGAAAAACTGCGCCGGTATGCTTTCCGCGTAGACCGCAGGGCCAATAAGCTCGAGATCAAAAAGGCGATCGAGAGTTTTTATGGCGTCAGCGTGGTGGACGTGAACACGGTGGTAGTGCCCGGAAAGAATAAGGCCCGCTATACCAAGGCCGGCTTTATCAAAGGGGTGAAATCATCCTATAAAAAAGCGCTCGTAACAGTAGCGGAAGGCGAAACGATCGACCTGTACGCGAACATATAAGCGAAAGAAAACTATGGCAGGCATGCCGAAAACAATGTATTAACAGACAGATACAACATAAACAATGGCACTAAAAAAATACAAACCCATGACAGCCGGCACACGCTGGAGAATTGGGAACGCTTACGCAGAGATCACTACCAATGACCCTGAAAAGAGCCTGCTGGAACCCGTGAAAAAGACGGGCGGACGTAATTTCCAGGGCCGCAGGGCCATGCGTTATATCGGCGGTGGCCACAAAAAGCACTACCGTATCATCGATTTCAAGCGCAATAAGTTCGATGTGCAGGCAAAAGTGGTTTCAATCGAATACGATCCGAACCGTACCGCCTTTATCGCACTGCTGGAATATACCGATGGCGAAAAAAGATATATCCTGGCACCACAGGGCCTGCAGGTAGGCACTGCCATTATCTCCGGGATCGATGTGGCCCCCGAGATCGGTAATTCCCTGCTGCTGAAAAATATGCCGCTGGGTACCAATGTGCACAATATTGAACTGCAGCCCGGCCAGGGAGGCAAGATGGCAAGAAGCGCCGGTGCTTCCGCACAGCTGACCAATAAGGAAGAAAAATACGCGATACTGAAAATGCCTAGCGGCGAACTGAGAAAGGTATTGATCAACTGTTCTGCCACCGTAGGGGTGGTGAGCAACAGCGACCATAACCTCGAAACAGCCGGCAAGGCAGGTGTGAACAGGTGGAAAGGGATCCGCCCCCGCGTTCGCGGTGTGGCCATGAACCCCGTAGATCACCCGATGGGTGGTGGTGAAGGAAAGGCCTCCGGCGGTCATCCACGCAGCCGTACCGGTAAATACGCTAAGGGTGAAAAGACCAGGACACGCGGAAAGGGCAGCGACAAACTGATCATCCAGCGCAGGGACGGCAAGAAACTGACAAAATAATTTGAAAATGAGGGATGCTGAAAATTGAAAATGATTTCAGCGTTCCCGAAGAATAACAGCATCATTTTCAGATTTGTAAATAACCAATTAAGTCGTTAACACTATGGGTCGTTCAATTAAAAAAGGTCCTTACGTAGATGCCAACCTCGAAACCAAGGTATTGTCTGCCAATGACGGCAGAACCAAGAAAGGCGTGATCAAGACATGGAGCCGCAGGAGCACGATCACCCCCGATTTCGTGGGACACACTTTTGCCGTCCATAACGGTAATAAGTTCATCCCGGTATATGTAACCGAGTTCATGGTTGGACACAAATTAGGAGAATTTGCACCCACCCGGAATTTCAGGGGGCACAGCGGAACCAAAAAAGCTTAATGTACCGGCCGGCATATATACCGGTCAAATAAAATGATTATGGAAGCAATAGCTAAACTGAACAACTACCCCACGGGACCGCGCAAAATGCGGTTGCTGGCAGATGTGATCCGTGGTATGGAAGTGGAAAAAGCACTCGCCATCCTGGAATTCCATCCCCAGCACAATGCCGTACCGCTGTTCAAACTGCTGAAAAGCGCGATCAGCAACTGGGAGCAGAAGAATGAAGGCGCCAGTGCCGCCGACAGCAGCCTGGTGGTAAAGACCGTTTTCGTGGATGGAGGACGTGTGCTGAAACGCATGCGCCCGGCACCCCAGGGACGTGGCTATAAGATCCGCAAGCGGAGCAACCACGTTACGATCATCGTAGACAGTAAAAAATAACCTGATAAAGAGGGAATTGAAAAGTTGAAAATGGTTTCAAAATCCTCCGGAAGAAATAAGCGATCATCATTTTCGAATGTTCAAATTAACCAATTAACTCATTAACACACTATGGGTCAGAAAGCAAATCCGATTGGTAACAGGTTGGGGATCATCCGTGGATGGGAGAGCAACTGGTACGGTAATAAGAAAGATTATTCCGTTAAGTTGATCGAAGACCAGAAGATCCGCACATACCTGATGGCGCGTATTAACAAGGGTGGTATCGCAAGGATCGTGATCGAGCGTACCCTCGGTAAACTGATCGTTACCATTCACACCAGCAAGCCCGGTATCATTATCGGTAAAGGCGGTGGTGAAGTAGACCGTATCAAGGAAGAGCTGAAAAAGCTTACCAATAAGGATGATGTTCAGATCAACATTCTCGAAATCCGGCGCCCCGAACTGGATGCCACCATCGTTGGTGACACCATCGCCCGCCAGATCGAGAACCGTATCAACTTCAAACGCGCCACCAAAATGGCGATCGCTTCCACGCTCCGCATGGGCGCCGAAGGGATCAAGGTAAAATTGAGCGGCCGCCTCGGCGGATCTGAGATCGCCCGCAGCGAAGAATTCAAACAGGGCCGCGTGCCACTGCATACATACAGAATGGATATTGACTATGCCAATGTGTTCGCACAGACCGTATACGGCAAGATCGGTATCAAAGTATGGATCTGCAAGGGTGAGGTACTGGGCAAGCGTGAACTCAACCCGAATTTCGTGGGTGGCAAGAGCGATCTGAGCGACCGCCGCGACAGAAGGGATGATGACAACCGCAGGCCGGGTGGAGACAGGGAACGCCGTGATGACCGTCGCGGTGGTGGTGGCGGCGGAGACCGGAGAGGACCCGGCGCCGGAAGGAGATAATTATTCGGTCCGCCTGAGGTGGATCTTCAAATCATCAAATTTTCAAATTTCATTCGATGTTACAACCCAAAAGAAGCAAGCACAGGAAACAGCAGAAGGGCCGTATCCGTTCAGTGGCGAAAAGAGGCACTTCCATCTCTTTCGGTACCTATGCTTTGAAAGCACTGGAGCCCATCTGGCTCACCAACCGCCAGATCGAGGCCGCCAGGCAGTCTATGACCCGTGCCATGAAACGTGAAGGGAATGTATGGATCCGCGTATTTCCCGATAAGATCATCACCCGCAAGCCGCTGGAAGTGAGGATGGGTAAAGGAAAGGGTAACCCTGAATTCTGGGCCGCAGTGGTAGAACCAGGACGCATCCTGTTCGAGTGCGACGGTGTAACGGAAGCAACCGCCAAGGAAGCCATGCTGCTCGCCTCACAGAAACTGCCCATCAAAACAAAATTTGTGAAGAGAAGGGATATGGAATAAACCCGGCAGCGGAACATTTAAAAAGATAAAAAGGAATACCAATGGCAAAGAAAACATACGAATTCAACAGGAGCCTGAAAGACATGAGCGAGACCGACCTCTCCGCCCGCCTCCAGGAAGACGCATTGCGCCTGAAGAAACTCGAATTCGCGCATGCCATCTCTCCCCTGGAGAACCCGATGAGCATCCGCGGAATTAGAAAAGATATCGCCCGTATCAAAACGGAATTAAAGAAAAGGGCAGTGGCTTAATCACCGAATAAAAAGCAGACAAATGGTTGAAAGAAATTTGCGCAAAACAAGAACAGGGATCGTTACAAGCAACAAGATGGCTAAAACGATCACCGTTGCGATCGAAAGAAAGGTAAAGCACCCTATCTACGGCAAGTTCGTAAAGAAAACAACGAAGTTTCATGCCCATGATGAAAAGGATGAGTGTACCATCGGCGACGTGGTGAAGATCATGGAAACCCGCCCGCTCAGCAAAACAAAACGCTGGAGACTGGTGGAAGTGGTGGAGAAGGCAAAATAGGTTTCTTCCGCCCTGGCGGATAACGGTACTCAATATTATAAATTAAGCCCGGCCCCTTTTTAACCAGATGGAGGCGGCCATAAAACGGAAAGAAAATGATTCAGCAGGAAAGCAGGCTCAATGTAGCTGATAACAGTGGCGCCAAAGAAGTGCTCTGCATCAAGGTGCTGGGAAACAGCGGGCAGGATTACGCGAAAGTGGGCGATAAGATCGTGGTAACGGTAAAAGATGCCATCCCCGCAGGTGGTATCAAGAAAGGTACGGTCTCCAAAGCGGTGATCGTTCGCACAAAAAACAAACTGCGCAGGAAAGACGGCTCCTATATCCGGTTCGATGACAATGCAGTAGTTCTCCTGAATAACTCAGACGAGCCCCGGGGTACCCGCATATTCGGGCCGGTGGCCAGGGAATTGCGCGATAAAGGATACATGAAGATCATATCACTGGCGCCCGAAGTACTGTAAGCAACGGCCCATAAAACGAATATTTGGTTCTCAAGCAATAAAAAGGTTACAATGAATAACAGATTTAAGCCCAAGTTCAACATCAAGAAAGGCGACACGGTTGTGGTGATCGCCGGAGATGACAGGGACCTGAAGAAGCCACGCAAGGTGCTGGAAGTGCTCATGGACAAAAGCCGCGTACTGGTGGAAGGCGTAAATATCGCCACCCGCCATACCAAACCCAGTGCCCAGCAGACCAAAGGCGGTATCGTGAAGAAGGAAGCGCCGATCCACATATCAAACGTGATGTTGTGGGATGCCAAATCAACGGCCGGATCCAAAGTACAACGTACCCGTGAAGACGGAAAATTAGTTCGCATATCAAAAAAATCAGGGGAGGTGATTAAATAATGGCAACGACAAAATATTCTCCGAGACTGGCAGACAAGTACACGAAGGAAGTGATACCTGCCTTGATGAAAAAGTTCTCTTACAAGAGCGTGATGCAGGCCCCCAAACTGGAAAAGATCTGCATCAACCGCGGTGTGAATGGCGCCGTGAACGACAAGAAACTGGTAGACGTGGCAATCGATGAGCTGAACCAGATCACCGGTCAGAAAGCGGTGGCCACGATGTCCAAAAAAGACATCTCCAATTTCAAACTGCGTAAGGCAATGCCCATCGGCGCACGTGTAACACTGCGCGGCGAAAAGATGTATGAGTTCCTCGACAGGCTAGTATCCGTGGCACTGCCCCGCGTACGTGACTTCAAGGGGATCAGCGATAAATCATTCGATGGCCGTGGAAACTATACACTGGGCGTAACCGAACAGATCATCTTCCCCGAGATCGATATCGACAAGGTGAACAAGATCACCGGTATGGATATCACGCTGGTAACAACGGCACGCACTAACGAAGAGGCGTATGAACTGCTGAAGGAACTGGGTATGCCTTTCAAGACCACTAAAAAAGAAAATAATTAAATCAACCGGAACTCCGGGAAATTCAAACCACTATGGCAAAAGAATCAGTAAAAGCCAGGCAGAGAAAAAGAGAAAGAATGGTAGCTAAGTTTGCCGCCAAACGCGCCGAACTGAAAAAAGCAGGCAATTACGCCGCGCTGGACCTGCTCCCGAAAAATGCTTCACCCGTAAGGCTGAAGAACCGCTGCCAGTTAACGGGCCGTCCGAAAGGATATATGCGCTATTTCGGTATTTCCAGGGTCATGTTCCGCGATATGGCACTGAACGGCAAGATACCGGGTGTAAAGAAAGCCAGCTGGTAAACATAACAAAGACAACAAATTGAGCGTCACCGCCGCTCAGAATTATAACAGTATTAATTTTTATAAGATGGTAACTGATCCAATCGCAGATTTTTTAACGAGGATACGCAATGCGCAGATGGCTGGTCACAGGCTGGTGGAAATACCTGCCTCCAACCTCAAGAAACGTATGACCGAGATCCTGTACGAACAGGGCTACATCCTGAAATACAAATTCGAGGACGATACCAAGCAGGGCCTGATCAAGATCGCGCTGAAGTACGATCCGTCTACCAAGCAGCCTGCCATCCGCTCGCTGGAAAGGGTAAGCCGTCCGGGTTTGCGCCAGTATGCAAAACCCATGGAGATCAAACGAGTGATCAATGGACTGGGCGTAGCCATCATCAGTACTTCCAAAGGGGTATTGACCGATAAGCAGGCCAAGGCACAGAACATTGGCGGAGAAGTGCTGTGTTATATATACTAGTGGAGTAGCGGCGCAACATGCTGCGAAACACCAGGGTTTCAGATTAATAAATTTTCAAATTTTCTCTTTATGTCTCGTATAGGTAAACAACCGGTAGTCCTTCCCAAGGGAGTAACCGTAACGGTGGGAACAGACAATGTGCTCACGGTAAAAGGCCCGAAAGGTGAATTGAAGCAGGCAATAGACCGCGACATCACCGTAAAGGCATCGGAAAGCGAAATCATATTCGAACGCCCGACCGACCAGATCCGCCACCGCGCCATGCATGGTCTGTACCGTGCACTCGCAGGCAACCTGGTAAAAGGTGTAACCGAGGGATATAAAAAGGAACTGGAGCTCGTTGGGGTGGGTTTTAAAGCCGCTAACCAGGGCAATGTGCTTGACCTGGCACTGGGTTATTCGCACAATATCATTTTCGAAGTTCCAAAAGAACTGAAAGTGGCAACGGCAACGGAAAAGGGAAAGAACCCTACGATCATGCTCGAAGGGATCGACAAACAATTGCTCGGGCAGGTCGCGGCCAAACTGAGGGGCCTGCGCAAACCGGAACCATACAAAGGAAAGGGTGTGAAGTACAGCGGCGAGATACTGAGAAGGAAAGCAGGTAAGGCAGCGGGCAAATAACCGGCACTCAATCCGATTTAAAATTTTTCAAATTCAGACACAATGAATAGCAAATTAGTTCAGCGGCAGAAGATCAGGTACCGCATCAGGCGCAAGGTCAATGGGACCGCCGAAAAACCACGCCTGAGCATTTTCAGGAGCAACATGGAGATCTATGCACAGCTGATAGACGATGTGAATGCAGTAACACTGGTTGCGGTGGCTTCTTCAGGGAAGGACATCGCCGCACAGAAAGTGACCAAAGTGGAGAAAGCCAAACTGGTAGGAATCGCGATCGCAAAGAAGGCAGTGGAACTGAATATCACCGCCTGTGTTTTCGATCGTGGCGGTAACCTCTACCACGGACGTGTAAAAAGCGTGGCCGATGGCGCACGTGAGGGCGGACTGAAATTCTAAAAGCAGGACGGGGACAGGCCCCGCCGAACAATACATTATAAATCGTAATCCAGAAGATCAAATGTCTAAAGCAATCGAAAGCAGGGTCAAAGCCGGTGGCGATGTGGAACTGAAAGAAAAAGTAGTGGCGATCAACCGCGTGGTAAAAACCACCAAGGGCGGCCGTACGTTCAGTTTCTCCGCGCTGGTAGTGGTCGGCAACTCCAATGGGGTCGTGGGCCAGGGACTGGGTAAAGCCAAGGAAGTGCAGGAAGCCATCGCCAAGGGAATTGATGATGCCAAGAAGAACCTGGTAAAAGTGCCGATCATGCATGGCACCATCCCGCACGAACAGCTGGCGCATTCAGGTGCTGCCAAAGTATTGATCAAACCTGCGGCACATGGAGCAGGTGTGATCGCCGGAGGCAGCATGCGCGCCGTTCTTGAAAGTGCGGGCATCACAGACGTACTGGCAAAAAGCCTGGGATCGGCCAACCCGCATAACGTGGTAAAGGCCACCATCGAAGCACTGAAACTGCTGCGCGAGCCCATCCAGATATCCAAAACACGTCACCTGAAACTGAGCCGCGTTTTTAACGGTTAATCACCGCGATGGCAGGCCGTCACAAATATTCAATCACAGCATCATGAAAAAGATAAAGATAACCCAGGTAAAAAGCGGCATCGACAGGTCCGAACGCCAGAAGCAGACGCTGATCGCATTGGGACTGAAAAAAATGCACGCCTCCAGGGAAGTAGAAGCCACGCCGCAGATACTGGGCATGGTGAATAAAGTGAACCACCTGGTGAAAGTGGAAGAAGTAAACGGATAGCCTTCGGAGGATATCCTTCACATTTCAAATCAAGAAGATGAAACTGCACACATTAGCTCCTGCGAAAGGATCTACACACAAACAGAAAAGATTGGGCCGCGGGGAAGCATCCGGTAAGGGTGGTACCTCAACCCAGGGTAATAAAGGTGGACAGAGCCGCGCAGGCTACCAGCGTAAGAACGCGCATGAAGGCGGACAGATGCCGATCCAGCGCCGTATCCCCAAACGCGGGTTCAAGAATATCAACCGGGTGGAATATACCGTGTTCAACCTGGGACAGATCGAACAGCTGCAGGAGAAATACGGGTTTACGGAATTCTCCAATGAGAACCTGTACATCAACGGGCTCATCAATCGTACAGATAAGGTGAAAATACTGGGTAACGGGGAACTGAAGACCAAACTGGTTTTCAAGGTAAATGCCATCAGCGAAAAGGCAAAGAAAGCGATCGAGGAAGTGGGCGGCAGTGTTGAGATCAAATAGACTATTTTTATACCTGGAAAGATAGGCCGGCCGCCTGAACCACAGCTGCGTTACCGTTCTAATCTCCACAAACAAGCGTAGTGAAAAAACTCATTCAGACACTAAAGAACATTTGGGCCATCGAGGAACTTCGGGGGAAGGTCATCGTTACGCTCACTCTTGTATTGGTGTATCGTTTTGGTTCCTATATCGTATTGCCGGGCCTTGACCCCAACCTGATCGATGCGGCGCAGAAAACGGCCCGCGGCAATGGCGGCCTTCTCGGCATCTTCGATATGTTTGCCGGCGGCGCTTTTACACATGCTTCTATTTTCGCATTGGGCATTATGCCTTATATATCCGCTTCCATCTTCATGCAGCTGATGACCATCCTGGTTCCCCAACTTCAGAAGGTGCAGAAAGACGGCGAAAGCGGCCGCAAGAAGATCAGCCAGTGGACACGTTACCTGACTGTGATCGTTACGCTTTTCCAGGCAGGCGCTTATGTGGCCTACCTGACCAATCCCCAGGGCGGTTATGCATCAGCTATCCTGATACCAGGCGCCATCTTCTCCTTTATCACGATCATCACACTTACTGCGGGCACCATGTTCGTGATGTGGCTGGGTGAAAGGATACAGGACAAAGGCCTCGGCAACGGTACTTCCATTATCATCATGGTGGGCATCCTGGCGCGCCTTCCACAAGCCATTGCACAGGAGTTCGATGCCAAGAGCCAGAAAGGCGGCGGCGGACTGATGATCTTCCTGATTGAAGCCGCCATCCTGGTGGCCATCATCATGGGCCTTATCATACTGGTGCAGGGCGTTCGCAAAATACCGGTGAACTATGCAAAACAGATCATCGGCAACAGGCCGTTTGGCGGTGCCAGGCAGTTCCTGCCCGTGAAAGTCAACAGCGCCGGTGTAATGCCAATCATCTTCGCACAGGCCATCATGTTCCTTCCTACACTCGTGTCTTTTACCAATATTGAACAGAAAGGAGGGATCATCCGCATCTTCAATGACCACTCCAATGGATGGTATATGCTGATCTATTCGGTAATGGTGATCGGGTTTACCTTCCTTTATACAGCACTGATATTTAATCCCAAGCAGATAGGCGAGGACCTCAAACGAACCAACGGATTCATCCCGGGCGTAAAGCCGGGGCAGCCAACGGCAGATTATATCGGCGCCGTGATGGACAAGATCACCCTGCCGGGCGCCATTTTCCTGGCGATTGTGGGTATTATGCCGGGATTTGCACAGAAGCTCGGCGTTACATCCGGTTTCAGCACTTTCTTCGGCGGTACCTCCCTGCTGATCATGGTGGGCGTGATCCTCGATACATTACAGCAGATCGAAACCTACCTGCTGATGCGCCAGTACGATGGCCTGATGAGCAGCGGCCGTGTACAGGGAAGACAAACGGCCACCTCGAGTGTCCTTTAACCGACTGACCAGCACAAAAAAAATATTCAACCTGCCGGCATCACCGGCGGGTTTTTTAATGGAGCTTTGAGAACGAAAAAATGACCCGGAATATGCTGATCTATAAAACAGAGGCAGAAGTGCAGCAGATGAAGAAGGCGGCCATGCTGGTTAGCACCGCCCTCACCGAAGTGGCAAAGGTGCTTCGGCCGGGCATGACGACGCTGCAGGCAGACGCGCTGTGTGCCGCAGTGGTGAAAGACCATGGCGCCGTTCCCTCTTTTTTTCACTACCGCGGTTACCCGCATAACATTTGCGCCAGCGTGAACGATGTGGTGGTGCACGGGTTTCCGAACGATACCCCGCTGAAAGACGGGGACATCGTATCGATCGACATGGGTGTGATCCTGGACGGCTGGCATGGCGACCATGCGTATACTTTTATCCTGGGCGAGGTGAGCCCTGAAATACTGCAACTCGTGCGCGTAACCAAAGAAAGCCTGTACAAGGGTGTCGAACAGGCCGTCGTGAATAACCGTGTGGGTGATATTGCCTGGGCCATACAGCAGCATACGGAGAAACAGTGCGGGTATGGCGTGGTGCGCGAACTGGTGGGGCATGGGCTGGGCCGCAGCCTGCACGAGGACCCACAGGTGCCAAACTACGGAAAGCGTGGCACGCTCACCAAACTCAAAGAGAATCTCGTACTGGCGATAGAACCGATGATCAACATGGGCTCTAAAGATGTATATACCGAAGAAGACGGGTGGACAGTGCGCACCCGCGACGGCAAACCCTCCGTGCACTTTGAGCACGATGTATGTGTAAAAAAAGGCCAGGCGCTGCTGCTTTCCGATTACAGCATCATCGAGGCCGCTGAAAAGGCCAATCCTGCCCTGAATACCAGCTATTATTAGCTTTTTTTTTATTGCCGATTGCATATCTTCCTGCTGCATTTCCTGCCTGGCAGGACCACCTCAACCCGTGAAATATGCTCAGAAACTATTTCAAGATAGCATTGCGCAACCTCTGGCGCCATAAGGCATTCTCCATTGTGAACATACTGGGCCTCGCCGTGGGCATGACGGCCTGCTTCCTGATTTATCTGTATGTTCATTTCGAAACGAGCTACGATGCCTTCAATACAAAAAGCGACCGGATATACCGCATTATCTCTGACATCAAGACGCCATCGGAATTACTGCAATGGTCGAGCACCTCTTCGCCCATTGCCATCAACATGCAGCACGACTTCCCGGAAGTGGAATCTTCGGTGCGCATCGGGCCGGAAAGCTTCCTGGTCCGCAAGGGCAACGAAAAATTCCAGGAGACAAATACCCTCGTGGCGGATTCGACGCTGTTCAGCATTTTCGATTTCCCTTTAGTGCACGGCAACCCGGCCACGGCGCTGAAGGAGCCCCTCAGCATTGTGTTCTCGCAGACGGCGGCAAAAAAATATTTCGGGGATGCCAATCCCATAGGCCAGACCGTGTTGCTCACCGGCGAGGGTTTCCCCGCCCTGGTCACCGGGGTAATGAAAGACATTCCTGAGAATTCGCAGATCAAGGCCGATATGATCGTTTCGATGTCTTCGCTGCGGCGCTTTCAGCCGCATTCGCTGGACAGCGAATGGATCAATTTCGGAGTACAATCGTTTGTGCTGCTCAGGCCCAATGCCAATGCAAAAGCCCTCGAAGCGAAATTGCCGGCATTTGTTCAGCAGCACACGGGAGCGAGCCTGGCCAAGGCACAGATGCAACTGACCCTTCATCTCGAAAAACTGCGCGATGTATACCTGTACTCGACCCGTGACGACAGTAAAACGGGGAATATCAACAACGTATATATTTTTTCGATCGTAGCGATATTCATCCTCGCCATTGCCTGCATCAATTTTGTAAATCTTACAACTGCAAGGAGTGCGGACCGCGCGAAGGAAATCGGTATTCGCAAAGTCGCAGGCTCCACACGCTGGCAACTGGCAAAACAGTTCCTCGGTGAAAGCATTGTGGTAGCCCTGCTGGCATTCGTGGTGGCCGTTCTTCTCTCCTGGCTTCTGCTGCCGCTTTTTAACCAACTCGCCGGCAAACAGGTGAGCCCGCCTTTTTTCAGGCAGCCCGTGTATATTTTGTACCTGCTGGGGGTATCACTTGTCATCGGCTTCATTTCCGGGCTCTATCCTGCCACGGTGCTGTCATCATTCAGGCCCGTATCCGTATTGAAGGGACGTTTTGTTTCCGGTAGCGGCGGTACGATCCTGCGAAAGGGACTGGTAATATTCCAGTTCACGATATCTATCGCGCTGATCACTGCCACGATCGTGGTGTACATGCAACTGAAATATATGCGTGCCCAGGACCTGGGGTTCAATAAGGACCAGACAATGGTGATCAATACCAATGGCGATCCTGCCAAAGAATCATTTCGTCAGTCGCTCACTGGTATACCCGGCGTGGTGTCAACTACATTCTCATCGGGCGTGCCTGGCGGCGACATCGCCACGGCTTATTCAAAACTGGAGAACCATGGCGGCGAGATGCAGACCACATCACTGATGGTGTACTTTGTTGATTTTGATTACCTGCAGCAGTACCAGATGAAGATCCTCGCCGGACGCGGATTTTCGCGGGCTTTCGGAACAGATACCACACAGGCAATGGTGATCAATGAAAGCACCGCGAAACTACTCGGTTATTCTTCCGTTGCCGATGCCGTGGGCAAAAAATTTGAACAGTGGGGCCGGCAAGGCAGAATCATTGGCGTAGTAAAGGATTTCCACTATATGGCGCTGCAACAGGAGATCAAGCCCATGGTATTGCGCATGGAACCGAATGCTTACCAGATGCTGTCTGTGAAAGTGGCTGCGAACAACCTGCCTGCCACGATCAGTGCCATTGAAACAAAATGGAACGCTGCCATTCCCGCGCGTCCATTTTCGTACGAGTTCCTGGACCAGAGCTTTAATAAACAATACCAGGATGAAGAACAGTTCGGTCGTCTGTTCCTGAACTTTGCCATACTGGCGATATTTATTTCCTGCATGGGCCTGCTGGGCCTCGCGTCTTACAGCACACTGCAACGGACCAAGGAGATCGGTATTCGCAAAGTACTCGGCGCCAGCGTGTCCAACATCGTAGGCCTTCTCTCGGTCGATTTCCTGAAACTGGTACTGATCGCCCTGCTGATCGCCGTGCCGGTGTCCCTGTTCTCGATGAACAAATGGCTGCAGGACTTTGCCTACCGGATACACCTCACCTGGTGGATGTTCGTGCTGGCGGGCATCCTGTCGATCATCGTCGCCTTCGTTACGATCAGTTTCCAGGCGGTGCGGGCAGCCGTCGCCAATCCATCGAGCAGCCTCCGCAGCGAATAACGGCACGCGCGGTTGCATTCACTATTTTTGCCGCATGCAAGCTCCCCGTAAACTGGTGGTGATCGGCGGTGGTGCGTCAGGCTTTTTCTGCGCCGTCAATGCCGCCCGGATGGACCCCACGCTCGAAGTAGTGATACTGGAAAAAAGCAGGCACCTGCTGTCTAAAGTGCGCGTGAGTGGCGGCGGGAGATGCAATGTAACCCATGCCGCTGCGGATATCGGCGAGCTGGCTGCCTGCTATCCCCGCGGGCAACGATTTCTCCGGAAGGCCTTTCACTGGTTCAACACACAACATACGATCGCATGGTTCGAAGAGCGGGGCATACCATTGAAAACGGAACCTGATGGCAGGATGTTTCCTCAAAGCAATACGTCTGAAACGATCATACAATGCCTGCTGCGCGAAGCAGACAAATACCGCGTACAGGTGATCTGCCAGTGCGAAACGACTGCAATAGAGAAAACGGGCGCGAAATTCCACCTTTCTTTGTCGCGCCAGGGCCAGCCTCATAGTACAATGGAAGCGGACTTCCTGCTGCTGGCCTGCGGGGGGTTTCCAAAAGCCGAACAGTTCAACTGGATACTGCGCCTGGGCCATACACTGGAGACTCCCGTTCCTTCCCTGTTTACATTCAATATACCCGGGCACCCGGTATTGTCGCTGATGGGCGTGAGCGTGGAACGGGCCCACGTAAAAATAACGGGCACCCAGCTTCAGCAGGAGGGACCGCTTTTGATCACACACTGGGGATTGAGCGGCCCGGCCGTGCTGAAACTTTCTGCCTGGGGTGCACGCATACTCGCTGAGAAAAACTATTCATTCGATATCGTGGTGAACTGGGTGCCCTCATTCAATGAACAGACACTATCCGCAGAATGGCTGAGACTGCGTCAGGAACTGGCCTCGTCAACACTCGGAAGCAGGAACCCGTTCGGCCTGCCGGCAAGGCTCTGGCAATACCTGCTTATGGCCAGCGGTGTGGATGGAGCAACCCGGTGGGCAGACCTGCCGGGCAAACAGCAACAGAACCTGATCCGTCACCTGGTGATCCATCCGTTCTCGGTGAAGGGGAAAACCACATTTAAGGAAGAATTTGTGACCTGCGGCGGCATCAGCCTGGCGGGGATCGACGTGAACCGCATGGAGAGTAAAAAACTGCCCGGTTTGTTCTTTGCGGGGGAACTGATGGATGTGGATGGAATCACCGGCGGTTTCAATTTCCAGCATGCCTGGACCAGCGGCTGGATAGCCGCCAATGCCATCGTAAACAGCTGACCGACAATGGTTACGCCATCCATCCCGGCGGTATCCCATCCATCCCAATCATTGTGCGGCAGCGGTAATAATCTTATATTTATCCCACATTAAACTACTCTTATGAAAAGAATAATTGCCCTTGTGGCCGGAGCCTGTTCGTTATATACGGCCATGGCACAGCAACCGATGGTGCCGCCTGTGCAGAAGGCCTCATCAGATTCAACCAAATCCGCCGTACCTCCCAAAAAAGCAACGGTGGCAGACAAAACAAAAGGCACCTGGAAGCATGCGGGCCTGTTCACCCTCTACCAGGATACCGCTACGGGAAGTGTGCAGCTGTATATACGCAAAGATCAGCTGGGCAAGGAATTCATTTACCAGAGCTTCTCGATCAGCGGGCCGACCAGCCTGTTCCTGAACCAGAGCATGCACCGTACCACCTCGGTGATCAAGGTGCAGAAAGCTTTTGATAAGCTGGAGTTCTCACAAGTGAATACGGGCTTCTATTATGACAAGAACAACCCCATCAGCAAGACGGCCAGCGTAGACAAGCCCGATGCCATATTCTATGCCGACAAAGTGGTGGTGGAAGATTCCCTGGGCTACCTGGTGAATGCAGATGGCCTGTTCCTCAGCGATAAGCTCGACCCGATCAAGCCGGTAACCGTACCGAGCCCAACCTCTGCTTTCAGTTTTAACCTGGGCGGCTTTAATCCTGCCAAATCAAAATACAGCGCCGTTCGTTCTTTCCCGAACAATACGGATGTAGTGGTGGATATGGCCTATGATAACCCGAATGCTTTTGTATCGGGTGGTAATGACATTACCGATCCCCGTTATATCCGCGTGCGGATGCAGCACAGTTTTATTGAAATGCCGAAAGACAATAATTTCCGCCCGCGCAGGGACGATCCCCGCGTAGGATATTTTATGGAACAGACAAATGACCAGACGAGCATCAGCTCCACCCCATACAAAGATTTCATCCATCGCTGGAACCTGCAGAAAAAAGATCCTTCCGCAGCATTGAGCAAGCCGGTAGAACCGATCGTATGGTGGGTAGAGAACACCACACCGCTGGAATACCGCCAGGCGATCGTGGAGGCCGGCCTGAAATGGAACGAGGCTTTTGAAAAAGCAGGTTTCAAAAATGTGGTGCAGATGAAGATCATGCCCGATACTGCTACCTGGGATCCTGCAGATATCCGGTATAACGTGATCCGCTGGGTGGCATCTGCCAGCCCCGCCTATGGAGCGATAGGGCCAAGCTTTGTGAACCCACGCACCGGTCAGATCATTGGCGCCGACATTACCGTAGAGTTTGCCACGGCCAGCTCTTCGCCCATCTTCGACGAACTGTATAACGGAACGGCAGCCGGTACAACTGGCCTCCAGTTTACGGGCGTGAGCAAAAACTATTACGACAATTGCACCATCGCCGACGAGCTGAAATCGCAATATATCACGGGCCTCGCTACACTCGAAATGTCGGGTGGTACGCAGGAGGAGATCAAAGAAATGCACAAGCAATTCCTGACCTACCTGGTGCTGCACGAAATGGGGCATACCATGGGATTGAACCATAACATGAAGGCCAGCCAGATGCTGTCGCCTGCAGAGCTCAATAACAAGGAGCTCACCCGCAGGATCGGCCTGATGGGCAGTGTCATGGATTACCCTGCTATCAATATAGCGCTGGACAAGTCCAAACAGGGAGACTATTACACAACGCGCACAGGACCTTATGACCTTTGGGCGATTGAATACGGCTACAGCGTTTTCAACGAAAACGACGAGGCTGCCGGTCTGAACAGGATACTGATGCGCAGCAACGATCCGAAGCTGGCATTCGGCAACGATGGAGATGACATGCGCTCACCCGGAAAGGGAATGGACCCCAGGGTGAATATCAACGACCTGAGCAGCGATGCCGTTGGTTATGCTGAGGACCGCTACAAGCTTGTGAACGGTCTAATGAGCAAACTGGTACCGCACTATTCAAAAGAAGGGCAGTCTTATGCCGAACTCCGTTCCCGTTACGGGATACTGAACCGTCAGCGGTTCGATATGACGAGCGCCGTGAGCCGTTATATCGGTGGTGTATACGTAGACAGGAGCTTCCCCGAGCAGAAATCGACGGCCAAGCCATTCACGCCCGTGCCATTGGCCACACAAAAGCATGCCATGGAAGTGCTGAATAAATATGTGTTTGCACCCGATGCATACAATGCAGATGCGCAGGTATACCCTTACCTGCAATTGCAGCGCCGCGGTTTCAGCCAGCCGGGCAATGGCGAGGATTTCAGGGCCAGTGGCAACATCGTTGGGTTGCAGCAGGCAGGCGCCTTGTCGCACATACTCAACCCTTCCACCCTGCAGCGTATTACCAACAGCCGTCTCTATGGCAATGAGTACAGCGTGGCAGATGTGATGAACGATCTTGTGAAAGGTATATTCGATGCAGACCTGAGTGGCAATGTGAATATCTATCGCCAGTACCTGCAGACAGCTTTTGTGAAAGACGAGATACAGCTGGCCGACGAAAACAACCGGCAGGTGGATGATGTAGCAAAAGCAGCCGCGAGAAGTACCCTCAAGAAAGTGAAGGCCAGGCTGGCCACTGCGGTTTCAACCAATGAAGAAACGAAAGCGCACCGCACCAACCTGTCTTTCCTGATAGACAATGCGCTGGTAATAAAAGGAGCCTGATCAGGTAATACGACCGGGAAACCGGTGAATAATATGTGAGACCGTCGCGATGGAAATCGCGACGGTCTTTTTTTTGCGCAACAGCATGACTATAGTTTTCCGGTGCGGATGGCAGTGAGCAGCACGGTATCATACACCGCATGAAAAAAAATGGCATACCACAGGTTATACCTTGCGCGCCGGTAAAGCCAGGTAATAACAAGCGAAAAAATAAAGATGGACATCACTGCCGATATCCCTTCCTGGATATGATACAGCGCAAAAAGAACGCAGGAAAGAAGTGTGGCAGCAGCGGCACGGTATTTCGGCAGGAACATTTCACCAATGCGCGGCAGAATGAAACCACGAAAAAACGATCTCCTCGTAAGGTATCACCACGAGCCAGGCCAGCGCCAGCAGGAACAGGTAGTTGGGCAGGCTGTTCCGGATATAGTCAAATGCCGTGAACCGGTCCTGCTGCCCGCTGATGCGGTCGAAGAACGGCCCGATGAACAGCAGTTGAAGGAACGCATAGACACCACCCGCAAAGCCGCCGATATAGAAGGAGGAGAAATTCAGGGCGCGAAACCGGAACCCGGTGGTTGCGAAGCTGTTGCCTGTCAGTGTGAGGTATAGCCAGCATACTACGATGCCTGCGGGCACATAGATCAGGGGGCTGCCGCTGTAGTGAGGAAATACGCATAGAAAAATAATGGCGGCAAGAGAAACGGGAATCCGTATGGCTGGCTTCATGTTGAAAGGGATGGTACTAACTTTTTTTCAGTTTCTTTTTCTTCGGCGTTGGAGGAGGCGTTGGGGTTGTTTTCTGCTGTCTTGTTACGGGATGAGGGATGGCAGTGCCGT
>Ga0206919_1085_pt1 | contig 22847 bp, 23 predicted proteins | sample Alteio_BWOrgHeat_67_FD_152962 | JGI IMG/M metagenome (GOLD analysis project Ga0206919, IMG submission 152962) | Enriched cells from forest soil in Barre Woods Harvard Forest LTER site, Petersham, Massachusetts, United States -... | ecosystem: Environmental > Terrestrial > Soil > Temperate forest >... | reverse complement strand
TTGCAGCGGCACTATTGCCCACCTCATTGGCGCCATTCGCAGAGGTCACCAATGATCACCGTATGTTCTTTCCATTTATTGGATTGGCATTAGCCGTGGTAACATGGCTAAGCTTATGGCTTAGAAAATATGAGGGTACATTAACCACAAACGGTGTATATAAGCCGATTTTGATCATCTCAATCATCTTAGTATTGGGATTAAACGCTTATGGCGTTCATGAACGCAACAAAGTTTGGAAAAATGAAGAAACGCTCTGGCTGGATGTGACTCAAAAAAGCCCGCTGAATGGTAGAGGATTAATGAATTACAGTCTTACCCAAATGGAAAAAGGTAATTACCAGGTAGCAGATTATTATTTTGAAAAAGCGACGGAATACTTACCATACTACAACACGCTTTATATTAATATCGGAATATTGAAAGGAGCTACCAATCAACCCCAACAAGCGGACGCTAACTTTCAAAAAGCAATAGCTTTAAGTCCGAATACATACGATTCTTATGTTTATTACGCCCGCTATTTGAAGCACGTAAACCGGGATGATGAAGCCATCAAAATGGCAAATAATGCCCTCGTGTTAAATCCATACGCAATGATCGCACTTGATGTGCTGATGAAAGCCTACAACGATGAGCAAAAGTGGTCACAACTGCTTGACACAACTAACAAAATCCTGGCTATTTTACCGACAGATACAGACGCCAAAAAGTACCAGGAAATTGCCCGACAGCACTTGAAATAGTTAAATGCGGTTGTTACGATGCCCCAATTTATAAAAGGCAGCAATTACAAGAGCAAATGTTTTACCCCATATTTTATTGAACATTTGCAATTCTTCTGCTTGTCGCAAACCTGTGTTTAACTGATTTGTAGTTTCCGAACCGTCGTGGATACGGTGCTTTACCAGTTTTTTATTAATGTAAATAAATGCGCCTTTTTGTTGCGCTAACTGGTACCAGGCTTCCCAATCGAGTACGCAAGTGTAATCTTCTGAAAACTGAAAGTCAGGTAAGGCTTCTTTATTGATAGTAACCGAAGGGCAACAGATAGGATCGCCTAAAGAGAGTACGGCGTGTTTCAAAAGCCTGTTGCTAATTTTGTTTTTCAAAAGAAATGGTAACAGCAGACTTTTTTTTACAAACGAGTTCAGGTTACCAGTCCGGTGTTGATCGTCAATTAGCTCTGTATAATCTGTAAATGCAATGAGTGATTGCTGTCTCGAATTGTCTTTGAGTTTAGCGACAGTCAGTTCGACAAACTGTGGTAAGTAATCATCATCCTGGTGGGCAATGGTAACCAAGGGTGTTGTTGCCTGATTTAGCGCGAAGTTCCAGTCTGAAGCTATGCCGGCCTTGGTTTGGGGATTAACAAAATAGGGCAGGCAGTATTTCACAGCTAAGTCTCCAAGAAAGGGCGATGGGGTAGAAGTAGTGATAATAACTTCACTTTTTACGCTTTGCCCCAATAGACCTTGGATACAATTGTCTAAATAAGGCGACTCGCCGTAAGCGGGTATAACAAAGCTGTGTACTTCCACAAAACTAAAATACGATTAATGGAAAATCAATTTAGCGGAATATTAGCAGAAAAGAGCCAATCAGCAAAAGCGATCAATAACATAAACACAAAACCGTAAGCAACAATCATTTTGAAATGGGCCTTAAACTGCTTACGATAGATATAACCAATTATAGTGATTAGCAGAATAGCAATGGCGATGTATGCTGTCCTTTCGTTCATTATCAGGCTTTTGTGTACTGGTTAAGCAGGTCTATAAATTGATCGATCTCTTCTATTGTATTGTCAAACGAAAAGATTAACCGCACTTCTTCTTTTAATTCGTTCCAGTAATAAAAATAAACGTGTTCCTGCATTTTTTCATGTATTGCTACCGGCATCTTTAAAAACACTGCGTTGGTTTCAACCGGGTGAGCGACTGTTATTGACGGCACCGCTGCGATGCGCTTCTCAAATTCTTTAGCAAGGTTGTTCGTATGTGCGGCTAACTTTTTCCAAAGATCATTTTTCAATATTGCTGTAAATTGAGTTGAAATAAAGCGATTTTTGGAAGCCAGCTGCATACTGCGTTTCAGGTTATATTTATGCCGGTGATCAGGGTTTTTATAAAAGAATATCACCGCTTCGCCGAACATCATTCCCACTTTAGTACCGCCGAGTGTCAGAACGTCAACACCTACATCATTCGTCATCGCTTTTAAATTCTTATTTAAAGCCACTGCCGCGTTAAAATATCGCGCGCCATCAACATGCAGCAGCATGTTGTTTTCGATACAAATGGATTTCAGTTCCTTTAATTCTTCAATGGTGTAAACCGTGCCATACTCGGTAGGCTGCGTAATGGTAACCACTTTAGGCTGTGGATGATGAATATCGCCCGCGCGTTTAATAGTATTTCTCAATCCTTGCGGAATGATTTTGCCGCTATCAGACGGCACTACATAAATGCGGCATCCTATAAATGACTCAGGAGCAGTTGATTCATCTACATATAAATGGGCTACCTCGGTGCAGAAAATAGAATGATGGCGTTGCGTAATGGCTGCTAAGCCAAAGTTGTTGGAGCCGGTACCATTAAAGGCAAAATACACATCAATATCATTGCCGAAGGTATTTTTTAGTTCGTCGATCGCCTCGGCAGTATATTCATCGTTTCCATACGAACGCGCCAGGCCATGATTGGCATCGGCTAGGGCTTTCATCATGTCGGGTTGTACGCCCGCGTAATTCTCACTCGCAAAATTGATGGTTGGTTTGGTGCTCATTTAAGATGTAATTATGGGGCAATTTATTAAAATCTATGCAGGTACTAAAATAGCTTAAACGCAAAGCTTACTTTTAGATGAAACACCATGGGTATGTATGAAGTGGTGGAAACCTTTAATTCGTAACGGATAGCGTTTTGTAACTTTTCTAAAGGAAAGGCAAAAATTAATAGCTAACTATTATATTGCAATCGATTACAAATCACTTGCCATGAATTATAAAATTGCTTTTAATGCCTTTTTCAGAAGGCTTTTTAACTTGCGTTATTTATTTGTTTTAATACGCACCACCAGTTTGGTTTTAGCTGCCTTTTTACTGTTTGGATTTTCTGAACCGGTAAAAGAGAAAACGCCTGCCGAAACCCAATGGGTGGGCACTTGGGCAACCGCACCCCAGTTGGTGGAAAAACAAAATATGCCGCCTGCTCCGGGGCTCACAAATAACACATTGCGGCAGGTGGTATGTGTTTCGGTAGGTGGTAAAAAGGTGCGCCTCCACTTTTCAAACGACTATAGCACCAGCCCGGTAACCATAAAATCGGTACAAATTGCTGTTTCAAAAGGTGACAGCCTGATCGACGAAGGCACTACCCAAAAACTGCAATTTGGCGGTAAAGATGATTATACAATGCAGCCGGGAACAGAAGTTATTTCAGACCCAATATCATTTGATTTGAAACCGCGCGCATTGGTAGCCATTACCATTTGTTTAGGTGAAACTTCTCAAACCGTAACCGGTCACCCGGGCTCACGTACTACCTCTTATATAGTAGAGGGAAATCACTCCGAGAAAGGTGCCGATTTTTCAAAAGCTGCACGTACAGATCATTGGTACATAGTAACAGGTATAGATGTAGAGGCATCAAAAAATGCGACAGCTACAGTTGCTATTTTGGGCGACTCGATTACGGATGGCCGTGGATCGGGCACCAACAAACAAGACCGCTGGCCCGACGTATTGGCGATGAACTTGCAAAAGGATGCTAAAACAAAAAGCATAGGCGTTTTGAACTTAGGTATAGGCGGTAACGCTGTCCTTAGAGGTGGTTTGGGCCCTTACGCATTAAGTCGCTACGACCGCGATATTTTAAAGCAAAGCGGTGTAAAATGGGTAATTATTTATGAGGGCGTAAACGACCTTGGCGGAACAAGGGACAGCACAGTTGCTTTCCAGGTGGCGCAGGGGCTTATTGATGCCTACACAAAGATGATTGCAGATGCGCATAACCAGGGTCTTAAAATATACGGTGCCACTATTACACCATTTAAAAGAAATGGTTACTATCGTACCTATCGGGACGCAGCACGCAACATGATCAATGATTGGATACGCACCAGTGGTAAATTTGACGCCCTAATAGATTTTGATAAAACCGTGCGCGACCCGAAAGACCCTGCAAAATTATTAGACGAAGCGCAGGCTGGCGCTAACGATTATCTTCACCTTAACGAAATGGGTTACAGGATGATGGGCGGCAGTATTGATCTTGGGTTGTTTAAATAGCGTCTTTATATTTTAATAATTAGAGACTGCTGTTAAAAGCAAAAGATGACGCCTTCGGTATGCGACATTTTTTAGTTAGCGGAGAGAGAGGGAGTACAATCGAACACCTTATACCTTTTTTGACTTTTTTAGATAGTTTAAAATAGTTCCAAATTATTCTTTACAAAGTTCGAGTATCACCACCCTACAAAAGGAAATATGTTTAAAAACTGTTTCCTTTTTTATGTCCTAAATATTTAGAGCACGATGACCCGGTATGTCGGTTAATGATGCTAAACACCAGGAATAGTGACCATCGTCATTCCCCAGGCATACCGGTACAGGCAACTTTGCCTACCATGAAAAAACTACTCATCGCTACAGATTTTTCGGCTGCTGCAAAGCACGCGGCTGAATATGCCTACTTGCTTGCCAAGCAATTGAAAGCAGGTTTATTTCTTTGCAATACCATTACCATTCCGGCAGAAGTGCCAATGTCTGGTATGATTGCATGGCCGCAGGGAGAAAGTGATACGTTACTGGATGATTCTATTGAAGAATTAAAACGTTTAAAGGCGCATTTAGAGGCAACTGACCGTACAGATACCTTTCGCCCCCCGGTTGATTATTTGAATGAGGCCGGCACCGTTGGATATACAGTTAATGAATCGGCCGTTAAACAACGTGTAGATTTGATTATAGCCGGAGCGCATCATCAAGATGGATTAGGCACATTTTTATTGGGAAATCATACCCATGAATTGATAGAAACATGCGCAACGCCATTACTGGTAGTGCCCGGCATTGCTTCTTTTAATCCCATTAAAAAAATAGCATTTGCTATGGATCAGGAAAATCCTGATGACGATTTGGAACAAATTTATCAGCTTATCGATGTTGCCCGGTTGCTGGACGCAGAAATATTGCTGACACATATTTATGACGGAAGCGGTCACCTGGCAAAGTTTGAAAAACATATCGGACAGTTCCTGGTAGAAATTTCTAATAAAGCTAACTATCCTAAAATTTATTACCGCATTATTAAAAACGATAAGGTAGAAACAGGATTGGACTGGCTTTGCGAGCATGGGCAAATTGATATGCTGGCTATGGTTCATCGTAAACATGATTTTTTGGACAGCATTTTAAAGGGCAGCCACACTAAAAAAATGGCTACTCATATAACCATCCCGCTGTTGGTTTATCCGGAAGCGCAACCTAAGCTTTAATGCTAAGGCACCGGGATACCAAAAGAACTTACAGGCATAACGTTCAGTTAGCATCACTATTATGTGTCACGGCTGGATTTGTAAATGCCGCAGGCTTTCTAGGTTTTTCTGTATTAACAACAAATGTTACAGGTCATGCGGCTTTATTTGCAGAACAGATCGCATTGCAAAACTGGCGAACTGCACGCGTAGTAGCTCTATGGATGTTTTTGTTCCTGGCCGGGGCTTTTGTTTCGAGCTTCATTGTATCTTGGATAGGGCGTAACCAGCGTTTCTCTTATGTGATACCCCTAGTATTTGAAACGGTGATATTATTAACAGTGGCCCTGTTTGGCTACACTTATGATAGCGGCTTAGTTGATAAAGAATTATTTGCGGGTGCATTGCTGTTTGCCATGGGACTTCAAAATGCACTGGTGTCTATCGTATCTGGTTCAGTTGTAAGGACTACCCACCTTACCGGCACTTTTACAGACCTTGGGATAGAATTGGCCCAAATTATTCGAAAAGGAAATGAAGACCGCCGTGTCTTAAAAACAAGGATCAAATTACGTTTCGTCATTATATTTTTCTTCATGTGCGGCGCATTGAGCGGGGCTTACTTATTCCGCTATATTAGTTTTGCTGCTTTCTATGTACCTGTAATTATATTATTCTATACGCTCATCGCTGATATTTACAGAATTAGGATAAAGCGGCTTTACCGCCGTTTAAAAAATGCCTGAAATCATCTTTTCCGGCGTGCCTAATCATGTGTTAAAGGTTGCAGCCTGCTGATATTTGTTTTATAAAACAATCATTATGGAACTTACAATTCACCCTCAAACTCAATGGAACCCGGAACAGGGTATTTCTCATTTTACTGTCTGGCATAAATTCCTGGCCATGCTGGATAACCAGGTAAGCAATATTACTTTATGGTACATTGTATCAATGATTGCGCAGGGAATATTATTTCTGCCTGTCCCGGCAGCACTGATATTTTATTTTAATGCCCCGCTTTGGATATTACCCATCACCTTAGCCTTATTTTTTGGCAATATCATAGCGGGAATGGGCGGTGCCGGCGTCCGCTTCATCCTGGCTCTTTTCATTAGCAGTGTCATCATTCATTTAAGCCTGTTAGCATTTTACATCTTTTAAAAAGTGATCATGGTCACTTTTTAAACTGAAAGAGGTCACTTATAGTAGCTTAGCATTTTGCATCTTTGGTCTATGGAAAATGCCGCGCTGCTAACTGCTATTATTAAAAATGCTATAGACGGCATCATTACCATTGATGACAAGGGGAAAGTGGAAGCTATAAACCCTGCTGCATGTAATCTCTTTCAATATGCACCAGAGGAAGTAATTGGCAATAATATCTCCATGTTAATGCCGCCACCCGACAGGGAGCAGCATGACGGATACCTGAGCCGTTATCAGCATACGGGCAATCCTCACATTATTGGTGTTGGCCGCGACGTGACCGGGCTGCGAAAAGAGGGCTCGCGCTTCCCATTCAGATTGGGGGTAAGCGAGGTGCAATTTTCCGGGCGTAAAGTTTATACGGGTTTTATCCATGACCTTTCGCATCAGCGGGAAGCCGAAGAACGGCTTAAAGAATATGCCGCTCACCTGGAGGACCTGGTTACAGAGCGTACACAATCGCTAAAAGCAACCGTTGAGGCCTTACAAACAGCAAAGGAGGAAGTGAGCCTATCGTTGGAAAAAGAAAAAGAGCTTGGATTGTTAAAAAGCCGCTTTGTATCTATCGCCTCTCATGAATTTCGGACGCCGTTAACATCGGTGCAACTCTCTGTATCCCTCATTGAAAAATACGCGGAAGCATTTAACGGTCCCAACATTGTTAAACACGTGGCCAAGATCAAAAGCGCGGTAGGCAATCTTACCTCCATATTGAATGATTTTCTTTCCCTTGAAAAACTGGAATCAGGTAAGCAGGAGCCTACCTACCATGAATTTGACCTCGTAAAATTTGCCGAAACAATTACCGAAGAAATGCAGGGATTGGCCAAACAGAACCAAAATATTATATACCAGCATACAGGTACACGTAATACAGTAAGGCTTGATCAAAACCTGCTAAAAAACTGTATTGTTAATTTGATCAACAATGCCATCAAATATTCCGGAGAAAACAGTTTTATCGATTTTCATACCGAGATCAACGAAAAAAACTGCCTCATTACTGTAAATGATAACGGCATCGGTATTCCCCAAGCCGACCAAAAGCACTTATTCGAAGCGTTTTTCCGCGCACATAATACGGGTACTATTCCCGGTACAGGGCTTGGGCTGAATATCGTAGCGCGCTATACCCAACTGATGAACGGTAAAATAGATTTTAAAAGTTCGGTGAACCAGGGCACCTTGTTTACCATAACCTTCCCTATGCCATGAGCAAAAAAGTATTGATCATTGAAGATAATGATGATATCCGCGAGAATGTGATCGAGATACTGGAGCTGGCGGGTTATACCGTTGCGTCTGCCGCTAATGGTAAGGCTGGCGTTGAACTGGCTTTTGCCGATGTGCCTGATATTATTCTTTGCGACATTATGATGCCCGAGATGGACGGCTACGGTGTATTATACCTGCTTTCCAAACGCCCGGAAACGATGGCTGTTCCCTTCATCTTCCTTACGGCTAAAGCCGAGCATTTTGACAGGCGTAAAGGTATGGAAATGGGCGCCGACGATTACCTGACCAAACCTTTTGATGATATGGAACTTTTAAGCGCCATAGAAAGCCGCTTAAAGAAGAAAGATAACCAGCAGCAATTTTACAGTAAATCGTTAGATCGGTTAGATAACATAGTTTCTAAAAAAGGCGGATTAGAGGAATTAAAAAAGATCATACACGAGCGAAAAAGCCGGGCATTTAAAAAAGGACAGGTTATTTATTACGATGGCGATAAAGGCAACGGCATATATCTCGTTATCAACGGAAAGGTAAAAACAGTTAAACTGGCTGAAGATGGCAGGGAACTGATGACTGGTATCTATTCGGCAGAAGATTACTTAGGAATAAATGCCATGCTGACCAACGAACCCTATGCAGATACGGCAACTGCCCTGGAAGACTGCCTGCTATGCTTAATACCTAAAGAACAACTGGACCAGTTGCTAAATGTATATCCGGAGATTGCCCGTGAATTTATCAAGCTTTTAGCCAATGATATTCGTGAAAAGGAAGAACAGTTGTTGCAAATGGCCTACCATTCTGTTCGCAAAAAAATGGCAGAAGCTTTATTGCGCCTTTACCGGCAACAAGCAAATGAAGAAATAACTTTTAAAGTTGCCCGCGAGGACCTGGCTGCAATGGCCGGCATGGCTACTGAAACCGTAAGCCGTACCCTGTCTGACTTTAAAGAAGAGGGCCTCATAGAAAAAACAGGTAGTACTATCACCTTAATTGATGTACCCCGCCTTACTAAAATGAAAAACTGACTACAATCATTTTTCTGTTTGACCGCGCTCATGGCGTGCCGTTAGCGGTAACACTACTATTGCAGCATGAAAGCAGTAGTATATAACGTAAAGCCTTTTGAAAACGAGTTTTTGGCCAAGGCTAATAAAAAGAAGCACGATATTACCTTAATATCTAATTCGCTTAACACCGATACAATTGGCTATGCGATAGGAAAGAATACTGTTATTGTGACAGAAAGCGATGAGATCACCGGGGCGGTAATTGAAAAGTTAGCTGCCTTAGGGGTTAAATACCTGGTTACCCGTTCTACTAAAACTGACCATATTGATAAGACGACCGCATTTAGCTTTGGCCTTAAATTAGCCAATCTTCCGTTTTTTTCGCCATTACCACAAAACGCGCAAGCTAATGCGGATCAGGTTATTAAAAATCTGGATCTGTGGGAATCCGGCAAATGTGTTGGGAAAGCTTGTGTAAGTGCCAAAAATTGTGCGCAGCAAGATTCTGACATTAAATAATTGCTAAAGCCAAATACCATGAAAACGATATTAGTATTAACCGATTTTTCTATCAATGCAGATCATGCAGCGCACTATGCCTTAAAGCTTGCGCAACGAATTGGGGCGAACTTGTTATTATGCAATATGTACGAATTGCCACAAGATATTACAACTACCGACCGGAAAAACTGGCCGTTGGCAGCCTGCGAATAAAATAGCATCCAGGATTTGGGCGAACTATCTGCCCGTTTAAAAACTGAAATTGATAAGGACAAGGAGGGCTTATTCAGACCTGAAGTTAACCAATGCAGTTATGCAGGTGCGGTGATGGACCGGATAAATGAAATAGCCCGTAAGAACGAAGTAATTATGGGTGTCATAGGCAGGCATGATGCCGGTTGGCTCTCTACATTGCTATCGGGTAACCATACCCGTGATATTATAGAGGCGGCAGATTTTCCAATAATGCTGATACCCTACCAGGTACGGTTTGGCGATTACCGGGCAATTGCCTTTGCTACATCCAGGAACTATACAGATATTAATGTACTTGAATCATTGACCGGGTTGGCAAAATATATGGGGTCGGAAATTGTAGTGACCAAGGTAGCCGATGTTTTTTCAAACAAAAAGGCCGAGGTATATGATCTTAAACATTTTTTCACGCAAATACCCGGCAAAATAAATTACCCAAAAATACTTTATCGCATATTGGAAAAACGCACGGTTATCAATAGCCTGACCTGGCTGGCCGACAACCTTGAAATTGATCTGTTGGTATTAGTTCATCGCAGGCGCAATGCTCTTCAAAAACTATTTTCGGGCAGTATTACACAACAACTCGCAGTGTTTTTAAACAAGCCCATGCTCATATTTCCTTCCTATAAGGTAAAAGAGACGCTATCTGTATTTTAAAACTTTTTGTCCCTGTTAATTTCTATTGAAAGCCTGTCGTCAGCAAATGATGACAGGCTTTTTTATTGATAACCAGCGGGTTAATTGACGAGCATCACTTCCTGTTGTGATGCTCGTCACGCGTTGGGTAGACAAGCCCGGATACATTTGTCCCAGTAATAATTCACTTACTTAAAAAGAAAAACATGAAAGCATTAGTGTACTACGGCCCTGGAAAGAAAGCGTGGGAAGAACAACCAAAACCAGTACTAAAAGAAACAACAGACGCTGTTGTTAAAATATTAAAAACAACCATTTGCGGCACCGACCTGCACATTATGAAAGGCGATATGCCCGAAGTTGCGTCCGGAAGAATATTAGGCCATGAAGGCGTTGGTATTATTGAAGAAGTTGGAAGTTCGGTAAGCAATTTTAAAAAAGGCGACCATGTGATCATCTCCTGTGTGACATCCTGCGGCAAATGTACTTATTGTAAAAAAGGTATGTATTCGCATTGCGAAAATGGCGGCTGGATATTGGGTTATATGATAGACGGTTGCCAGGCTGAATACGTGCGAATTCCTTATGCCGATAACAGTTTATATCCTATCCCCGCCGGTTCTGACGAAGAAGCATTGGTAATGCTGAGCGATATTTTGCCTACCGGTTTTGAATGTGGCGTGTTGAACGGCCAGGTTAAACCGGGCGATACGATTGCCATTGTAGGTGCAGGCCCCGTTGGAATGGCTGCCTTATTAACCTCGCAGTTTTATACTCCTGCTGAAATTATTGTGATCGATCAGGATGATAATCGCCTGGCGGTTGCCAAAACTTTTGGCGCTACGCATACCATTAACAGCGCCAATGAGAACGCAATCGATAAAGTGATGGAACTTACCAATGGTAAAGGTGTCGACACAGCTATTGAAGCCGTGGGCGTACCGCCAACATTTGAATTATGTGAAGAAATAATTACAGCAGGTGGTCACATTGCCAACATCGGCGTGCACGGAAAAAGCGTAGTGCTCCACATGGAAAAACTATGGGACAGAAACATTTCAATCACTACCCGGCTGGTTGATACCGTTACTACGCCTATGCTGTTAAAAACAGTGCAGTCAAAACGGATAGAACCGAAAAAGCTAATTACCCACCGCTTTAAACTTGACCAGATGCTGGAAGCCTATGAAACCTTTGGCAATGCTGCAAAAGAAAAAGCATTAAAAGTTCTGATAGAAAATTAATCACACATCAATTTAAAAATACCACCCCATGAAAAATAACTTCAAGACGATCTCTTTTATGATAGCGATATGCGTCATCGGATTTGCCAGCGTGCTAAAAGCACAATCAACTTACAAAATAGCTGATTCTAAAAATAACAATATGAAGCTTTCGGGCACGTCTACGCTGCACGATTGGACAATGAACGCGCAGGTTTTTATCAGCGACGCGCGATTTGTTTTAAGTGGTCGCCAAATCAGTTCGCTTAAAGGTTTAAGTTTTTCACTGGCTGTAGCCGACCTGAAAAGCGGAGAAAGCGGTCTGGATAAAAATGCCTACAAGGCTTTAAAAACAGCCGCCATCACGTACAAGCTCAGCTCGGCCACCGTCAATAATGATGTCATCAAAACACGCGGAACGCTAACTATTGCAGGGGTCACGAAAGAAGTAACTATAGACGTTCATGCGGTAGTTAATGCTGATGAAACCATTACCTGCAGTGGATCTGAAAAATTAAACATGACCGATTATGGTGTTAAACCGCCCAAGTTTATGCTGGGTGCCATGAAAACCGGTGATGCCATTACCCTCGATTTTACCCTGGTTTACAAAAAGTAAGCAGGCAAGTACACCTATCTTAATAGATAACGATCATGAAAATTAAACTAATTATACTTTTTTGCCTGGCTACGGCCATGGCAAAAGCGCAGGACATGCAATACTTCCGCCCCAATAATAGATTCGGCGTGAACATGTTCGAAACCAACAAAACGGATACGATCCCTTTCACCGGTTTAAAAGTGAAAGTTGGCGGCAATTTTGAAATGGCTTTCCAGGGCCTGCGGAATTTTAACACGGCTACACCCTTAACTAAAACCGGTTTCGTTGGTAACGTAAACAGCCTTATCCCGCTGCAAAACGGGTTTGATCTGCCAATGGCTAATCTTAACGTAGATGCCCAGATTGAAGACGGTATCCGTATGAACATCACTGCTTATTTAGCTACCAGGCACCACGAAGATACCTGGGTAAAAGGCGGGTATATTCAATTTGACAAACTGTTGTTTCTACATAGCGACATTGTAAACGAATTGATGAAAAACTTCACCATCAAAATTGGCCAAAATGATATTGACTATGGCGACCAGCACTACCGCAGATCCGATGGAGGTAACACCATTTACAATCCGTTTATAGAAAATTACATCATGGATGAGTTTGCTACTGAGATTGGGGCCGAAGTTTATTATCATAATAAATCGGGTTTGTTTTTAATGGGTGGAATATCCAACGGAGAACTTGATCCAACGGTAATTAAAGCAACTAAAATAGATTCGCTAACCGGACAACCTAATCAATATGACCCGGCTTTTCATGGCAAGATTGGTTTTGATAAACAGGTTAATAAAGATTTTAGGTTCAGGATAACCGGCTCTGCGTACACCGTAAAAAGCGATAACAGCAGTACCCTGTTTGGCGGCGACCGTACCGGATCACATTATTTTGATGTGATGGAGAACCAGGCCGTTGCAACCGGAACTACGTTGAGTGATGAAAATGATTACAGCCCATTTTCAGGCAGGCTTAACCCGGGCTTTAGCGAAGAACTGCACACTTTTATGGGCAACTTATTTTTAAAATACAAAGGACTTGAGTTTTTTGGAACGGTGGAAGATGCACATGGCAGGGCCATCACTGAAAAAACAAACAGGCAGGCTACCCAATATGCCGGTGATTTGATTTACCGGTTCCCCGAAGGAAAAGAAAACTTCTGGGTAGGCTTTCGTTATAACACCGCAACCGCGCTATTGCAAGGCAATACCTCAAACATTACTGTTAACAGGGAAGCCGGTTCGTTCGGATGGTTTATGACTAAGAATATCTTGATGAAAGCAGAATATGTAAACCAGAGCTATTTGAACTACGCCATCAATAATATCCTGAATGGTGGCAACTTTCACGGCGCTATGTTAGAGGCAGCAATTGCCTTTTAATAAAATCTATGACCCCTTGGCTATCGCTAAGGGGTTTTAAATCTTTCCAAAAATGAAAAAAGTTCTAATCTCGGGCTTAATCGCCGGTTGTGTATTATTTGTGCTGAGTTATGGAGGCTTGTTCCTGGCTATCCACTTTTTACCGTCGCTATTTACTGAGTATAATAACCCGCTTTTTAATTCCGATGGCAGCAGGGACGTGCTGTTTTACTTACATGCGTTCATCTTCAGCTTTGCATTATCATGGTTTTGGGACAGGTTTAAAGGCTTATTCAAAGGGCAATTTATCCTGCGGGGATTAGAGTTTGGATTGGTGTATGCACTGATCGCCTTATTGCCGGTAATGTGGATATCGTTCAGCGCGCTTGATGTGACCATTGTGATGGTATTAAGCTGGTTTATCTATGGCTTAATGCAAGCCATTGTAGCCGGAATAGTGTTTGCCAGGATCAATCCTTAAAACTCAACCGATGTTTTATAGAAATTTGCTTTGGGTTGTTTTACTACTTTTGCCGTCCATAGAAAAAACTCAATGGTTAGTTAGTGAAAGCAGCAGTTTGACTGTTAATGGCAGTACTAATATTAATAAGTTTTCATGCGATATCCCGGCTTATGATCAACCAGACACGCTCACTTTAGTTAAAGGCAAAGATGTAGGCCTGACAGGAAAGATTGGCTTAAAAATAGGAAGCTTTGATTGCCATAACAGCATGATGACTAAAGACCTGCGGAAAACGCTAAAGGAAAAAGAATTCCCACGGCTTTATATCCGTTTCTTGTCATTAAGCGAATTTCCGGAACCAACTGCTCAATCAAAACCTATAACCGGTTGGGTTAATATAGAACTGGCCGGAACCAGCAAGCGTATCGAGATCAAATACCAGGTTTCTGTGGATGATCAAAAAATAATCCATTTAATAGGAACTCAGGATATTAACTTCTCTGATTTTGACTTAATACCGCCAAGAAAATTAGGCGGTATGATTAAAACAAATGATCAGCTAACTGTTGCATTCCACCTAAAAATAAAAGCTATATGAAACGTGTTTGCAGCTGGTGGACTGGAGTTTAGTCGCTTGGTTGTTTCCGTCAAAAGGGTAATGGTTCTATGTTGAAATATCACTAGTAGGTTCTCAGTGCAAAAAAATTAAATTTCATTATCATTCGAAAGGCCTTTAGTTTCATAATACTCCTTCAATGTCGCATCCACGATGATTTTTGTAATAAGAGCAACTAAAGCTTTCTCCCTTTCTTCTTCGGTTTTGACATGGAAGGTAAATATTCTTTGATCTAAATCATTTTGATTTTTTTTCTTGTATCTTTTGATTGTCGGGCCATAAAACAACTAAGTTGAGAGGGATTCGAACACGAAAAATAAGAAAATCAGCTCATTTTCAACGAATTATGCTTATTATCGTTTTTATTTCGAAACGATAAGCAATGACCATAAACGGAATAACAGGATAAAAATCAATGATTTAGCAAGTAATTTGTATCACATGGCGGAGAGAGAGGGATTCGAACCCCCGGTGCCTGTTACAGCACACCTGATTTCGAATCAGGCACATTGAACCGCTCTGACATCTCTCCGGTTTCAATAAAGAGGTGCAAATATAAACAACCGATCGAACTTCATTGTAAAATAAAAGCGCCCCGATATTCGGGGCGCTTTTATTTTACCTGTAAATGGGAATCTTATTTAGAACTGCCTTTTGTATAAAGTTGGTTAAATAATAATTTGAATGTGCCATGCGGCTGGCCCCGGAAAGTGATCTCCGGTCCGAATGAGTAGAGCGTACCTGCACCAACCTGTGCTGAGAAGGCTGCAACATCGTCCTTTAAGTATTGCTGACCCCAGGCCCAGCCGCTGCGCAGCGGTTTGTCTGAAGCAAACCAAAGCAGCGGTTTAACGCCCTTTGATGCTGCATCTGCATCCAGTTTAAATGCCGGGCTGCTATCAAACATTACATCCGCTTCTTTTTCCATGCCATAAGTGGCAGTTTGGGTGGTATCTACAGAAACGCGCAATACCGTACCCGGAATGAAAAATTTATCGCCCGAGTATGGCACTTCTCTGCCATTTACTATATCCACTAACGCATTGTGAACCGGAAGGTTCAGGTCATAAGCCAGGTTGGCGCTACTGCCGACAGTGACAATTGTTCCGCCTGCTTCTAAAAACGCTTTCAGTTGCGGTACCGATTTGTCAACTGTTAACCTGCCTGTCCAGGTTTTATATTCATCGGGTATGTTTTGGCCGCCACGGCCTCCGCCATTAAAGCCGCCACCCTCCCTACCGGGTACTGCACCGGCAACCAATATGATCACGTCGAATTTGCTTTTCAGGTCGCCGGCGTCAAACTCCTGCGGGTAAACCACTTTGAACGGGAAATGATATTGTTCAAACATCCAGCGTGTCCAACCAGATTGCATAGAGCCCCCGTACTGATCCCATAAAGCGATGCGCGCAGGAGCTAAAGGTTGCATCTTTGTCGGTTTTTTGTTAGCAGCTACCGAACTAACGCCCAGCGTTTTAGCGGCATCATCTAATACTTGTTTTGCTTGCGGAGAATAAGCCACATAAAACGTTCCCGCAGGTTCGTTGCCGCTTGCTTCGGTTAAGCGATATACTTTGGCGCCTGCTTTTAACAAGTCGTTAGTTGCGATGAATGCGTTATTGACGCCGGCACCCATATAGTATCCATTTTTTGCTATTGCAGGAATTGGTTCTAACGGCATAGGCTGTAATTGTCCGTATGGAATACGTTCGAACGGTCCGGTAAAATCATCCAGTATTCGGTCGAATTTAATGCCCATCTGGTAAGCTACGGTCCATCCGGTCATATCATAAGGCCTGATGGGCGGGCCGCCGGGATATAAAAAGTCGTTCGGGTGATTCTGCGGTTCAAAACGATCCAATACTTCCGGACGGAAGGCCTGGTCTGTTTTTATTACGAAAGAACCAGCCGGGTAATTCTTACCATTAACTGCAAAAGGTGCGGTAGCTTTTTGTACGATCAAACCCGAACGGATACATAGGTTAATAAACTTAGTGGCTGTTGCAAAATCGGGTTGGTTAACGCTGATGATATACCCGCGTGGGTCGCGCAACTCAGGATTCTTCAATACTGCCTCATAATATTTAAAAGCGATGTTTCCGTTGCGCTGCCCACCGATGGTTACTGCACCACCCGCGCCGCCACGGTTGCCCCTGCGAGAAGTGTCTACGGGTTGTCCCGCTTTTGCTGCGTCTACAATAGCATCTGCTCTTTTTGGAGAAAGCGTCCAGTAATCCTTGCTACCACGTTCGATCGAGTTTTTACCCATGCGATAATGGTTATACAATAACTCATCATAATGGCGTGCCGCGTAGTTAAGCACCGCATAATTAAGTGATAAAGAGTAATCTATCGACTGACGGAAATGCCAGGTTTGAGGCAATACAGGGAATGGCGTTGAACTATTAGGGATCAAACGCTCCGGCACCACGGGGATCGTAGAAGGGACGGGGCTGCCGATGATCTCGGTCAACAAACCCACGGTGTTATGGAAATAAGTAGCGGTACGTACACCGCCGTTAAACCAAGTTGAAAATTCTGTGCCCAGTCGTTGGGTGTAGCCGGGTTTGCCTTCGGCATTCAGGCGGCTGTTCATAGCCGAACCCACTTCGTCGATACTGGTCATTAATAATGGGTCGTACAAATAGTTAAATGGGTCGCGGAAAGGAGGTCCCGCTACAACGGAACCCGCCGGCCCGGCCTGGTGATGGTTATAAACGATCTGCGGGATCCAATCAATAAATTGTACGTGAGTAATATTCTGCGATTCCTTCATATTCATCATATATGAGTCGCGATTATTGTCATGGCCCACGTATTTTTCCCATAACCGAGGCACGTTCATGTTGCGTTTAGCTGGGTCTTTTTCATGCATATACCAGTTAGAGATCAGCTCCTGCCCATCGGGATTACAATGTACCATCAGGATAATATCGTTATCCAGTATTTTTAAGGTTTCATCATCGTTACGACTGATGAGTTGCCAGGACGTTTCGATCAGTTGGTGAATGCCCACCGTCTCGCTGGCATGAAGGCCGCCATCAATCCAAACTACCACTTTACCTTGTTTAGAGACTTGTCTTGCCTCGTCATCATTCATTCCCTCGGCATGGGCCATTTTTAAAGATATCTGTCTATATTTTTCCAGGTTTTTGATATTTTCCGGTGAGGAAATAATGAGCATGAACTGGTGACGGCCCTCTTCGGTCATGCCTATATCTACATATTTTGCTCGGGGAGACGCGGCCAGTTTTTTAATGTAAGCCTCGGTTTGCGTAAAGTTGGCCAGCTGATAATCGTCGCCGATATTAAAGCCAAAAAATTCTTTGGGAGAAGGGATGGTTTGCGCCTGTACGCTTGTCCCCAGCAAAGCTGTTATAAAGAGTACGCCGTAAAATGTTTTCCTGATCATATATTATTGTGTTGGAAAGGTGGTTTATAATTTACTGTCGATCTTCCGGTTCGCCGGTTGCTGTAGGAGTTGCCGCCGGAACCCCAGCGCGGAAAGCTCTTCTGCGTGGCGGCGGAATCACTTTTCGTGCATTCAAATCATAACGCTGACCATCGTGCAGCATAAAAAATGGGCCATCCGAGTTATTAAAATCTTCGTTATTGTTGACCACATGTTTGGGGCCATTTCCTATGGTGTTATTGTAATCATAGAGGGCAATAAAACTATTGCCGATAACTGATAACGTATCTTTTTGTATCACTACGGCGGTGGCAGTATCAATACCAATACCTATCAACTTCGGCGACTTTTTTATCAGGTCGATCATGTCAAACGGGCGGTTACGAACAAACACGTGATGTTCAATGGCAGAGCTCTTCAGAAAACCCAGGCCTTGTGTATGATCGCCAATGGTGATCTGCTGGCCATGCGTATCGCCTCGCCATAAAAAAGACCCGATAATGCCGGCCGTTTCCTGGTTGGCGGCGATGAGGCCACCCCGGTTTAATAAATCAAAAAAGGCCTTGTGGGTTAAAGTATTTAAATACGAATCGGCGATTTTCCATGAATAGTCGCCTACGAAAAGCACCGCGGTAGCCTGGTTAATAGGATCGATAAAGGCTTTGCTATTGGCTGTTTTTAAATCTGCCGTGTGCAATAAAGTTACGTTAGTAATACCGGTCTGCTTTTTTACATTTTCAACATCGGCCATATCACTGGCGGCCTTATCAGCGCCTGTAGTAACTACTACCACGACAGCTTTATCCTTCCCGCCGGCCAGTTCAGTAAACTTGCGCCAGATGGCTTTTGTGTTTCCTTCGTCGCCACCGGCGATTAGTAACGAGCCTTTTTCAGGACCGTGACGTGTGACCGACCGATTGATCTTGATAGGGGGATAAACATTAATTGGCGTGAGCACCTTTTTTGCCGGCTCATTTTGTGCGCATACTGCCAGAGGTACCAGCAAAAGTATGATAGCTATGTATCTATATTTTTTCATTGTTTACGTTGTATATAAGATCGCTTATTCTGCTTTCCTGGCTTTAGACAGTGTTTTTACTTTAGCAACCGCAGGCTCTATCACCCGACGGTTCTTCAGGTCATATTGTTGGCCTTCATGCAGGAAGAAAAACGGGCCGTTAGAGGCGTTGTAGTTCTCTTTTCCGTTAACCACGTGTTTTGGGCCATTGCCCATAATGGTGTTGTAGTCATAGATCATGGCATATGCTTTCCCGATCACAGTCATCGTGTCGCGCTGCACCAATACAGCTGTTGCTTGCTCCAGTCCAATACCGATCATTTCCGGTGCCTGCTTAACAAAATCTGTCAGATCGAAGATGCGGTTACGGGTCATCACGTGTTGATCCAGTACAGAATTTTTCAAAAACCCTAAACCCTGGGTATGATCTCCCACTAAAATTTGCGGGCCTTCTGTATCGCCCCGCCATAAGAATGAACCTTGTATAGAAGCGCCTGCAGAACTGCCGGCAATAACGCCACCCCGATCCAGCAGATCAAAGAAGGCCTGGTGCGCCCGCGTATTGAGATAAGAATCTGCAGGTCGCCACTGACGACCGCCGTCAAAAAAGACGCCGGTAGCTCGGTTGATCAGATTTACAAAAGCGTCCGAATTAGCTACTTCGAGGTCGCCGGTATGTACAATGGTTACATCTTTCACCCCGGTGGCTTTCATTACGGCCTTCATGGTAGCGGTGCTGAATTCGGCCGAATCACCCGAAGCCGCGGTAATGACAATAATATGTGCCTTGTCCTTTCCACCCGCAAGCTCGGTAAACTTTGCCCAGATTTTTGGTGTCGAGCCGCCGCCGCCAATGATAATGAGCGAACCTTTTTCCGGCCCGTGGCGCGTTGTAGATTTTTTGATTGTAATAGGCGACGTCTGCGCAAAAGAGTGGCAGCACATCGAGGCTATCAATAAAGAAAGAAGCAGTTGTTTCATCTTGTTTGTGAATTAACACCGCAAGGTTGCGGTTTAAATAGTTTCATCAATAAATATCTGAAAAATTACAACTGCTGCAACTGACAGACAGTTTACTTATGTGACAATATTGTTACTTTGAGACCGTTTGATTGCATCAAGCCATAACGGATACCATATTCAAAGCAGGTCGGCTCAGTTCAAGATTCCCCTTTATAGTAATAAGATCAGCTACGTCTGCGTATCGCAAGCTCTTAGAAAATAATTTCCACGCAACATCAGCAGGAATGAAAATATCGGTGATAATCTTATCGCCATGATCTGTTAGCAGCCACTTATTGTCTGTGAACGTTAGTAACCAGGATGAATTAATTACCTCGCTAACATTCACCCTGATACTGTTGCCGTTATGCGTTGCCACATGCCGATAGGCGTAAGGAAGTGCCAGCATAAAGACGTCCATAAATGGCCGGAACAAATCTGGTTTTAAAAGACCTGTATCACCAATAGCATCCCTGATCTGCTGCTGATGCAGCCATTTCTCAGTATACTCCCTGGCTATATGCATCCAGTTCCTGCTTTCACTTTCTCCTGTCCAACTAACAGCGAACGGTGAAGGTGCAAACGGATCGAGCGATTTATAATAATCACAATACGTTTTCCCGGTGGTTTTATGCAAGAAAATCAGCATAGTCGGACTAACTATTTTCATCGCCTTTACCCAGGTGGCGTTTAGTTCGTTGAGATAAATAACCAATTCTTCAAAAGAATTACCATCGGGCTTTTCTCCGTAGTAACCGTCTCTCAACATTGATAATATTCGAATATTGCCGTCTAACAGATGTGACGTTACATCTTTTACATTCCAAAGTTTGGCCACCGTCTGCCTTTCCCAGTCTTCGGGATGCAATGACTCAAGCAGATCTATCAGCATATCATCAAGAACGGGCAACAAGTTTACTACATCAATTGGCGGCTTTCTAAACATCGGTCAGTGAAGTTTCTCAATTGCGAATATACTAATCCGTATTGTTCGAGTTAACTCGCTTGCCATTCTATCAGGTGGCTGAAAAAAATTATTATCTTTAAGCAAATCTTTAGTTTATGAAAAAATCAATTTACCTGTGCTTAATAGCTTTAGTTTTTTTGACCGCATGGAATTATCGGGACGACCACAAGAGATTTGTTGACGTAGCCGGAATAGATCCTTCGATAAAACCCGGCGACAATTTCTTTCGCTATGTTAACGGCCGCTGGTACGACACTGCAAGAATTGCCGACGACCAATCGGGCGTAGGCTCTTACAGTTTTATGAACATTCCGCAAAAACTGCTTTTGCAAAAAATCCTGGACAGCGTTTCAAAAAGTAAAAACGTGATGGGAAGCGTTGAGCAAAAGGTAGGCGATTTTTACGCTTCGGGAATGGATATGGCCACTATTGACCAGCGCGGATATCAACCTATTAAACCTACATTGGCGCGTATAGATGCTATCAACGATGTGCCATCACTGATGAAATTTGTAGCCGTCGAAATAAAAAATGGTAACCGTTCAATTATCGGGTTCGGCGTTTCGCCGGATAATAAAAACAGCAAGATCAACATTGCCCACCTTTCTCAAACCGGAATTGGTTTGCCTGAAAGAGATTATTATTTTAAAACAGATCCGTCAACCCTTGGTATCCAACAAGCCTATAAAAAATACGTCAGTACCTTATTTCAGTTAACAGGAAGTGATATTGCTACGGCCGATAAGAATGCGGAGATCGCTTACGGTATCGAAAAACAAAACGCTGCGGCGCATAAAACAAATATCGAACGAAGAGACGTTAACGCAAACTATCATAAGCTAGCGGTTTCATACATCGACCAGACACAACCTAACATCGGCTGGACAACGCTCCTTGCCAACTTAGGCGCAACAACCGACTCGGTTGATATGGCGCAACCGGCCTACTATGATAGCTTAAACGGATTATTGAAATCTGTACCAATAAGCGACTGGAAAATCTACTTAAAAGCCAACGTGCTTAAAGAATACTCTCAAATACTTAGTAAACCATTTGTGGACGCTGCTTGATTTAGTTTCGTCCATATTACCAACCAATGCCTTCCTGGCATTTCAAAACACTATTGAAGATATCATCAAGAAGCAAAATGGTAAATTATTATCCTTTGGTTTCATTGCTACACTTTATTTCGCTACCAATGGTATCAGTAACCTGATGAGGGCTTTCAACAGTTCGTCACTTATCATAGAAAAAAGAAGCTGGTTAAAACGGCGCATGATCGCTACTGTATTAACCTTTATCATCAGCACGTTGTTACTCATCGCCATTGTGATCATGACCGAAGGGAAAAATTTGTTGTTATTGCTAAAAAAACATGTGCTGAGCGATAGCCATTTCTGGTACTATCTCATCGCTTTCTCCCGCTGGGTCATCATCGTAGCCATATTTTTTGGTACGGTTTCTATTCTATATCGCTATGGCCCTGCCAACAAACTCAGATGGAAATTCCTCAATCCCGGATCGTTATTAGCTACCGGGCTCGCTATTTTAACCTCATTTGGGTTTACCTATTACATCAATAATTTCTCGTCGTATAACAAGCTATATGGATCGATCGGCACCTTGATCGTGGTGATGATATGGTTATATTTAAATTCGCTAATCCTGCTTATTGGTTTTGAATTAAATGCCAGCATAGAGCTTTCCAAGCGTTCTATCAAAATTGTAAAGCCACGTTTCAACACCTTCAGGGTGCAAAAATTCAGAGAAGACAATCAATAACTTATTGTTAATAAGCAGTTTATGATCTATTAAAAAAAGTTAAATAAGCGGTTTGCCAATTC
>Ga0206919_1084_pt1 | contig 22954 bp, 15 predicted proteins | sample Alteio_BWOrgHeat_67_FD_152962 | JGI IMG/M metagenome (GOLD analysis project Ga0206919, IMG submission 152962) | Enriched cells from forest soil in Barre Woods Harvard Forest LTER site, Petersham, Massachusetts, United States -... | ecosystem: Environmental > Terrestrial > Soil > Temperate forest >... | reverse complement strand
ATTTTCATTTTTACTTTTGACCGGTATCCACTGTTTATCATATAACTGGCATAATTGCCATCGTTGCTGATCGATGGAGCATCTACAGACGGCCACTTGCCAAGTACACTTGTATCAAGGGCTGGCTTTTGGGCAAAAAGATCCAAAGACATCAGCAAACTGATGATAGTTGAAATAATTTTCATATGTTTTTGGGGATTATTTCATTTGCTTCACAGCTATGGGTCGCCGCCAGTTAAATCTAATTCATACCTTGTTTCGATTCCTTTTAACCTGGCGGGGATTCCTTTTGTCATCCATACAGGTGCAGGAGCATGTTTCAAATAATGATCAAAAAACTGAGTTAGCCGTAAAGTATAATCCAAAGCATCCTTACCAAATACAGTATGGCCACCATTATCATATTGCAACATCCAAACCGTTTTGTTTAGCCTGCGTAATCCTTTAAAAAGCTCGATCCCCTGTGCCCATGGCACAGCAGCGTCATTTTTATTATGCATGATTAGCAAGGGCGTTGTTACTTTATCCAGTTTTAAAATCGGTGAATTTTCCACATATAGATCCTTCCCATTCCATGGATCACTGCCAACCCTATATTGAAGCATTTCAAACAAAACTTGATTATCCTCAATCCCCGGCCTCAATGAGCCGTAAGCACTCATCCAATCGCTAACGCCGGCGCCCTCAGCCGCTGCCGCAAAAATATTCGTATGCGTTACCATGTAGTTCGTTTCATATCCCCCAAAACTATGACCATTAATGCCTATCTTTTTGGCATCAACATAAGGCATCTTTGACAAAGTCTTTACAGCTGATATTATAGCGTTATAGGCACTCTGGCCTGGGTGGCCCACAGTATAACAAATGTCTGGTATAAATACCAGGTAGCCCTTGCTAACAAACCAGGGAATATTTATTGAATAGCCGGTAGTTGTTGGATAAAAATAAATATGTAACACTTGTGAATATTGCTCATAACATTTAATAATTAATGGATATTTCTTATGAGGGTCGAAATTTTCCGGCTTGTATAAAACACCTTGATTTAGCCTACCATCTGGCAACTTCCAATTGATCAACTTTGCTGTCATCCAATTGTACGCCTTCTGCGGTTGTAGATTGGTAATGGCTGCATAGTATATGAAGTCGTGCGTTAGAAATAAGTTGGGAGCCTCAACAGTGGATTGCCTTTTCACGATCCAGGAATTGGTATCGCGCGCCTTTATTGGCTTAAGCAAATTACTTCCCAATTCGACAAGCCTCTCTACCTGCTGGCTTGTGATATACATCGCCGATGGTCCCATACCAAGTTTCTCAAGAGTATTGCCAGGTGCCAAGGATACGCTGTAAAAACCGTTATCTTTATTTATAGTATTAAAGGCCGTCAACAATAATCGACTGTTCTTCGATAGTATTCGGTCATCCGGCTCTGCCAATCTGAACTCAATATTGTGTGCACGCCCATATCCTTGAGTTAAGTTCATGGGCTTTCTGATTCCCTCAGGATCCACGCACCAAATATCATAATCATCATATATTAATACTATTGAATCTCCCGAGGCCCATCCTGCTATTCCCACATTGCCGACACTCCTTCCTGGTAATTTCCCCAATAAATATTCATTTTTTTTACATAGGCTTATAGGCACACTTTTGGATATCTCTACAGTTTTACCAGACGAAAGATTACTGCTGTAGTAATGTTGATGATAATAATATACTAAATACCCGCCTAAAGTAGAGAAGGAAAAATCTATATTACCATCGAATTTGCCACTTAATGATCTTATTATAATATTATCCTCGGCCTTTACTAATGAGTAAGTGATTGTTGCCCCTAACCAAAACTTGTCGCTAGTGGACCCTAGGTCTCGTAATAAAAAGAAACTGCTTCTTGGTGTTTGCCATATTTCTGTTAATTGCTCATTTCCCTTCTCTATCTGCGTAACACGGTGGTCTTTCAGGTTTATCAGGATTCTATAAGTCTTTCTAACCTGTCCATGTTCCAAGTCCTTCAATTGATGGGACTGTAAAATAGAATCCCTAAAACTCCACACATCAACCATGCTCCCCCCTGGTACCGGCATATATTCGGCTACGGCATCTTCTTGAACCCCCGCAATAATATACTTCCCATTCATAGTGAAAAATGGGGCATCATTACTGATTGTTAGGCCACTATCTACTCCGCTCGTTTTGTCATCGGATTCCAGCACCGCTCTTTCCATGCCAGTTTTATAGTACCAAATTGAGTTACTTTTGTGAGGTGGAACCCGTTCATGTATCATAATTGCCAGTTGCTTCCCTTCATTATCAAAGGTGTAATTGAGAAGCTTAACGTCCGTACTCGCCGCACTCGACCATATAACTTTGCTGTCCATATCTGGTAAACTGACCCATCGCAATTGAGTGCATCCGTTGGAGTCCAGTTTTAAAATCAGGGCATCCCCGCTAGCATTGAACTGATAGCTTGCCACTCCACTAAAGCGTGTTTCTTTACCCACAGCCAGATCCCTTAGCACTAACTCCTTGCCCGAACCAGACAGTTGATAGGCCAACCAGATACTTCGTCCAAGACTTGGTTGCTGGTAAGAACTGACTCCAGGCATATTGTGCAATTCACTCGTTCCTAATCCCAAAGAAAAAAGTGTATCCTTGCGTAGAAACACATATTGTTTATTGTTGTCACAAAAAATTCCACTACCTGTACCAGCAAACGATCTTTGCCAGTCGCTTGTCGCGGCCTGGAGAATAAGGGTCTGACCACCTACCGGCTGGCCCTTTATGATATAGCTTATGTAACGACCATCATCACTAATAGTAGGAGATTCAACAGACGGCCATTTACCAAGCACACTAGTATCTAAAGCTGGCTTCTGAGCAATAAGTCCGGTACAGCTAACTATACATAGTATTACTACTAATAATGTTTTCATAAAGTAATTATTATTCATATTTTACACATCGGGGATCGCATTGAACTAACAGTTTACTTCATTAATTATTGTTTCTTACGATCACTTGTTGGCACACTCCACGTAGGTTCGCCACGTTTCATTTTATCCAATGTTTTTTGAAAACGAGGGGTCAGGCTTGTTGCCTTTTCTTCCATAGCTATTGCTTCATCCTTTCTGCCCGCCTTATACAATAAATTCGCGTATGTATCTTTATACCCGGCTTCCTCCTCATTACGGCTTACAACTCCCTCCATATAACCAACGGCTATTTTAATCTGATCAGGATCGTTACTATGAAAAAATACCGCAAACCAGCAAAAATTATTCAACGCTTCGTCAGGTCCTTTTGGAGCGAATGCTGGATTTTTGCCATATTTGCTTATTTGCTCAATACCCGCATTAATATACTCATGCCAATAATTTTCATTATCAATTTTATATTTTTTTATCATGTAATCATAAAAAGTAACTTTTGCACTTAGGATGTTACTTTCAGAATATGAAGTATCATATTTAGATTCAATCTGCCTTTTTATAGCTTCCCAATCAGGAACAGATCCCTCTTTAGTCGCAGCAACAACTGGATTGATCTCCTCTCTTAGAACAATACCATCTATTACTTGCTTAGCATAACCAGGTTTCCCCATAACACTGTTAATCTTTTCAGCATTGCTATAAAATACTTTAAACCCTCTATCTTGAGATGATGTGGTAAAATATGTAAGGAACCCAATATTTTCTTTTGTGTATATCTCTTTTTCACTTAACCCGGCAATATAATTGGCAGCAAATTCTTTAATCTTATCGTATTTATTAAATGCACTTATAAATGCAAGCGCCCCGTTTGCCTGTAATTCACTTTTATTCAAATTCTTGATGTATGTGTAAACAGCATCCTGCACATTGGGCAGAAAACGAAATAGAAGGATCAAATTTTGATTGTCTTTATTATTAATTTCATTTTTACTTAAGTTTTTAATATACTCGCCCACGATATTCTGCACTGACACAGATGACCTGAACCCATATAATAAACTTGAATTTTCTGGCGAGGGTATTTCCTTGGATGGTATGCGGCCTAGATAATCTGCCGCTATTTTTTCAGCTACCACATTTCCAGAGAAATTTATGGAGAGTGCCAGGCCCTTCATTTCTGATGTATCTATGGCTCCCGGCCTGAAATTGGCAAGCATTTGATAATACTGCTTTCCGGGGTCCAGAGCATCTTTGGCTACAGCTATAAAACCATCAGCATTTCGCCCCCCCACTGATTTATGGATTGGCTTCCCGTCAGGCGAAAAGAAAAGAAATGTAGGGAAAGCCGATACAGTATAGTTAAACTGCATCATTGTAGCATTATCATACCATTTTTTAACGTTCTCATTGTCTGCATCTGTCTTGTCCATCTGAACCTTCACACTAATAAATTTTTCATTTACATAGCTTCCTACTTTTTCATTTGGATAGACGTTTTCATCCATTGTCTTGCACGGTCCACACCAGGTTGCAAAACAATCCACGAATATGTATTTGTTTTCAGCCTTGGCCTTGGCCAGTACCTGCGGCCAGTTCAACCCTTCCTCAAATTTGATTCCTTTCTCATCCTGGGCATTTATAGCAAAAGGCAACAGCAACAGCATTGACAGTATTCGTTTCATATTGTTAGTATTTAACATGGAATGCGCAAATCATTGCTCCATCCTGGTCAGACGTAAGCATTTTCAACTTCACTAAATAATATTAGGGGGGGGGCTACAAAAAAGGAATAGTCAATAACAGGTGTTATTGACTATTCTAAGAATATCAATATCCCGGATTTTGCGTTAAGTTGACATCCTTTTGTACATCAGTAAGCAATATGGGGTACAATTGCTGATTCGTATTCCATGTCCCACCTTTTGCAGCGCAAGCATTCCCGGGAGCACCCATCACAAGATCTACTGTACCTGTCCTCTTCAGATCAAGCCAGCGATTACCCCATTCGGTGAACAGTTCAACTTGTCTTTCGTGTAAGATGGCAGTTAATAAAGATGCCTTGTCCGTTGCTGTGGTAGCAGGCAATCCGGCTCTCGATCGTATCGTGTTCAAATCGGTCTGGGATCCTGAAATATTCCCGAGTTGTGCACGGGCTTCTGCCCGGATTAGGTATTGTTCTCCTAAACGAAACACCATTGTATATTCTGTCACGGGAGCATTTAAAGTAGCACTTTTGTATTTATACGGATAATAATAAGTAGTACCACTTACAGTAACACTATTGATCCAGTTACCATTTGTTTTACGTTGATCACCGCTTTCAAAACTGTTCAAAAGGCTATTACTTAAATAAACAGGATAGCTTGAACTCGGTCCGGTTGAAGAAATAATAAATAACCATGCATCTTCTGTATTATGGCCTGCATTTACCGGTTGCAATTGCCAGATAGCTTCACTGCTATTTTTATTAAAAACGCTATTTGCTCCTGCCAAGGCCCCTAAACTATATATTGAATTATTTATGATTACAGATGCAGCAGAGTCCGCACCTGACCAATTACCATCATACAGGTAGGTCCTCGCCAATAATGCACTGGCAGCATATTTATTCGGCCTCACTTTTTCAGGAGCGTTGGAAGGATACAGAGTAATCCCATCAGCTTTTACATAACCATCCACTAATAAATTCTGTGCATCTCTTAAATCGGCAATTATCTGTTGATACACTAGTGCCTTAGCCGTGCGAGAAAGCTGTGCATTAGCAGTATAGTCACTGCTTAAAGCTAAAGGGACATCCCCAAAAAAATTAACTAAATAAAAATAGCAAAACCCACGCATGAATTTGGCCTCTCCTAATAGCTGTTGTTTGACAGCAGGTGTTAACGCAGTGGAGTTGTTCAACCCTTCCAAAGTAGAATTACAAGCAAATATGTAATTGTACAAGATACCCCAAAACTCTGAGCCATAGGCAGGATTGATTGATAAAGAGTTTTTATAATAATAAAATTTTGTGTCTGTAGTAGCAGCGCCACTATACAAAGTCCACTCATCAGCAGACAACCCTGCTAACAGTGAAATACCACTAGACCCAATAAATATACCAGTATTACTCATTTGAGCATACATGCCCGTCATGGTAGCAATCGCAGTTGCATCGGAACCATAAACACTGGCCCCCGTAATTGAAGTCGTTGGCGGATCAACCTGCACAAGTTTTTTGCATCCAATACTACACATGGCGAAAAATATAATAGCAAAAGAAATGCCGAGTCTAGCATTTACTCTATTCATCGATTTCATAGATACAGTTTTCGGTTAATAAAATAATGTTGACATTATAATGATACCTGAATACCAGCCGTCAGAACTCTTAAGGGAGGTAAATTAGAAGTACCGCCTGAGTTCCCTGGGTTCTCTGGATCCAGGCCTTGAAAATGGGTGATAGTCAAGAGGTTTTGACCTTGTATATACAGTCTCAAATTTTTGATATGTGACTTCTGGAGCCATTTACCTGAAAATTGATAGGCAAGTGAAAGGTTTTTCAGCCGGATATATGAAGCGTCTGTATAGCCAGCATCGCTAAGAAGTGCATTAGAAGATTTGGTAGCACTCGTCGAACTGTATTTTCCTATTGATGCTATATCCCCCGGCTTTTGCCAATGGTTATCTAGCACCGTGAGAGGTTCGTTACTTGCCCCGCTAAAGAATGATCCAGGCACACGGTTTCCAGAATATTTTATGTTGCCCCCCATTTGGTTAGTAAATTGAAATAGGAAATCAAGTTGAAACCCTTTATAACTAAGGCTATTCTGGAAGCCGCCATAATACTTCGGCAATGTAGTGATCACAACATAATTATCGAGTGAAAAATTGGGCGAAGAAGTAGGATTCCCGAATCTGTCTATTACAAAATATTGACCGGTTTGAGGATCGACGCCTCCAAAATGAAATAATTTCTTGATGCTGGTCGGCTGGCCTATAATTAACGTTGATGAATAGGAGGATGTTGCAAGATTAGGGAAGGCAATTAATTTATTTTGAGGGATCGTAAGATTCAAGCTACTACTCCAATTAAAGTCTTTTGTTTTTATATTGATCGTATTAATCGAAAGTTCAATGCTTGTATTTTGAACAGTTGCAGGAAAATTACTTGAAACGGTTGGGAAGCCTGTAATAAGCGGCAAATTGTAAGACAACAATTCATTAGATGACCGGTTGCGCGCATAACTTGCACTGATTAGTATCCGGTCTTTAAAAAACCCAAGATCGAGTCCCAAAGACAATTTTTGTGTTTCTTCCCATTGTAAATAAGGATTAAAGAGTGCTGGAAAAGCTAGACTTGACGATCCCTGATAGGGAATGGCTGGATTAAAAGTAAAGATTCGACTTAGGTAACTATAGTCACCAATCTGGTCACTGCCCGTTGTCCCATAATTAGCTCTGAGTTTTACAAAACTGATAATGGGCAATGCTTTTTTGAAAAAATCTTCCTTGGATAATATCCATGCAGCCCCTGCGCTCCCAAAATCATGGAATTGGCTATTTGGCCCAAATCGGCTGGTTCCATCCCTTCTGCCTGTAAGATTCACGATATATTTATCATCTATCCTATAGTTAATCTGTCCAAATGCGGCGGCGTATTTATATACATTAGCGCTAGTTCCTACTGTAAAGACAGTTGTAGCAGACGTAATTGTACTAATTACCTGATCACTGGGATATCCAGAACCTTGAAAATATTGTGCATCATTATTATTCTGCTGAATACTTGCTGCTATAAGAACATCCAGTTTAGATTTTCGGATATTTTTTGTATAGGTAAGCTGAGGTTCTATGCTCCAGGAACTGGCATTACTATAGCCGTAATAACCTGTCCTATTTGTGGTAGGTTGCTTCTCAGGCGCCACTGCAATTAATGGTGAAGCGTCAAAGTCATACTGTTGCATATGATTATATCCAAAATTGCTTTTAATTTCAAGTCCTGGCAATATTTTATAACTTAGGACCACACTGCTGGTCAGATTATTGGTAATATCATTAAAATCGTTATAATTGATGGCAAGAGGGTTTGTCCAGGTTGACGTTCCTGTCGAATTCGGCGCCCAGTTGAGCGTACCGTCTGGCTTAAAAAGGGCTGGCGCATCTGGCTCGAGCAATAAGGGGTCGCTGCCGGCGGTGCCGTTGCTTGCCGGGTCAGCTTTCGGTAAGTGATTATTATTTATTGAATAGCTCGCTGAAAGTTGAATATGAAATTTTTGGTTAGCTGAAACACTGTTTATATTAAAATAAAGTGTTCCACTCTGGTTATTAAAATCTCCTGGGAATACCGTTGTTTCTTTATGATAGGTACCAGATATTAGATATTGAAAGTTATTTGTGCCACCAGATACACTCGCATTCAGGTTTGTGTACTGGGAAGTACCTCCGATCAATACCTTCTGCCAGTCAGTATTCCTCGTTGTATCCCAAATCGTCAGATCAGGAGCATATACGAATGGGGCAGCTGCAGCAGGGTTAGCTGAAGCGATAAGGTTGTCATTTTTTAGCGCTTCTCTCCTCATAGCAAGGTATTGCTGTGTATTAAGTACAGGAAGGGTTCGGGTAATATGCCCCCAACCATTTTGTATGTTAACATCAACTCTTGTTTCGCCTGCTTTTCCCTTTTTGGTAGTAATTAAGATCGCTCCATTTGCAGCCCTGGAACCGTATATGGCAGTGGCATCTGCATCTTTTAAAACATCAATTCTTTCGATATCTGAAGGGTTAATATAGCTTAGGGGGCTGCCAAGAGTTGGGGGGAGATTAACGGAACCACCAGATCCGCCTAATGGATTGGGCACTCCACTCCCAGGAATTTGGGAGGCATAAGGAACACCATCGATGACATATAATGGATCATTCCCATAAACAATACTGTTTTGCCCCTGTATACGTACGGTAACACCTGAGCCCGGCATACCATTTGTCTGAGTAATAAATAACCCTGGAACCCTGCCTTCCAATGCAAGCAATGGATTGGATACAGGCTGCTTTTCGATATCTTCTCCTTTGACTGTATTGGAGTTCGATGTGCTGAATCGTTTGGTTGTCTTATTGTATGCAGTCAATTGCACTTCGTCCAACTGGCTAATGGAAACAGACAATCTCACCATAATAACCACACGGTTATTAATCTTTAATTCCTGTGAAACGTACCCCGTAAACGAAATCACCAGTGTCGCATTCGGGTCAACATTTTTAAGCGTTGTATGGCCCTGCAAGTCAGTTGCTACACCCTTGTTCATTCCCTTGATTATAACAGAAGCACCTTCCAGTGGAAGGTTATCTGTTGTAACCACGGTGATGCTGACATCAATGTTGGGGAGAGGTAAAGAAGGGGAAGAAGAAATCGCAGGTTGAATATCTGCGGGTATTTTAGGCTTGATGACCACTGTTTTCTCCACAATAGAATAAGTAAGGGGTTTGTCCGCTAGGCACTTTTCCAGCGCATCCTGCAGCGACGCATTTTTTACATCGATATCCACTTTACCCGCCTTTTCGAGCAGCTCGTAGGTGTAGAGGAAATGGTACCCCGTCTGTTTCTGAATTTCATTCAGCACATTCACCAGGGAAACATTGCGTTCCTTCAAAGTCACGTTCTGCGCATACACGGTGCGTGCATTGACGTGCAGGAAAGCGGCGAGGATTAAAACAGCGGTCAGTTTCATACACAACACTGTTTGGCGTGAGAGTAATTTCCCGGCAGTTAACGGGATTTTACAAAGAGCAGTAAAATGCATAGCTTTGTACGGTTTTGGTTATGAATAGAGAACTCTGGAACGAGTTTTATTTTATCAGTAACCTGAACTTGATACCGCTTCGGTCTTGACCCCGGGGCGGTTTTGTTTTCGGCTACTCTGGTCTTGCATTCAGGACGGTGATCTTCTTCCCGTCGATCGTAAATTTCACGGCACCTGTCATTTCCAGCATTTCAAAGACTTTTGAAACATTGACTTCCCGCGAGATGGTGCCTCCAAAATGGTCCTTCACATTGCCTTTATAAATTACCTCCACATCATACCACCGGGCAATATCCTTCATGACGGTGGTGATGTCAGCACGACCGAACTGGAAGTTCCCGTTTTTCCAGGCGGTAGCCGTTTCAACATCTGCCTCCTCGACTTTGCCATTGGCATATTGCTGACCGGGTTTGAGCAGGGTATTGTTTATTTTGACTTGGCCTTCAACGAGTGTGGTAGTAACAGCAGGTTCATCGCTGTAAGCGTTGACGTCGAATGCCGTACCGATGTCTTCAATGGTCTGGTTGCCTGCTTTGACCCTGAAAGGTTGTTTCGCGTTGTGGGCGACCTCAAAATAGGCTTCGCCCCTGATCTCTACGACCCGCTCATTTCCTGAAAAAGTATTGGGATAGTGAATCGAGGAGGCGGCATTCAGCCAGACCTTCGTGCCATCGCTTAAGGTCAGCTGCCACTGCCTGCCTTTGTCTGTTTTGACATCGTTGTAAACCACTTCACCGCCCTTGCCTGCATAACTTATTTCGCCATTTTCTTTCACGACCTGGATGCTTCCCTGGACGGCAAGGGTGCCATTATTGGCACTATCGAGGGTGATCTGCTGGCCATTGGACAGTGTCAGGACGGCGCCGTTGTGACCGGGCGCCACATCATTTTTAAACCGCTGGGCCTGGGACAATAATACTGGATTTGCCGGCCGGGTCAACAGCCAGGCAGTTGCGATAGCAACAAGGAGCGCTGCTGCAGCAGCATACCGGGTCCAGCCCAGCCTGCGCACAGGGACCGCCTGCACTTGCTTCACTTTCATTATTTCGGCCCACATCTCTTCTTTGCGGTAATTGGCGAAACGGCTGTCTGGGGTTTTCAGTCCATTCCACTCCGTTTCCAGCAGTTCCGCTATGTCCGCGTCGCTTAAGGCCAGCAGCTGCTCTTTCCAAAGTTGGGTTTCCGCCGCTGAGGCGGTACCTGTATGGTAACGGTGAAATAAGGCTATGGTAGCTTGGTCGGGCATCCGGGAGATTTAACGATTTAATAACGGGTCCTATAGGTAAAGACAAAACACGCCTGTAATAGGTCCTATGCGCCCGGACTTTTTTTGCGATTTGCGCAGTTCGGCCCCGATAAAGCCCTTGATGGAGTCCGTGGAGATCCGGATATACCGCTTCACGGTACGCGGAGAAAGCCCCATCTGGTCACCGATCTCCTGGTAGGTCAGCCCCTCGTGCCGGGACAACAGGTAGACTTTCTGCTGTTGGGGCGGCAGCCGGTCAATGGCCTGGTCGATGAGGTGGTAATGGGTCGCGAGCTCCTCGTCCGTGCCTTGGCCAGCCACTTCCATTTTTACGTAGCCTTCATATTCCGAGCGTTTTTCCAGTTCCCTTCCTAACTTTTTGGTGAAGTTGATGGCCTGGTTGCGGGAGACGATGAAAAGGTAATTTTTGAAGCTGTTGACCTTGGCGAGCGTTTCCTTCGTCATCCATATTTTCAGGAAGATGTCCTGCACGATCTCCTCTGCAAAGGGGACCGATTTGGTGACGCTGAAAACATAGGTCATGAGCAGCGGCTGGTGATGATCAAACAAGACCCGGAACGCCGCTTCATCGCCCCCGGCCACCTTCAGGAGCAGTTCTTTTTCGCTGGCGTCAATATGGGTGTCAGTTTCTGGCAAGTAGGCAGCTTTGAGAGAATAAAAATAGGGAAACGGGTGCAATGCAATCCAGTCTCTTACAAGTTAGTCAATTATAAATTGTGAAAAGCTGCTTTAATTTCTATTTTGCAAATTCAAATCAGCGATCATGGCTTATCAGTTTCACATTAGTATTTCAGGCACATCTCCCTTGATCTGGCGACGCATTTTGGTCCCCGTAAATTCCAGTTTCTATGATTTGCATGTAGACATCCAAACAGCTTTTGGCTGGGAAAACTGCCACTTGTTCCAATTCAGCAAAACAGGATTCTTGGATGAAAATACCATCCGCCTGCCTGACCCTGAAGATGAAGCGGGTGTTCAGGATGCCAGGAAGACTTTCCTCAAAGCCGCTTTCAAAAAGCAGGGGGACGCCCTGGTCTACGTGTATGATTTCGGGGATCATTGGGAACACATCGTCCGGTTGGAGGAACTAACCGACAAGGAGCCGGAATGGGCTGTTTGTCTCGATGGAGAAAACGAATGTCCGCCGGAAGACGTCGGCAGTGTGACGGGATACGATGCGATGCTGGAATGTTTTGCTATCGGCTCCCTTTTAAGGAAAAGCGAACTCAGGGACTGGCTTGGGCTCAAGCCACACGAAAACTGGGAACCCGGCCGTTTCAGCGCCCGCGAGGCCAATAAACGCCTCGGACTAATCTACTCGATCAGAAACCAGGAAGACTAACCCGATTTCCTGGCCTAAAGAGAATATGCCCGCTACGTCCGCTACGCGGGACTCGCGGGCATATTCCCTTTAAATTCCCGAGATTTATAGACAGAAGAAAGAAAACATGAATCAAAAGAAAGTTGACGAAGGGATTAAAGCCTTAGAATCACTCGACCCCCACGACGAAGCGGCTTTCGAAAAGGCAATAGCGGCATTTAGGCATGTCGGGCAGTTGCCATTTTTAATTTTCGATCACCCGGACCTCCCTATCGACGTATTTCACGCAAGGACGCACGAAATCGATAATTACTTTGAAACATTTTCAGACATAGGCTTGCCTCCGGCTGCAGTGGTTAAACAGTTTGCCAGATGCAATATCCCGGGTAATCCTGTCTTTTATTGCGCGGATTTCAGGCCAACATCATATTTGGAACTATTGGAATATTGGGTCGAAGAGAAAAACGAAGAGTTTTTGCACGTCACGATTGGCAAGTGGACAATAACGAACGATTTAAAGGCCTTGATTGTAACGAGCCCGTTCGAAGAGGACTGGGTGACAAATTATGATAAGGTTCACGGCGACAAACTACAGCATTTCATTAGTCAACATGACGGAGAAATGAAACCCGCAATGACGCGCATGTATAAATTCCTGTTTGACCGCTTCAGGAAACCTGCCAAAAAAGATCTTCTGACCTACATTATCACCTCTTGCTATTGCCATCTTGCGTTTGGCCAAACAAAAAACCCTATAGACGCCATTCTATATCCAAGCGTTCCGTTCGGTGGCAAAGGAATAAATATTGCGATAAAGTCAGGTTATCCATTTAATGAAAATATGAAATTGATATTGGTCGCAAGGGATTCCTTCAGACGTATCGATTCGAGGCCGCTTCCTACATTCCAGCAGTCCGCGTTCAAACAAGCGATCGAGTTGGACTATAAAAAGGAGAAAATTATCTGGTAAAGCTCAAAAAACTGGTTCAGAGTCAGGCAAATCAAACAAATCAACATTCCACTATATGAATGAAACCGTCGCCTTCTCTAAGCTTAGCATTGAGTTTAAACGCATACAGGGGGACGTAATCGGGGCTTATGTAGCGGTAGGTATGATCACGGAGGCAAAGCTCGACTTTTTTATGCGCGGCGTAGCACGAGCAAAGTCAATATCGATTATAACGGGAATACACATGCCAACTCCCCCCGAAGTGCTTCGCAAGCTGAAACTTAAAAAAGATTTGGAAGAAATTGACGCGCGTGTATATACTGCCCGTTATTTTCATTCGAAGCTATACCTGTTTAATTTGGGTAACAGTTGGATCGCCTTTGTTGGCTCTGGCAATTTTACTAACGGCGGATGGTATGAAAATGAGGAATTATTTATAAGAACTACATCCCCTGCGGTATGTCAAGATTTAAAAGAAAGATATGATAGGTGGTTTGCCGATTCAAACCTCCTCACCGATGAATTAATCTCGTGGTACGCGGAGACGTATGACGCCAATAACCAAATAATAGCGCAGTCCAGGAGAAATTCCAGCCGCTTGGCAGATAGACTAAGAAATGTATTTAATATTGACAATATTGATTTTAGCGGGCAATTCTTCGCTAGAGAAGACCACCTTGCCTTTCAGCCAGGTAAGACACATTTGGATACACCCGAAGTTTTAGCAGAGAGAGGTGCAGTACGTGCTAAATTGTACAGGCTCAATGACAGGATCACGGCGAGCCTTCCCGCACACTGGCAGGTGTACCCACATTATGAAAATGCGCACATCGTTGCGAACATCGAGACAAGGTTTCACCACCATGGTAACGTTAAAGGCCTTTGGGTTGGCTATGGTCGCGACCGGGAGACGCTGAAGCAATACGGCGAAACCGATACAACACCACTTCATTTCATGCGCATGCAGGTAATCATTCGCTATGACTCAGTTGGTGTTTGGCTAATGCCGGGCAAAGCCGAGTCTGGGCAAATCGACCGAGAAAATTTTTTGGCAAAAATGTCTAATGACAAGGAATATGCAGGAGCATTTTTTGTGCAGTTATCACAACTCGGTTCGGACTATTGGATAGAAATAGCAGGCGATATACGTCCTGTAACAGATTTTGGTACAGCGGAAGAGTTAAAAGCCTTTTCCCTACGAGACGCTTGGCGAAACTACTATTTTACCATAGGAAGAAACTATCCATTGGGTTCCGATGCCCTGAGACAAGATTCAATATCCCAAACCGTTTTACAAGATTTTGCGAAATATCAACCGATTTATGAAATGATCAGGGATAAATCATTAGAAAACCACTGAGAACCATGAACACAATGAATTCTCCCAAGGTGGATGAAAAATGGGAATTGCTTTTTCAACTGAATTCGTATGCTGCATTTGCCAATATTGTCCCCAATATTTTTATCAAGTCCACAGTTCACGTTGATATCCAAAGCCACGTGCGCATCATTCAAAACCTTATGTACGCCGCTTACTATGAGTATGAATTCGTTGATGTGGCGTATACGCAAGCCCTGCTGACCGTTGAAATGGCACTTAGAATACGCTTTAAAGATATTACTGGAGAAGCCTGGGGGCGCCGATCGCTGCAAAAACTGATTGCATGGTTCCTGGAACGCCACTATTTTGAAATCGAGCACCCCGAGCTGTACGAGCATTTAAGATGGAGCCGGAATTTTAAAATGCATCCTGAGATGCACTCCTTTGGTGGCCCAACCTATTTCCACCCAATTGTTAGTTTTATCGACCTGATCAACGATTTGTATGAAGACGTGGAACTCCGGCAGGAGCGGCATCGCGAAATAAAGCGGATCATTGAATTCATAGCGCCGTTTAACGAGCGGGGTGCTATTGTAAAGACAAAGGATGGCCGGGAGGTCGTCATCTATTGGATCATTGTAGACTTTCTAAATAACAAGGTGCATCCCCCTCGCATCTCTCTTACCTACAGGACCACATTTGTAATACCGGCTGACTATCAACCGGGTCATTGTGTCCTCAACCAGCCCGCGTACTCCCTCGATTGCAATAAACTTACCTATTCAAATGGCCTTCTGAGCGGCCTGTCCGGCCATGATGAGCCGCTCTTCACCATCAGCGAAATTCCCGAAGGATCGCAGCGGGACAAGTTTGGCGACTGGCGGCAGCAATATGACCAGTACTCCGCCGCGACGATGTACCATATCTCTATCGCACATGATTATGCAAACAGGTTTCTTCCCCTACTCAGGGAATTCCATAAGATGTGAGCAGTAATATTACTCTATAAATTATTGTAGATCAACTATTTAAACAATTGTATCTACAAATACTAAATTATTTAGTAAGATTTGCGCGGGGTTAGTAGGTAACATACATGAGGATTTTCACGGCAGCAGTGCCGTGCGTTCATGTTTTGTCCGGCCTGGCCCGGCGAACCATGTACCTCAACTGTAAGACATATTACTCCTTCTGCTACGGCACTTTTTCCACGGAAGGGTTGGTGAATGCTGCAGTGGAGCAGGGTGTCACCTCGCTCGCGCTGACCAATATCAACTCCACTTACGACGAATGGATGTTTGTGAAGCTCTGCCGGGAGCAAGGAATCAAACCTGTGCTGGGAGTAGAGATCAGGAACGGCAACCAATTTCTGTATTTGCTATTAGCAAAGAACAATGAAGGGCTGGCCTGGATACATGGGTTCCTTTCGGAACACCTCATGGAGAAAAAAGAATTTCCTGGATCTCCCGTTAGTCCTGCCAATGTGTTCACCATTTACCCCACAGAAAAAGAACCCAAAGAGTTACTGCCGCACGAAAAAATAGGGGTGCGCCCTTCCGATCTCTCAAAGCTGTACGGAATAGATCCGGTTACCCTGGCGGCCCATTATGTGATTCGCCAGCCTGTCACCGTGCAAGACAAAACGAACTACCACCTGCATTGCCTGCTCCGCGCGATTGATAATAATTTGTTGCTTTCCAAACTCACCAAAGAATATTGCTGTGATCGGGATGAGACATTTATTTCTCCTTCTGCATTGTTAGACACATTCAAGCATTATCCGGTGCTGGTCACGAATACCTATCGGCTGCTGGAAGCGTGCTCGGTTGAAATGGATTTTCACACAGACAAAACGAAAATGGTGTACGGTGGTTCGCGCGAGGATGATAACATTTTATTGGAAAAATTAAGCACGGCAGGGCTGGAAAGACGTTATGGCAAAAAGCACAAGAAAGCCGCGGCGCAGCTGAAAAAAGAACTGGAGTCGATTGCCAAGCTGGGCTTCACCTGTTATTTCCACATCAACTACGATTTCTGCAAATACGGCGATGCGCAAGGCTATTACCATGTAGGCCGGGGCAGCGGCGGCAATTCTATTGTTGCCTATGCGTTGGGGATCACTGATGTCGATCCCTTGAAACTAAATTTATATTTCGAGCGTTTCTTAAATCCTGAACGGACCTCACCGCCGGATTTCGATATTGATTTTTCCTGGACGGACCGGGACGATGTGATGGATTATATTTTCAAGCGGTATGGAAAACAGTACGTAGCCTTGCTGGGATCGTGTCCCACTTTTAAGCAGGATGGCGTGATACGCCAGTTAGGCAAAGTCTATGGCTTGCCCGCAGAGGAAATAGAAAACCTGCAGCGTTACGGTAAGCCAACCTGCAAGACGACCGCCAAAATATTGGCATTCGGAAAGATGATGTACGGCTTCCCGGTCAATCCTTCTTTGCACCCCTGCGGAATGCTGATTTCTGAAGAACCCATCATCAATTATACGAGCCTGTTCATGCCGCCCAAAGGTTTCCAGACCGCGCTGATGGATATGTTCACCGCAGAAGACATTGGCCTGAACAAATTCGATGTGTTGAGCCAGCGTGGGTTAGGTCATATCAAAGAATCCCTGCAACTCATTCGGCAAAACCACGGCATCGAGATCGACATACACGACGTGGAACGGTTTCAAAATGATCCGTTGGTGAAAACCCAGATCCGCGAAGCCAATACCATCGGTTGTTTTTACATTGAGTCGCCGGCTATGCGCCAACTCTTAAAGAAATTGAAATGCGATGATTACCTGACATTGGTGGCGGCATCTTCCATCATCCGGCCCGGTGTGGCACAATCGGGTATGATGCGCACTTACATCGAACGCTACCATAACCCTGCATCGGTACAGTATATCCATCCCCTTTTTCAGGAACACCTGTCGGAAACCTTTGGTGTAATGGTCTTCCAGGAGGATGTAATCAAAATCGCGCACCATTACGGTGGGCTGTCGTTAGGCAAAGCGGACATCCTGCGGCGCGCCATGAGCGGCAAATACCGTTCGCACAACAAGTTCAATGAAATTCAACAGGAGTTTTATGCTTCCGCAACGGCCTTAGGACGGGACCCGGCAGAGATGGCCGAAGTCTGGCGGCAGATGGAAAGCTTTGCGGGGTATTCCTTCAACAAAGCGCACTCCGCCAGTTTTGCGGTAGAGAGCTACATGAGCCTGTACCTGAAGACGTATTACCCGAAAGAATTCATGGTGGCTGTGATTAACAATTTCGGCGGTTTCTATTCCCGCGAACTGTATTTCCTGGAACTCTTTAAAGCGGGTGGGGAGATACAAGCGCCCTGTATCAACCGCTCGGATCACTACACCAACATACACGGCAACCAGGTGTACGTAGGGTTTATTCATGTCAAAGGGTTGCAAACCAAACTCATTGAAAGTTTCCTGGAAGAACGAAAAATAAACGGGGCCTACTTACACTTGCAGGATTTTATTGAAAGAACAGGTGTTGGCCTCGAACAATTGAATACGCTGATCCGCATAGGAGCGCTTCGCTTTACCGGCAAATCAAAAAAGACGCTGCTGTGGGAAGCGAACTTTTTACAGAAAAAAGCCCTGGTGCATGAAGGAAGCCAGCCGCTGTTCGTAGACAAGCCTTTTGAATTCCAGTTGCCGGAACTGGTTGACCAGAAAATTGATGACCTGTATGATGAAATGGAAATACTGGGCTTTACGTTGACGGACCCTTTTCAACTAGTAAACGAAGACCCATTACGCTTTACGGCAGCCAGGGATTTTGAAAACCATTTAGACCAGCAGATCACTGTCCTGGCTTATTTCATCGCCCGCAAACACGTAACAACGAAAAACAACGACCAGATGTTTTTTGGAACCTTCATCGACTCGAACCTGGACTGGATAGATACCGTGCATTTTCCGGACAGTGCCAAGCGGCACCCGCTGCATACCAGCGGGTTTTACAAGATCAGCGGCCGGGTGGTGGCAGACTTTGATGTGTTCAGCCTGGAGGTCGCCTTCATGCAGAAAGTCGGGTACAAAAAAAGATCCTACGAACGCTGATGGTGACCTATGACCGCCATATCGCCCACCTGGACCTCGATACTTTCTTTGTGTCGGTGGAATGCCTGCACAACCCGAAGCTGAAGGGCAAACCGGTACTGATAGGTGGCAGTGGTGACCGGGGCGTTGTGGCCGCCTGCAGCTACGAGGCGAGGAAATTCGGCATCCATTCCGCTATGCCGATGGCAGTAGCAAGAAGGCTTTGCTCCGATGCGGTGATCGTGAAAGGGGATTTCGAGGCGTACAGCAAGTATTCCCGCCTGGTAACCGACGTGGTCCGGGACACGGTACCGCTTTTTGAAAAAGCCTCGATCGACGAATTTTACATCGACCTCTCCGGCATGGACAAATTCTTCGGATGCAACCTGTTCACCAAAGAACTGAAAAAAAAAGTAACCAGCGAAAGCGGCCTGCCGGTATCCTGGGCGCTTGCTAGTAACAAGCTGATTAGCAAGGTGGCGACCAATGAGGTGAAGCCCAGCGGCCAGATCGAAATCCCATTTGGTAACGAGAAAGGCTACCTGGCCCCGCTGTCTGTTATGAAAATCCCTGGCATCGGGCAGAAGACCGGCATTACCCTGCTGCGCATGGGGGTAGAAACCGTAAAAGTGCTGAGTGAGATACCAGTCGAAATGATGACGCAGCTACTCGGCAAAAATGGTACGGAACTGCATCGCCGTGCCAACGGCATCGACGAATCCCCCGTGATACCTTTCCATGAGCAGAAATCCATCTCGACCGAGAACACCTTCCAACAGGACACCACCGACCTTCGCTTCTTGCATTCGGAATTGTCCCGCATGACTGAAAAGATCGCCTTCGAGCTCCGCAAACAAAATAAGCTCACCGGCTGCGTAACCGTAAAAATCCGCTATTCCGATTTCGAGACGCATACCACCCAAAAAAGCATCTCCTACAGCAATTCAGATCATACCCTATATAAAACCGTAAAGGAACTCTTTGGAAAACTCTTCCAGCGTCGATTGCTCGTCCGCTTAATAGGCATCCGCTTCACCGATCTGGTGCCCGGGAATTACCAGATCAATCTTTTTGAGGACACTCAAGAGCAAATAAGGCTGTATCAAGCCATCGATCGGATAAAATACCAGTTCGGGGAAAAATTCATCCAAAAAGCTTCTGGATTTCATAGAGATTGAATATTTTATGATTTCTTTTACCAAAACAAATTACATGGACTTAGTATTGGATACAAACATTTACAGGAATCTGGTCAGAAGCCTTAGCGATGACGAGGTGTCCGCTTTGTTGTTTACCATAAGGCAACGTTGTAAGGAGAATGATATTAAGCTGTTGTTTCCAATTAACTCAGCCATGGAGCTGATTTCTCATTATGATGATGAACGTGATATAGAACGAACAGAGTGTCGAAAAGCATTAAGGCTGTTGGTAAACCTGTCAACGACCTTCACATCAACTAACCTCAATGTTGACTTTATACCGGGACTGAATGGCATTCTAGAACGATATATAGATCAAAATGCCGACACTCATTCTATAGTGTATGCAACAGTAATTACTGCCGCACAAAAACTTGTTGGAAATACTCGAATCGAAGCCGGAGATAATATGGAACATGATGTACGAACAATAAGAGAGCAAATTGAGTTTGAAAAAACGGAAATAAGAGATAACTATAGGAATTATCTAGAACTAATTAATGATGGACAGGCGGACTGGACATATTTTCACGATAAAAGCAAAAAGGCTGAACGTGAAGAGTTCTTTGCAAAATTGCGCAATGGCACATTCTCGTTTTTGGTAGCACAAAGCATGTTTGATCGGGCACACAATCTTGTCGGAAAAGCAATTAATAAGAATCAAAAATATTTTGACGATTTAATTGTTTTTATGCAGGAGTTTGCACCTGCACTGCTAATGAACGAACTTTTATTACAAAACATTGGACACGGTACGGCTGCAATAGAAGCGGTTGCTGATAAGCGATGGAACACAATAATTGACATCTCGCTAATATTCGGTGCATTATTTAACCCAAGTAAACGGGATACGCGTTTAGTTACCGAGGAAAGAAATATCCATGAGGCATATAACATTTGTGGAATGCAAGAAAAAATAATCACTCTTCTATCATTTAAGCAGCTAATGCATCTCACATAGAATAGCTTCAATATCAAAATCATTTAAATTATTATTCCGCTTAATGCCAATCATGAAAATAGGGACGATAAGTTAGCATGGTGTAAACGATTTTTTCTTCCGGATCTTTTCTGCTAACTCGTATCTGCATTTGCAGGTCATGTTTTTCTGCGACCTTAGCATAAAAATTATCTGTCCAAATTGAAAGCCCTATCATTTGGTTATAGAGAACTATTGTATCATGAAATAGGCTATTCCAGTCATCAAAACTCAAGACTTCAATTTGTGAACTGGGATCGCCCTCGTCATAGTTTGTTAAGTGAATATGACGACCAACGCAAAAATAAGTGGAATGTGCAATGGCATTTCTAATTTGGGTTTTGTATGCATTGGATATCGCAGATGCAATGCCAGGGTATAAGGATTTTAAACGATCCCTCACTTTTTTCCTAATAATGGTCTCTCGCGTACCAGTGGAAATTTCTTTTTCTCTGTTATATCCCTTAATCTTAAAGTGCCAATCATAATCTTCTCCATTTATAAGATTGGTGATTTGATAAAGTCGCTTGATGAACAAATCCGATTCCCAGATTTTTAAGTAGATCAACATCTGGAGTTGAATTTGCATCGATTCTTTTTCTTCAAGTAAGCGGGTCTCTTGAATTCTTTCTTCGGAAAACTCGAACTTCTTTAGGTATTCAGGGTATGTTTCTTTCGCGATATTATTCCGCCGATAGTCATTGATGAATCTTTGGTGCATCATATCTGAATGACCATCCTTGCCAAACCCGATCATGTAAGGATTCTTATCGGGGATATTTGTCCATTTATAAACTTCTGGATTATAGAACCCATTGATTTCCACCAATAGTAAATCTCCCTCGTGCGTTTGCCTTTGTAATGCATCGAAAAACAATTTCTTAAACTCTGGAACAATTATCTTGGCTTTCTCTTCAAGAAGATCATCGAATATCATGTGTTTAAAGTATTAATTCCAGGCCTGCCACATCTTCGTATTCAAATGGCTTCGTTGGTTCCAGCGTTTCCCTGAAGTTCTTTGCAATGGTGCAGGCAGTAAATTCCTCGCTGGGATATACTGTGTTACCGATTTCAGTGATGCGCTGCTCGCCAAGCTGACCAAACAGCCATTCGTAGGCCAGGTCCTCATTCAGAATAGTAGGCATGCGCTTCTTGCTGTTATGCACCTTAGCCATCAGGTGGCCCTCAGGAGCCGCCGTGGTAACAATGGCGACGGTATCGACTGTCTCTCCGGTTTCAGTATCCGTCCAGGGTTTATAAATCCCCGCCATGAAAAAATACGCTTTGTCTTTGAGCGTGATATAGTGCGGGATTTTTAAGGCTGTTTTCAGTGGCTGGCCGGTCCTTTTATTCAAGGGTGTAATGTGCCTCCATTCGAAAAAACCCGAAGAAAGGATCAGGCATCGCCGGTTCAGCGCGGAGTCTCGGTAGATTTTGTTGGGTAGCAGCATTTCTTCCGCCATAGCGTTAAGCGTAGTAATGCCGGGAATAAATTGTCCCTTATCATTCTTATAGCCATTCCTGAATCGGGTCGCTTTTTCGCGGGTGTCGATCGGTTTGCCAAACCATTTATCAGGCAGGAAACCCCATTCCATTTGCACGATATCGAAGTCTTCTTTCCCTGGCACCGATTTCAGGGTGGCAGTGGGTCCGTATTCAAAGCCGGTCTGCAGGTCGCTGTTCAGGAAATCGTAATTCGCCACCAGCTTTTCCAGCTGCTTTAATCGAATAAACTCGGCCCTGGTGACTTTTTGCCCGTTGTAGTAGCACATTTCCCCTCCCTTTTAAAGTGTAATGAAATCAACAGGCCGATTACTTCCGCCTCGTTCTGCCGTCCCTCGGGGATAGAAGTCCAGAATTTCCCACCAGGTCCTTCCGTCCGCGTAAGTACTAAAGCCGGTGTCTTGTCCTCGAATGTTACCCTAAATACATTTCCCCCCGCGATCAGGAATTCATGGACCCGTATGGTCTGGTTATTATAGGGTAAAGTAAAAGTCTTTTCCGGCTGGCTCACTGGGTCAAATTACACCTATTTCGTATAAATGCGTTTCAATGTAAATCAATAATATTCAATTGCCTTTAGTTGAGGCTGAACATATAAGTTCGCAGAAAGCAATACCATGGGGACGCACGATCTGAA
>Ga0206919_1016_pt2 | contig 23054 bp, 22 predicted proteins | sample Alteio_BWOrgHeat_67_FD_152962 | JGI IMG/M metagenome (GOLD analysis project Ga0206919, IMG submission 152962) | Enriched cells from forest soil in Barre Woods Harvard Forest LTER site, Petersham, Massachusetts, United States -... | ecosystem: Environmental > Terrestrial > Soil > Temperate forest >... | reverse complement strand
GGAAAAGAGTGCTCCAATAGTTATCATTCACCAGTAATCGATGTAAATAGCCGAAAAATTTAGTCTTAGTAAAAATTAACAGATGAGAAACTGTATAATTCGGTTCTAACTCATCATGATTAATATCTTTCCCCAAATATAGGGTCGATTCGTCGCATTGTCTGGGTGTGCACACACTGGCGCCATCCTTGGGATAATCTGCCACCCATAAAGTGTTATCACTGACAACTAATATAGGTAATATTACCGTGGCACCTTCTTCCTCATTTGATAGTGCATAGTCCGATACGGAATCTTTCACCAGACCGAAGGCAGAAGAAATGGCTTGCGACCACTTTTCAAATACTTCGGTATCTTGACCGCCTGTCAGGTCATGTGGCGGACTTATCGTTCTTCCAATTTGAGCGGTAGATTTCCCCGTATAATCTATTGGTGGTAAAAGGTTAGTCCCATCTACTCGACAAGTGTCAGTCTGAGGAAGAGGTTCCGGGGTTGGCAATTTTCTCCGTCTTCTGCCGGATATAATTACCTCATGATAACTTTCCTCCGTTCGCATGGGAACACGACTTACGAGTAATGGATAATTTCTGCGTAGGTTTTTACACTCGATAGCCATCCTCACCGTACAGCTTCCCTTGGTCAGTTGAGCGCGAATATCAAACTGTCTGTCCTTCTTCGTTATAGGGTCTTGATAGGTACCTCCATGTGATGCGGTAATTCCTCTCTCAATACATCCGTGAAAAACACTGAGTTCAAAATCAAAATCATCGCATGAGGCAATCCATTCCGATATATCCTTCTCGCTAATTTCATCTGCTCTAAGCTTTGCCATAAATTAAGTGGAATATGTTTACATCTTGTCTAGCGAACTATCGCACTAGGATCATGGATACTCATGTGTGATGTCTGTGGATTCCCAGTCCAATTGAATAGCAGCTTTCGATCAACCGTTTCCGAAGGCGAAACGATTTGTATGTGAACAATGTACTTATCAAAATCCTTAAAAATCTTGTCTAGGGGATCATAGTACCATGTCCGATCCTTAGTTCCCATTTGAATAGTCCAACCCCCATCACTCTTTAGTTCAGTAAACAAAATGTCGAGATGTTCAATAGAGCCCCGGTAGATGGTTTTATTATTCCAATCAGACTGTTCGCTTGGAGCAAAAGTCAACGGAATACCTTGTCCTTCTAGTAAGTAGAAACCGTTTTTAGCCATTTGAATGTCAATCAGTTTCCCTTTGCATTCTCTAACTGGATCATTTCCAGCGTTATTTACCCCTACTCTGAAAGCACAGGTTCTCTCAAATAAAACCTTGCAGCCCCTCCCTGAGTCGCAATGGATCTTTAATTTTGGCTTTTGCTTCTCCTCTAATTTGTGTTTCTGATATTCTGAATAAGCCCCTGAATAAATCTTACCTTGAATGAGCGAAAGGGCTTGCTCATGTAAATCAGGTTGAGAAGGGCGATCTCTATCCAGTGCCGCATAGTGTGACAATTGTTCTACCCCAACAATCTTATCAGGACATTGTGGGCAATGAACATGATAACCCTGATAGGGATTTCCATTCGATGGATTCAACTGTCTGTCTGTCGGCTGGATTGAGACCGGGGCTTTATGTTCAGGGCACCTTGCAGTGAGGTTGATTACTCTTCCACCACGATTGTAATCCCATGTCCACAGAATATCTTGGTACAGATCATTCGTATAAACAATGTGAGGAAAGGGCTTCCTGCGCTTTTTACAACGCTCTCGAAGTGAGTTTACAACGATGATAATAAATGCAATTCCGGCCAACCACTGAAGAATCCGGCCATGCCCCAGAATAAAGACTTTCACGTCCACCGGTATGTGTGGCCGGAGCCACTGATAAAAGGGCTGACCCGAAAAGAATCCCCACCATGCTTGAAGCGCACCGGGGACAGTAAAAGTCAGGAACGAGATGATCCCAAGAATGAATTTGTGCCGCTTAATAAAATCTTCAATCCATTTGAACATGGCAAGGAGTTATCTCCCACATCCCGCCACCAAGAGAAAGCCAATTCTCAATCACCCAATCACGCCCGCACCCTCGTCATGCCCATCAAAAACCTCACTTCCCACACCAAGCGCATCGTCAACAATCGTCGGGAGGCTAAGTAAGGTCTTCACGCCTGAACGACGACGAGTGCCGGTCGGTGAAAGGAGATGGTGCGAGATTTTTCCCATTAATTCCCCGCTCCGTCGCCTAAAACTGGGAATATTGATGCAGTCTCGTTTGAAATGGTAATGTCTTGCATCTCTTCTTTCCCAATTATGGAGGAAATCAATCGTTTCAGTTTCCAGAGCTTTTTTGAATACCGATCGCTTGAATGGCAATTTATGGAAATTCCTATATTGCGCCCAAATGAGTCAACAGTGACTACTGTCCCTTCAAATTCTAGTCCCTTCACTCCATATAGTGGCCAAGAGTTAGAACTTACCTCAAATAAGATTTTTTTGCTCTGATTTTCAGGAAGGTCGTAGGCACTTATCAGGCGTTTATCAGCGAGGAGATGCATCCTTATATCATCGGTACGTTTTACTAACCGTTGACAGCCTGCTTCAGTTGTTGTCCTAAAGTGCACTGAATACAATCTCGTCGGATACATTTGGAAAAGGACATGCAGCGCAAGGCCAAGTAGCAGCAGTGCCAAAACGATTGAAATCCATTTTTTCATCACGATGCTTTCAATGACCACGAGCGAGAGAAACTGCGATTACTCATCTGGAATGCTGGATGAGATGCATTAGCCATATCCCACCACAGGCGGCGAGCACAGTTGCAATGCATGGTTCCAAAATACTTTTCTTCTTCTCAAAGTTTTTGAGAACCCAAAAGATACCCACAAAAGTTAAGATAACACTTGAGGCTCCAGACAGGACAATGAGCAATAACCCAAGCATCACCCAAGGCCCACCAAAGTTATTGAGATTGGGAACAAGTAGCACAGTTAAAAGGAAAAAGCAGGGCATGGAAAAAACCACGTAGTACCATCTTTTCATTTTGGGTTTACCACTTCCATAGGATGGTTCAAGATAAGAAGCACAATGCCACTGCTAGCGGCGATAATCGTTCCAATACAAGGTGGAAGAATGCTTTTTCGTTCAAAGGCGCTCTTGCAAATTAATATCAGTCCCATAACGGTCAACAAAGGACTCAAAATCACAACAAGACAGACCAGTGCCAGTCCCAATAGTACCCAGGGGCCACCGACGTTGAAATTATTGGCGTTTGGAAGAAGTTGAGCAATCAGAAGAAGAAGTGCCGGAGCGGAAAATAGAAGGTAAAGGCGAAACTCAGTTTTCATGAGGAGAATTTTATTCCGTTGAAACCCTGATGAACGTAAAGTGGTGCATTGTGGATGAAAGTAATGTGCGAGGTTTTAATCGACACCTGGAGAGTATTATTTGTTAATCTGTTGGTTTGGATCGTACTCTAGATTTTGGTGTCCTGGTATTGGATTGAGATATGAGGCAATCTCAAACTTGTAAGGTTTTTCGGCGGCTATCGTAAAGTTGACCTGGGCATAGTCACCGTTTCCCAGGCGAACAAAATAGCTTCGCGAAGCAGTTGGACTCCACTGCGGTGAGTCGGCTGGCATGTCTATTTCGTCGGTAGGCTGGTATCCATTATCAGGAGCGATAAAATTGAAATCGCCACCCTGACATATTTGCAAGCCACCACCAGAAACGGTAATTTTGCAATGCCAGTTGTATGGCTGATTAGAGTTCACCGGAACTCCTTGATCCTGTACCCATGCTTGCACAATGAAATCGCCATTCGGCACAATTCGAGTCTCTCCCGTGGTAAGACTCATGGCCCTCGCCGTTCCGTCGTTGGCTATTTTGATATAACCTTTTGTAACTACTAACGGTTCGGCTTGCCCTCTCTTTATGAGAACAAAAATCGCTGGTTTGTTTGGGTCAGTGTATACAGACAATTGACCAGATTCTTTTGCGTAGGCAAATGTTCCACTAGATTTATCGGTTGAATAATATCCCTCTTTACTGACCTGAACCACAACGGCGAGACCGTGACCCGAGACTGAGAACAATCCTTCGGCATCACTCGTTGTTTCCAGTTTAGTATGCTCTTCCGTAAGTTTATCAACCATGGAAATTAAAGCTGTTGCACCAATAACAGCGTTTCCCTGCGTATCGACTACTTTTGCGTAAAAGACAATGGGCGTAGCTAAAAGGGAGTTCCACACCTCCTTCTCCCGTTGATCTTCCGCTTTATGATCAAGAGGAATATCTACGGTTGGATGAGCCGGTGCCGGAACCGGAAGAGGTGTTGGACTTGCGGGTGGACTTGGTAAGTCATTTGTTGTCGGGCTAGAGGAGGAAGAAGCAATTTCGGATGCGTCATGGGGTTTATTGCTCTGCCTTGCCATCCAGCAGTAACCCAGAATCACAAGAACCAAGATAGACAGCGCAATCGCCTGGGAACTTCTGTTCATGGATTAACATCCAAGTTAAAACAACCTGGGCCTGTTATCGTTTGATAAACTGTCTGCAAAGTTGGATCTTGAATATTTCTAACCCACTCTGAACTGTGTTCATCTCCAAACCCATTGTCATTATTGCTACTCGCAATCGAACCGTTACTTGTCGTTGCTCTTTGTCCGATAGCGCCAGTAAGTGAATAGTCAACGTAGGCTTTAACCTCGCCTTGATCTCTTAAATACCTGAAGCTGGGAGAAGGCCCAGAATCGAAAAAGAGACGCTGACCAACAGGATTAGTTCCTAAATAGCCATAGCCACCAGTAAGGGTTGGCTGTGGTTTGAAGAGTTCATTATTAGTCTCCCAAACGATCCCGACCACGGTGTCAGAGACATCATAAAAATTCATCGGGTTACCACTAATGTTGCCCAACCAATGAGTGTAACACAAGCCGCTTGTGCCGGGATCAGTGTCGTTGTCAGGAACAGGGGGGTTGCTCGCGTTTAGTGGAGGGAATGTGTAGATCCCATTACTGTAACAGCATGCTGGTGTGGCCGCATGAAGCATGGCATAATGTTGGATCTTCATTCCTTCACGCAAAGCTTCACCAACAACCGCATTGCCCATGCTGTGTGCAGCAATATCAATAGCGTACCCGCTGGGCAAGCTATTGACAAACTGCTTGAGTGCAGTTCCGCTATGCCATGCCACATATTCGCTATTATTGTACGTACCAAGTGGTTCTGAATTCTGGGGGCCATTTCCATAGGTCGGCCACCGGAATGAAGCAAATCGTCCTTTATATCCTTTTTGCCAGATTCGCTTAAACATGGTTTCAGCAAAGTTTGTCGATCCAAGATAGGATTGATTAAACCCGTGTACAAAAACCACATATGTGGGATTCTTGGTGTCTTCATTCGGATCTGGAACAAACGTTCCACCCGTAGTGTCGGGAGATTCAACTACATTAGGCGGAACAGGAGTAGCGATGCCCACAGGGTTAGCAGGCTGGGGTGCAGCTATCGCTCTTTGGTACATCTCCTTAATGTCCCTAATATCCATCCACACCCCTGCGCCTGATCCTATTTCAGTCACCCCATCACTTTTAAGGAACGTAATGACGAGTTGTCCTTGACCTTCGGTTACGCCTTCAAAAAGCAGATATTGCTTTGGATTGGTGTCTGTGAAATTAGCCCAAAATGAATCGGGGAAAACAAACGTCCCATTCTTATTGACAGTGCCGATGGTCTGGCCGGAAGTGGCCGAACCGGGATTAACGGCCCCAGCAGCTTGATTCACAATTGCTTGATTATATGGTGCCGTGGATTGTTGAACTGCTCGGGTTAGACTACTCAGATAATCAGAAGAGCCCGCCGCCGTATCAGCAGCCTGAAAAATCGTGATCGACGGATTGCCAGTGGTGTTAACCCATTTTAGCCCAATTTTAATGCCGGGTTGCGTCGATGTATTGACCATGTGTTGGATACCCTTGAGGTAAATCCAAAGTCTTGAATAATCTTCCACATCGCGTTGGCTACGAATTGTGTTGGTGCTGCTGTCTATTGTTTGAACCGGAACATTATCCGCGCCTACGCCCGTTCCATCATCATCATTATTGATCCACAACTTCGACGGCGCCAGGACCATTCGGATAAGAGGGCTGTGAGTAAATCCGAACAAACCCATTCTCTATCAGTGGGCAGGTCGCCCACCCTCGATTAAGGTGGGTTTTCATCCATGCAAAGGCAACTCTATGATGGGGGTGGTTACTGTCGCACCTTGCTATCAACAGATTAATATCAATCAGATACATTCAAACCCCCAACTCTTCTCGCATCTGATTGATGAGTTCGTTGTTAACCTGAGCAGCTCCCTTTTTCAGCACAGGAAAACCCTCCGAATCTAGATCAAAATATCGAGCCTCCTCTACTGAAAGAGGAACGGTTGAAGTGGTCGAATTAGACCGAAGAACTGATTCTAACCCCGCTATAACCAACTCCTTAAAGGTGGAATGCCGTTGGGCGGCCATTATTTTTGCGCGCTGAATGAGCTTGTCCGGAAGTTCAATCGTCGTTTTCATATGCCCATATATATGGCCATATTATGTTTTGTCAATCAAGAACCCCGTAGCAAGCTACGGGGTATGAGGGAACTGAAGTTCAGAACAGCCCAAGCTAAGCTGCCATACAAAATGATACCCTTTTCGAACTTCCGATTCCTTCACTCTTTCATTTTCCTGGAATCTTACCCCACTGAGAGCAGTGGGGAATTTAGCTAGTTAAGGGTTACGGAAATTTACGTGGCATGTTGACGCCACCCACTTGGGTGAAGCCATTTTGACTTATACTAGTCATGAAAAGGTTTTTATGACTGGTATTACGAGCTGGTCATTCGTGCGGACAGGAAAGTCCGCGCCCCCGTTAAAGGCGCGATCCAGTTAAGATGCATACGGAGATTCCGCCGCAAAAATATAAATCATCTGTGAAAATCGGTGGATAAGAGTTCAGTTCTTCCAATTCAGCTTTTCCGATTTTTAGCCTTTTAGCTTTTCTACTTCCCCTGAAGGACTTGATTAAGGTTCTCCTTCGCCTTTACTTGTTCCTCGGGATGATTCCAGATCAGTGTTCGGCGTTGGATACCATCCTTGTCTTGATAAAGCTTCGGACGGTATACATAAAGGTCGCCTGCCTTGGCATCAAGTGGCGGCGCAGACCAGAAAGTAGGCAGACTCCAGAGGACCGGAGCGATCACCTCGGACTCTCCATCTTTAAGGTCATCACGATCCCTCACTCTTTCCTTCGGAAGAAAATTTACCGGATCGGGTCCAAGTCGATCCATCTCTCGATAGGATACATAAACGTGGTCACACGGGGAGGAATCCTCCAGTAGTTTGGCTGCCTGGGAACCCGTGATCACATCCGCCGGAGTGATTGGACCCCTGAATTTTTCTTTCGTCACAAACACCCACTCCTCAGGCTTGGCGAATCGTTCCTCCTCCTTTTCGACAAAGCCCATTTGATTGATTGCACTGGGGCGCCATCCGATATGGGTTTTGGTCATCCGGAAATCGACCTTGAACGGATGCCAATATTGGTCGGGCATCCATCCCCAAGTTCCACTCTTCCCGAGTTTCCAAACCCCGTAATGATCGCATGCCCAAGTAAACGGTTCAGATCCCTGCCAATACCAGCCGTAATCAGTATAAAGCCAGACGCCTGAGGTCATTGGAACAAACGGTTTGGCCGACAAGGGAAAGTACCGCCACTGACCATCCTCCTGTTTCCATTGTCCGTAAGGATTTAAAATTTGCAGAAAAGTATCAAAGTCGGTTATTCCACGGTCAGTAAACGGCGCAAAAGCGCCCATAATCCAGAGGGCGCTGACCATGACGATATGCATCTCAAGTATTTTTAGAGGGGAACTCCAAACGGAGGCAAGGATAGTATCAAAACGTCGCAGAAACGTAACAATTGCAATCTGCGGGTAAGAATTCCCTTCCCAATTCCTAATTCTTAACTCCAGATTCGCCACCGGCTGGACCTGAGGCACCAAAATGTTCGCACAGAAATAGCCTCCACGGGGCCTGTTCAGGTATAGCAATGTCATGAAGAGTTTTGATCTCGGCGAATTCGCGAATCATTTCCCCCGGTGGTGTGGTAAGATTTCTGCTCAGAAAAATGGCGGTCGCTCCATTAAAATCATTATAATTAGCCCAAAGATCATATTGGCTGTGGATCCCTTCCATTGGCATGATGTAGACAAAAGCATGGAGAGGTAGATAGAAACTCAGCTGACTTGCGTTTTGGGGAGAGTCAGTCACAAGAAAACTCGCTCCAGTTTCGTTCTGCCATCTCGCAACCTCTGCCGCAACATTCTCTATGGGGTGTCTTTTGGGATCGGGCGCAAACCGAAATCCCCACCAATCGGGAGTGGGATGGGGCCAAAAGCCACATAAAGATTCAGAAAGTGATGCGACAACTAGTACCATCACAATTCCCCTTCTAATGGAACCTTGATCAATGAGTCGCGCACCAATAACTGCCGCCAACAAAAGCCAAGGCAGCCAAAGTGCCGCAAGGACGTCTTGATCTCCACGTCCGAACATCACCAAAATGCCCTGTACGATCAGCCCGGGAATCGGGAGAAATAAAACTAGTAAATGTTCGCGGAAAAATGGAATGCCCAAACGTCGAATCCAAAAACAAAAGCCCATTGCCACAATGCCCAAGGGTCCCAGCCAGATGCCTTGCGCCCGAATAAAGTACGTAATGCTGTGAGTATTATCTCTGAATTGGTGGGGATGAATCATTGGAAAGTACGTCAGCGTCAATCCAGCAGGCCCGGTGATCGCACAACGATAGGCCAAGAAGGGTAGAATTCCAAGAGCCACTGTTCCTAGAAACATCAGGGTTTTCGGAGTCATGAGACGTCCGGTTCGCTGAGGATCACGCATATAAAAGAGAAATAACCCAGCTGCCCATAAACAGTTCCACCAGTCCAGCGTCGTTGCTCCCGCAATAATCAGTCCTCCCAACAGCCAATCCCACCAAACGTCCCGGGTAAACATATGTCGAAAAACAATCAGGCCCAATCCCATGAACCCCACACTGAACGTGGCCTCAGAAAGAAATAGCATCTGCCAAGCATAGATTGGGAGCACCAGATAGAGGATCAGGGCATAGAAACCTACCCGCGGATTAAACATCGAACGGCCGATGTAGAAGAAGAGAAAGCCGACAACGATATACACATTGACTGCAAACAGCCGTACTCCCAGCTCCGTATTGCGAAATAGCAGTGTACCAAACCATGATGCCCAAGGAACCAAGGGACCCTGGTCCCAATAGCCCCAATCCAACTGGTGGCCCTTCATCCAAGCATAGGCCTCCGGTCCCGTCACTTCAAAGGTCTGACTGAACCAAAAACGAACCAGCAGCAGAAAAAAGAGCAGGGCCGTAACCCGCTTTCGATATCCAATGTTCATTGAGGCTATTGTTTTGCCATGACTGGGGCGTGGAGGAAACAAGGAAATGTAAAGATTTTGAGGATGCCAAAAAAAGAGAAAACGGGGAGAGGATTTTTACCCACAGATTACGTAGATTTTCGCAAATTAGTGTGGTACGATACAACAGACTCTTAATAATAACCAGGATTTACAAGATTTGCACGCTTGAATATATTTGAGCTGAGAGAGAAGACAGAGGACCGCAGTACTGCAAACAATAAACACAGACCAGCCACCAACGAACCTCTGAGCTTTTGCTGTTTTGATAATTGAACCGATCAAGATCGACAAATGGCTGGGAGAGCGTTCTTATTGGAGGCTACATGAAGACCGCAGTTCTACTCTCCTTACTATTCATTGGCGTTGTTTTCGCCGAACCAAATCCCGATCAACCGGCGCCGCCCATCGAATTTGTCCAGGCCCGGGTTCTCCGCAACCTTAACCTTCAGGATTTTCAGTTGGAGGGGGTGATGCACACCTTAAAAAAGATCTACCCCATGCGATTGAGAACCCGTAACCATGAAATGGTCTACGAATTTACTGATCAACCCCTTCAGATTCGCGTGATCCTAGACCCGTCGCAGCCCAGTGTCTCACGTCGCAAGAACAGCTCCTCCGACTGGCACGAACTCACAGGGCATGCACGACTGGAGACTGTTTTGGATACCGATGTCACTTACGAGGATCTCTGTCTGGACTTTATTCGTTGGAGCAAGGTGACCGGGTTGGGAACCGATGATATCAAAACACTTAAATCCTGGGCATTTGAGGCGGTGCCCGATGAGGTGAGCCAATATTCAAAGGTTCGTTATTGGATTAGTTCTGATTACTATGCGTTCTTACGGGTCGACGGTTATAACGATCGCGGCCAAGCCATCAAACGTGTGGAGGTCAATGGCATCCAGAAAATCGGGTCGGCCTATGTCCTGAAAGAGATGCAAGTGTCTACGCTCATTCCCGGCCGGGAGTTATCCTCGTCCCGAACCTATATCGAGGTGAGATCGGGCAAACCGGGATCGGGATTATAAACTTTAGAATTGAGTATTGTGGGCTATGAATCTCATCTGCGAAAATCTGCGTAATCTGTGGATAAAAATCTCCTTTCCGCTTCATGAATTTTGAAATTGTCCACACCACAGAATACGAATACTCGGAGCTCGCCACGGAATCGTTCAGTGAGTTGCGGGTGCGGCCCCGAAACACACTACGACAGGTCGTCCTTCATCACATGACGGAGGTCCAGCCGCGGGTGACTCTTGAGGCCTTTCAGGATTATTACGGAAATTGGGTGGAAACCCTCTCAATCCCTTTTCGGCACAAGAAACTGGTCGTAACCTCAAACAGTCGGGTCCAAACCCGCTCGCTCACTGACGCGTTGAGTGGTTTGGATCTCTCGATAAGTGAAACGGTTCATCTGCTATTCGGACAGCGTCGCGAGTTATTTGATTTTTTGATGCCCTCAACCTACTCCCCGATCATCCCTGAGGTCGAAGAACTTACGCTCAAGCTGCTGCCAAAACGTCGACCCTTCGGTGAAGCAATGCTGGCGCTGAACGATTATGTTTATAAAAATTATAAATATGAGCCCGGTTCGACCACTGTTGGAACTCCCGTTATTGAGGTGATCAATAAAAAATGCGGTGTTTGTCAGGATTTCGCCCATCTGATGATTTCCATCATTCGCGCGGCGGGACTTCCAGCTCGATATGTCAGTGGATATGTCGAAACTGACGAACAGGCCGTGGCCTCCGAGGCAGCTCTCGAAGCAGCCCGACGTCAAAGCGGAAATGGTGGTATGAACGACCGCTCCCGACAACTGCGTGGGGGGGCCGCCAGCCATGCCTGGGTGGAGGTATTCTCACCAAGCGGTCACTGGGTGGGACTCGATCCCACAAACAATATTCTCGAGGGCGAACGTCATGTGCAGATTGGGGTGGGACGGGATTACTCCGATGTCCCTCCCATGCGGGGCGTTTTCAAGGGGGCCCGTCAGCAATTCCTCTCCGTCCGCGTCGCGGTTTCCCGCTTGTCCGAAGTGGAAATCGGTATTCCGGCAACCAACCGCTGATCCCATCAATTCTCACTCTTACTCTCACTCCTAATCCTAATCTTGATTTTCCTAATCCAACCATCACCAATAGCTCCCTTAATATTTTGAAAAAGCTTACTTCGAACTCCATCCTGCGGGTCTTAGAATATATCCGCCCCTATCCCTGGTACGCCTCCGGTACCATGTTCTGTGCAATTCTGACAACATTAGCCGGATTTGTTTTTCCAAAGATGACAGGCCTCTTTGTTGATCGCGTTCTTGACGGTTCCCAGCCTAAACTTCTGTGGACATATGTTCTGATCATCACGGGCTCTTTTTTTGTCCGTGATGCCATGAACAGTCTCCGAATTCGCCTCAATAACGCCTTTGAACAATCTGTCGTCCGCGATCTCCGATGCGACCTTTATAACAAACTCCAACGACTACCCACGCAGTGGTTTGAACAAAGAGCCACTGGCGACCTACTCACACGGGTAAGTGAGGATGTCACCAGTGTGGAACGCGTTCTCATTGATGGAATTGAACAGGGAATCGTCTCCGTTCTGCAAATTCTTGGGATAGGTATCGCCCTATGTTATCTCAACGTAACATTGACCCTCTGGATGCTGATCCCCATCCCCATACTGGTAGCTGGAGCCTGTTGGTTTACGATTACTGCTCACCAGCGGTATCGGGAGCAACGGCAATCCGCATCGGCCATGAACTCCCTCCTATTGGATAACATCGGAGGCATGCGACAGATCAAATCCTATTCCCGTGAAGTTGATGAGGAACGGAACTTCCTCAGTAGTGCCGAGACCGTTAAGCAGACGACTCTAAGTGTCATGAATGCCTGGGCGTGGTATTCGCCCTCAATGACATTTTTTGCCTCCCTTGGTTCGGTTATTATCCTCGCCCTCGGCGGTCAGGCGGTGCTGCAGCATCATGATTTCACGAAAGGCGAGTTGGTAACGTTCCTCCTTTATGTTGCCATGTTTTACGATCCAATCAATCGATTGCATTCACTCAATCAGCTCTTTCAGGCTGGACGCGCGGCGGGTGAACGGGTCTTTCAAATCATGGATGAACCATCCGAGGAAACCGCCGAGCAGGCAGCCCGATCGAAACAGGCTCCAAAGTTTCGGGGCCGGATTGAGTTTCGTGAAGTGGAATTTTCCTACCGAACCAATCTCCCCGTCCTCCACGAGATTAATCTGTCGGTTGAACCAGGAATGACGGTGGCCCTTGTCGGACCTACAGGGGCAGGCAAATCCACTCTGATCAATCTTATCCCTCGGTTTTACTCTCAAAGCTCGGGAACGATCCTGATCGATGGCGAAGATACCCGCAGCTTTAGTCTAGCATCGCTCCGAAGCCAAATTGGTCTGGTCTCCCAGGAAAACTTTCTCTTCAACACTACCGTTCTTCATAACCTGCAATTCGGATCCCCCACAGCCACCCGTGCACAAATCGAGTCGGCTGCTACCGCTGCTCATGCCCACCCCTTCATCTCGATCCTGCCCGAGGGCTATGAGACCGCAGTCGGTGAACGCGGGGTTAAACTCAGTGTTGGTGAAAAACAACGGCTCTCCATCGCCCGTGCGCTGTTAAAAGACCCTCCCATTCTTCTCTTTGATGAGGCCACCGCCAGTGTCGATGTGATCACTGAACGATTAATCCAGGATGCGCTGGAGAAATTACTCACGAATCGGACCTCCTTCATTGTTGCTCATCGGTTATCCACGATCCGCAAGGCTCACCTAATCCTAGTCTTGAAACAGGGCCGAATTATCGAACGGGGAGATCACAATGAATTGATGCGACTCGGCGGCGTGTATGCGCGACTGTGCGAAACCCAGCGGACGGACCTCATTCAGGATGAGGCATTCGACGGATGAAGCCCAGGAAAGGCCGAGGTGGGGGATTCTCGGGTCGGAATCTCAGATCTTATTCTCTCTCATCTGATGCATCTCCGGAAGATCTTCTTCACTCAGCAACGCAACTGCATCGAGAGGGTAAGCTCAAGAAGGCTTTAGAAGTATATAATCAAATCCTGAAGACCTCCCCTGACCATCCAGACGCTCACTACTATATTGGAACCATTCACCTGACCCGGGGAGCGCACCCACTTGCAGAACTGCATCTACAACGTGCCGTGGCAGCCGATCCCAATCTGGCAGGTGCTCATAATGCTCTCGGACTCCTCTTCGCCACTCAACGGAGACTCACAGAGGCTGTCGCAGCCTACGCCCATACACTGGCTCTTCTTCCGAACGATCCAATCCCACATAATAATTTGGGTGCCGTACTTCTCGAATTGGAGCGGCCTGAGGAGGCGGAGATTTTTTTTCGTCGTGCCACGATTCTCAAATCTGACTATGCCCAGGCTTATAACAACTTGGGCACGGCCTTGCTCGCCCTCGATAAGGCCAGCGAAGCGTTGCCGCAGATTCGGTGCGCAGTGGAAATCAACCAAAACTTTGCAATGGCCCATGCCAACCTCGGACAGGCCTTGATGTCGCTCCACCGATTGGAGGAGGCTGCCATCAGCTATAATCACGCGCTCGCTATTTCCCCCGATCATGCCGAAACCCACAGCCACTTGGGTATCGTATTGGCAAAACTCGACAAACCGGAGCAAGCGATCCAATGCCAAAACAAGGCCATCTCCCTCTCTCCAAAATGTGCCGAGGCTTACAATAATCTCGGGAATATTTACCACTGGTTGGGACGTCCGAATGAAGCACGCCAATCCTACGAGCAGGCGATTCATCTCTCCCCGAAGAAGGCCGCTTATTACCTCAATCTTTTTGAATCGATGCGTTTTACGACACCGGATCAACATCTCAGATCCATGCAAACGCTCCTGGATAACACCACTCTTTCGCCTAAGGATCGGATGACTCTGCATTTCGCACTCGGCAAAGCACTGGATGATGCCGGTTGTTATCCAGAATCGTTTCAACACCAGTTGCAGGGTAATCTAATCAAACGAAACCAGATTCTGTATCACGAAGCCAAAGTATTGGATTCACTCCAACGAACCCAGGAGACATTCACTCCCAACTTGATGAAGGCTTGTCAGGGCTTTGGAGTTCCCTCCTCAATCCCCATTTTCATCGTTGGCATGCCCCGCTCCGGCACCACCCTCGTGGAGCAGATCCTCGCCTCCCATCCGGAAGTCTTCGGTGCAGGAGAGCTGAACGATTGGCCTACGGCACTGACCAATCTCGTTGCCTCGGTCTCTTCCGGAAATGAACCGAATGAAATCGTCTCACGCACTACACCTTCATTTCCTGAGATTTTTTCCGCCCTGTCGCATGCGCAGTGGCAATCTCTCGGCGAAGCCTACCTACGAACCCTCGGCTCAAAAGCCGGAATTAGGGTTGTCCGACGGATTACGGACAAATTGCCGTTGAACTTTCGTTTTCTCGGAATGATCCATCTAGCTCTTCCCAACGCCCGGATCATTCACGTCCAGCGGGATCCTATTGATACCTGTTTATCCTGTTTCTCTAAATTGTTTATTGAGGGAAACCCTTTCACGTACGACTTAGGCGAACTGGGCCGCTATTACCGGGCTTATCAGAAATTAATGGCCCATTGGCAACGCCTCCTTCCCTCCGGAGTCATGCTCGATGTTTCCTATGAGAGGCTCGTTGAGGATTTTGAGCCTCAGTGTCGAAGAATCATTCATCACACTGGACTTGAGTGGAACCCCGCCTGCCTCACCTTCCACAAGACCGAACGCTCAAACCGGACAGCCAGTGCCACGCAAGTTCGTCAGCCTATCTATCGTTCCTCGATCGACCGATGGAAGCCACCACAAGAACTCCTCCAACCGCTTCTGAGTGGACTAGAAGTCACAAGAGGGAATTAGAAGTTGGCGGTTGAGTGTTGAGAATAGGAAGAGGTTTATGTGGAGGGCGAATCTCCGTATGCGCCCACTTGTCGCGCCGAAAAGGAGAGATGACTTTTTGAAAGACAGGTTCCTAACGTATTACCTTTGAGCTCCTTGCGTTCTATGCGATCTTTGTATTCTTTCGTGGCTAATCCGTCTCCGAATTCCGATTTCACGTTGAAAAATGTGCAGGTTTTGTTAGGTTCTCCGTTGACCCAACTCAAATAACACCAATTGTGCGGTATTATGACACCCGATTCGATACGTGAAGTTTTGAACCGTAGACCCTTTGTCCCCTTCAAGGTGCGACTTCCGGATGGGGAAGAGTTGACCGTTCCCACCGAAGACCACGCCCACCTTATACCCTCCGGACAAAGGTTGCTGATTTTTACGGATGATGGTCGTACCAAAGGACTGGATCCCGTCCTGATCTCCTGCATCGAATCTTCGACCCTGTAAGAAAAGTCTGGAAGGCGAGGGGGGGGGTTCAATCCCCGATTGGGACACTAAAATATATCTGCGTTAATCTGCAAAATCTGCGGTTAAACAATGGATTTCTGTTTTGTCCGTCTTTTGTATTCCAGAATAATCACTACGACAATCATTCCAAACGAGAGGAGTTGCCCCTCCGTAATTCCCCAGAATAGAAATCCGATCGGTGTATCAGGTTCACGGAAGCACTCACCGATTATCCGCAAGACGGGATAGGCTCCCATAAAGGTCAGAGCGACCGCACCATCCCGCTTGGATCGGCGACGGACAAAATTAAGAATTAGAAATAACACGAAGCCCTCCAAAAAGGCCTCGTAGAGCTGCGAAGGGTGGCGAGGAGTCTGGTCACCAGCCTGGGGGAAAATCACCGCCCACGGAGCGTCGCTGGGACGACCCCACAACTCCCCATTAATGAAATTGGCGATACGCCCCAGACCCAAACCAACGGGCGTGCACCAGGCTGCAGCGTCGGCAAGATGGTAAAATGGCTTGTTGATTCGTCGCGCAAATAAAATCATCACCACAATCACGCCCAATATTCCGCCGTGGCTAGCCATGCCCCCTTCCCATACCTGAAAGAATCGTATCGGATTCTGGATCGTGGCGTGCAGATCATAAAATAGACAGTATCCGAGACGTCCTCCAAGGACTACCCCGCCAAATGCGAGCCAGAAAACAAAGTCGTCGATCTGGGCAAAAGTGATTTTCAGCCATCCTTGTTTGGCTTGATACCGCAATCCCCAGTATAAAAAAAGGAATCCTAGAACATAGGCCAACCCGTAATAACGAATACCCCACCCGTTTGGAAACCGAATCAGGAAGGGACTCAGATGATCAACGTAGTAGGCGAGCATAATGAGTCTGGAGTTAGAAATTAGGAATTAGGAAAAGGAAGGCAAGAAAAGCGGGGGCAGGAGTTTTTAACCACAGAGAACACAAAGAGCACAGAGAGAAGCCGTGGTTTGTTTTTCAGGAATGCATGCTAAATCAAAGTGATAGGGAAAACCATTGGCATTATAGAACCTCTTTTATGGCCAATCCTTCCCCCGAGCCTGGTAAAATCTGGGATTCAATTAAGGCGGCTGGCAAGATACCGGAAATCTCCGCCCCCAATTCCTAATTATAAATTATGAAACAGATCCCCTTCACCCAAGGCGCTACTTCTTTTTCTTTGAAGCTGTTGCAGGGGCAACGGCGTCGGCCTTCAAAAGTTTCGCCATGCGAGCAATTCGGCGACTGGCGGTATTTCTGTGGAGACGTTTGGTTTTGCTGGCCTTATCAAGTGTTGACTGAAACTTACTGTATAATTTCTCAGCCTCCTCTTTTTTACCCTCTTTTACCAGGAGCCTGATTTGCTTGGTTGATTGACGCACGGCATCCTTGGTTTTGCGATTAAGTGTCCGACGTCGTTCGGCTTTTCTTGCTTGTTTAGCCGCTGATCGAGTATTAGCCATAAGGGGGACGAAAATAATGAGATCTTAGATCAAGTCAAGCAATGAAGTGGGTGAAATTATTAATTGGTCTTCTCCTGACCCCAGCATTGGTCGCTGCCATTTGGGCCTTGGGAGATCTGACATCCGCCGGATGGCGGGTGGAGGAGTGGCATGCCCCGTGGTTCTGGGGCTTATTGAGTGGGTTCACAATTTGGACCATCGCCTATATTACCTTCCCCCGACCCATGTGGATCTATGTATTTGGTCACGAGCTAACTCATGCCTTGGCAGTCTATCTACAAGGAGGAAAAGTCCTTGGATTCCGTGTTGCGAGCCGGGGTGGTCATGTTAAAACCGATACAATCAATTGGTGGATTACTCTTTCCCCATACTTTGTTCCTTTGTATTGCCTGATCTGGATTGCACTGTGGATGACAATAAATTTTTACCATCCCATTCAAGGCTATCAGTGGCTTTTGTACGGGGTGGTCGGCATAACGTGGGGATTTCACCTCACTTTTACTGTTAGTATGATCAAACTTGGCCAAACCGATCTCTCCAGCCAAGGTTACCTGTTTTCTATTGTTATTATCCTTCTCATTAATCTCCTCCTGATAGAATTGTTTTTGACCGGCGTCATGGAACATCACACGATTCTGCGCTGGATTTTTGATCTCTGGGGCCACCTCAGGTTCACCTATTGCACCACTGCGTTCTGGATCGGCGGCATGATAAAATGGTGCTGGCTACAGACTGTAGCTCTGTGTCATAAATGATGGCTCCCTTTCTATTTTAATCATGTAAATTGTGTGAATCCTGTCGGAAATGAATTCGAGATGCGGGAACGAGCTTCTAGACATTAATTATACGTCGGATACATCGTGCAATGAAGACCCCCAGATTATTGATCGCCGCAGAAGTTGACAGGGCTGCCCGGACCATTCTGGCTGCGGACTTCAAGGAAGATACTCAGATCAAGCCTTGTAACGATCCGCGCCATGGTGATTATCAATCAAATGTCGCGATGGTTTACGGAAAGACCCTCAGCCGAAATCCTCGTGAGCTGGCTGCGATTCTGGTTCAATCAATTGGAGAGACAAATATTTTTCATCTCCCAGAAATTGCTGGTCCGGGCTTTATCAATTTCCGCCTGAGAACAGCTTTCTGCACGCAGGCCATCAATGAGGCCTTCGTACAAGGCCGTTTCGGTATCGAGCCGGTCGCGAAACCCCAAACAGTAGTTTTTGATTATAGCGGTCCGAATATTGCCAAGGAAATGCACTTGGGCCACATCCGCAGTACTATTCTGGGTGATGCTCTTTCTCGAGTCTCGAGATATTTGGGGCACAACGTGATTACTGACAATCATCTGGGAGATTGGGGAACGCAATTTGGTAAAATTCTTGTGGGCTACAAACAGCATGGTGACCCGGAACGGTTGAAGTCGGAACCCGTTCTTTATCTGGAAGAATTATACCAAAAAATTCATGCCGCTTCGATGACCGATCCCACGATCCTCGATCAAGCCCGTGCCGAGCTTGTCAAACTTCAGCAAGGGGACCGCGAAAACCTCGATCTCTGGAGTCAATTCGTCGACTTCTCGCTGGTTGAACTTAACAAGATCTATAAACGACTTGGGGTGCATTTTGATTATACTTTGGGTGAAAGCTTTTTTCGCGATCAACTCGATGGAGTAGTGCAAGAACTTTTAGATCATGGGATTGCCCGGACCAGTGAAGGCGCGATTTGCGCCTTTTTTGATAATGATCCCCAGCTTCAGGACAAACCCTTTTTGATTAAAAAATCCGATGAAGGATTTCTCTACGGAACCACCGATCTGGCTGCTCTTCAATATCGGATCAAAGAATGGAAAGCTGACCGGATTGTCTATGTGACCGATGGTCGACAACAGTTGCACTTTCAACAACTATTCGCAGTGGCTCATAAATGGGGGATCTCCACTGACCTCGAGCACGTCTGGTTTGGAACTATCCTCGGTGAGGATAAAAAGCCGATCAAATCCCGCGAAGGCAAACCGATCAAACTTCGGGAACTATTAGATGAGGCGGAATTACGTGCTCAGGCCATTATCGATGAGAAACGGCCCGAACTGCCGGAGCTACAGCGAAGAGAGATCGCGCGTATTGTTGGAATTGGAGCGCTGAAGTACGCCGATCTCGCTCAAAACCGGAATCTCGACTACGTGTTCAACTGGAACAAGCTAATCGCTTTTGAAGGCAACACCGCTCCCTACCTGCAAAATGGGTATGTGCGCATCCAATCTATTGTACGAAAACGGCCTCCAACGGATCATCTTAAGGGGCCAATCACTCTAGTTGAAGATCCTGAAGTTGCCCTTGGCAAAAAAATGCTCGAATTTGGCGATGTTCTGGAATTGGTCGCCATAGAAAATCGTCCCCACTTTCTATGTGTCTATCTGTATGAATTGGCTACCCTGTTTCATAAATTTTATGAGTTTTGTCCCGTCCTAAAATCCGAGGGTCAGATTCGTCTATCCAGACTGGCTCTGTGCGCGATGGTGGCGGACTGCCTAAAGACCGGATTACTTCTTCTCGGAATTGAAGTTCTCGAGGAGATGTAAGCTAACTCTTCGCTGTGCCTGCGGCGACCTGCTTTTCGGCGTCCACCCAGGCATCTCTCAACATCGTGATTAGCGGAACTATCTCTTCCACAAGTTCCGGTTTGTGCTGATACATGGCCTTGGAATATTGAACCACATAGTACTCGTACAGGTTGGAGAGTTGATGGCACAACTGGGGAGCGACCTCAAACTTCAGGCTTAAATTCAACTCCGTGACAATGCGAATGCACCGATCAATGGAGTGAGCGGCCGGGAGTCCTGCTCGCATACTATCAACGGCTTCATTGGAAAACCTCAGAAGCCCATCATACAACATGACGATCAACTGCCCAGGCGTGGATGACTGAACCGAGGAAGTGACGTAAGCTCGACTTAATCGCGCGTTCATATGTCAGGAGGCCGTTAAACCGGCGATTCCAGTGAGTCAATCACAGGAATTTGGGCTTGAAAAAACTCTCTAAGTGAGACCATCCATGGAAGGAGTCTTAACTCCAAAATATCAGAAACTGTCACGACATCCGGTTTGTTCATTGCCTCGTTGATGTCCTTCATGATCGTACTTAAGTTCGCAAACTTCTGGTCGGTTAGGCCCGTCACCTGCTCATCCGTCAAGACCGGCGCAAGTGTTGGAATAAATCCGAGCACCTGATTGAGCTCCACACATAGAAGTTTCCAGGAATCAACGATCTGCTTGGGTTCGGCCAATAAACAGTCGGTGACCAGGTTTAAGCAATCATTTTCCAGTTTGCGCACGGTGTTACATTGCAACGCGATGGCTGCCTGAAGTGCCACTTTTAATGGAACCGACTCAACTTCAACGTCCTCAGCCTGAGTGTAAAGGTTTTCGCCCTCCACCTCGTTCTTGATCATTCGACCATTTATCTTAAATGCACTGATGCATCGATTCCTGATCAAAAGCCACGAGGCGACTCGCTGATAATAAACCTTGAAGCTATCAGTGGCATTGCGTTCGATATCCACCGAATCAGAGTCGATTGTTATTTTCATCAAGATGAGCTGCTGCTGCTGGAGGAATTCGCAATGGCAGCGGAAGAGCCACCGAAGTACGCTTCGTACGACTTGTTGATCGCCACGGTAGACTCATATGTGGCGAACTCCGCCTGAAGTGCTGTTTGTTCCGCAGCCACTTGGGCATTAATTGCGGTAATTTGCGATTGCATCTGCTGAACCTCGTTATTGATGTCCGTCTCCCGGACATCAATCTGGCTGTTGGGTCCAGTGGCTTCCGCAGTGACGTAGTTTTGAATGGACTGCGCAATACCCAGAGCGGGATACTGTTGCCCGGGAGTCACAACCAAATTCGTGAACATCTGCGAAACCTGTGTCAGGTCGTTGGTAAGAGCGTTCGTTAGATCGGTTTGGTTGACTGTGGTAAGAGTGTTATTCGAAGCATTTCCGGTCACTCCCAAATCGGCCAAATCACGGTACGAAAAGGCGGAGCTTGTAGGGTCAAGGACGGCACTGGTCATTAATAATCGCAAGGTATTTGGAATCTGCGTGGCCTCGCTGTTACCTGCAAGAACCCCACTCTGGCTGGGATTCGTCATGTTCGTCTGGATATAGCTCTGAACTAGATTTTGTGTCGAATTATAGTCCGTGACCAGTTGATTTATTGCGTTACCAATAGTGATTATATCAGGAGCAATCGTCACGCTTGTGCTCCCCACTGCGGAGGCATTAAAGGTCAAACCAGTGACGCCAAGCTCCGCCGAACTCAAACTCCCTGTTTCGCTGGTCCGAACCGCCCCACCATTCACGGTAAATAAAGTCGACGCTCCTGCACTGAAGGTCGGACTTGAGGTGGAAGCTAACCCATAACTGGATAGAAAACTGCCTGTATCACTTAGGTTGATTGAGTTGTCACCTGCCGTCTTAGAGGTCAATGTGATTTGGTCGGTATAAGAATCGTATGTGGCAGTGACTCCCGCTGTGCTGCCCGTAATGTTATTCAGGAGGGTTTGCATGGAGTCGGTTGCTGCATAGGAAACTCCAACCCCATTCACGGTAACCGTACCAGATATTCCCATCGCCGCACCTGGATCACGGGTCCCAAGGGTTGTCGGTGTATTGAAGTTCAGCAAAACACCATCCCCAGTGAAAGGAGTAACATTGCTCGTCAACTGCATCGCTGTTACCAGCCCTCCCTGAACATCAGAAAGGTTGACTGAATTGTTGTTTGTCGATTGGAGGACAAGTTTGGGTTTGCCTGTCGCTTCGTCGGTTACAAAGGCTGCTCGAACACCAGTAGTTGTAAAGTCCGCATTGACTGTACTAACAAAATCGCCAACGGTCGCACCTGCTGCCAAATTCATCTGGGTGCCATTGACACTGAAAGTATATCCTCCTGTGGGTTCTCCTCCAAAAAGGCTGCTGAGCGTGCTCGTTGAAGTTGTCGCTGTAGGTAAGTTTTCCGATTGATCAGCAGGTGCATTAAAAAGTTGCGCCGCCTGTAAAAAACTTCCCGATTGAGTCGAGAGCGTGACAGACCCTCCATTGGTCGTTCCCTCGCCAGCCGAATATAAATACACCCTGGGTCCGCCAGCACCGGCAGCTTGGTAGTTAAGGACTGAAGAACCGAAGGCTGTGTTGACGTCATTCACCACGTCGTCCATGGAATACGTTGATGTCGAACCACTTACAGCCACTCCTCCGACCATTCCTGTATAAGTTGTCCCAGGGTCGGACGACGATGCATCATTGATCGTCACGGTGACGCTATCCCCATTTGCAATGCCTATCGTGAATACTGCGCTATGGGTTGTGGAATCAAAGATGCCAGTCCCAAGCCCTCCCGCGCTGACGGCATTGTCCAATGGCACTGTTGGACTGAAAGCACCTGTGCCGGAGGTTGGAGTCGCTTTGACCCCTACCAATGTCGATTGAGTGGAAACCTGGAGAACATTAATATTATATACGCCATTTACAATACCAGGCGTTGCCGAGTTCACGGTTGCAGTGCCAACAGACGGATTAGAGACCGTTGTCGCTCGAGAACGAAAAAATTGCGGATTACTTAATGCCGTGGCATCTGTTGCAACTGTTTTGAGAGAGGAAGAAATCGGGTCAGCTTTCCATTCTTTGATCCGATATTGAAGAGCAGCCAGAT
>Ga0206919_1083_pt1 | contig 23112 bp, 24 predicted proteins | sample Alteio_BWOrgHeat_67_FD_152962 | JGI IMG/M metagenome (GOLD analysis project Ga0206919, IMG submission 152962) | Enriched cells from forest soil in Barre Woods Harvard Forest LTER site, Petersham, Massachusetts, United States -... | ecosystem: Environmental > Terrestrial > Soil > Temperate forest >... | reverse complement strand
ACTCGGTTATTTTCTGCCGTATCAATCGCCGCGCAAAGGCGTCCTGTTGGCGGCAGGTTACTGTTGTGTTATACTGGGAGCACTCGGCACTTTCCCTGCAGTTTTATCCGGCTTATTTATGACCAAAGGGGAGACGATGGGACATGGCGCGTTACTCTTCCATCATCTCTTTGTCTGGCCAGCCTTTGCCTGCTTGGTCGGCCTTGGAGTCTGGCGAGTCTTGTTGGGGGAAAATCTCTCCGGCCCCAGTTATACCCGGTATCTCATTGTGCTGGTGACAACGGCTGGTCTGATGACTGGGGCGGGCTATTGGGGAGGAGAATTGATTCTGAATTCATAGGACTTATGAATATCTCAGTCGAAAAACATGCCCACGCCATGGCGTTGTTCGCGGCACTGGTCTCACTGGGTGGTATGTTTCTCATCTCTGTTCCTATCAGATTGCTTGATCGTACAGCACCCAGCCCGCGTGCGGTTGCCTCAGAAAGTTCGTCGGATCACTTCGTTCAAACTGTCGACCGGGTGAGACAGGGCCGCCAACTCTTCACCATCAGTTGTTCCGAATGCCATGGCGATAATGCTCGTGGAGATGAGGGACCCGATTTGCATGCGCTCAGCATCAGCAATAGTCGAATTAAAAACACCATCCTCAGGGGGATCAAAGATGAAATGCCCTCTTTCGGGAAAAAATATGACGATAGTCAGGTTAACTCTTTGATTGCCTATCTGAGGTCCCTTAATTAACCCGAAATTCGGGATTAAGGGTGGTTAATGCTTCAAAAAGACCGCAAACATGAAGTACATGGCCCCCAAGACAATGGTAATGCCACCCGTCAGTAAGGTGGCCATCCATTTTAACGTGTCAACGCGACCTGATTCAAGTTTCACTTCCAATGTTAGAATCTTCAATTCGAGTTTTGTCTCCAATTCTCGAAGTCCATGATCGAGGTCGCTCTTGGTGGCCAGCTCTGATACACGATCTTCAACCAATGCCTGCATTCCGCTGATCATTGCACGCGTTTGGGTTTCAGTCAAGTTGGCCTCTTTTAGCTCTTCGTATATCTCCAATATATTCTTCATCAGATTTTCATTGGAGAAGAATCAGAATTAGCAAGACGCCAGTTAATAGATGTGCCCTTAAGAATATGCAACTGCCCTCATGATCCCATTGCCTATCGGCCCCCCTAGCCCACATCATTCTGCCGCAATGTGAGCACCCTTTGGAACGACGGATCGCTTCATTAAGAGCACCAGCAAGGCAAGAGTTCCAGCCAGTACGGCAAAGACCAGAAAACAGTCGAAATAGGCCAGTGAGGATGCCTGAACTTGTCGTAAATTCTCCAACGCTTGCAAGGCCATTTGACTAGTTGCAACAGGGTCGCCACTCTGCTGGAAATAGACGGGAGCGCTTTGATCGAGAAAGGAATTAACGGCGGGATTTAGCGGGTCAAGACTCTCGTTGAGTCGTAGGGCGTGGACTTGGTCCCGGCGTTCCAGGATTGTCTGTCCCAATGAGGTGCCGACACTGCCTCCTTCATTGCGCAGGAGAGCCAGGAGACCGACGGCGGCTCCACGCATGGCTTGCGGGATGTACAGGTAGGCGGCGACATTAAGTGGCGCAAAGACGAGGCCTAGGCCAGCCACCATGACTACTCGCGGCCAGACGACCTGAACCGGAGCGATATCTAGATTCAACTGGGACATCCAGAAATTACCGATGGCAACAATCACCAGCCCAGTCGCAATCAACCAGCGTGCGTCGAAACCGCGCCCCAGAGCAATACCGACAACGATGATGGCGAGAATGGTAAAAAGGCCAGCAGGCGATAACACAAGCCCGGCATGGAAAGCATCATAGCCAAAAAGTGCCTCCAACATCCCGGGCAGGAGTGTGCTCGATCCATAAAGCACGCCGAAGGCGCAGAAGATGACAATACAGGAAATGGAAAAATTACGGTCAAGAAGGGGTCGGAAGTTTACAATTGGGCTGGAGTGGCGGATTTCCCACACGACGAGGCTGACGAGTCCCAGAATGAAAATAAGTGTCAGTATCTGAATGCGCCAAAAAGGGTCATTGAACCAATCCCATTCTTGTCCCTTGCTTAATAAAGTTTCCCAGCAGACAAGCGTCAACGAGAGCAATCCGAGTCCAATGGTATCAAAGTGAAGCGGTTGCTTTCTCGACTCGCTCTTCGCGTCACGCAGATACTGGGGATCGCTGACAACGATGTAGCAGAAGCAGAAAGCAAGCAGACCCACCGGAGCATTAATCAAAAAGATCCAGTTCCACGAATATTGATCGGTCAGCCAGCCGCCGAGGGTTGGCCCCAGCACAGGAGCGAGAAGAGCTGCAACTCCGAAGAGCGTCTGGGCTGCACCCTGTTTTTCTGGAGGGAAGGTATCCAGGAGAATGGCTTGGCTTGACGGCTGGAGGCCTCCACCAGCTGAACCTTGCATGACTCGAAAAACGATCAGTTGACCAAGATTCGTCGCCGTACCACAAAGGACGGAACTGATAGTGAAAAGCGCAATGGAACCCAGAAAATATCTTCGTCGACCGATATGTGCGGCCAGCCAGCCGGAGATCGGGAGGATGATGGCATTGGCAGCCAGATAGCTGGTGATTACCCATTCGCTATCTGTTACCGCTGCTGACAATCCGCCAGCGATATAGCGGAGGGCTACGTTGGCAATCGTCGTGTCCAACACCTCCATAAACGTCGGAATGACCACCGCCAAGGCGATCAACCAGGGATTGAACACTCGGGGCGATGCCATAACCTCATTTATTGAAAGTCTCCTCCCAGGGCAAGATGGAGGTTCACACGCTCTTGAAGTCTCTCACTTTTAACCTGCAAAAGAGTGCTCCTCGATTGGAGCTCCTGACGTTCGACCGTTAAGACGCTGGTTAGATCTGTTTCTCCTTGTTTGTAGCGCGTCTCGGCGATTTCACGAGCCTCGGTATATTTTTGTGAAGCAACGGTTAGGTTATTCTCCCGTTGGGTCAGTGAGGCCTCCTGAGTCAGTGCATTTTCTACTTCCTGAAATGCCACCAATGCCACTTTCCGATATTTATTATATGCGACCTTCTGCTGCGCGGTTGCCGAATCAAGATCCGCTTGTCGGGCGCCACCATCAAAAATGGGAGCGAGTAGATTTCCGGCAAAGTTGGCAGCTATATTCTTGGGATCCACTAATGAGGCAAGCGAGTTACTCGAACTCCCTATACTCGACGTCAGAGCGATACGCGGAAGTTTGGCCGCCTGTGCCTCCTTAACAAATTGGTAGGCGGCAGCGACCTCTCGCTCGGCAGCCCGCACATCAGGCCGACGTTCCAATATTTCTGATGGAAGGCCCGCGGGGATGGGTGGAGGAACAGCCTGTAGAGTTTGCGCCACATCCAGGGCACCACCGGGATATTGTCCCAGGAGAACTTCCAATGAGCGAACGGCCTCGGTATATGCTGTGGTATTCGCTTCAGCATTTTGTTGGGCATTGGCCAGATCCCCTTGGGCAGTTGAAAGATCTTGTTGTGTTACTGCTCCGTTCGTGAGACGTGCCTGAACGATGTCGAGGGTCTTTTGATAGTTGACGACAAACTCATTTGCGAGGTCCTTTTGGAGTTTGGCTTCGATCGCGGCGAACCAGGCTTTGGCAACCTGTGCGGCGAGGGAATGCCGAGCCGCCTCGAGGTCATCTGCTGAAGCTTGGGCCTGTTCCTCAACACCGCGGTGCTCCGAGCGGATTCTCCCCCATACATCGAGCTCCCAGCTCAGATCGAGTGAAGGACCAAAGCTTGTGACATCATTCTGTCGGAGAGAGCCGGGAGTTTGGCCGCCAAAATAGCTCGTTTTGTCACCTGCGACTCCCAGATCCAGGTTGGGAGCCAAAGCTGCACCAGCCTTTTTCGCCGACGCCATAGCCAAATCCAGATGCGCAGCTGAGACAGCCAGATCAGGATTGTTAGCCAGTGCCTGGTTTACCAATTGGACTAATTGCATGTCGCCGAATTCGGAGATCCAACCCGATTGGACAACTCCTGAATTAGCACTTGTTGACCAGGATGGCGGAGCCATGCCCGCCACGTCGCTCTGCGGCTTTGGCTCCGGTCCTGCTGAGCAGCCGAGAAGAATAGCAACAGATAGAAGCGGGCCGAGCCTGTAAACAGCTCTTTGTTGCGGCACTCGTAAAGCGAGGTTTTTTAGTGAGAAAGCAACGAAGCGGAGATGTCTCATATTCGATCTCATGGTTGTTTGGGAGGGTCAAGGATGGGGGCCGGGGAATCCTGGAGAAACTTTCCGGCATTCGGACCGGTAGGAGCACTCTTAATATCTACTATTGGTTCGACTGAGATGCCGACAAAGAGGGGATAATGTTCGGGATCGTAGTTCAGGAGGTCGATGCGCACGGGCAAACGCTGAACAACCTTTACAAAGTTGCCGGTTGCATTTTGTGCTGGCAGGAGTGCCAGCGTGGAACCGGTGCCCATCGTAAAGCCAGAGATTCGGCCCTCAAACTTTTTTTGCGCCCCGTAGAAGTCGGTCTTAAAAGCAACATGCTGACCAATGCGCAGATCACGCAATTCAGTCTCCTTGAAGTTTGCATCAATCCAGATCTCTTTCAGCGAACGCACCGCCATCAAGCTCTGACCAACCTGGACGTAGTTTCCCGGATTCACATTGCGCCGCGTCACCACGCCATCAATTTCGGCGTGGATTGTGCAATAGGTGAGATCAAGATTTGCCTGATCAACTTCGCGTTGGGCTTGGACGACCGCTGCTTGTGCCTGCTTCAAACTGGGAGCCTCCTTAAAGATTTCGGCGTAAATCCGGTCGATATCCCCGCTTGGGTCACGTTTGTAGAACTCCTCCAGAACTTGCCGGGGCGTGAGATTATAAGAAGAGGGAAAGACACCAATTTGTGCGGCAACATTTAAAAGGTCGGCCAACGCCTGTCGAACCGACGAGAAGGTCTGATCCAAATCCGGTGGCACATCGGTCAGACTCGTCCCGGATGGGGGATCAACAGGCAAACCTAATGCAGCGCGTGCCTGATGAACATTTTCCAACGCTTCGACAACCTGGTCTTGTGCAACCTCCAATTGTTCCCGCTTCGTATCGTATTCCTGAGTGCTGACGGCATTTGCCGTGAGTAGATTTTTTGCACGTGTGAATTCCGTTTGCGCCAGAGCCAGCGTCGCCTTGCTTTTCTCCCACGTGGCAGCCCGCTGCCGAATGAGCGCTACCTGATTATCCACATCTTCGATCGCATGGGTAAGTTTGAATCGTTGGCTTCGCGCCTGAGCCACCAAACCTCGTATGCTTGCTTCGGTCATCACCAGGTTGGCCTGAGAGGTATTGAGCGCCGTATTTTTGATTTCCAGTTTGACGCGATAAGGCTCTGGATCGAGCTGAACAAGTATATCCCCTTTTTTCACCCGATTATTGTCATCGACCAAGACCTGTACGACCTGATCCGTGACTCGTGGAGCAACAAAAGTCACATAACTGTTTACATAGGCATCATCTGTGGAAATGACATCCATCGACTCATGGATCGAATAAACTATAAATGCCAGCACAAGAGCGGCAGTTATTAACCCAACGATCTTAAAAATGGGTCGACGAGTAGACTCTACCTTCTTGGGGGGGACCGATGATATCTCGGTCTTTTTGGGAACCGAAGAAGCTGGATCAGACGAGGACTCTAGACCAAGGGATTCCGACTTCATAATTTTGCCAACAACAAGATTTACACCTTTGCTGTTCTATCAGCGAAATCCACCTGAGACAAACCATGTTTCGCCTGTGATCCATGCCGAATCCTCGGAAGCGAGGAATGTGGCGACAGCGGCGATATCCTTCGGTTGACCAATGCGACCCAAAGGAGTTTGTGATTCAATTTGTTGGCGCATCGGGCTGCTGGGATCCGTGACTCCAGCGGTTTGGGTTCCCTCCGTCTCCACCATTCCTGGGGCTATGGCGTTGACGCGGATTTTTCGTGCGCCCAGCTCCTTGGCTAGTGACTTAGTGATAGCATCGACCGCAGCCTTGGTCGCACTATAGACCGAAGCACCTGGAGGAGCATAGGTGCTGACAATCGAACTGATATTGATAACGCTTCCACCCGAAACGCCAAAGTATTTCACGCTTTCCTGGGTGGTGAGAAGCAACCCGAGCACATTTAGATCAAATTGCTTATGGAAATGTTCTTCCGTGATCTCCTCAATAGGTGCGAACTCGTAAATACCCGCATTATTGACCAGAATGTCAAGTCGGCCAAAGGCCTTCTTTGACTCCGAAAAGAGATGTGCAATTTCTGATTTTTTTGCCACATTCGCTTTCACGGCGATGGCGGAGCCCCCTTTGCCCTTGATCTCGGTAACCGCACGGTCAGCGCCCTCTTTGCTCGACGAGTAGTTGAGAACTACAGAAACCCCTTCGGCGGCGAGATGTTTTGCGATGGAGGCCCCAATTCCCTTGGAGGCTCCAGTGACGATGGCAACTTTTCCTTCTAACTTTTTCATATTTGTTTTTTAGTTTGTCGCTCATGAGACCTCTCACAAGAAAGGGATTCATGAGCTATCATTGTTATATTATGTATCGTTCAGTACAATAAATATCATGTGGACAACGGCCTGTCAATAGATTATTATACCGAAAGGTATGAAAATCAAGAAAAACTCTCCTCCTTTAGGTCGACCCCGCGCTTTCGATAGCGAGAAGGCCCTGGAAAGTGCCCTGCAAGTTTTTTGGGAAAGAGGCTATGAGGGGGCCTCTCTTGCCGATCTTACCAGGGCCATGGGGATTAATCGGCCAAGTCTGTATGGTGCTTATGGCAATAAAGAGGCATTATTCCTTAAGGTGCTGGATCGATATGCCAGGGGCCCTGGAGCATTTGTGCAGGAAGCCCTTCGAGAACCCACTGCCCGTCGCGTTGCGGAACGAATGGTACGTTGTGCGGCGGAAAGTCTGGGTGAAATCGACAAACCGCGTGGTTGTCTGATCGTACAAAGCACGCTCGCATGCGGAAAAGAGGCAAATCCCATCCGCAAAGAACTGATTGCACGGCGTGCGGCAGGCTTGGCGGCGCTGCGGCAACGGTTTGAGCGAGCCAGATCAGAGGGTGATTTGCCAGTGAAATCCAATTCGACCGACCTTGCTCGATATATCTTTTCTGTTATTTATGGAATGGCCATCCAGTCGGTCAATGGTGCTACCCGTGCTGAACTGCATCGGGTAGCGGAGATTGCTTTGCGGGCCTGGCCAACGGAGAGTTAAATATGGAAAAATTCACGAACCTAGGTTACGCCGGAGTTTTCCTTACTGTTTTTTTAGAGCAGCTGGGATTTCCGATCCCCGCTTTTCCTTTACTCATTGCTATGGGTGCGTTTATCGCTGCGGGACATCTTGTATTTGGATTATCTCTGTTTCTATGTGTCATTGCGGCACTGCTTGCCGATTCCATCTGGTATGGGGTTGGCCGAGTCAAAGGGGCGAGTGTTCTAAGTCTGATCTGCCGACTTTCCTGGAAACCGGACACCTGCATCTCCACGACCAAAGGCCTTTTTGGTCGATACGGAGTAAAAACATTAATCGCAGCAAAATTTATTCCCGGTCTCAATACCATTGCTCCTCCTTTGGCCGGAGTAGTTGGGATAACATGGCGTCGCTTTCTTTGGTTTGACAGCTTGGGTTGCTTGCTCTGGGCGCTGGTTCCGTTGTTGCTTGGTATGAATTTTCACGACCGCATTCCCTCCCTCTCTGTTTGGGTGGGGCTAATCAAAAACTATCTGCCATGGCTTTTAGGACTTCTCCTAATAGGTTTTTTCCTCTGGCGCTTATTCAGTCGCTGGCTGTATCGCCGGGATTTATTAAAAGAGTTGCGCTTCGGAATTTCCGTAGATGAATTAAAAAGCCAGCTGGATGAAAACCGAAATGTCTTTGTGTTGGACATTCGTCATCCCATGGAGTTAGCCCATCGACCGATGATGATAATGGGGGCACGACATATCGGGCATCATGAGTTGCATAACAGGCTTGGAGAGATTCCGCTCGATCAGGAAATCGTCGTTTATTGCGACTGTCCTCATGAGGAAGGGGCCGTGGCGATGGTCAAGCTACTGCGGAAACATGGGGCAAAATCCATTCGACCCTTACTAGGAGGGCTAAGAGCCTGGGAAGAACGAGGCTTCGCCACAGTATGACAAACACCTCAGCTCCCCCCAAGAACCGGGATCTAGTCAGGGCGTATACGGAGATCCGCCCTCCACACGTCGGACTGAGACGGAGCCTCGTTGGATAAATGAAAGATCACCCTTATTTGCAAATTACCTAAAATAACATAGTCTAAATCATGAAAGCTCAGTTTATCAGCGATCCCTTGACGGAGTCCATACCCACCCCCTCTCTCTCATCACTTCCATCCGATGGGGAACTGCTTGATGCCTATTCCCAGGCAGTGGTCTCGACCGTGCGGCAGGCTGGGCCAGCCGTTCTCCATATCCAGGCGCGATCAGGGAAAAGAGGCGGTGGTGGTACCGGTTCTGGTTTTTTGATTTCACCGGACGGTTTTTTAATGACTAACAGTCATGTGGTTCATGGGGCAGATGCGTTGCGAGCCCAAACACCGGATGGCCGCGAGGTGCGGGCTGAGATGATCGGAGATGATCCAGACACCGATTTGGCAATATTACGAATCGACCTACCAGAATTGCACCACCTCCGTTTTGCTGGTTCGGAAAGGATTACCGTTGGCCAGATTGCCGTGGCGATCGGAAATCCTCTCGGGCTCGATAACACGGTAACTGCAGGAATTGTAAGTGCCCTGGGGCGCACCTTTCCTGCCCGCACGGGGCGACTGATTGATAATGTTCTGCAAACCGATGCAGCTCTCAATCCCGGAAATTCGGGTGGCCCTTTACTCAATACGCGAGGAGAAGTCATTGGCGTCAATACCGCCATCATTCCAGCAGCTCAGGGAATCTCCTTTGCCATTGGGAGCAAAACCGCGGAATTCATTGCGAGTTGGTTGATTAAGGAAGGACGGATTCGGCGGGGTTACATCGGTGTTGCTGGTCAGGATATTGCCATTCACGAGCGCGTGGCCCGGTTCCACAACCTACGCCAGCGTTCCGGTATTCTCGTCCACACCATTCAGCCGGACTCGGCAGCCTCTGAGTCTGGTGTCGAGGTGAACGACATCCTCATCTGGTTGGATCACGAAGAACTTCGTTCGATTCATGAACTGCATCGCCTTTTAGTCTTGCGCGAATCAAATCTGAAGTCGCGTCTGACTATTTTGCGAAAAAACCAGATCGTCCATCTTTGGATTACACCTCGAGAACAGCTCCATTAACCCCAAATACCGCAAACATCTTCCTCGCAGATTACGCAGATTGGCACCGATTAGGTATTTACAAATGCACTGAGAGGGTGGCGTCAACATGTCACATGAATTTCCGTGAACATCTTAATCTGCGTAAATCTGTGTAATCTGCGGGTAAAACTTCCGCATTTTTATAGGTTCAATAACGCCCCTATCGCCTATCGCCCCTAGACGCACCCGATACTCCCTGGAAGTCCTTCATCGCTGCAATGGCCTGTTCCAGATTTGCAATATGTTGGCGGGCTGCACTAAAATATCCTTTTTCCCCGACTAGACTCGCCATCTCTCGGATGGTTTTCTTTTCGTAATCTTCGAACAGCTGGGTCGTTCGTGAGTAAACCTCTTGCGAAACCCCGAGTTCATTCAGCGCGCCCTTCCCTAGATCAATCGCGCTTCCCAGCATCTCATGATAAAAATCATTTACTCCATGCTTGAGCAGATCATACGCATGCAGTCGGCTTGTTGCCCGTGATAAAATTTTGAGGTTGGGGAAATGGTGTTTCACCAGATCAACAATTTTTAGGGCATTGCCGTCGTTATCGATCATCAAAAGCAGAAGCTTTGCCTCCCCGGCACCTGCGGTCCTCAAAATCTCGATCCTGGTTGCATCTCCATAATAGGCCTTCAACCCCAATTTACGAACGGTCTCAATCTGTTCCGGATCAAAATCGAGAACTGTGGTTTCAATGTCATGAGCCCTCAACAGACGTCCCACAATGTTCCCAAATCGGCCAAAGCCAACCAGCAGAACATCGGAGGTTTTGGGGATGACATCCGGAGGTCGATCACCTTTCAATTTGATAAAGTTGGGCTGTACCCAGTGCTCATTGATAATGAAAAGAATAGGAGTTGCTGCCATGCTCAGGGTTACTACCAGGATAAGATCTGCAGAGATCGATGCGGGAATCACCCCCATTTTTACTGAATAGGGTAAAAGTACAAATGCAAATTCGTCCGCTTGGGAAAGAGCAAAGGCAAGAAGCAGCGAGGATCCCTGATCCAGTTTAAATCGTCTGCCAAGCTGCCAAAGCACAACGAATTTTATTATCATCATTCCCAGCACGAAAGTCAGAACCAGCAGGGGATGGGTCAACAGAATCCCGAAGTTTATACTGGCACCTACAGAAACGAAAAACAGCCCAAGCAGCAACCCCTTGAAAGGGGCAATGTCGGCCTCAATTTGATGCCGATATTCGCTCTCTGCCAGGACCACTCCACCAATAAAGGCCCCCACTGCTGGATCTAACCCAATCCAGTTCATCAGGAGGATAATGCCGACAACGATCAACAAGGCACTCGCTGTAAACAATTCCTGCAGGTGGGTTGCCGCGATCCGATGGAAAAACGGTCGTACCAGATATCTTCCCGCCAGCACCAAGCCTCCCACACCTAGAATCACGATCAAAGTATGCATCCAGACGGAGTGCGAATCTCGCAAAGGGGAAGGAACGCCTACTGAATTGGTGGCAAGAAAGGGTAGGAAGGCCAAAACCGGGATCACAGCAATCTCTTGAGTAAGCAAAACCGCAAACGATGCCTGTCCTCCTGGAGTCCCCATCAAGCCCCTCTCCTGAAGAGAGGGCAGAACAATCGCCGTCGAGGAAAAAGCGAGGATCAATCCCGCTGCATAGGCCGTTGAGAAAGGAAGACCAAAGACCATGGCGAACCCGGCCAATGCCAGACTTGTCAACACCACTTGCAAACCTCCCAACCACAAAATCGTTCGTCGCATTTCCCAGAGCTTGGAAAAGTCGAGTTCCAAACCAATCAGAAAGAGCATCATCACAATCCCAATCTGAGCAACCGTCATCACCGCCGAGGACATATGTCCAATCCCAAGGACAAATGGTCCGATGATCATTCCGGCAATCAGATAGCCAATCACCGACCCCAAACCCAGTCGATGGGCAATCGGCACAGCAACGATTGCCGCAACGAGGTAGACCACCATTTCCAGGCCAAGTGATAGCGCATCCATCCAGTATGACTATCGAGCGAGTTCAGAATTATCAATCATTGTTCTATCACCTCGAAGAGCAGCTATGGGGGGCTGTTAGCGATTCTGAATAGAGCAAAATATTCGATTGACAGTTAATCTGCATAAGGGGTAGATGATCGGTTATCGATGAACATCGCACGTCTAAAGATTGCAGGGGCTTTTATTGTCACCCTCTCTCTCTCTGGGATGCTGGCTCAGGCCGCTCCAATGGATGCCATGGTTAAAGAGGTCACCGGATCCGCTCAATGTGCCGTTCCCGGATCGACAGATTTCAAGGCCTTGACCCCCGGGATGACGCTCCCCTCGGGTTCGATTGTTAAAACTGGTCCTGATGGGATCGTGATTTTTGTTCCGGTTCGAGGTACCGCAATGAGAATTGCGCAAAACAGCCAGATCACTATCAGTAATATGGATTTTGCACAAGATGGTGGCAAGGTCACCTCTCGTAAGGCTGATATTGAGTTGACCAGTGGAACCGTCAGTGCCCTTTTGGATGAGAAGATTTCCCCTGATGTTACAGATTTCAAGATTCATACTCCTCAGGGTGTTGCCGCTGCTCGCGGAACTTTCTACGCAGTTTGCGTTCATGACAATAAGTCGTACGTCAAGGTGAAGGCCGGTAAGGTTGGAGTTCAGTCCAAGATTACTCCAGGGACAAACGGACAGGCCAGTTACGCTCCTACTTCTGTTACTCCTAGCTCCTGACTCCCCTGCTGGAGCTCGTTAAGAGCGTTCAGTTTTTTGTTTCCTCCAGACTTGAAGTTATTTTATTTCCTAGGATAATAGCAGATCTCCAACTGGGCAGATGGCAGAGTGGTTGAATGCGGCAGTCTTGAAAACTGCTTTGGTCGCAAGGCCAACGTGGGTTCGAATCCCTCTCTGCCCGACCTATTCATTCATTCGGCAAAAATGCGAATACCACGGCAGCAATAATGCACAGGAATGAGGCGAAATGATTCCACCGGAATTTTTCGCCAAAATAGAAATATGCAAAGAGACAAAAGACCGTGAGCGTGATGATCTCCTGGATGATTTTGAGTTGAAAAGGGGAATAGACCGCGTTGCCCCAGCGGTTTGCTGGTACCTGGAAGCAATACTCAAAAAATGCGATTCCCCAACTAACTATGATCACCATCCAGAGTGATGAACCTTTATATTTTAGATGGCCATACCAGGCGACGGTCATAAAAATATTGGAACACGTGAGTAGCATAACTGGCAGCCAGCGGGATTGCGTTAGATCATTCATAATTAGTATGTGATTTAGCAGGATAGAGGCATGGGGGGCTGTTGTAATTAACAATTGTCAATTGAGAATTAGAAATTGGGAACAGACAGGGATCGAATTAGGACGCATACGGAGATTCGCCCTCCACTTCATAATCTTTAATCTCATTTCTGGAGGTTTTGCGATGCTTCCCTCGAAGCTTCATTATTTAAGGGATGTTTCACGTGTTGTAATTGGAAGAAGTAATTTGTATGTCAAAGAGAAGCTGTTCCTTGAACTTTTTCGTGAGGGAACGACGCCCAGAACCCATTGGACGTATTATCCCGAAATCCGAGATAATCTCGGATTTCGGGATTATCTAAGGGTGGGGAAACACCCTATTCCATGGAAATGCTCTCTCTGATATTCATGATATACAAAGGAGAGTATTATGAAAGTCAAAGGAAAAGATCTGACTCAAGAACCTCCGAGTAGTCCTCGGATGCGGATTCACAACTATGTTATTCTGGCCAGACTTGCTGACAAGGCCCGCGCAGCGTTTATAGGTGGAAATGTTGGAGAGTATCATACAGATTGCCCGCTTGATCGCATGCTTCTTGAATGGAAGGGAGTGACATACGACGCAATTAAAAACCAGATTCTTCGTGGGGCCAACAATGATGAGCTTGCAGCCTATCTCGATACTCACGGCATTCCCAGAACTTCTCAGGAGGTCAAAGCCTGGTCAGATAGCATGGAGAACCTTAACCCCTATTTCGATCCAGAAAAAGAAGAGGAGTATGCGATCAAAGTAAAAGAACTCGGCCTGCTCCCTGCAACGACTCCTCTGTTCGACTGGCTCGAAGCCGACGATAGGGTTGTACTAGCGAAATAAAAATAGTCCGACTTTCGTTGGCTGATACCAACCGATCACCAGTATAACTGGGATAATCAGCACCCAAAAGAAGTATTGAAATCCTCGCTGTCCGTGATAATTTGCATGCGATGCTTGATCTGAAATTAAACGAGGCGATGGATACCCTTCATATTTGAGGGGCGTGAGTGGCATGAACATTAGAATAATCAGGGGTGTGCTGCTGGCGGGTATAATCGCCATGCTCTTTAGTTCCGCTTATGGCCGAGATGCTCGTGGGATTCTCATTGTCATGCCGTACGCTGGCGCTGATCGGCCCAAGGCTATATCGTTCTCAGATATTAAATGGAATACTGCGGCCTCGCTTGTTTTAACTGATCCGTCCGGTACAACCAGCTCATTTAACAACGACTTGGTGGTAAACATACTTTATCTAGATTCAGATTACCTACATAGTATTGGTTTAGACGAGACTCAGACACCCTATCGGTCAGAGATCAGCCGCAAGGAGGTTGATGTTGGAACATTGAGTCAAAATCTGACGCTCGATGTGGAACTGGGTCGTTTAAACGAAGCATTAAAAAGGGTTTCGGATATCATCACGAAGTACCCTTCACTTACAGATCTTCTGGATCCAGTCCGAACCGATATTAACGCGGAAGTTGCACGCTATCAAAAGGGTGATCGCAAAGATAAAGGGAAATGGTATTCAGCAGATGATTACAAGGCGCATCTTATTGAGCTTAACAAGCATAAGGGACTCTCCCTTACCACAAAGTCGGGAGTAAAATACGACGACATTGTTCTAGGGGACGCTGTCAAAGAGGGTATCACGATTACCTTTCCATCCGGTGTTGCCACGATTCGCGTTGAGGATATACCAGATACGGAACACCTGACTGGATGGTCGGATGAAATGTTGGACAAGTTGGATGCACTCAAGCAACAAGTTGAGCAATTGAACTATGTCAAACCCTCAAGTCCAGTGGCGACCAAGGACGCGCCGAAGAAGGAAGATGACAAGGATGACGAGAAGGATATGCCCACGATAAGATTGACAACAAATCCTCCTCCATCGAATTCAGCCACCCCCGGAAATAAGTCTCCATAAGAATCCTGGAGGCATGCCTTCACACGCCTGTGACCCTGCCGAGGCCCTTGCTGAAGTATCCTCGGTTTATCGAGATCTCGACCAGAGACCCGTTGACCGCTCCTGCATCAAGCGGACGGAATGTTGTCATTTCCGGTTAACTGGGAAAACCCCGCTTTTGACTCTTGGCGAAGCTCTTGTCATGGCGCAGGGAGTGAGGGCAGCGGGATCAAAAAAACTGGTGGAAAATACCGATGGTACCTGTCCACTCCTTGCCTCTGATGGGAAATGTCGTGTCTATTCTCATCGTCCCTTTGGATGTCGAACCCACTTTTGCTCAGCAGCAGGAGGACCTTATGCCCGAAAAGAAGTTTTAGATTTGATACGTCGTCTGGAGGTAGTCGACGACAAACTTGGTGGACAAGGTCCACGCGCCCTACCTGATGCGGTGGGAGAGGCGCTAAAGAGATGGACGGGGGACCAATTGAAAGCTCTCCAGTAATACCAGTTATCAAAAGGTTTTGATTTGGGGTTGACCGGGGAGGAAAAACTCCCATTGGAACAGATGGAGATCAATATGGTCTGTTATGGGTTTCGGATCAAGAGTCTGGTCGGTCGCATCCTTGATCTGGGGTGTCATCTTCTCTTTCCCCCAGCTCATTTTACAGAAAAGATGCCCGATTTGATCCGACGCCCTTTTTGTGAACAGTGTGGGGAGATGTATGATGGAGCATTTACGACGAGTTTTGTCTGTGTGAACTGTCAGGAAAGGGAATGGTTCCTAGCTTGGGCACGTGCGGCCTATCCAATGAAAGGTCCCGTGCGGCATGTGATCCTGGCGTTTAAGTATCTGGGTGAGTTTCATTATCTCAAGCAGATGGTTGATTGGTTGGAGGAGGGATTTCGGCGACACGCGGCAAGCGAACCTTGGGATGCATTGGTCAGCGTCCCGCTCTATCATGTTCGCCAAAGGGAAAGAGGATTTAATCAGTCTTACGAATTGGCCCAAATGCTCGGGAAACGACAAAAGGTACCGGTTTGGTCCTGCCTGGAGCGGACTCGGCCCACTCCCCAGCAGGCAACTCTGGCCCGATCAGGTCGACTTCGCAATTTACATGGGGCTTTTGGGCTAAAGTCCCAGTTTGACGTATCGAATAAAAGTTTGCTATTAGTAGACGATGTGTTCACCACAGGTGCAACTGCTGAGGCGTGTGCTCGAGTCCTTATGGAGCATCACGCCTCCCGAGTGGCCGTTTTAACATTAGCTCGAGCCTGAAAACCATGTCATTACTCACCGACGATTCCACTTCACCCAATATTCCCAGTGGGGACTCCAAATTGGAAATTCCAAAGGGTCTCTGGACGAACTGTCCAAGCTGCAAGGAGATGCTCTATTCCAAGGAACTGTCGGCCAATCAGATGGTTTGCAAACATTGCGGTCACCATTTTCCAATTAATGCGTATGATCGGATCGAAGGCCTGGTCGATCCTGGTTCCTTTGAGGAGATGGATCCGGGACTCAGTAGTGTGGATATCTTAAAGTTCACAGGGACAACCTCTTATGGAGAGCGCCTTAAGCATTATCAGAAGAAAACCGGCTTAAAAGATGCGGTTGTCAGTGGATTAGGCACCATTGAAAGTCAGCCTCTATCGCTGTCGGTCATGGACTTCGCTTTTATTGGCGGGAGTATGGGTTCGGTAGTGGGCGAGAAGATCACCCGATCGATCGAACGAGCCACCAAACAGAAAATTCCTGTCGTGATTATCTGTGCTTCGGGAGGAGCTCGCATGTATGAGGGGATGTACAGTTTGATGCAGATGGCTAAGACCAGTGCCGCTCTGGCACGTCATGCACGTCAACAACTCCCCTTCATTTCTGTTCTGACCCATCCCACCATGGCAGGCGTTATGGCGAGTTTCGCTTCACTGGGAGATCTGATCATCGCCGAGCCAAAGTCGATGATCGGTTTTGCCGGTGCTCGGGTCATCAAGGAGACCACACAGCAGGAGTTACCCAAAGGCTTCCAAACAGCGGAATTTTTGCTCGATAAGGGACTGATTGATATGATCGTTCCCCGATTGCAGATCCGCTCAATGCTGGATAAGGTGCTCAAATATCTTTCCTGATCAGGGACAAAATCCAGGGAACTCCTTTAACCGCCCCTTTGCCTCGAAAGTTAGGGCGCATACGGAGATTCGCCCACTCCAAAAACAATCTGTGTCATCTGTGGCTAAAAATCCCCTCCCCGATTTTTCTCTTCCCACTACTCCCGATTTCACTGCGGCCTGTGACTATCTACAGCAGGCCCGGAAATTCGGACTTAAGCTGGGGCTTGAAACCATGGAGGAACTGGCAACGGCACTGGGGAATCCGGAACAAGGACTCAACTTTATCCATATTGCAGGTACCAATGGAAAGGGTTCGACAGCTGCTTTCTGTGCCTCGGTTCTGCAGGAAGTCGGTGCACGAGTCGGTTTATATACCTCGCCACATCTCTGTAGTATCACGGAACGAATTCGAGTTAATGGTCAACCGATCTCGCAAGAGGACTTCGCAGCAGGTATTCAGATCGTTCAACATCTAGCCTTGCAGAAGCAGTTGAACCCCACTTTTTTTGAGATCCTTACCGCTCTGGCTCTGTGGTATTTTCAGAAGCAAAGGATCGATTGGGTGGTCTGGGAGACCGGATTGGGAGGAAGTCTCGATGCCACCAATGTGGTCGTTCCTGCAGTTTCGATCATCAGTAATATTGGCCTTGATCATACCCAGTATCTTGGAACGACACTTGAAGCGATCGCCCGAGAGAAGGCTGGAATCATCAAGCCTGGAGTGCCAGTTGTCACCGCAGTATCAGAACCCGAATCATTGAGGGTCATTGAGGAAGTTTCCCGAAAACTGGGTTCATCTCTAATCAGAGTGGGAAAAGATCTGCCAGTTGAAGTCCTATCACTCCACCCCGATCGAGTAGCGACCAAAATTAATCATCATGATTTTAATCTCTCTCTTTCAGGATCCTATCAGGCTCTCAATGCCGCTTGCGCCTATGGGGCTTTGAATCAAATCCGGTTTAACGGCCAGCCTATTCACATCGAGGAGATGCAACGCGGTTTTGCCCAGGCTCAATGGCCGGGACGTTTCCAGCTCCTTCGAAAGAAACCTCCGTTCGTGATCGATGGAGCCCATAATGTAGATGCCGTCAGGGTGTTAATACAAAGCTGGAATTCAGTCTTCAATAATCAAGCTTATCATCTGGTGTTCGGTTCCCTTTCCGACAAGCCTTTTACCGAGATGGCCCAGCTGCTGCGTGGCACCGCAACCCGAGTCACTCTGGTTGGAGTGCCATCGGAACGAACTGTCACCCCCGATCTCCTCCGTCCCCTGTTCGACGGTTTGCCCGTCCAAGTCGTTCCGAATCTTGAGAATCTCTGGCCCGCTCTGGAGTCGGATCCAATGCCGATTCTCCTTACCGGCTCCCTCTTCCTCGTCGGCCAGGCGCTTTCCCTCTCCAATCCAACCCAATATCCCACTACCGATCTCGCGCTGAATGAAAGACTCGTAATTAAAAATTAGGAGGCGGAAATCGGAAACGGGGGAATTTTTAACCGCAGATTACGCAGATTTCCACAGATGGTTTTATAAGTTGGGCTGAAACCAGTTTGGGAGGCTCCTAGGGGACTGAGAACTTGATTTTATACTCGTCAAAAAATGTATTCGAGTTGTCCACCAAGCACCACCTTAATTTTCCGTTCTTTTGCGGCGTCGGCAAAAATTCCTCCGTTTCTGAGGCCGCCTGGATTGGGTGGTAACGGGCGTGAGAATCAGGCCCCTATCGAGACGTTCAAAGTAGCTTCGGATCTTGCCAAGGGCTTCTGATTCAATTTGTTCTACTCGCCGACGTGTCATACCGAAGCACTCTCCGATTTCTGCACGGGTCAGGGACTCGCCCTTGCTGAGGTCGTAGCAAGCATCCAGAATACGACGCTCCCGATCGGTCAGACTTTGGGCGCAGTTAATAACCATGGAAATTAGCTCCGACTTGGAAAGTTCATCGTAAGGGGTAACATTATGAATCAGTCGCTGGCTGACCGATGCAGGATCATCCGATCCGCATTTCGAAGGACTGAGGGAGAGATCTGTAGAGCGCAGACCTTGAAACACCTCGATTTGATAGGTCGGACATGACATCAAATCGGCGAGTTCTTGGAGACTCTCTGTTTGGTAGGTATTCATTTGACTGATCTTGCGACCGATCCAATAAGGTCTGGCAACCACTTTTTCCATCTTATATTTCAATTCACAGACTGCCTCGCGAATTTGATACCGACACCAATCGATAAAACAGATCTCTTTGGTGGGATCCCATTTTTTTAGTGCATTGGCACTCCCAGTCCACCCGACTTGAAGCGCATCATCATGCATGCTGGCATTGTTTGGAAAATACCGAATGGCAAAGGCTCGTCGAACCGGAAGGCTCATTAAAACCAACTTCTCAATCGCCTCGGGGCAGCCATTCTGAGCGGCTAAGATAATGGGGAGTTCCTCCTGAAATCTTTTTCTATACTCGACCTGATTTTCTATCTTCATACGTCTCTATTGGATTTAAATATGACGAATATGTTACAATAATATCACTACTGTGTGAAAATACTGGAGAGAAAGCTCATCGAAGGAATCCTCAACAGCCTTGGTACCGGCTACGCCGGGTTAGGAATTAGAAGACGGATAGGATTTTATCCACAGATTGCACAGATTTTCACAGATTGTTTTTTGTTCTTAGTCGTCGTCTCACCCTTAGTCTTAATCTCGTTTCCGTTCAAAAGAAAGAGGAAGGGCAAGGCTAAGTGTAAGATTAGTCGTGATTCAATTTTTAGATGTGTCGCTCTCCCAGCGTAGATTACGCAGATCCTTGTATAATTCCTAGACCGACCCTATGTTTTTCTCTGTGTTTACTGGAATAGTTGAAACTACTGCGCAAGTGATGAGCAAGGAGTCTCTCGGCGAATCCATTCGTCTAGTCGTGGATGCAGGGAGTGTAGGAAAGGGGGTGAAGGTCGGGGATAGTATCGCTAATAATGGCTGTTGTTTGACGGTTGTGGGGATTGATGGGATGAAGTTATCCTTTGATCTTCTCCGTGAGACGGAGGAAAAGACCAATCTTCATGCTCTCCAAACTGGATCTGTTGTAAACTTGGAGAGATCTCTACGGGCAGACTCCCGTTTAGGAGGACACTTTGTGACGGGGCATATTGATGCCACTGGAACCATTCGGAAGTTTCACCAGGTGCGAAAGGATTATGAGTTAATCATTTCATTCCCCAAAAAATATGGAGTTTATCTGGTGCCGAAAGGATGTATCGCCATCGATGGAATGAGTTTAACGGTAGTCGATGTGCATCCTGATACTTTTTCCGTCTGGATCATTCCCCATACTTTGGAAGTCACCTGCCTGAAGGACCGAAAAATTGGTGACCTAGTGAACCTGGAATTTGATTTGTTGGCGAAATATACGGAAAAAAATCTAAAAAGCGAGAAATCTAAAAGCCCAAAGGGCGGGGTAACCCAAAAGCTGAAAAAGAGAAACCTAGCTGGCATCAAATCTAAAAAGCGGAAAATAAGGAAAGGAAGCGGAGAGTGAGGACGGCTCGATTGATTTATGCAGATAGCGAGCATGGGGCGGACATGCTTTATGCGGTGGGAGTGAAAGTTCCAGACCCCTTTGTTTGGTTTGAATTTCGTAACAAGACCTACGCGGTGGTTAGCAGGCTGGAGTTTGATCGGGTTAAATGTGGGGCAACGGTAGACGAGGTTTTGGCCAGCGAGACTCTTTTTTCCAACCGGAACCGACGGAAGGGAACGGATGTTCTAATATCCAATCTTGCCCGAAAATACGGATTTGGGACAGTAGAGGTTCCAGGGGAATTCCCCTTGGGCTTAGCTGAGTCACTACGTCGACGAGGGCTTGTGGTTTATGTGAGGAAAGGAGCTTACTTTCCAGATCGACAAATTAAATCAACCAATGAGGTGGAGAAGATCCATCATGCCTTGCGGTTGGCGGAGATGGGGTTGGCTCGTGGGATTGAGATTTTGAAAAAGTCGGATATTGGTCGAAAACGGGAATTAATTTGGGCAGGGCGACCACTAACCTCCGAACGACTTCGAGGTGAGATCGATGCCACCATCATTCGAGAAGGGGGGCTTCCTGCCGGGACTATTGTGGCGGGTGGCAACCAGGCCTGCGATCCCCACGAGCGGGGATTTGGACCATTGCGAGCCCACGAAGCAATTATTCTCGATATATTTCCACGAGATCAAAAGACAGGATATTTTGGGGATCTAACCCGGACTGTCGTAAAAGGACAGGCATCTGAGGCACTGCATCGTTTATATCAAACGGTCAAAGAGGGTCAGAGCTGGGTGATCCATCGGATAAAAGTTGGGGTGGATGGGGCTAAACTACATGATCAACTCACGAAACGTTTCACCGATGCAGGATATCCCACCGAACGAAGAGAGGGTCGCTGGGTGGGTTTCTTTCACGGTACCGGACACAGTCTCGGATTGGAAATTCATGAGTCCCCCCGGTTTAGTACCGATAAATTCCGTGCTGGCACGGTCATGACTGTCGAACCAGGGCTTTATTTTTACGGTCTCGGCGGGGTCCGTTTGGAGGATCTGGTGTTGATCCAATCCAAAGGAGTGAGAAATCTCACGACCGCCTCGTTCGAATTCCAGATATAATTCACATCGGCACGTTATGAACACATCTAGGAATAGTTTATGGTTCGTAGTGGTTGTTCATAGGATGTTCCGCGATACTTTCAGACTGCACGGCCAAGCAACCCCGCCTTTGCCTTTTCCCTACACGCTCTACACGTTCTACACGGCAATATGTTTTCCGAATTTCCTGTGCCTGTTGCGCAGAATTTAAATTCTAAAGAACTAACACTCAATTCTCAATTCGTCTGCCGCTTCATCTCCTCCCATTCCTCTAGTAAGACGAGATGCATAGGGCTGCAGATCCTCTGCCTCCGTGGGGACAACGAATGGTTGAGCGAAGACAAGATGACAACGTGAAAAAGGTTTCGGAATTTGGAACTGATCCCAGCTTTTCATCACCCATTTATGGGAGAGGTAATATGTCACGGGAATAACGGGAAACCCGGTCATTTGACTGAGCTGCAAGGCGCCGAGTTGGGCATGGTAGCGGGGCCCTCGGGGTCCGTCTGGGGTAATGACGATGTCCAATCTGCCTGTTTCCATATTACGGACCAGTTCACGAAATGCGATCGTTGCCTGTTTGGAACTGGATCCCCTTATGGCAATGACACCGAACTGGGCACAGATATCTGCGATGATTTCTCCGTCCCGGCTTCGACTGATTAAGGCTGCAGCACTGCGTTTAGGGTAGAAGAATTGGTAGAACTTGGGCATCAATAAAAGTCGGTTATGCCAGAAAGTAAATATTGCCGGGGTTGCCGCATGGGTTTGCAGAGCGCCAAAGGGATCCTCGATCCCAATCCTCAGGGTAGCGGCCAGAGCGTGGACAATGGACGCTGCAAGTGCCGGTGCTGCCTTGCGTCTAAACCACTTTTTCATACGTCAGCGAGAATAGAGCGAAATTACTGACCAAAAAACGGCCTCCCTCTCAACAGACGGGTAAAGGCACGGCTAGGGGTTTCCACGAGAAGTTCACGAAAAAATTCTTCACTGGTCATAGCCCGTTGTTCCTTAATAGCGGCCAGCATTATAAAGGAGAGCGCCATAATTAGAATCAGTGCGATATAGAGGAAAGAGTAGTTGTTGAGGATCAACGGTCCAAGTTGCCATGTCTTGTTTCGCAATCCGTCAAGAACGATTCCCCAGAAGATGGGGGTAATGGCCGCGATGAGACTGTTTATGACACTAAACAGGGCGAAAAAATGGCTGCGGCCCATTTCAGGTACAGTAGCCATAACCTGTCGGGTATTAGCCAAGCCGAAAAGGGGACCGCCGAGTCCACCAACAACGGAAAGCACCGCAATCATCAGAAAGTTTAGAGGTACGAGTCTGCTAGTCACCATGAACCAGAAGATAAATTGCAGGCTCACCAAAATCCCTGACAGATGGAGGATCGGTAGGCTACCCACCCGGTCGATCCTCTGACCAAAGAACCAGAGTACCATGATGGCCATTACCAAGTTGATTGAAACCATGAAAAGCACTTGCGAGCTGGTCCAGTGAAATTGCTCACGCAGAACAGGCATCCAGAAAACGCCATTGGCGGAGTAGGCGCAACTGATCGTGAGGTTGTACTTCATAATTTTTAAAAAGGGTGGGTAAAGGATCATCTCCCGCCACGGAACCTTCTGAGAGTTTATGGGAGCTTCGGACACGGTGCTGGGTTTGGTTGCTGCCTTGAATCCTCTGACGAGCATGTTGCAGATTCCGGCTGCGAATTATGTGGAACGGACGGGCTATCGGGCATTTGTCCTCAGGGGATGGTCGGCACGGACATTATTCGTTGGGGCGATTGCGATCATCCCTCTCCTGTTATATTTCCTTGATCGAAGCACCT
>Ga0206919_1082_pt1 | contig 23175 bp, 16 predicted proteins | sample Alteio_BWOrgHeat_67_FD_152962 | JGI IMG/M metagenome (GOLD analysis project Ga0206919, IMG submission 152962) | Enriched cells from forest soil in Barre Woods Harvard Forest LTER site, Petersham, Massachusetts, United States -... | ecosystem: Environmental > Terrestrial > Soil > Temperate forest >... | reverse complement strand
CACATACTGCCGGGTGAAACCTTCATCGCTCAGGGGTTCGATAGCCTTCCCACTGGCTTTGCTAACCGACCACTTGTCAATTTCGGGTTGATTGTTCTCGGTCAGCGCCTGATCGAGCTTGCGCCCCATAATCATGGGCCAGGTGGGAGCCATCGGATTCTCGCCGCCGCTGGTCCGAATGGCGGTGGAAACTTTATCGTCCCCTTCATAGTTGTCGCGGCTGGTGTAAATCTTAACCATTAGAATGTATTCTCCTTCTGGAAGGTATACTTATCGGCCTCATGGGTTTGGTGATAACCAATCAAGGTGTCGAGCACCTCGGTTGCGTGCCGGTAGCTGATCTCATCGAGGTAGAATGCTGCCCACTCGCTCTGACGATCTGGTGTCGGCACGCTATTCTTGGACGCTTGACGATCCAACGGACGAAGCCGCTGCCCGCTCACGGAATACCCACCCAGCGCCAGGTGGAGGACCGCTTCGGGATCCAGGGTGTCGGGTGTTTGACCGGCCTGTTCATAGACCTGTTTCCACACCAGTGTGCCCAGGATGTCATACGCGAACTGACGATATTGCTCAATAAACAGGTCATTCTGGATGAGCCAGTTATAGAACACATGATTCTGCTGCCCGACGGCATCCAGAATTTTCTGAATAATGAGTGCGGTGTAGTGCTGATTTGGATTTGACATTCAATCATTCCTTTCTTTGACTTAACATTGGCTAAACTTTCCTTACCACTTCATCTTGGCAAAATTGGCTTGCCGCTTCGCTTTCGTTTCGGCTGACATCCTGAATGTCGATTCAGTCTGTGACAGTGCTGAAGTTCCCGCCACGATGGACATGCTCCGCATTGTTTGTTGAACCACCGCAAAACGACTATCCAACCACTCCGGCATTTGTTGCAGTCCGTTTTCCAGTGCTGCCAAGTGCTGCTCAATCCGTGCAATCTGCTGTGCTTGCGCCTCGTCTTGTTGGAGATAGGCACGTAAGGCCATTTTGATCATGCGTTGCCCATGAGTTGGGGGTAAGGTCGCCAACCACTGGATCAGATCATCATCCTGACCCGGCACAAATTGAATCGTCTTCGATTTACGGTTGCGGTGATACTGCTTTTTTGTCATCGCATCGCCTTCCACTCAGGTGGTGTTACCATTTGATCAAATTCATGGTGAATCGCCTTTGAAATACGGATTTTTCGATCCTGCTTTTTTCTCGTCCCCATCGCGTTAAACCTGTGTGGTGTTACATTGTGTTACCACCTGTGTTTTTTGGTAACACCACCCTGTATTACGCGGGAGTATGCGCCTTCCCCAGGGCAAACTGGAGATAGCCCACTGCATTGGCAATTTGCGGATTAACGACCAGTACAGTTTGCGAATAAGCCGCTTTGACGACTTCGTGAACTAACTCAGCCCCACCGCCCGACAGGTAAATGACATCGATGAGCGTGCCTGCCTTCCACTTATCATTAAGCAGCCCCAAAGTGGAAGAGCGGAGAACTTCGAGGGCCTGCTGAACTTCAACCCGAAAGTCAACAACCTGTCCACTAGCCCGAAAGCAGCCCGTCCGCAGCACTTCATCGATGACTGACAAAGGAATGAACTGCCGATAGTTCTTTTCCAGAACACGACGGAGGTAATCCTGGGCCGTATAGACACCTGCTTCGGTACTGCCCGATTCAGCCGCAATGTATTCGCCATCATCATCGACGGCAACATCAATGGTATATGTTCCCACATCACACACGGCGGTACGCGGGAAGCTATGACCCTCATTCACCTCACCGGCTTCCGTCAATGTCTGCGCGAAAATGGAACCATAGGGTTGAGGCATGACCCTGACCTCGACCACGTTTGCCACAAAGTCTGTCAGATCGGTCTGAATACGATGTTTGCCCAGCAGAACAGCTTTCAACTCTTCAGCATCATCCATATGCGCAACGGGCAATCCAGTTGACAGACACAGATGCACCACATTCCCATCCGACAAACCAGGCAGCAGCTTCCCCAATGCGGCTTTCGCCATTCTCAGACGAAAAACATTGCCCAACACATCCTTATCAGCGGTTCGTCCCCGCAGGTGAAGTAATTCGCCGGGATGAGTGAGTTGGCTCTGCGCCAAATTCCCGATATACCACTGCCCTTCGGCATCCGTGAGTTGATCTCCTGGATAGCGAAGAGCAATTTCATCGGCCTGAAAGTTCAGCGAGCGGGCATGACCGCACACTGATGAAAAAATTTGTGGAGGTCGGTCTGGCATCACCCCTTTGGTCGCGCCATAACCAACGTCCAACCCGATAGTCAACACTCCTGTTTCTTGCATAGGCACTTCCTTATCGAACTCATTTGCTGGCTCTGAACTGAGCCTAATTTGAATTGTATGGAAATATGGTGAGGCTGTCTCTATACAAACGTGAGGGTTTGGTCTGAACTTGGCGTGCGTTTTTAAAAATACCTACCCAAAGACCAAACTGCTTAAATTCCGATTCTCAAAAAATTCAACCGACTCGAAAGTCGATCCCGGAAAATCCCCATTTGAAGAGTGAGGATTTGGTAAGGAATTGAAGGTCAGAAAAGAAGGTCGTCTGAACGAAAAGACTCTGCTTTACGGTGAGGCTTGTGGAGATCAGACCGCTTCCGGCGCTTGCGCCGCCATGGTCGCTGGTCGCGACCATACGATGTGGCTCCGCCACATCGCTATCCACGAGGCCGCGATTGCACCTTATTGAGGTGCGGCCTCGTGGATAGCGGGCTAAAGCGCCCGCCTCCCAGCATCCGCTGGGAGGGAACGGTGGCACTGACGTGCCACCGCACAGCACCGCCGTTGAAACGGCGTGCTGTCCTGTGGGCGGCGACATCCCCCTCCCACAGGGCACGGCTCGCTGAGGCTCGCCGGGAGCCGCTCAACCGCTGTTGGAGCGGCAGGCTGACCTGTCGTCAGCCCCATTCCCCCCTGACAGGACACCGCACGGTTCTTGCACGGCTTTTACACGGTTTTTGAACCTGGCTTGCGCCGCATTTGCACCGCACTGCGGTGTTTTCACGGCGTATTGAGAAGTTTGGGCGACCAGTTGAAAAACACACTACCCCACCGAAGGTATCATGAATTGTCGCCCACGCATAAACGAGCGTGAGTCTTCCCCAAAAAAATTCTTTTCCCCCAAGATGTGTGCGGAATCGCCGATGTTTCGGTGAGGCCTCCTGTGTACCCATTAAAAACTTGACTCTTTCATAACTTTTGTTAGACTGACTATGACAATATTGTCGTCCCGATAGGACAGTTTTTTTTCATTAATGTCATTTCTGATCAGAAGGGCATTCTCGGTTTGTTTTAGTAAGTTAAGGATAAAAAATGCAAAAACAGGGTCATTTAATAACGCTATTCTTGATCATTTTATTCACGTTCTCGTTTACCGCATCTACCTTTACACGGACAGCAGCAAGCGGCGATGGCAATCCGTACAGCGGCACGCCAGCGGCTATTCCGGGGCGCGTCGAAGCGGAAAACTACAATACCGGCGGCGAAGGAATTGCCTATCACGATAATGAGGCAGCGAATCAGGGCGGTGCATATCGTCCCACTGAAGGCGTGGATATTGAGCCATGTACTGACACTAGCTGTGGCTACGATGTCGGTTGGACGGTCACTGGCGAATGGGAGAAATACACCGTCAATGTGTCGTCTAGCGGTGTCTATAACCTTGATTTCCGCGTAGCCTCGGCGCAAAGCGGCGCGACTTTCCATTTGGAGGTCGATTCTGCAAATGTTACCGCAACCCTCACCGTGCCGAATACCGGTGGGTGGCAAACCTGGGCAACTGTCAGCAAAACCAGCGTCAGCCTGAGCAGTGGTCAGCATGTCCTGTGCCTGTATATGGATAATGGCGGCAGCAATTTCAATTGGATTAACTTTATACTGGTTCAGGCAACTGCTACTTTACCGGCAAATTGCAATTACCCAATCTGGGTATCAGGTCAATCCTATGTGGCAGGCAATATTGTAAAGTACGCGGCGAACGGGAATTATTACAAAGCGTTGTATGATAATCCCGGCTATGATCCAACAATTAGCACCTATTACTGGACGCCGTATACTTGTACTGGTGGGTCAACAGCTACGAACACACCAACCTTCGTTCCAGCAACATCCACTTCTACCCCAATGGCGACGACCAACAGCAACGGCAATCCATACAGCGGCACACCAACCGCTATTCCAGGGCGTATTGAAGCCGAGAACTACAATACCGGCGGCGAAGGAATTGCCTATCACGATAATGAGGCGGCGAATCAAGGCGGCGCATATCGTCCAAGCGAAGGCGTGGACCTTGAATCCACGACGGACATCGGCGGCGGTTACAATATCGGTTGGACGGTGACGGGCGAATGGGGGAAATACACCGTCAATGTGCAGACAACGGGTCTGTATAACCTTGATTTCCGCGTAGCCTCGGCGCAAAGCGGCGCGACCTTCCATTTAGAGGTCGATTCTGCCAATGTCACCGGAACCCTCACCGTGCCGAATACCGGCGGGTGGCAAACCTGGGCAACCGTCAGCAAAACCAGCGTCAGCCTGAGCAGTGGTCAGCATGTCCTACGCCTGTATATGGATAATGGCGGCGGCAATTTCAATTGGATCAATTTCTCCCCAACGGGTCAATCAACCGCTACTTTTACGCCATCACTCACCTTTACCCCGATGCCCACAAATACGCCGGTTGCATCCAGTGGTAAAGTAGAGATGGCTTATTTTGGCAGTTGGACGGGGATGGCAGTTTCAAGCATTCCAGCCACAAAACTGACGCATATACTGTATGCGTTCAGTAATCTCGACACGGGCGGAAACTGTCTCCCAGAAGATGGCACAGCAGCGGGCGCGATGTCAGGGTTCAAAACGCTTAAACAACAATATCCTCACCTCAAGATTTTAGTTTCAATAGGTGGCTGGACCAACTCCGGGAATTTCTCCGCGAATGTGGCTACTGCCGCCTTGCGACAGCACCTTGTACAATCGTGTATCAACCTGTGGATCAAAGGTACTGGGTTGGCAGGTCCCGGCGTTGTTGATGGGCTTGACATCGATTGGGAATATCCTGGCTCTGCGGGTATTACCAATAACTTTACCGCCGCCGATAAAGCGAACTATGTGGCAATGATGCAAGAATTCCGTAGTGAACTGAATACACAAGGGGCATCGGATGGTCACTATTATTCGATTAGTGCAGCGTTCAATACCTATGCAGACCGGATCACTTCTGGGTATGATTTAACAAATCTCGCGCCGGTGCTGGATTATTTCAACCTGATGACCTACGATTTTCATGGTCCCTGGAATACTACTGGTCCAACCGATTTCCACGCCAATCTCTACGTCGATCCGGCTCAGTCGGCAGATAACAGTGTTGATACTTCGGTAAAGCTCTTTGAGAGCTACGGTGTCCCTGCCAATAAGATCGTGGTGGGGATTCCGTTTTACGGTGCAGCCTGGACCGGGGTAGGCTCAGCCAATAACGGTCTGTATCAGCCAGCGACGAGCGGGTCGAACATTACCTATAAAGACATCAAGGCCAGCTATGAGAGTAATAGCGCTTACACGAAGTATCGCAACGCAGCGGCTCATGCGCCCTGGCTGTACAGCGCCTCAACGGGAACGTTCATCGCCTATGACGACCCGCCGACCATCACCGAAAAAGCGCAATACATCGTGAACCAGGGTCTTGCCGGGGCGATGTTCTGGGAAATGAGTCAGGATGACGCGCAGTTCACGCTGACTTCTACCCTGTGCACCGGGTTAGGTGCAGCGGCTTCGGGACGCACCTGTTAAGATATAGAAGATAGTTAGCCCCGACCCTTCCCCCGTAAAGAGGGGAAGGGCGATCTGGGCGGCAACATCGAGAAAAAGATAGATTTTTAAGCGTTAGGCTGAGAAAATACGATCATGAAAGAAAAACGTCCAACGATTACTGATGTCGCGGCATTAGCGGGTGTGTCGATTAAAAGTGCATCGCGGGTGCTCAATGACCAACCGGGTGTTTCCGAGGAAAAGCGTGAGCGAGTGCGTGCCGCGATACACCAACTACAATATGTTCCTAACCCCGTGGTGCAGGGGATACGTGGAAAATCGAGCGTCGTTGGATTGGTAGTCGGTGAACTGGATGATTATGTCGGGCAGATTGTACGCGGTATTTCCCAGGTTGCTCATCAGATGCATTACAGTCTCGTCTTGTACACGGAATATCCTGTGGAAGACGACATGGACAATATGTTTCCGCTCATTGGGAGCGGTTTAATTTGCGGCCTCTTGATGGTTATCCCACGCCATCACGAAACCCTGATTGATCTCTGCGACAAACGGGGTTTGCCCTACGTACTGATCGATTATTATCAGGATGATTCGCCTCGGCACGATGTCCCGACCATTACGGTCACGAATCGGAATGGTGTTCTGGATGCGATGCGTCATTTATTGGCGCTTGGTCATCGCGATATTGGCTTCATCACGGGCATGTTAAAAATGGCCAGTGCCCGCGAACGCTTCCAGGGCTACAAAGATGGATTGGCTGAATTGGGGATTCCTTTCGACCCCTCGCTGGTGGCTGAAACTCATGAATTCCCCTATGATGCCATTGCCTCAACGCAAAAACTGCTGCAACGCGATCCCCGACCTACGGCGATTATTGCCTGGGACGACCTCACAGCGATTCATACAATGTCGGTGATCCGAGCGCAGGGATTGGAGGTCGGTACGGATATATCGCTAGTCGGGTTTGATGATATTCCTGCAGCAGCATTGGTTTATCCTGCGCTCACGACGATTCGCCAACCGATGGTCGCGATGGGTGAAGCATCGATGGAAATGCTGGCTGCGCTACTGAACGGCATCACGACGAAGAATATCCATCGTGAATTTCCAACCGAACTGATTATCCGGGAGTCCACCAAGCCGCCAAAATAGGCAACATCCCCTAACCCCGACCCTTCCCCTATTTGGTCTTTTTGTATAAACCGCAAAAAGGGACGGTTTTAAATCGACTGCATCTCAGGGCACTTGGTTGAGGTAGCGGTAGATACTGGACTTCGACAAGCGATAGTCGACCATCAAAGTCTTGATAAGTACCCCTTGTTCGCGTCGTTGCCGAAGTTCAGCAATCTGGCTAGGGGTGAGTGTCTTGTCCCTGCCGAATTTGACGCCACGCTGTTTGGCTTTTAGGATGCCCTCCATCTGTCGTTCGGCGCGGATCTCGGTTTCAAACTGAGCAATGGCGCCTAACATATGAAAGAGCAATCGCCCGGTGGCATCGCTGGTGTCGATGTTCTGGTCCACAACCAGCAGATTGACCTGCTTGTGATCCAACTCAGCGGCGATTTGGCACAGATGGAAGGTCGAGCGAGCCAGCCGATCCAGACGGGTGACCATCAGGGTATCTCCCTCTCGCACATATTCTAGACAAGTCTTGAGCCGAGGCTGTTGGCTGGAGGTGGCACTGGCCTTCTCTTGGAAGATCTTGTCACAGCTTGTCAGTTTGGCTAATTGGACTTCCAGGTTTTGCCCCACCGAACTGACCCGCGCATAGCCGATGGTCGCCATAGTTCGCTCCGTGTGCCATAACGTCTAAAACGATTTGACAAAGCGATTATGGGACATAAAATGAAACCCGTCAAGTTGCCGCGTGTCAAAAGGTATACTTTTTGGGTCAGATTAGATCACCCCAAAGCCGAGTGAACCAATTTAAAATCTCGAGAGTTGTGTTTTGCCTGACCCCTGACAATCAGGTGACACCCCCGTATTGCTTAGCAAATAAAGTATCCAGGACAGAAGCCGCGGTGACGCCGTGTTGGAGTTTATCATAGGCAAACAGGATTAAGGCTTCAAAAGGGTCTGCGTTTGGTCACGACAAGCTTGCCTAATGGTTTTGACGGGCAAGGGACTTTGTTTCAGTGAAGCCGCCAAACAATCCAGGTGTAGGAACGAATAGGCGACAAAGACCAGACACCAATGTTTTCCAATGGCTTCGGCACTTCGCATTCGATAGGTATCCACAGGAAGTCAGGCCACCGGATAAAGTGAGCGATCTGAAATTGGATTTCCCCCACCGCTATGCCTAAAATCCAACTTCAGATATCCCGAGTTTTCAAGTGACCGGACTTCCTGCTCGTCTCCTACTCCATGTCCACTTCAACCTGGCCCCCAAAGTCGGATGCACCCGCGCGAATCGCCTAGCGTTGAATGTAATCATATATTCGATATACTTACTGATGGTACGCTACCATCAAATGTAGATAGCTTGGGGGTGGATTTTCAATGGCTATTTTTGATCAATCCATTGTGGTACAAGCAGTACCAACGCATATTGTCGCCACTATTAAAGCGTCAGTTGCTGCCCATGAGCAATTTATCACCCTCCGCCCCGATACCTTGTTGATCGCGCTGCGTGATTCAGTTGGCTATGTCTACCTGCTTCGTCCAGGCGAAGGCGGCTTAACCTACCTGCGCCTCTTGACAGATGATGCACAGACAGTACGTGAAGCGTTTCGGGGTAGGCAGCCCAAAGAGGCGTTGATTATACTGACAACCGCGTCGACAAATAGCGATCCGGCCTTATCACAGGCAATCATGACACAGGCCAATGCCCATCTCGCCGCCATCAAACGCGATGCAGAAAACGCAGGAAACAACGCCACGCTGTCTCCTGATACGGACATAAACCCCACATCCTTATCCACATCCCCCAAACCGGAAGCCCCAATAGACCCCATGATTGCCGCGATATTCGCAAAAAAACCCTTACCTGGCGCAGGCACGCCGCTACGATCTACAAGCAGAATGGATAATTCCATCGTCGCGCCAACCCCGGCCTCGGCGTCGGGGAATGATCCCGTAATTGCTTCCATATTTGCAAAAAAACCGCTGCCCGCCACTGGAACTTTACAGATGCCACCAGGGGACATTCCCTGGAATCCTGATCGGTTGATGTTTTGGATTCTTTTTTTCAGTCCCATCGCTGGGATTGGTATGGGACTCAATTGGCGACGACTGGGTAAACCCCAATGGATGTGGACGACCATTATTCTTTCCATTGCCGCCCCAATTATTCTGATCGTGTCCATTTTAGGAATAGCCGCCTCGCTGAAGCAACTATCATCTTCAGTGGCATGGGGGCTAATTCTGATATTGTTCGGGCTGAATTGGGGTTATTTTTACGGTCTGTATTACCTTCAACGGGGCGGCTATCGCGTATGGCATAAAACTGGCAGTATAGAAGCACTGATGGCCCATCAATATAAGATCACCGACGGTATTGCTGCGGGGACGGTAACCGCCCTCGCTGTGATCGGAATTGCGCTGGCAGTCTCTTATTTTACCTCACGCCCTATCACATTCAATTCCGCAGATATGACCATTACCTATCCCAACACCTGGACAGCGCAAGATATAAACCAGGTTCAGAACTGTAGCCAAGCAAATCTACAATGTCTGATTGCTGTCACCGATTCGCAATTTCATTTCACATCGATTCTGATTGCTAAAGTAGCGGACCCAACCAATTTCACCGCATCTGATGCGTTGAATGAGACTTGGCTTCTATTGCAACAGAAATTTCCTGATGCTCAAATGGACGGCGTGGATAAACTGACGATTTCCGGCATATCTGGGGTACGGCGTTATTACAGTCTCACGGCGCTTGAAACCGGGGATCGGCACTACGGGATGCAAATTTACTTTGTGAAGGGTCAAACGCTCTACGAATTCACCGCCGAAAGTTTGAACAAGGGGATTTTTGACGAAGAGCGCTCCAACATCGATCAATTTATTGCTGGGATAACCGTGAAATGACAACACCCGGTCTGGCTCGAAACAACCAGCGTTCGCAAGCGCTATGGTTTGCCCTGGCAGTTGTCGCACTCGCCGGCCCATTGATTGGCTTGATGTTCTTTGCTGTCACGCCGCAACGTGAACTCCAATTCTTGAGCGCCTTCGTCCCGGCACTGGCTGCATTTGCTACGATGGCCTACCTGACGTGGCAAACACGTCTCCGCAATATCGTTTTTGGGCTGATTCTGGCTGTAGTGCTGGCGTTCTTGACCTTTGGAACGGAACAGGCTTTACGCTATCTGCATTTTAGAAGCATCAGTGTTACGGGGTTCATCCAGCGTGACGGTAATTCCCTTACCATCGATGCGGCGGAACGCATGGTGGATAAAATCCTTGAACAAAGAACGGGTGCAACCGGTTTTCTTGGTTATGTGCGCTATGCGATGAGTGTAGGCGTCGTCGTGAGTTCATCGTATGCGCCCATCGGACCCACGAATCAAGTCACCGGAAGTGGCGTTCTGTTCTATTGGTTTGCCGACGGTCTTATTATCCTGGGTGGCGCTTTAAGCGGAGCATGGTGGGCCAATCGACGCACCTTTTGCGTACACTGCCAGAGTTATTATGGCAGAATCAGCACCGGCGGCGCGGATATGGGGCTAAAGCGTATTGGATGGATCGCCAGAGAGTCAATTGACGAGTTTACTCGACTAATCAATGCCGACCATCTGGAGCAAGCCGGGACACTGCTGCAAAACTACCGAATGGCAAACGTAGGTCTAGAACTACGGGCCGAATACTGCCCAAGTTGTGATACCAATCCTGTAATCATTTCGGCGTACCGCGTGCGGCGGTTTAGGGGTTCTGATCGGAACTTAGCGTTTCGGCACACCATGAGTGCTGATGATTATCACCGTTTGACGACTTTCGCACAGGTCATAAGCCATAAATGGTCGCTTGAGGTTGCTGACGAGTGGATGCTCGGCATGGGTATCGTCGTAGCGTTTTTAGGCGGAATATTGTGGCTGTACGGTGTAATAGCGTTTTGATGCCGTAATGGGGATAGGGCAACGGTTCGTCTAGAATCCAGCCATTTGGCTTAGTGACAGCATGACATTGAGAACGTTCCAAATCGGGGGCTGGCCTCGATCACATAGATTAATAGCCCCCGATTTCTGCTCGGCCTCCGTTTTCCTTGGCCTATTTGAGGGATTCGGAAGACAAAACGTCAGCAGTTTGGGGACTATTTAGAGCAGAATACTGCTTTAGCCCCCGATTTCCTGAGATATTGCAACCACAATATTTCTTGTGGAGGAATATCGCCCCTCCGACAAGGCCAGTTGGAACGGTTCCCTGAGACTCTTTAATACGCCTGACACGATATAAACGCCACCATTTGCCATTGGGCACATATGTCACTAACAGATACGACTTTCCCACAATTGCGGCAAAAAAGGGAGTTGATTGAACTCAATATCTCAAGTGTTAAATCAGGTACTGAAGATGCAATCGTAGTGAGAATTCAAGAGCGCGATTATAAAAGAGTCATTGTCCCCATGCCATAAGCCTGACTTGATCATTGTGCGGCATGACTTCAATGGGATCGCCGCCAGATACAGATATCATGTATATACCAAAGTGCTGAGGATCGTGATTCCATTCAAAAGCGATCTTTTGTCCATCTAATGACCACTGCGGGTTTGAAACATTCATCGTCGATGGAAGTAGCCGCACCAAGTTTGTCCCATCGAGATTGACGATATAGATTGATAATGAAGAAGAAGTCTCTATAGTGGTAAATGCCAGACGTTTGGAATCAGGGGACCAGGAAAAGTCAGCATTCACCCGTTTGTCGAGAATACGATGAGCATCCGATCCATTTGGGCGCATGACATACAGTTCAGGACCATTGAGCATTGATTGAAATGCAATGAACTGTCCATCGGGTGACCACACGGGATGCTCACAATTAAATTGTCCTGTCGTGAGCGACACTGGATTAGTCCCATCAAAACGAATCGTTCGTATGGTGTAAGGGTCGGCTTTGGAACTATCATTATAGTTTTCATAGGCGATGATTTGACCATCAGGTGACCAAGATGGCGAAGCTTCCCCATCACGCTCGCCACTTGCCGTTAACCGGTGCAAATTAGAACTGTCAACATTCATAATGTATATTTTGGGAGAAGATGAATGATTAGGTAAACCTACAAAAGCGATTTGCTTGCCATCCGGCGACCAAACGGCATCATAATGAAGAGACAGATTATCTGTCAATGGGGTCAGACCAGAACCATTGGCATTGACGATAAACATATCATCATAGTCATCCGAATTGGGGCGGGGTTTATCTATTAACATCCTGCCAGATAGCGCCAGCAAGCTCGGATTTAAGCCGCTCTTTGACAGCCATAATCCAAGTCCGGTCAGGCAGAGCAAAGCAATCAGCCCTATTCCAAGGATTAACCAAAGAAGACGCTCTCCAGTAATCCGAATACGGATTGCGCCATTTTTTCGTTTAGTAACCATCTTTATCTATTACTATTGCCTCAGTAACTCCAGAGTTCTACTGTGCCATTTATCGTACAGATGAGGAGGGTTTTATTGTCGGGCAAGAAGGCAACACTCGACACAGCATCAGTCTGACCCGGAATCATTTGCAACGGAGCCGCTGTTTGCGTATCCCAGAGTGCAGCAATTTTATCAGCACTCCCTATCAGGAAAAGTTTCCCGTCCGGGGAAAATGCTACGCTGGTGACTATATCGTGCTCAGGTAAAACATGTAACGCCTTGCCCGATGCCACATCCCATAAGATCGCGGTTTTATCAGCGCTTCCCGTCAAGAGAAGTTTCCCATCTGGGGATATTGCTAGACTAAAGATAGGGGCTGAATGCGCGGCAAAGGTCTGTATCAACTGACCTGTTTGGCTATCCCAGAGTTTTGCCACGCCATCTGCACCACCACTGATTATCGTCTTGCCATCAGGCGAAAAAGCCAAGACTGCAATCGCTCCTGTATGCCCTGTCAAGGTGTGCAGCCCTTGAGCCGATTGAGCATCCCATAACCCAATGCCACCGCTCATATTACCTGTTACCAGCATTTTCCCGTCAGGTGAAAAAGCAACGGCGGTAATCCCTAGTCCTTGCCCAGCCAGCGTTTTCAGGGTATTTCCTGACTGCATGTCCCATAATCGGGTTGTACCATCCGTACTTCCCGTCGCCACCATTTTGCTATCCGATGAAAAAGCTGCGGACTGGAGTAGACCAACGGGATTTTTAAATAGTGGAGAAGGCTGACCTGTAGCAACATCCCAAACCCCTGGCATCCCCTTGTTGTCAATGGTCAACAGTGTTTTTCCATCGGGCGATAGAGCCGCCTTCAGAATAATCGTCGCATGAAAGGATCGTAGGGCAGTGACTTGAATCGCTTGTTGGGGAACACTCGTTAACTGAGACTCTTGAGTGGGTAACGTAGTAGTAGGTCTTAACACAGGAACCATACTTTTACGATCTAATAGTTGCACCATCCCATCATCACTACCGGTCAGAATATATTCTCCATCCGGTGAAAAGGCCACGCTGTCTATCGGCGCGTCATTTAGCGCTAATATTGTGAGAAGATTACCGGTCTTCATATCAAATAATTGTGCCGAGCCATCTTCACTCACTGTCAGAATAGTTGTACCATCCGGCGAAAAAGCGACACCCGCAGCTGCCGAATTCTGTAAAAAGGTGTTGAGTATATTGCCCGTCTGAATATCCCATAGTCTGGCTGCATTATCACTGCTACCCGTTAATATTGAATGACCATCTGGAGCAAACGCTACACTGTAGATGTCGCAATTGCATTGTGTAGAAAAGATTTGGACCGCCTGACCTGTGTGTACGTCCCATACGCGGGCGGTTCCATCAATAGCTGTAGCAGAGGAGATGCCTCCAGTTGCGACCATCTTACCATCGGGCGAAAAGGCCAGACTTATTATACCGTTCGTGTGCCCTGTGAATGTTTGCAAGACTTTGCCCGTTTGGATGTCCCATAATTTTGCAGTGCGATCAATATTTGCCGTCAAGATAGTCTTATTATCCGGGGAAAAAACGGCAATAATTCCTGAGAAGACTTTCAATGTTTTGCCTGTCGCACTATCCCATAATCGAACAGAGCCGTCAGCGCTGCCAGTGAGGACATAATTACCATCAGATGAAAACGCAACGCTTAGCACTGGCAATGTATGACCTGAGAAGGTCCGCAACAATGTGCCGGTTTGGGCATCCCATAATCGCGCTGTGTTATCGCCACTCCCGGTAAGAATATACTGTTCATTTGGAGAAAAGGCCACGACTATGGCCTGAGGGCCTGCGGCGAAAGCGCGGGGAACTAATTTGATAGGCTGTGCAGCCGCTATAGTAGAAGATGGTATCGCTACTATGGTGCTACCGGGCGTACTACCCGCTGCCTTACTCTCTTGGGAATCTAGTGTCGCTGCAAAAATGATAAGGAACACAACACCAATTTGGCTGGTGATCCACAACGTATGCTTTGATTTGACTAAAATCAATCGTATTTTTTGTAAGATCACAGGACTTTCTCCCTCTACGACCTTCTTTGCGGATATTCGTAATTTTAAGGCGTACTACGCTGAATCTGTAGCACAAATATACTCCTTATCAAGAAGACCATATCCAGAATGAGAACTACATATTGATCTTGTCGAATTCAACATTTGTCGAAACCTAACTCAATTGTATATCAGACGAAAAATCTAAGTTAGACTCTCACTTCACACAATAAGGCTTCTGTTGCATCAACCCCGGAATTTCCTGCCACAACAGTATTCTTGGTCGTCAGGTGTCCCGCCTGTTATCATCTGATTACACATAATTAGGGTCTATCGTAGTTATGTGAAACCAATCCACGATCGAAAAAAATTTCACCCCACGATGGATACTAAGATGATGTGCTAAACTTAGGTTGATTCGACACAATACCTTTTGTGTGAAGAGACCAGACAAACCAAAACTGCAAACGTTAGACCCAAAAACCAAAACTTAGCTCGTTTATCTCGACCACCACTATGTGCTTAAATGCAAGTGGTCTGTTGTGACCCGAATGTTGGTACAGGGCCTATGTCGCAGAAGAACGACTCAAAAAACTTTTGAAACGGTCAGATTTGATGTCATAGTTGCTGTCCCAATTGGAGCTACATAATGCCATTTACCGTACAAGACTTAATTGAAAATCAACCAAGCCCTCTAACAATCACACTAGACGAACCGTTGCAAAAGGCGCTGGATCTCATGACCAGCAACGATTACACCCAGTTGCCTGTCGTGGATAAACTCGGCGTTTTACGCGGGATTGTTTCGGGGAACTCAATATTAGATGCTTTAATGAAATGGCGCGTGCCCATCGATAAATTGACGGTGAAAGCAGCCCTCATTACTCAAACGAAAAAATATCGTCCTAGTGATGATTTATTCGAATTACTCGATGATCTTAGTAAGACCTATGTGGTACTAATTGTTAATGGTGATGGGCATTTAGTAGGCATTGTGACAAGTTTCGATACCACTGAATATTTCCGCCAACAGGCAGAAGATATGATGTTGGCAGAAGATATCGAAAGTGCGTTGAAGGAGCACATTAAGTTTGTACATAGTGATGAGAAAGGGAATATAGACGACAATTCCCTGAATGAAATCATCGCAAAAGTTTTGGGCAACAAAGGCAATGACAAGGATAGAGCCAAAGCGATACTCGCTAAGTATCTGAAAGCAAGTAGCCCCTCTCTTGCGTTTAATGCACCCTTATTTGAAGAAACATTTGCTTCAACCAAGCCACATCCACCGACGTTTGAAAAACTTACGCTCCATGATTATATTCAACTGATAACTCATCCTTCGCAGTGGCCTAGCTATAGCGAGATCTACAGCATTGACCGCGATAGTTTACATCAAATGTTGGAAGAGGTACGGAATATCCGTAATTCCTTGGCTCATTTCCGCGATGATATTACGCCTGCACATCGAGAAAAGCTTCGTTACTGTGCCAACTGGCTGAATGGTCTTCAACTAGAAGCAAAGGCACCAATAGATCAAGGAACCGCTTTTGTTCCTAACAACGACGAGATTCTGTCTGCTGAAGACAGTTTGACCACTGAAGACAGTCGATATGCACCATTAGCGTTTGCTTTGCAAAGTCAGCCGGCTTCCTATAAAACTGTCAATCTTACTTTTAAAGAGATTGAATCAATCATACATGACACGCTTCCTGCAAGCGCATTGCGCCATCGGGCTTGGTGGGCAAACGATGAACAAAGTCATGTACAATCACAAGGATGGTTGGATGCTGGTTGGCGAGTTTCCAGTGTGAATATGTCTCAGCACCATGTTACGTTTAGCCGTACCCAAGAACGCGAAAAAGCTTACATTACATTCTTCAGTGAACTGCTAGAAGCTGTACAAAAAGCTGCTCCCTTTGCGCTTAAAGAAATGAGAGTTAGTGGATCGAATTGGCATAGTGTCTATTCATTGAATCCTCCTGGCGGGGCAGATATTAACTATTCTTTCACTTGGTCCAGACGGTTTCGGGTGGAACTCTACATTGATACAGGGAATAAAGAGAAAAACAAGCAGATATATGATGGCTTACACGCGCAGAAGGCTGAGATTGAACGAAATCTGGCCCAGGAACTAGCCTGGGAACGGCTCGACCAGCGCAGAGCATCACGGATAGTATGGTATCACGAAGGGTCGATTGCTGATAGTAAAGAAGCGCTTGCCGCTCTGCGTGAATGGGCTGTCAACGCTACGATTGCTTTCCAAAAAGTAATTACAAACCCAGCAATAAAACTGCTTGAGGCGGTCAAATGACGACTGCTCGTATCGGAGGTTTTTATAAGAAACCTCGAAAAGGTGGAATTGTCTTCAAGGCATTCCTTCATAACACAGGCTTATTCACCATAACTGGCGAATAGAAAAGTCATTTCGAGACGCCCTAAAATATTATGTTGCGTTGTTTTTGGTGTTAGCATCTCAAATGCTCCCAAAATATAAAATGCTATTGGGTAAGGCAAATACTCTTGCCAAGTCACGAACAGCAGAAAAAGGCCAAAAGTTTCCACCCGACGATCAAACTTATAAGGGTAGTATAGATTTGGTCAAAGGACCATAACTGCACTTATGTTGCGTTCAGTCCCAGCGGAAACGACAACCACTACTCAGGCTCTCTTTGAGAGCTAAACTTAATCAGCAGACGAAAAAAGGTAGGGAAAAGTCCGGTCAACTCTGAGGATAGACGGCATTATTACCCAAGTTGCCTCCCCCGCACGGCCACATGCTGGTTGCTAAAACGTCTAGAGGTGTGTTGAATATCCACAATTCATGACTGCCACCGTGTTGAGATACCGTAAATGCGAGCTTGTCGGATTCTAAGAGTAAAGTTCGACTAAACATCGTAAGATGAGGTTTATCCGATGGGGAACTGTACAAGCTTTTTAGGTTCATTTGAGTGTCTACAGTGAGTAATTCGCCTTCGCGCCAGAATGTGACATTTCCACTTTTATCAATGCTTGGATAAGCAGTGCGGTATCTGGGCAGGTGTGGCCCTTTGCGAATTTCTCCAGATAGTTCAAAGATAGCGAACGACATTTTTGAGGGGAGAATATTTTGCATTTCAACGACACGCATCTCGGCTTGCTGTGAAATCACTATATATCCATGGCTTTGCCAATGCTGCAATATTTCTCCGTTGGCATTATAGAGCCAAGTATCAAATACCCCATAACCTTGTGAGCCAATCAAAAATGTCTGGTTAGGGGCAAGAGATTTGTTTCCGCTTGGGCGCGGTGGCGTCGCCCATAGGTGCTCCCCAGTTGCAGCATCAAGGCAATAACTGATCCCTATCCCACTTGAGTAGTCTACATAACTGGCTAACAGCCGATTATCAGTTGCCAATAAGGGTTGCCAAAGATCTGGCTGCCAACTTGTCGGTCTCCAGGGTTTTTTAGGTTGAAGTTGCCAGTTAGTATGAACACCTGTCTCGACAACACCATTGAAAGACACGGTTGGTTTTAACAACGATGTTGCCCATTGTACCTGTCCATTGTCGGCAATACGCAATAGACGAGGCGACTTCGTATCCACTCGACGACCTCTGGAGCAAATATAGAAGCCTTGCGGTGTAACGAGAAAATCCCCGATGTATTCCGACTCAGTTAATGCGACAGGAATCACCTGTGTTACCGCACCATCTATGTCGAGTCGATAAATCTGTTTGCCAGTATTGAGCCATATAGATTCATTAGCTACTTTCACTGCATGGGGATACAGGGTAGTGAAAGCGCGTTGCCACTTTTGTTGCCCCATGAAATCGAAGCAAGCCAGCTGCATTTGGGAGTCACGATCCCAATTTGCACGCATTTCAATAAATATATTGCCTTCGGGAGTGGCACATACACTGGTTGCAATTGCTGGCAGTGTAACACGCTGGAGTTCGATCATGGTACTATAAGCTCTATGTGGATATGTTCATAGACTCGATTATATACCCCGGTTGCCGGATACAACCAAGATTAACCTCGCTCCACTTTTGAACCGATAGGGTCGTGTTATTCGTGTGCCGCGAAGGTTGCTTAGGATAACCTCCGATCTCGGAACCCGAAGGGCGCGAAGCGGTAATGTACTCATTACTTCGGAGATCGGCGGTTACCGGAAGCCAGCCGGTACTCCGGCGTGTTGCGCAGCAACGGTTTTCGGTAACCTCGCTTATCGGAAGTAACTCAACTTTACATCGATATACTGGCAAATGTATTTTTTCGGGCGACGAAAAGAATAAAGATTTTCGCTCAAGTATTGATAATCTACCCTTTGTTTAAGGTTGAAATGAGAGAAAAACCTGATGAATGTTACTTTATATTTCACAAGTAAGATAATCACTATCATTCCCCGACTTTGCGTTCCGATCCTTGTTGTAAAAAAGCGATTATTTGGTCAACAATCAGGATAGTTTCTGCCGGAGTCCTAGAAGTCCGTCCACTTGAACCCTTTGGAGATTTGAAGTTGGAATTTGAGCATGGATTCCAATTTCAAATCTCTCATTTTAATTATCTGTACCGACTTCCTGATTAGTTATTCAGAAATGCAGAGAGCGTCCAAAACGCCTACTGTTTGTAGTAGGTGTATATTGCACTCATCATTCCATAAGCGGTTGCACTCGTATAGAGGCCGAGTCGCCATAATAGGTGCATGGTTCCATCGCCTGAAGGGTTAATATCGATCAGTACGGGAGTCGTCCCTGATGCGGTTGTAAGGTTGTCCACAACAAGGAAGCCTGGCGCATCAGCGATCACTTGAACTTCGGGAAATGTGCGATCTGCACAGGAATTTCCAGAATGGACGCAGAGATTCGTCCTATCCCAACGAATGATCGCGTAGGCTGGATGGGAAACCTGTGACCCTTTCCAGCAAGCGGTCAAGACCGCCGCAAGTGTGTTAATGCTGGCGGGGGTCGGGTCTTTGAGAGCCGACTGCTGAATGTATTCATATAGAATTTTTTGTGTGCCCTCATGAAGTTATAGGAAAATTCAGTACCAGGAAACATACCAAATGGTATGAAGATCACCAGAGATTTTGCGTTTATAGTTAACCTAACACGAGTGATGAGATGTGAGGGTCCATGAACCACGATCAAATTTCTCCAGTCCTGAAGACAGCATTCCTCAACCTGGAACGTCTATTCAGTCAACTGGAAAGTAAACAATGGACAGAAAAAACGTTGTCGGAGATCAACGCTCACTTCGCCACGATCAAGGAGGAGGAAATTCGCAATACTACTCTCTTTGAGGCTCTAGAACAGTCGCGCAAGCAAATTGTTGCGACACATAACAACGAACGGCACGCACTAGGGCGTAGTCTGTATGATGTCGCTAACCAACTGACTGGTATTGGCTATAGTCTCTCGGCAATCCAAAGTTATTTGAGTCAAGGAAATTTACATAAAGCTGATGAACTTACCTCGCGCTTGATTACCGATCTGAGCTTTGCACGAGAAAATACCCGCCGGGTTGCGCACAATCTTTACCCGGCTGATTTGGAACAAATGGGGTTGATCGCTGCTCTCCAGGCAAATGCCCGAAACTACGACAACCAATTTCATGTTTCCTGGTCCATCCCTGATCAAATGCCAGGATTACCCCCAAGCGTTGAAATGACTCTCTATTATCTTGTTTCTGAGGCATTTGAGAATATCGCTTGCCACCCCAATGCCCGCAGCGGTAGAGTACAGATTGACCTGAAAGGCCACATGCTCCATTTAGAAATTACCGATGATGGTCATGGCTTATCTCAGGATGAGGCTATCGGGACACGTCTGTGGGCTATTCATGAACGGGTCGAAGAAATTGGCGGAACCTGTGGCATTACCCTTGATACCTCGGTAGGGACGAGTATCATCATCAACTTACCCCTACAGTCATGAAGGAGCCTTTGGGGTGAAAACAGCGAAACCGATTCGGGTTCTGATTGCCGATGATCACGAACTTATTCAAAGCGGCTTGAGCGATTTACTCAGTGCTAATCCCGGTTTTGAAGTGGTGGGTATCGCCGCGACACCGAAGGCTGCTATTGACCTGACCAGAGAGCTTCGACCTGATGTTATCCTGTTGGATGTGGCTATCCCTGAACAAAAGGGTCTTAAATCCAATGGGAGGGAAGGCTTTGAAGTCGCCCAGCACATTCTGGAGGAAAACGCACAGGTCAGAATTGTCATGTTGACGGGCAGTTCAGACTTGGAACCCTATCGCCAGGCCCAGATAGCCAACGTGCATGGCTACATCACGAAAGATGAATCGAGTGCTGAACTTCTCAAAATGATTCGGCGTGTTTATGAACATAAGAAGGACTTCAGAGCACCCCCACTAGACAATAATCCGTCCGACTCATCAGCCCCATCATCGGCATTTACATTGCTTACCCCGCGTCAACAAGAGATTTTATGCTTAATGGTCAATGGGCTGACGACGGATAAACAAATTGCTGAATGTTTAAGTATTACCAGAGGGGCTGTTCACGGGCATATCGTGAATATCTTGAAGAAACTCCATGTGCATAATCGTCTTGAAGCGGTGTTGTTAGCCGGAAACGACTGTCGAAACAAACATCATTAAAGCCTAGCAGATTTATTTCAACGGAGAAATTATGGACAAGATCAAAAGTTTTTTCAAACCACGTTCCACGGACCCGGATCTGGTATTCCGTGAAAAGACTATTCGATTGATTGCGGTCTTCATGCTGGTGTTATCCATTCTAGCATTCATATCATCGTTCACCATTTATCACAATGATTGGGTACTTCTCTCATTCCCATCGATGGAATTATTATCGATAATCATTCATGTCGTTGTCCTTGTTCTCCTTGAACGCCGAAAAATTCTTCTCTCCGGTATATTGGTGGTTACACTCCAAAGTTTAGCGGGGATGTTTGTCGCGTTTTTTGGGATAGATGGTATTACTATCCTTACTCCTCTCCTTTTAGTCGTTATCTTGGTCAGCGCGTTAGAACTTCCCCGAAAGCTATTTTGGTATATAGGGTTATTCATTCCCACTTTAGGATCAGGAATTTTTTTCATTGCGGCAAGTATTAGGAATGATTCTGTTTTGAATTACGTTTCAACTCCTGTTCAATATGTAGCGCAGCTAATTATTATCGCTTTAGTGGAGCTTATCATTCTCCATGCAATGCTCAGGGAGTTTGATGACCGTTTAGACTCGATGCAGCAAGCCAAACAAGTGGCAGAACAAGCAAAACAGACGGCGGAAGAAGCTAATAAAGCCAAATCGGTCTTTTTAGCCAATATGTCACACGAACTCCGTACTCCGTTGAATGCCATTCTCGGTTTTTCCCAACTGATGACCCGCGATCCCATTCTTAATGACCAGCAGAAGAAAAATCTCCATACGATTTCCGCCAGTGGGGAGCATTTACTTGGTTTGATCAATGATGTCCTGGAAATGTCCAAGATCGAAGCGGGGCAAACTGCACTCGATGAGGCCAATTTCGATCTCTATCGGCTCTTAACCGATCTGGAAGAAATGTTTACGGTTCGTGCTGAAGCCAAGAATCTTCTGATCAGCTTTGAACGGATGCCTAATCTGCCCCAGTTCATTGGTTCCGATGAAAAGAAACTTCGGCAAGTGCTTATCAACCTGCTCGGCAACGCCCTGAAATTCACCAAAGAGGGTGGCGTCGTGCTGCGGGTTGCCTATCAAGAGAGCGCTGTCCCTCTTGTGGTGGGTCAGAAAATACGGCTTTTATTCGAGGTAGAAGATACCGGACAAGGCATCGCCCCCGAAGAACAAGCCTCGATTTTTGAGCCGTTTATCCAGTCGAACAGTGGTAAGAAATCACAAGAAGGAGCCGGGTTAGGGTTAAGTATCAGTCGCCAGTTTATCCGCTTGATGAAGGGCGATATTAAAGTCAAAAGCCGCCCCAGTCAGACTGTTTTTAGTTTCGATGTTCAGGTAACTCTGGGTCAACACGAAAATGTGTTGAAGGTGGAGGAAAAACGCCGTGTCATCGGCTTGAAACCCGGACAACCGATTTATCGCTTGCTCGTTGTCGAAGATAAAATCGAAAATCGCACGCTGATCGTTCAGTTATTAACCCTGGTTGGCTTTGAGGTCCGCGAAGCGACCAACGGGCAGGAAGGGATTGAGATGTGGAGAAGTTGGCAGCCCCATCTCATCTGGATGGATATGCGAATGCCGGTCATGGATGGTTTTGAGGCCGTCAAGCAGATCAAAGCCGATCCTAAAGGGAAGAATACGATTATTATTGCCTTGACTGCCAGTGTATTTGACCATGACCGAAAAGCGATTCTTTCAACAGGCTGTGACGATTTTGTCATGAAACCGTTCCGTGAAAGTACGATTTTTGAAAAGCTGACCCAGCATTTGAATGTCCAATTTACCTATGACGCCTTACCTACACCCGCAGATCCGGAACCGGCACTCACGGCTGTCAGTCTTGCGGATTTTCCGAGTCAATGGCGGATCGATCTGCAAAAGGCATGTGTGGCAGTCAACAAGAAACGTGTCATGGAATTGATCAACGAAATTCGACCCCAGCACCAGGCGTTGGCTGAAAGCCTCGACACCTTAGTGACGACCTACAATTTCAATAAAATCCTATCGCTTATTCAACCTATAGGAATGGCTAATGTCTGATTCTAATTCTTCTAAAGGCAATATTCTGATTGTCGATGATACCATTGCCAATCTTGATTTTCTGTCGTCTCTGCTTGAGCAACAGGGCTACGAGATACGGGGCGTAACGACGGGTCAGTTGGCGCTGCCTGCCATTCATAGTGA
>Ga0206919_1081_pt1 | contig 23216 bp, 20 predicted proteins | sample Alteio_BWOrgHeat_67_FD_152962 | JGI IMG/M metagenome (GOLD analysis project Ga0206919, IMG submission 152962) | Enriched cells from forest soil in Barre Woods Harvard Forest LTER site, Petersham, Massachusetts, United States -... | ecosystem: Environmental > Terrestrial > Soil > Temperate forest >... | reverse complement strand
CCGCCATCCTGCGGCCAGTGTGTGATCAGCGGCAGGTCCCCGATCCGTATCTCCTTGTACATCACGGGCCGGTCAGCGGGATCTTTTAACGGAAGTGCATGGAGCATGGCGCCCAGCAGGCGGGCATGCCGAAGTGGATGCTTCAGTGCCTCCAGCGGATCTGACTTGAGCTCGACAAGCTGTTGTACGGCCTTCCAGCTGTCGCGAAAAATAAACCGGCTCCGCTCCATCGTCCCAAACAGGTTGGAAACGGCCCGGAAACGCGATCCTTTTACGTTTTCAAACAGGATCGCCGGGCCACCGGCCTCATGCACCCGCAGGTGAATAGCGGCCATTTCAAGATATGGATCCGTTTCAGTAGTTATGCGCACCAATTGACCATTCTTTTCGAGGTCGAGGATGCAGGCTTCGAGGGACGGATAGCTCATCAGCGAATGTACGATGAGTGTTTCATGAAAATGGCAACAGCCCCGCCTGCAGCTGAACCATCGCTGCGGGCGGGACTGTGTGTATATGATTATGAGGTAGCGATCCTAGTGCCAGATAGCCAGGATAAAACTGGCCAGCGTCATTCCTACTACCTGGTAACCCCAATCGATGAAATGCAGGGCCACCGCTTTTTTTACATAGAGATAGCTGATGGAGATGGCTGTTGCAGAAAAACAGATACCCGTCAGCAGGCCAAGCTTGATACCACCCATGGCATCGGCCACCGGAAGCACCTGCTGTAATCCCGCCAATCCTGTGCATGCGATGAACATAAGAACAAAGCTCGCGAACATGATCGCGCCCATTCCTTTTTTATCGCCGCTCATGTCGATAGCATTCAGTTGCGTCCATTTTTTTGCAAAAAGAACTGGGCTGTACCAAAGGGCGCCGAGAATAAAAAAGGCAACGGTGGCCACCAGTACATGCAGCCAGTTGAGTTGAGACAGTGCTTGAGAAAACATAGTCAATAGGTTTTGGTGAGGTAATGACAACAAGGTATAAAAAATATCCGCAGGTTGTTAAACCGCCTCGGCCAATGGTGCTACCTTTGCCGCATGATCCGCCTGAGCGTCAATATCAATAAGCTGGCCACGCTTCGCAATGCGCGCGGGGGCAATAATCCCGATATTGTAAAGGCCGCAGTGGACGCACAACGTTTTGGGGCAGATGGCATTACGGTGCATCCCCGCCCCGATGAACGCCACATCCGATACGAGGATGTGCGGAATATCCGCCGGATCATTACGACCGAGTTCAATATCGAGGGAAATCCCAGGGAACAGAAATTCATCGACCTTGTTCTGGAAACAAAACCGCACCAGGTAACCCTGGTACCCGATGCCGAAGGTCAGCTGACAAGCGATCACGGCTGGGATACGCAAAAACACCAGGATTACCTGGTAAAAACGGTGGCAGTATTCAAGAGTGCAGGCATCCGCGTATCGCTGTTTGTTGACCCGGAAGTTTCCATGATAGAAAATGCCGCTTCCACGGGTACAGACCGTGTGGAACTGTATACGGAAGGATATGCATCGGCTTTTGCTGCCGGCGATCAGCATGCTGCACTGGCTCCCTACATTACAGCTGCGGAAATGGCGCGGTCACGGGGCCTGGGCCTGAATGCAGGTCATGATCTCGATCTGCAAAACCTCGGCCATTTTGCAAAGCATATTCCCTGGCTGGATGAAGTCAGCATCGGCCACGCGCTTATCTGTGATGCCATTTACCTCGGTCTGGAAAATACGATTCAACTCTATAAAAGAAAACTTAGTTCCTCACTCCACTAATCCGTTCCGATGACCTCACATGAAATAGTATGCTCCTATACGGAGAAACAGGACTATGCCGGGTTGAAAAAATACGTAACCGGCCTGCAGTTCAATGACCTCATCAACTTCATCAATGAACTACCGGAAGATGATACCATCAACGTTCTGGATGTGATGGATGATGTAATCGTTCTGAAGTGCCTGAAAATACTCCCTGCGAGGCTCGTGCATGCTGTCATGTGCAGCATGGACCACCAGAAGGTTGCAAGGCTGCTGAATGCGATGCCCGTTGATGACCGGACCAGTTTTTTCACCGATCTGCCGGGCCGCGTGGTCAACGAACTGATCCGCCTGCTCAATGAAGACGAACGGGCCGCCACGCTGCAGCACCTGGGCTATCCCGAGAACTCTGTCGGCAGGTTAATGACACCTCACTATGTGGCAGTGAAACAGGACTGGACGGTCAAAGAAGTTTTTGACTTTATCAGGCACCACGGTCAGAACTCCGAAACGGTAAACGTGATCTATGTAACAGATGACCGCGGCGTACTCATCGATGATATCCGGACCAGCGAATTCCTGTTTGCCGACAGTGACAAAAAAGTAAGTGATATCATGGACAGCAGATTCCTTTCGCTGCTGGTTACTGCCCAACAGGAAGATGCCATCAATATGTTCCGCAAGAACAACCGGTTTGCGCTTCCGGTGACTGATCAGCAGGGCGTACTGCTGGGCATCATTACGATAGACGATGTGCTGCGCCTTTCGGAAACGGAGAATACACGCGATATGCAGAAAATGGGGGGATCGGAGGCGCTTGATGAGCCCTATACACAGATCAGTTTTCTGAGCCTGATCAAGAAAAGGGCGGGATGGCTGATCATACTGTTCATAGGCGAGATGTTTACTGCCACAGCCATGGGACACTACGAGGGCGAGATCCAGAAAGCCGTAGTGCTGTCATTGTTCCTTCCGCTGATCATTTCCAGCGGCGGCAATTCGGGATCGCAGGCATCATCCATCATTATCCGTTCAATGGCGCTGGGAGAGATCAATTTCCGGAGCTGGTGGTATGTAATGCGCAAGGAAATATTTTCTGGGCTAACGCTCGGCGTAATCCTGGGTGCCGTGGGCTTTATCAGGGTATGGACCTGGCAGAATCTCCACTGGTATAACTATGGCAAGAACTGGATAGAGGTTTGCTTTACGGTATTCTTTGCATTGATCGGTGTGGTGCTATGGGGAACGCTGGCGGGCTCGATGCTTCCCCTGCTCCTGAAGAAACTGGGTGCCGACCCGGCCGCTTCTTCTGCACCATTTGTTGCCACACTGGTAGACGTAACAGGCCTGGTGATCTATTTTTCGATCGCGCTGGTAGTGATGAAGGGCACATTGACGTGAGGTTTCTTTGCAGACTTTCACCATTCATCCGATTTATCGGGCTTTGGTCATATATTCTGTACGGATCCCGTCAACTTCTTTATTTTGGTAGTCACTAAAAACTAACTGTATGAAAAAAATACTGCTGCTCGCCGGTGTTCTGCTGAGCCTGACCGGCTTCACGCAACGTCACCTCATCACATCTCCCAGTGGTGGAAACAAAAAAGCCGGCGTTACCGAACGCATCGGCATCACCGACGTAACCATTCATTATGATCGCCCCACCGTCAAAGGCAGGGAAGGCAAGATATGGGGCGGCACGGTGCAGGGAGGTTTCTTTGACCAGCAATTCGGAACTTCCAAGGCTGCACCCTGGCGTGCCGGTGCCAATGAAAGCACCACGATTGAATTTTCAACAGATGTGAAGGTGGAGGGCCAAGACCTTGCCGCAGGAAAATATGGATTTTTCATTGCCTATGGACCCGATGAATGCACGCTCATCTTTTCCCGCAATACTACTGCGTGGGGTAGTTTTTATTATAATGATAAAGAGGATGTGCTTCGTGTGAAAGTAAAGCCGGTTGCGCTCGACAGGAGCGTTGAATGGTTGAAATATGAGTTCACTAATGAAACCGAAAATGCAGCAACGGTGAACCTGATGTGGGAGAAGCTCGACATCCCGTTCCGGGTGGAAGTGGACCTCAATAAAACGCAGGTAGCCTCTTTCCGCCGGGAGCTGCAGACCGATATAGGCTTTTTCTGGCTCGCCTGGCAGACCGCTGCGCAGTGGTGCGTAGACCACAATACCAATCTCGAGGAGGCGCTGCTCTGGGCAGATACTTCTACGAACCCGAATATACTGGGCCAGCGCAATTTCCAGTCGCTCAGCACCAAGGCACAGGTACTTGCCAAACTGGGCCGCGATAAAGAAGCGGAAGATGTGATGAAAGACGCGCTCCCGATGGCCACAATGGCCGAAGTGCATGCATATGGCAGGCAGCTGCTGGCACAGAAAAAAGGAAAACAGGCGCTGGACGTGTTCCGCATGAACTATGATAAGCACCCGACCGAGTTTACCACGATCATGGGTATGGCCCGGGGCTACTCCGCGGTGGGAGATTATAAGAACTCGCTGGAGTTCCTGCAAAAGGCCCAGCCACTGTCGCCCAATGCAGTGAACACTCAGAACATTACCCGTATGATGGACCTGCTGAAGCAGGGCAAGGACATCAACTAGAACTTATCACATTTATTGCAGGAGGATCTTTTCATTCAACATGAAGAGATCCTCCTTTTTTATGGGCTTTTTAAAAACACTTATCTTGCATTATATGAAGCCTACCCTCTCTGTTGGTATTGTTATGGGAAGTGACAGTGATCTGCCCGTTATGCAGGAAGCTGCTGCTGTTCTAGGCGAACTGGATATTCACTATGAGCTTACCGTTGTATCAGCGCACCGCACACCCGCAAGGCTGATGGAATATGGTGCAGCTGCCAGGGAAAGAGGTCTTAAAGTGATTATCGCGGGCGCGGGCGGCGCAGCCCATCTTCCCGGCATGATGGCATCTGTTACTTCCCTCCCGGTAATAGGCGTTCCCATCCGCTCCTCCAATTCCATCGATGGCTGGGATAGTATCCTGAGCATCCTTCAAATGCCCAATGGGGTGCCCGTAGCTACAGTGGCGCTCAATGCAGGAAAAAATGCCGGCCTATTGGCCGCCCAGGTAATAGGCGCGTTTGATGAAGGAACCGCAAAAAAACTGGATGCGTATAAATTAAAGATGCGCGATGATGTGCTGTCCAAAGCCAGCGAACTGAAAAAAAGCTGGAACAACGAGTTCGACTCCTAACACATGATGATGCAGAAAGCCTGATCCAGCCCACGCGAAGCATCGAAGATCATGTTCATCCAGTCTCTCCCACCCGCCGCATAATACGAAGAAAAATTATCTATCCTTTCCTGCAGGTTGTTCAATGGAAAAAGTTCTTCCTTTAGCTTCAATACCTGTTGTTGCTGTGCGGAAAATTTCCGCTTTTCAGCCCGCAGCATTTTCTTTTCCAGCGCGGCGAGCTGTTTCGCCGCTTTTGCCTCCAGTGCCGCTGTATGCTGCGCCAGGGTTGCATCGATCTGGCCCGCAATCTGTCCTATCCGAACATAATTATTTTTCACCTGTTCCAGTTCACCATTGAGGTGCAGCCGTACCCCCGACTCCCGCCTCACCAATTCGTTGACCAGTGATGCACTCTCACCGAAAATCGATTCGGCGGAAATGCCGAGCTTCTTCATCTTCTTTTGCTGTTCTTTTGAAACGAGCAGGAAAGAATTTCGAAGCACCAGCACAGGATAAGGAATCCCTGCCGCCGCAAATACGCTCCCGAGCTCCATCCAATACGCCAGTTCCCCTCCTCCACCAATAAAAGCCACATCTGGCAATATGGTTCCCTGGAACACGCCGCGGAGCACAACATTTGGACTGAACCTTTCGGGGTGAGCTTCCAGCTCCGCGAGTATCTCATCTGCCGTGAACGAAATATCAGTGTCGTTCACCACGTACCGTTTCCCCGTCAATTCGATCCGCTCGCGACGATCGTTATGCAGGTAGAATAAGTTGATGGACCTCCCGGTGGTCTGTACTTTATAATGACTGCCCAATTTCGCAGCAACAACGGAAAGCTCACGCTGTGAAAACCCATCCAGCAGTTCCCTGCGCGTGATCTCGCGAAATGCACCCTTCAATTCATGATCATCGGGGATCAGGACCAGCAACCCATATTCAGCAAACAGTGAATGAACAAGTTCCAGGGTGGCTTGCTGAATGGTCTTGCCTTTCGTATAACAGGCACGGAAAAGATTGATCAACTGTTCACCATCCGGTTGAACGCCGATATAACCGGAAATGGAACCGATCAGTGAAATAAAAGCATCATCCACCTTCATCCTGCCAACGGCGCCGGTCTGTGCAGTTTGCCATGACCATTTTTCTCCGCCGATATGCACATGCCCCAGTTCATCCAGGTCGGCATCTTCGCTTCCCATGTAGTACACAGGCACGAAATGGTGTTCCGGATCCTGCCGGGAAAGATCATCGGCCAGCCGGATCGCATGAAATATTTTATAGATGAAGTACAGCGGGCCCGTGAATATATTGGGCTGGTGCGCTGTTGTAATGGTAAACGTATTGTTGCCGAGCAGCGATGCCAGGTGCTGCTCCTGCAGGCTGGAAAGGCTCAACCCCGCGTACTGCCTGCGAAGTACCCTTACCAATAGTTCGCGGTCGGTGCGGTGTTTTTTCCTGTCGGTTATAGCATCGCGGATGCCCTGGATCGTTGGCGGATGCGAATAGAACGGCGAAAGTTTTTCATTGCGCGAAAGATAGTCTGTTACCAGGGGCGAAAACCAGCCGGTTTGCTCATACTGCAAATAAGTAATGGAACAATCCATAGAAGAAGTAAAAATACGGAAATGCAACGGTGATCGGCCGGAGTTTGACGAATGGTCAGGAGAAGCGCCCGGGAGCGAATGGGGTAATATCCATACTGGTTTTGCGCCCATCGACGATCTCACTCACCAGTTTGCCCGTGCCCGCACCGAGGCTAAGGCCCAGCATAGCGTGCCCGGTGGCGATCACCACGTTCTTTACTTTCCCCGAACGACCAATATACGGAAGCCCGTCTGCTGAGCAGGGACGATACCCATACCATGCCTGTTCCACCGGCGGTACCAGCACCTCAAATTCCGGGTAGAATCTCTTTACGGCGGCCAGCAGACCTTCCACCCGTTTTATGCGGGGCGGCCTGCTGGTTGAAGTGATCTCCATCGTACCGCCGAAACGGATCTTGTTCCCGTCCATTGGCGTCAGTGCGGCACGCCCCTCCATTAAAACAGCCGGGTGATGGACCCGGTAGGGCGAGTTTTCCAGGGTAACCGAATAGCCCCGGCCGGCGACCAGTGGAAAATGAATACCCGCCATATTTGCGATTTCGCGGCTCCAGGAACCTGCGGCAATGACCACCTGGTGTGCGCCATACGCATCACGTGGTGTGATCACGTTTGATATCATACCTCCCCGGGTCTCGAACGATGACACGGAGTCTTGTACAAATTGAACTCCCATCTCGCGCAGCTGCAGCAGGAGTTGCTGCATCAGCTTATCCGGATACAGGTGTGCATCACATTTGAAGAATATGGCACCGATGGCGTTGATCTTTGTTTGTGGCTCCTTCGCGAATAGTTGGGACTGGTCGAGCAACTCCGTATCGAGCCCGAGCTGCAACGCTTTGTCAACCGTATGTTTTGCGTGCTCGCGCGTCTTCTCCTGCTGGAATATTTCGAGCAACCCTTTATGTTCGTAGGAGAAGTTTAAGCCAGGCAGTTCCGCCCATTGATTGTACTCCCGCTGGCTGAGCAGTGCAATATCGCGCAGGGGCACCGCTGCATGTTCCACATTTGCCGCTGTGGCAGACCGCATAAAATGCCAGCCCCAGCGCAGCAGCGGCAGGCTGAACCGCGGTTCAACATAGAAAGGACTAGTGGTCCGGAACATCCATTTAAATCCCTGCCAAACAATACCGGGCGCCGCCAGCGGAATGAAATGACTCGGGCATACATAGCCGGCGTTGCCATATGAACAGTTGGTGATATCTGAAGGCCGGTCGATCACTACCACGTCGTGACCGCTCCTGCACAGGAACCAGGCACTGCTCAACCCTATGATCCCTCCTCCAATAACAATCACCTTACTCATAGCGTATTGATTTCCTTTCGGGTCAGATCACCTGGAATCCCAGGGCATAAGGATCATCTTCTGTATCGATGGTAATTTCGTTATGTCCATATATCCTGGCCCAGCCTTCCACTGAAGGAACGATGGCGGGCTTACCACTGACCGCCGCCAGTTTTTCGATCCGCCCGGTAAATGTAGAACCGATAATGCTTTCGTGTATGAACATATCGCCTGGCTGCAACTTCCCTTTGGCATACCATTGCGCCATCCGCGCCGAGGTACCGGTTCCGCAGGGCGACCGGTCGATGGCCTTGTCCCCATAAAAAACTGCATTGCGTGCAGTAGACAAGGGATCCATTACCTGGCCCGACCAGAGGATATGCGTGCAGGAATGTATGGTGGGATTCTCCGGATGAATGAAGCTATGCTCCCTGTTGATCTGTTCGCGGATAATGCGACTCCACTGAACGAGTTCGCCGGCGGTATGATTGTCTATCCCCCCAAAATTTTCCTGTATATCGATGATCGCATAGAAATTGCCTCCATAACTCACGTCCGCACTCAGCCTGCCCAGGGTCGGACAATCAATGGCAATATTTTCTGCGGCGAGGAATGAAGGCACGTTGGTCAGTTGCACGGAGCGCACTTTTTTTCCTTCCTTAAAGTATTTGATCTGCACCAGTCCCGCTGGGGTCTCCATGCGCACCAGCCCGGGAACTTTGGGGCGTATCAGCCCTTCTTCGATGGCAATAGTAATCGTTCCGATGGTTCCATGCCCGCACATCGGCAGACAGCCGCTGGTTTCGATAAACAGTACAGCCACATCGTTTTCAGGATCATGCGGCGGGTACAAGATGCTGCCGCTCATCATGTCGTGCCCCCTTGGCTCAAACATCAAACCTTTCCTGATCCAGTCATACTCCCGCAGGAAGTGCTGTCTTTTTGCGCTCATATCTATCCCCTCCAGCAAAGGGCCGCCTTTGGCAACCACTCTTACGGGGTTGCCGCAGGTATGCGCATCGATACAGGAAAAGCTTTGCTTCATTAGCGAAAGTGGAACAATTTTTTTTATACTACTCTGATTTACAATATATTATGGATCTTATTGCTGTTTATTTTTAGTCCATTCATTATTCAAAAGACGCCAGATACCGTACGGATTGTCGTTTTTCAATTCTGCGGGAAGCAGCTCATCAGGGCAGTTCTGCCAGCATACCGGCCGCACCCATCTTTTGACTGCATGGATACCCACCGCAGTAAACCTGCTGTCGGTAGTGGCCGGATAAGGGCCGCCATGAACCATACCCGGACAAACCTCCACGCCGGTCGGTACCCCATTGAAAATGATACGGCCGGCCATCGTGGCCGCTTTCTGAACCAGTGCAGCATGCTCATGAAAGTCCTGCTTGGTTCCCATCAAAGACGTGGTCAGTTGCCCCTTCAGGGATAACCAGGCTTGTTGCAGTTCGTTCATATCACGGCATCGAACCAATAAGGAATAGGGGCCGAATATTTCTTCGTGCAGCAATGGGTTCTCCAGGAAATGCGCCCCGCTCACGGTGGCAATGGTTGGCCGTGCTTCCATCTCACCCGGTGCCGTACCCGACTCCTGCAACAATTCAACACCGTTCTGCCTGAGCGCGTCGCTGCGTTTGTTTTGAAATGACTGATAGATCCCCTGGTGCAGCATCTTTCCGGGTTTGGTGCCATTCAATGCTTTTCCCAGGTGTTCAGTAAACGCATCCAGCCCCTCGCCTTCCAATGCGATCAATATGCCCGGGTTGGTACAGAACTGTCCCGTGCCGAGCGTGATGGAGGCCGCGTATTGGAGCGCCAGTTTTTCCGCGTTTTTTCGCATGGTATCAGGCAGAAAAACCACAGGGTTCACACTACCCATTTCTGAAAAAACGGGGATTGGTGTCGTGCGTTGCGCGGCGTAGTCATACAGCGCACGTCCTCCTGCCAGTGAGCCCGTAAATCCCACGCCCGCCGTGGCGGGATGCTGCACCAATGATTTGCCCGCCTCGGCCGAGTTTCCGAATACGTGCTGGAACACCTGCACCGGTACCTGGCACTGCTGTATGGCCTTTGTAATCGCGGTGGCTACCATGGTGGAAGTGGCGGGGTGTTGCGGATGTGCCTTTACGACCACGCTGCAACCCGCCGCGAGTGCACTGGCCGTATCGCCACCTGCCGTTGAATAGGCAAACGGAAAATTGCTGGCGCCAAATACAACGACCGGGCCGATAGGCACCAGCATCTTGCGGACATCTGGTTTTGGCGATGGCACCCTGCCGGGTATCGCAGTGTCGATACTGGCGTCTACCCAACTGCCTTCGAGCAGCATCTCTGCAAATTTTCGCAGCTGGCCGGTAGTGCGGTTCCTTTCCCCCGTCAGTTGCGGAAGTGAAATGTTGGTTTCCTTTGCTGCCGTCTGCAACAGTGACTCGCCCAGCGCTTCGATCTCGGTCGCGATCGCTTCCAGAAAAGCTGCTTTCTCCCGGGCACTCACGTGCTGAAACTGTTCGAACGCTTCCTGCGCGCGATGCATAACGAGATCCATTTCTGCGAGGGGTGTATCGGGGAATGAGGTTGACATGATCGCTATTTAATCGTGAGATAATCCGGCAATACCGGTCTTGAAGCCAGGGCTGTGTCTATAATGCTGAGTATCCTCCTGCGCTCATCTCCTTCGAGAACGAGACGTGGCGCACGCACCAACTCGCTCCCGGTGCCCGCACGTGCTGCCGCCAGTTTGATGTACTGAACCAGCTTTGGATGAATGTCCAGCTCGAGCAGCGGCATGAACCAGCGATAGATGATCGCCGCTTCCTGCAGGCGTCCAGCTTTGACGAGGCGGTACACGGCAACGGTTTCTCTTGGAAACGCACATACAAGACCCGCCACCCAACCGTCCGCTCCCATCATCAATTCTTCCATTGCAAGCGTATCTACGCCGCACAGGATCCGGAACCGGTCTCCAAACCGGTTGATCAGGCGAGTTACATTCGTAATATCGCGTGTCGATTCCTTGATGGCCTGGATATTGCCCACCTGCGACAGTTCTGCAAACATGTCGATCGTTACATCGATCTTATAATCGACCGGGTTATTGTAGATCATGATCGGCAGGTCGGTGGATGCCGCCACCGCCTTGAAATAGCTGACCGTTTCGCGGTCATCGGCTTTGTAGCGCATGGGAGGCAGCAGCATGATACCCCATGCGCCCCAGTCTGTGGCCAGCGAGGCCTGGGCTATGGCTTCGCGGGTGGCTCCTTCTGCAATATTGAGCACTACCGGTATCTTATTTCCCACCATCTCCACTGCGGTACGAACCAGCTTTTCTTTTTCGTCGATGCTCAGCACGCTGGCCTCGCCGAGCGAGCCGCCGAGGATCAGTCCGTCAACGCCGGCCTCCACCTGTGCATGAATAGTCTTTTCAAAAAGGGGAATGTTCAGCCTGTCGTCTTCGGTAAACTGGGTAGCGAGGGCGGGGAAGACTCCTGTCCATTGCATATGGGAAATTTGCATCTAAGATATTGAAGATGGGAGAATAAAACTGCCGGGATACGATCCTACACCACTTCACCTTCCAGGTCATAGTCGTAGGCTTTCGTGATCCTGACGGGCACAAACTCCCCGGGGGTAAGCTTGCTGTGGGAATGCACCACCACTTCATTGTCTACTTCAACGCTGTCAAACTCGGTACGGCCGAGGTAACGACCGGCTTCTTTCTTGTCGATAACCACCTTGAAGGTTTTCCCAACCTTTTCGCGGTTCTTTTCCAGGCTGATCTCCTGCTGCACCTCCATGATCTCCTGGGCACGGCGCTCTTTTTCTTCTGAGGGGATGTTATCTTCCAGTTCGTGTGCGGAAGTATTTTCTTCGTGGCTGTACGAAAATATTCCCACACGATCAAAACGGTGTTCCTGCAGGAATTCCTTTACATCCTCCACATCGCGCTCCGTTTCGCCGGGGAAACCGGCTATCAGGGTGGTGCGAAGACAGATGCCGGGAATTTTCTCTCGGATGGAATGGATGAGGTCGTTCATCTCACCCCGGGTAATGTTCCTGCGCATAGCCTTGAGCATATGGTCACTCGCATGCTGGAGTGGCATATCGAGGTAATTGCAGATATTCTCCCGCTCGCGCATCGCATCCAGTATCTCCATCGGAAATTTGCTCGGGTATGCATAGTGAAGTCGTATCCATTCCAGTCCTTTTACATCGGCCAGGGCATGCAGCAGTCGCGGCAGTTCTCTTTTTTTATAAATATCCAGGCCATAGTAGGTCAGTTCCTGGGCTATCAGCATGATCTCTTTAACGCCCTTGCGCACGAGAGATTCCGCTTCGTTCACGAGCTGCTCAATGGGCCTGCTGATATGCTGTCCGCGCATCAGGGGAATGGCGCAAAACGAACAGGTCCGGTTGCAGCCTTCGCTGATCTTGAGATAGGCATAGTGCCTGGGTGTGGAAAGAAGGCGCTCGCCAAGCAGTTCCGATTTATAATCCGCATTGAACTGCTGCAGCATCAGGGGCAGTTCCAGCGTGCCAAACCAGGCATCCACTTCGGGCATTTCAAGCGCGAGATCAGACCGGTACCGTTCACTCAGGCAGCCTGTTACATATACCTTATCCAGTTGTCCCCGGCGCTTGAGTTCCAGTTGGTCGAGTATGGTATTGATGCTTTCTTCTTTGGCCTTGTCGATAAAACCGCAGGTATTTACCACCACGATGTTATGGTCGGGTTTCCGGTTTTCGTGTACCACGTCGATATCGTTCGCGAGCAGTTGCCCGCTCAGCACTTCACTGTCCACCAGGTTTTTGCTGCAACCGAGGGTGATAATGTTGACCTTATCCTTCCGAAGTGTTTTCGATTTCATGGGTGCGCAAAGGTAAGCAGAATATGGCGCCGGATTGGCAGGGAATTGTGAAAATGCAGGCCCGCAAACGGCATCAGCCCTGCTTTTTGGAGCGGATATGATCGATGATCTGGTCAGCATGCACCCGCGAGTTCTCTATGAAGAGACTGTGCGTATTCATTCCACCGCAGATCACTCCGGCCAGATAAATACCGGGCACATTGGTCTCATGCGTTTCGGGGTTGTATTGCGGTGTTTTCGTATCATCGGCCGAGAGCGCAATGCCCAGTCTTTCCAGGAAACCCAGGTCTGGCTGGTACCCTGTCATGGCGATCACCCAGTCATTGGGTATCGTGACTTTACCGTCGGGCGTCTGGATGTCTACTTCGTGTTCCCGAATTTCCAGCACAGATGAATGATAGAAAGTCTTGATGGATCCTTCTTCTATCCGGTTGACCATGTCGGGCCGCACCCAGTATTTCACTCGTTTACCTACCTCTTGATTTCGGATAACCATGGTTACCTCGGCGCCTTTCCGCCAAGTTTCGAGTGCGGCGTCCACAGCGGAATTGTTGGCACCCACCACCAGTACTTTCTGAAACGCGTAGAAATGCGGATCCTTATAGTAATGCGTCACTTTGGGCAACTCCTCTCCTTTTACTCCCAGCAGGAACGGAATGCCATAAAATCCAGTGGCGATGATCAGCTGATCTGCCTTGTATACCTGTTTCGGTGTTGCAACATCGAAATGATCTGCGTGTTTCCGGACCTGTATCACTTCCTCGAACAGGCGGATATTCAGCTGTGCCGAAACAGCCACCCGCCGATAATATTCGAGCGCTTCGCTGCGCGTGGGTTTGGGATTGATACTGACGAACGGAACATTCCCGATCTCAAGCCTTTCCGAAGTAGAAAAGAATTGCATGTTCACGGGATAGTTGTATAGGGAATATACGAGGCAGCCTTTTTCGAGGATCAGGTACCGGAGACCCGCTGCTTTTGCACGCAGTCCGCAGGCCAGGCCGATCGGACCGGCTCCTATGATCACGATATCATAGTTCTCTTTTTTCATTTGTGCACTTCGTTCGTGAAATGAAACTGGATATCCTGGTTGTTCGTGATCTCGGTATTGAGGAACCACTCACTTTGTGCGAGGTAAACGGGTTGGCCATCTTTGTCCTCGGCAGAGTTTTGTTGTTTGTAGCGCAGGAAGTCCTGCAGCTTGGTTTCGTTCCTGCTCGTGAGCCAGCAGGCCTTGTAGAATGGCAGCGTCCTGAACTCGGCGGCGGCTCCGTATTCATTCAGCAACCGGTACTGGATTACTTCAAACTGGAGCTCACCCACGCAGCCGATGATCTTCTTGTTGCCCCCGAACTGCGTGAACAATTGTGCCACGCCTTCGTCTGTCAGCTGGCTGATGCCTTTCTCCAGTTGCTTTGTTTTCATGGGGTCACGGTTCACCAGCTCTTTGAATATTTCGGGGGAAAAAGTAGGTATCCCTATAAAATAAAAATTTTCCCCTTCTGTGAGCGTGTCTCCGATCTTAAAATTACCGGTATCGAACAGGCCCACTACATCTCCGGGGTAGGCATCGTCGATCACATCCTTGGTGCGCGCAAGGAATGAATAAGGGTTGCTGAAACGGATGTCTTTATCGAGGCGCACATGGTGATAGTATTTATTACGTTCAAACCGTCCGCTGCACACGCGCATAAAAGCAATGCGGTCGCGGTGCCTGGGATCGAGGTTCGCGTGTATTTTGAATATAAACCCGCTGAACTTGTCTTCTTCCACACTCAGGTGCCGTATATTGGTTTCCCGGTCTGCGGGTATGGGCGCTATCCTGATAAATGTATCCAGCATTTCACGAACGCCGAAATTGTTGACAGCGCTCCCAAAAAAAACGGGGGCCACTTTTCCGTTGAGGTACTCCTCCGTCTTCAGTTTCCCATAAACACCATCGATCAGCTCCACATCCTCGCGCAGCTGTGCTGCATCGCGCTCGCCGATCCGCGCATCCAGTATGGGATCCTGCAGGTCACTGATCGCGATGGTATCCTCATCTTCGGCCTTGGTGCTGGCTGCAAACAACCTGAGGTTCTTGGCGTGCAGATCATATACGCCCTTGAAATCCTTTCCGCTGTTGATCGGCCATGTCATGGGGTGAAGGGATATTTTCAGCTCGTTCTCAATCTCCTCCAGGAGATCAAAACGGTTCTTGCCATCACGGTCCATTTTATTGATGAACACGATCACAGGGGTATCGCGCATACGGCATACTTCCATCAGGCGGCGGGTCTGTTCCTCTACCCCGTTTACGCTGTCTATCACCAGTATTACACTGTCCACCGCCGTGAGCGTCCGGTAGGTATCTTCGGCAAAATCCTTGTGGCCGGGGGTGTCCAGCAGGTTGATGAGCCTGTCCTGGTAGGTAAATGTCATCACGGAAGTGGCCACCGAAATACCACGCTGGCGTTCGATTTCCATAAAATCGCTGGTAGCGTGCTTTTTGATCTTGTTGCTTTTTACGGCACCGGCGGTTTGTATGGCGCCTCCGAACAAAAGCAGCTTTTCCGTGAGGGTGGTTTTTCCCGCATCGGGGTGCGAGATAATAGCAAATGTTTTTCTTCTCTCTATTTCTTTCTGGTACTTCATATACGGCCCGCAAAGGTACGGACTCGAAAATTGACTACGCCTGCAGAAACGGTTGGCAGGGTCTCCGTTTAAAAATCAGGGCAGCCTGTCAAAACCCCAGTCTCGGGTAATCGTGGTTGAAGTGTATATCGAAACCATAGCGGCTTCTTCAATATAACATACTTGTTTAGTAACTGATCTTCCTTGCCGATGCAGTGCCATTCTTCACCGTAACGATCCAATAGGTGTTATAATTGTTGTCTTCCAGCGCGGGATAAGTATTTTGATGGATGAGCAGGTTCACCAGTGCCGGGGTGGTATTCGAATGTCCCGCCACCACCACCGTCTTTCCTTCGAGCGCCAGGAGCCGTGCCGCAAATGCGGAAAGATCACTGGGATCGTATATCGCAATCTGCTTCCCCAAATGGGCGGCCAATGGTGCCAGCGTTGTTTTTGTCCGGATAAAATTCGTGGAGAACAGCAGGTCGGGGTGGTATTCTTTCAGGAGTTCCGGCAACCGGGCGGCGCGCTGCAGGCCCGCAGCCGACAGCGGCGGATCGGCGTTCATATCGGCGGTTGCCTTTTCCGCATGACGAAGCAGGATGATCGTTGTCGTCTTCTCTTGCGCGTTGATGCAGTTAAACGAAAACAGCCCCAGGAGCAGGTATAGTGTATACTTCATATTTTTATTTTTCATGTTTATGGATGCAATGCCGCCAGTATCCTTTTCACTGCGCCATTCATCTCTTTTTGCTCGATCCAGCGAATGACGGCCACGAGGTCGTGTTCGGGATCCACATAGATCATATTGACCCCGTTACCCAAATGAACAAACGCTGTTTCAGGTGCGTCAGGCAGCATTTTTTTATTGGTGTTCAGGAACCAGTTCATATAACCATACCCGGTATTGGCAGTGGTCAGCGTAAGCGATCGCTTTACCCAGTTCTCAGAAAGCAGTTGCTTCCCATTCCAGTTGCCGCGGTGCAGGGTCAACAACCCGAACCGGCCCATGTCAAATGCGTTGATGAACATGCCGCCGCCCCAATGGCCTCCCCCGCTGACAGACTGCATGATCTGTCCATCGAGCACCACCAGCGAGTTACGATATCCCTCCCAGTGCCAGCTGTTGGAAGCGCCGATAGGCGCCATAATATTTTCCCTCAGCACCTGTGGCAACGGTTTGCGCCACACCGCCAGGGCCGCCAGTGCAAGGGCATTTACGCGGACGTCATTGTATTTCCATACAGCGCCGGGCTCGTTCCTTTTCCGGGTGAGCCATTCATCCGTTTTATCACCCGGCCGGTCTGCCCAGTCCGGCTTACCCCACAAAACGCCTTCCCAGTCACTGGTCTGTCGCAACATCACATCCCAGGTAATGCGCCTGTTGTGCGGCGTGGCAAACAACCGGATCAACTGAGGTTGTCCTAATGCATCTGCGCTACGGTAAGGAGAGAGATCGGCAGGAACGATATCGGGTATATAGGAGGCAACGGTATCTGTAACATCACGGATCAGCCCTTTGTCTACCGCCACGCCAACAACGGCAGAGAGAAAGCTTTTCGTAACGCTGTGCGTCATATCAACTTTCGACGGATCTCCCCATTCGGCGATGATATAGCCTTTGTATATGATAATGCCCGCAGGATCTCCGCGGGTAACAAAGGGACCGATGCCGTCGCTGAAGGGTTCTTTTCCGAAGCTCATGGCCTGCGCCAGTTCCTGGTCGCGTGGGAGCTTCGCCTCGGCGGCTATTACAAAACGGATGGCTTCGTTAAGGCGGCCGGTGTCTATATTCATCGACGCGGGAAGCCTGTGTTCCCAGGAACCAGCGGGTGGAAAATAGGCCCCCGGGTGTGGTGGCTGGGCGAAGGATTCCGCCGCAAACAGAAAGGCAATGAACAGCAGGTGGATCCGGGTAATGCGCATATGAGGCAGAATGATGTGCTGCGCCAATATAGTGAAAATTGAGTGATCGACCGTTGCAGCAAAGTCTATGACGTGCAAAAAAAATGCCGGCACTGCCGGCATTCAATAAAGGTATTTGCTGTTAAATATCGGTTGCTTCTCCGTATGCCACGGCTGTTGCTTCTTTCACCGCTTCGCTCATGGTGGGGTGCGGATGGATGGCATTGAGGATCTCATGCCCGGTGGTTTCAAGTTTTCGGGCTACGGAAACCTCGGCGATCATCTCTGTTACATTCGCCCCGATCATATGCGCGCCCAGGAATTCGCCGTATTTCGCATCGAAGATCACTTTTACAAAGCCGTCAGTGGCGCCTGCCGCACTCGCTTTACCACTGGCCATAAATGGAAATTTTCCCACCTTGATCTCATAGCCTGCCTCCTTTGCGCCTTTCTCCGTGTATCCGATACTGGCGATCTCCGGCGTGCAGTAGGTACACCCTGGTATGTTGTTGTAGTCAAGAGGCTCCGGAAGATGGGTGGACTTCTTTTCAGTGTAAGCGATATGTTCTGCTGCATTGATGCCTTCCTTGGTGGCCACGTGCGCCAGGGCCTGCCCGGGTGTACAATCACCTATCGCATATATATTCGGAACGGAGGTCTGCTGGTATTTGTCAACCACGATCTTTCCTTTGTCGGTCTTTACACCGTTCTGTTCCAGGCCAATGCCTTCGATGTTTGCCACCACGCCAACCGCGCTCAGTACGATGTCTGCCTCGAGCGTAACGGTTCCATCCTGTTTTTTGACCTGGGCCTTTACCCCGTTGCCGTTCGAATCCACTGATTCAACGGTAGCGTTGGTCAGAACGTCGATTCCCTGTTTTTTGAATTGCTTTTCCAGTTCCTTCGATACTTCTTCATCCTCTACCGGCACGATCCGGGGCAGAAATTCAACAATGGTTACTTTGGTACCGAGGCTATTGTATACATAGGCAAATTCGGAACCGATAGCGCCGCTGCCCACGATGATCATGCTCTTTGGCTGTTGCGGCAACACCATAGCCTCGCGGTAGCCGATCACTTTTTTGCCATCCTGTTTGAGGTTGGGCAGTTCACGGGAACGTCCGCCGGTTGCCACGATGATATATTTTGCATCCAGGGTCTTGGTGCCCTCCGAGCCTGTTACTTCCACCTGTCCTTTCCCTTTCAATTTGGCAAAGCCCATGATCACTTCGATCTTGTTCTTTTTCATCAGGAAGGTGACACCTTTATTCATTTTGTCGGCCACACCGCGGCTGCGTTTGATCACCGCACCAAAATCGTGCTGTACACTGCTCGCCTGGATGCCATAGTCGGCGCTGTGCTTCATGTAGTCATAAATATTGGCGCTCTTGATCAGTGCTTTGGTGGGAATGCATCCCCAGTTGAGGCAAATGCCGCCGAGGCTTTCTTTTTCTATGATAGCCACTTTCAGGCCGAGTTGAGAAGCGCGGATCGCTGCTGGGTAGCCACCGGGGCCGCTGCCGATCACAATTACGTCATATGCCATGGTAATGATTTGAGCTGGGGATGAATGATTAAAAACGGATGCAAAAATACGTGATTTGGGGTAAGGCGCAAAGGGGGGGATATTGTATTTTGTACCTCATTTCTACACCTCTTTGTACCAGTAAGATGCCTCTACTAAAGATAAAAATGGCGGTTTATTTACCGGGAGCACCCCGCTTTTTTGATAATAGCATACGAGATCAGGTAAATATTCGGGGTAAATAATTAAAAATTGACTAATGATTCATTTCCAATTAGGATAGTCCACAATATGAATTAATTCTTCCAACACAATTCTCAAATCATCTTTAAGATTATCGATGTCACTTTTTCGAGCAATGTATCTTCGATTATGTGCACTCAAATCGCCCATTTTCTTTAAACTAGATAGACTGGCTTTAGCATTTCTGCCGACGTTCCAAGAAGTTTCAGTTTTAAATGCTTCTATCAAATCACTCAAGTAATAAAAATTTCCACTACTATTTTTAACTTTTACTGAAATACCATGTCGTTCGAATACTTCAATTATAAGTATTTCCAACAGTTTTCGGGTCATTACAGAACAGGCATCATACAGGCCTTGATCGTAACAACCAGCAGCTTGTTGCGATATAGTCGTCAAATACCCTCTTGTATTGTTAAATAATTCCAAGGGGAAATAATTATTTGTTAGAACAACCTCTCGCGGCACATTCAGGAATATATCAATTTCACTTTTTTTTGATCGTTCCAAATGATACGTACCCTTCTGTAAAATAAATTTTGGAGTTTTGCTCTTTGTTTTCTTCGTGTTGTTCTTAAGATATTGCGGTATGTTACTATACTTAACCGTTTTTAGCTCGTCAAAATACATTTCAATATTTTTTGGGGTTATTCCTTCATTCCCTCTGACGATAGTGTGATAATAAACAAGATAATCTATTTTGCTACCTGCAGGAAAAGCATCAAAATCATTAATCTGGTGAATAAATGTATTTAATGTCATTCCTTAACTTCTTTATTCCATTCCTTTATCTGATTGCTGCCTTTAACTGTTACAGATAAAATTGCATTTTTCGTTTCAATCCACCCTTTTTTACTTGCAGTATTTCTAACCGTTTGCGGCAAATTTTCCGATATTCTTAACTTAAGTATATCATAGCAGCTATAGACGTGATTAACTGATATTCCAGATTCTTCTAAAATATTTTGTAAATAATATACAAAGAGAAGGTTCCGTTGATCATCACTTGATGGAGAATATTTAGCGAAAAAAGCTTCTAAACTCTCCTTGCCTTTGGGTGCAAAATTGATATTTGTGAGACGCTTTAATGTCTTTGAGACCTTGGATGGTTTTTTGAAATTTTTTGTCTCATTTTTGAGGTGATTATCAGTATCTTCCTTTTCCCGTTTGGAAGAGATTCTGCTCTTTGTAGAAGAACCAGTTGTGCGGCCAAGAACTTCTTTTGCTTTTACAATTCCACTGTTTAAAATAGAATATCCATTTGCTAGTGGGTTAAGAAAATTTCCTTGAACAGCTCTCGTTATGTAGCTAGAAAGGGCGCTCTTCTTGCCACTGTCTAACCTATTAGACTCTTTGTATTTTTCAATTAGGTTTTGTCGTGTGAATGTCTCTTTTCCAAATAATGAAGCATAAAATGAATAGACAACAACCCATTCTGTTTCTGAGCTCGGCAAGTTCTTCATTGCCACAGCTTTCAATGTCGGATATTCCTCTGACTTTACTGTTTGACTAGTAGCCGATTTCTTATTATTGTCGGTTTCGGGAACTCCTTTTTGACTGTCCAATATTTCTGCTTCTTGAAAATCAGAAGTGTCTTTCTGTACCTCGTTAAGATCACCGATCGGCTGTATATTACTATAAGCAATTGCTTTCCTTCTATTTGCTCCAGCTGCATCGCGAAGTATTTCGGCGAGATCTTTACCAACATTGTCGCTAAATGTGGCTTCAATAGTTCTACCATTTGTCGTTTCTTGAAGGCTAAAAGTATTGATGTTTTGTTGTGAGGCAGAACTCGCTTTGCCTCTTATTTCTTTAGGTGCGCCACAATTGATACATCCGACACAATCTTTCTCTAACAATGAACCACAGGCCTTACATCTAAATTGTGTAAGACATCCGCCACAAAAGTAGCCTTCTTGTGGCAGCACTTTGGTGCAATTATAACATGTCGTTTGCAGATTTACTGGCATCAAATAGTAAGTTTAAGTTTTACAACATATTTTTATAAATCACTAAAATGTTTAATTATCGGCTAGTTGCGGAATTACAATCACCAAATGCATTTCCTGTCTTTTAGTCTTAAAATCTGTAGACAATATACGTGATAGCGATGGCCCGTAGATAGAGAGTTAGCAGCATTAAGGCTTTTTATAGAAATTCCTTTTCTGAAATTTTATAAAATATTGAAAATCAGATTATTAGCCGACTATTGGCACGCCTATGTGTTTCTCGAATTAAAAAGGCTTCAAAATGAATATTTCAAACCATTTATAACTTCCTGGGGTCCGTTGGGACTCGGACCCAAGAGCATCCCGCTTAAAAAGCGGGATGCTCTACAACTGAGCTATTAGAGATTCAATGTATTGTCTCGATTTTCTTGCCTTTATTTTACGTTCCCTTTGTTTGGCTTCTGGCAACGTTGTGTATTCTTCGGTATGCATAAGTCTCCATGGCATTCCAGTGGAAGTAAACTTTGAATGCCCGATATTATGTTCATGGAGCCTGCGCTGGAGGTCAATACAGGCACCTATGTAGTACTTATTGAGTTTCTCCGAGTAAAGAATATAGGTAAATGGCATAAAAAACCTCCTGCAACATTTAATGTCTACCGGAGGCTTTTGCAAGATTTCTGTGATCCCGTTGGGACTCGAACCCAAGACCCTCCCGCTTTTACATAGGTAAAAGCGGGATGCTCTACCAACTGATCCATCAAACAGGCACAAAAAAGCCCCCATTAATCTAACGGAGGCTTTTGCAAGATTTCTGTGATCCCGTTGGGACTCGAACCCAAGACCCTCCCGCTTAAAAAGCGGGATGCTCTACCAACTGATCCATCAAACAAGCACAAAAAAGCCTCCATATCAAACGGAGGCTTCTGCAAGATTTCTGTGATCCCGTTGGGACTCGAACCCAAGACCCTCCCGCTTAAAAGCGGGATGCTCTACCAACTGATCCATCAAACAAGCACAAAAAAGCCCCCATATCAAACGGAGGCTTCTGCAAGATTTCTGTGATCCCGTTGGGACTCGAACCCAAGACCCATACATTAAAAGTGTATTGCTCTACCAACTGAGCTACGGAATCATCCTTTTTTAAAGGAGTGCAAAAATAAGTGAATTCACCTCGTTGGCAAATTTTTTTCATCCCTGTTTATACACTTCGGTTCCCGGCATCGCGCTGCAACGTATTTTTGTGACACCAAAACATATTTCATGTCGCATTTCAGGGATAAGGTGGTAGTGGTTACGGGTGGCTCCGAAGGCATCGGCAAGGCGCTGGTGGAGGCTTTCCTTCTCCAGGGCGCAAAAGTGGCTACCTGCGGACGCAACTACGATAAGCTCTACCAGCTCCAGTCCGCCCATCCCGGTCAACCGCTGCTCATCCATGCCGCCGATGTCAGCAACGAGCAGGATTGCCGCATTTTTATCGAGCTGGTCATAAAAACATTTAACACGATCGACGTGCTGGTGAACAATGCCGGCATCTCCATGCGCGCCCTGTTCAGCGATGTAGAATTGAGCACGCTTCATAAGGTAATGGACGTAAACTTCTGGGGAACCGTTTATTGCTCGCATTTTGCCCTCCCCTATATCACGGCACAAAAAGGCAGCATCGTAGCCATTTCCTCGGTAGCAGGGTACCGCGGCCTGCCCGGCAGAACCGCCTACAGCGCATCCAAATTTGCCGTCCAGGGGTTTATGGAAGCCCTCAGAACGGAAATGCTGGAAACGGGCGTGAACATTATGTGGGTCTGCCCCGGTTTCACCGCATCGAATATCAGGAATGCTGCGCTCACAAAAAATGGCCAACCCCAGGGATCTTCGCCCTTTGATGAAGGCACATTGATGACTGCCGAAAAATGTGCGGAGATCACGATCGATGCCATCGAAAAAAGAAAACGCAGCGTCGTGTATACACTGGCAGACAAAAGGACCGTATGGCTGAATAAACTGATGCCCGGAATAACCGACAGGCTGGTGCGCCGTTTTTTCTTCAAAAACGATGTCATGGTGAAATAACTCTTTCTAACCAACGTTTATCTCCCGCATGGCAATTGTTACCCTTTCCACCGATATCGGCCAGCAGGATTTCCTGGCGGGCGCCATCAAGGGGCAACTGCTTTCCGCCAATGCAGGTTTCAGTATCCTCGACATCACCCATCACCTCTCCCAGTCCAACTATCCGC
>Ga0206919_1080_pt1 | contig 23261 bp, 15 predicted proteins | sample Alteio_BWOrgHeat_67_FD_152962 | JGI IMG/M metagenome (GOLD analysis project Ga0206919, IMG submission 152962) | Enriched cells from forest soil in Barre Woods Harvard Forest LTER site, Petersham, Massachusetts, United States -... | ecosystem: Environmental > Terrestrial > Soil > Temperate forest >... | reverse complement strand
GTCTTCGTTCAATGCGATCTGTTCGAACGTTTCGTTGTTCATCAGGTTATACCCGCTATCGTCCTTGTAAAGGAACTGGTATGCTTTCTTTTCCACGCGCACGGGAAAGATGTTTTCCCCGCTGTTCCAGGTCTTTTCAATACTGCGTTTGTTGTCTACCCCTTTGAGCTTGGCCCAGACTTTCGCAGCGGCCCTGGCGGTCTTGTTTTCCCCGAAATCCACCACACTGTACAGGCTGCCGTCGAGTTTTACGATCATTCCCCTGCTGATATCTGATGTTGTTGCCATAGTTATTCTATTTGCGGCAAAAGTAGGGAATTAGCGCCAAGCAATCTGCGCATTTCGCCGCGTCTCCGTCTTTGCGCTACCGATACACCGGGTTGCACGCGGGGAGGATTATCCGGATGCTCTCCCACGCAGGAACGCGAGCAAACGGCGGAAATAGTAGATCTCATCGGTATTGCGGTACAGGGCCAGCTGGCTCTCGCACATCCTGTAGGATTCTTCCTGTCCATTCGAAAATATCTCGAGGTAGAGAAGGTGGTCCTGCGGAACGCGGTAACCGGCGGGTGCATCATATGCGGCGATCTTTTGAAAGATGCTCCTGACGGAATCTACGTTGATGAATTTGAGAAAGGAATTGTCAATCTCGAAACCCTGTTCGCTGAATTCGCTGCCCGGTGCGCTCTGTGCAAAGAGTTTGTTTCCTACTACTCCTTTTTTCTGCCAGTAAAGGAACGAGTATCCCGGCGTGGGTGAAGAGGGCCCTTCATACAGGTGGAACATGATATCGGGTTTTGAATTCTGCACGCGTTTGATCACGGGGCGGATATCGCGCATAAACAGATTGCCTGAAGTGTCGCAATGATAGTGGATGGCCTGCGCTTGCACGACTGGCGCCACCAGGAAGAATACCATCCCGCAGGAAAACATGGCTCTTATTATACCCGGATTCATGGCCAACGATTTTTATTTCTGCTTAACAAGTTAGTTATTAATTGTTTAGAAGAAGCCCGCTCTGTATAAATTCCTCGGCGGGGCAGCGTAACAAATCGGCGGGCGCTCTATCTTTGCAAAACCCAAACTAACTGCATGAAAAGAACCTTTACCCTCCTTTTATTGGTGATTTCTGCCTGCCTGCTGGCAATGAGCGCAAACGCAAATACCGTGATCCTGAAAGGACATGTCCGTTTCAGCGATGGAGTGGTCGCGCCCGGCCGTACTATAACCGTTGTAGTGGATACTACCGGTACCACCTGCCGGTTGAGCGGCAATGTGGGCACGGACGGAAACGGCCAATATTATGATTCGCTGGTCTGCGCTGCGGGCTCGGGGATCCGCTCCATTATTATCTCTACCCAGAATTGCGATGGCAGCATTCTTACCAAATCATTAGATATACCCGCCGGCAGGGATACCACTATTGAATACAATTTTGCGCTCTCCTGCCCTTCCTGCATAGGCGGCTATCGCGATTCCATTTCGGGCAGTACAGGAACATTTTACAGTACGGGCACGGCAGGCACCGGCGACAGCATCACGGCGAGGGTCTGGGATTTTGGCGATACTACTGCGGAAATATTTGGAAACCTCGCCCAGATAACGCATCAATTTACTTACGGTGGTTCCCATACTGTTTGCATGACCATCCGTACAGCCCTGGGCTGCAGTGTCGGGATCTGTAACGCGGTAGTGACCAGCGCGCCTCCTTCGCCTACCTGCACCAGTAATTTTATCGACTCGATAAAAACGAATGCCGTAACATTCTATAGTACCGCTACCTCTTCCGATAGCATCGTCAGCCGGGTGTGGAGCTTCGGCGATACCACGGCCAATGTCACCGGTAATAGTGCTACCACCACGCATACTTATGCCAATGGCGGCACGCACACTGCGTGTCTCGCGATCACTTCCTCGAAAGGGTGCACCAATTCCGTCTGCAAGGCGGTGGTTACTACTCTTCCCCCCGTTACCTGCACCAGCAACTTCACAGATTCTATAAAAGATGCGACCGTTATCTTCTCCAGTACGGCCACTTCTTCAGACAGCATCGTCAGCCGCGTGTGGAGCTTCGGCGACACCACGGCCAATGTCACCGGCAATAATACCACCACTACCCATACTTACGCCAATAGCGGCACACACAATGCGTGTCTCGCCATCACTTCATCGAAAGGATGTACTAACACTGTGTGCAAGAATATAACCGTTGTGAAACCGGTCTGCGTAAGCAACTTTACAGATTCCATCAGGGACGGCTCCGTGACTTTCCTGAGCACGGCCACCGCACCTGCCGGCGATACCATTGTCAGCCGCACCTGGAACTTTGGCGACAGCACTACCGCACCAGCTGTACTGGGCGGCAACAATACCAGCGCTGCCTACAGGTATTCCCACAATGGCACCTACACAGCCTGTCTCAATATCGCCACTTCAAAAGGTTGTACCAGCAGTTCCTGCAAGCCTGTTGCGATCTCGAGCAGTGTGCTGAACTGCGTGAGCAATTTCACCGATACCCTTTTTGGTGTGAATGCCAACCTGAACAGCACCGCCACTATAGCAGCCGGTGATACCATTACCTCGCGTTTGTGGACGTTTGGAGACAATACAGCGCCCCAGGCGGGCAATCATCCGGGCATAACACACGAATACCCTGGCACGGGAGCCTATAATACCTGCCTCGCTATTGTTACCGCGAAAGGTTGTATGAATACGACCTGCAAAACAGTACCAGTCACCGCCTCCATTCCCTGCAAGAGCAATTTTACGGATACGATCAAGGGCTCTACCGTCGTATTTGTAAGCGCGGCCACGGCCACAGACAGCATCATATCCAGGACCTGGAATTTTGGCGATACGATCAATACATCCACCCTGCCCGGCAACCTGCTGGCACCGTCTCACCAGTATGCCAAAGCCGGTTCGTATACCGCCTGTCTTACCATTGCAACATCGAAAGGATGCAATAGCCAGGTGTGCAAGGTGGTAAACATCACTCCTGCGAATGCACCTTCCTGCATCAGCGTATTTGCCGACAGCATCAGCGGCCCCACTGTCACCTTCATCAGCAGGGCACAGTCGAACGACAGCATCATCAGCCGCACCTGGGATTTTGGCGATACCACTGCTACCGCCGGCGGTAACCTGCTGAACGTTACGCATCAATATGCAAAAGCCGGAACACATACGGCCTGTCTCGTGATCAAAACGGCGCACGGTTGCTCGAGCCAGGTATGCAATGCGGTGACGACCGGTAATCCGCCTTCTGCCGCCATTCCGAATTGCAAACTGGAATTTTCCGACTCCATCCGCGCGAATTATGTAAGCTTCTACAGTCATATTCCGGCCACCGCTGCTGCGAATGACAGCGTTACGAGCCGTACCTGGACCTTCGGCGATTCATCTGCGACGCTCACGGGCAATACCGCCAGCCCCGCACACCAATATGCAGGACCGGGCACCTATGCTGTCTGCGTTGCATTCAAAACGGCGAGCGGCTGCTCTGGCAAAGCCTGTGGAACTGTTACGATCGTGCCGCCTGCGCCAGCTGCACCGCCTCCTGCCTGCAATGCCGGTTTCACCAGTACGCTCGTGGGCGATACCGCCAGCTTTACTGCAGTGGACTATGTGTCGCCGAACGACAGCATCGTGAGCCGCGCCTGGGGCTTTGGAAACGGGGCTGCGCCCATTACGAACCAGGCAAACCCCTCCGTGATCTTTACACAGCCCGGCATGTATACGGTGTGCACCAAGATAAAAACAGCACGCGGTTGCGAGAGCGGTTTCTGCGAAACGTTCATCATCTCGGATACCAGCCACCAGAACTCCTCGAGCGATGTAAAGATCATCAGCATCAGCCCGAATCCCGTCAGTTCACAGACCACCGTGGTGATCTTCAGCAAGAACAATAATGTGGATGCGGAGCTGGACATCTTCGATGTATATGGAACGAAGAGATGGACCGGCAAGAAAACATTGCTCCAGGGAAATAACTCCACCGTGATATCCACCTCCTTCCTTGCGAGCGGTCTGTATTATTTCAGGGTCACGAGCAGTTATGGCGTGCAAAGTCTCCCGCTCTATAAGTTCTAGCCTATTCACTCCTTATAAAAAAAATCCGTCCCGATCGTTATCGGGACGGATTTTTTTATGCTGTTCCTGAATAGCCGCGTACGCAGATACTGAATGAGTTATCACCGATCCATCCGCCGCAACGACCCATTCCGTCAAAAAAAGTTCATTCACCGGGCAGCAGCTTTTTTTCGCCGGGTATCTATTGTTGAAAATGACCTAAACCGGCTACTATGAAATCTTTATTTACACCTGCCATTTTTCTTCTCAGCTTTTTCCTGCCGATCCAGATGATGGCGAATACCGTGATCGTTAAAGGCTATGTACGTTACAGCGATGGAACGCCAGCTGCCGGCAGGCCCGTTATGATCGGGATCGATAGTATGGGTGGCACCGCTGCCTGCACCGTTCAGCATACACGCACGACCAATGCCAACGGCTTCTACACTGATACGGTCACCTGCAACGGCGACATTGAGAAACTCCATATTTCAACCGCTGACTGCACGGGCATGCTGCTGACCAACACACCTTCGCCCGCCAGTGGTTCTAATACGGTGGAAAGCAATTTCTCGCTCAGTTGTACCTCCGGAATATCTTCCACACCTTCCTGCAGTTCGTCATTTTCGGATTCCGTGATCGGAAACGGAGCATACTTCAGCAGCCGTGCAACAGCGGGTACCAATGATACGATCACCAGCCGCACCTGGGTATTCGGTGACAGCTCAGCTTCCGTTACCGGCAACAGCCCCGCGCTGACGCATTCTTTTGCAAAGCCGGGTGTGTACACGGTTTGCCTGTACATCAAAACAGCGAAAGGTTGTGAAAGTCATTATTGCAATACGGTAGCGATCACCGCTGCCAATACCACACCACCCCAGTGCAACAGTAGCTTCAGGGATTCGATCCTGGGCAACGGCGGACGTTTTACGAGCACCGCTACTTCCAATGACAGCATCGTGAGCCGTACCTGGGTGTTCGGCGATAGCTCCACCTATATTACAGGCAACACGCCCGAAGTGACCCACAGCTTTGCAAAACCCGGCGTTTACAATGTGTGCCTTTATATCAAAACAGCGAAAGGTTGTGAAAGTCATTATTGTAATACGGTAGCGATCACCGCTGCCAGTACCACACCACCGCAGTGCAACAGCAGCTTCAGGGATTCTATCCTGGGCAATGGCGGACGTTTTACCAGCACCGCTACTTCCAATGACAGCATCGTGAGCCGCACCTGGGTGTTTGGCGATAGCTCCACCTATATTACAGGCAACACACCCGAGGTGACCCACAGCTTTGCAAAACCGGGGGTCTATAATGTGTGCCTGTATATCAAAACAGCGAAAGGATGTGAAAGTCATTATTGCAATACGGTAGCGATCACCGCTGCCAGTACCACGCCGCCGCAGTGCAACAGTAGCTTCAGGGATTCGATCCTGGGCAATGGCGGACGTTTCACCAGCACCGCTGCTTCCAATGATAGCATCGTGAGCCGCACCTGGGTGTTTGGGGATAATTCTGCCAGCGTCAGCGGTAACAGTCAGGAACTGACGCACACGTTCCTTCAGTCCGGCACCTATAATGTTTGTCTCTATATCAAAACGGCAAAGGGCTGCGAGAGCCACTATTGCAATACAGTTACGATCGCTCCGCCGCCGGTGGTAGCACCCGTGATCGGCTGCAACAGTCACTTCCGGGATACGGTCAATGGCAGCTCAGTTTCCTTTACCAGCACTGCCACAGCAAATGACAGCATCACCAGCCGCACCTGGGTATTTGGCGACAACGGTGCCACGCTCACGGGCAACAGCCTCGCTCCGGTGCATGCATTTACCAAACCGGGTAGTTACACAGTATGCTTATATATTAAAACCGCAACAGGATGTGAGAACCATTTCTGCAATACCGTTACCATCGTATCACCTACTGCCGCGCCCCCCGTTAGCTGCTCTGCCAGCTTCAGGGACAGTGTTTCGGGAACTTCGGTAAAATTCAATGGAACAGCGGCTGCCAATGACAGCATCATAAGCCGCAGCTGGGTGTTTGGCGACAGCAGCGTTTCCACTTCCACTACACTCGATCCCACACATGTCTATGCCAGGGCCGGTGTATACAATGCCTGCCTGTATATAAAAACAGCAAGGGGATGTGAGAGCCACTACTGCACCACCATCACGATTATACCGCCACCATCCTGCCAGGTGCATTTTACAGACAGCGTAAAGGGCAACTACGCCGCCTTCTATAGCGCTGGCGGAACGGGAGACAGCATCGTTAGCCGCAGCTGGAACTTTGGCGATGGCTCGGCAGTGCTAACGGGTAATGTAGTGAACCCGGCACACCAGTTTCCCAAACCCGGTACTTACGATGTGTGTGTAAGCATTAAAACGGCCAGTGGCTGTGAAAGCAAATCCTGCAATAATATTACGATCGTGCCGCCGACCACAGCATCTGCGCCCCCGGCCTGCAGCACCAGCTTCAGCGCAACGCTCACCGGCACCACCGTAAAGGTGACCACCCACGACTACCTGGCAGCCAATGACAGCGTAATCAGCCGCAGCTGGAGCTTTGGAGAAGGTTCCGAGAGCAATGAACCCACCCCGGCCTTCGTATATGCCAATACCGGCGTGTTCACCGTATGCGAAAAGATAAAGACCGCAAGGGGTTGTGAAAGCGGTTTCTGCCAAACGGTGATCGTGGCAGACAGCATTCGCCAGAACAACTCAGACGCTATTAAACTGATCAGTATCAGTCCGAACCCCGTGAGCTCGCAGACCAATGTAACCGTCTGGAGCCGCAACAATAATGTAGATGTTGAATATGCGATCTATGATATCTACGGCAACAAGCGCTGGAGCGCCAAAAAAACGCTCGTCCAGGGCAATAACACGGTTCTGGTATCTACCAGCAGCCTTGCAGCAGGAATGTATTATTTCAAAGTGAGCAGCCAGTACGGTGTACAAAGTATGCCGCTGTATAAATTCTGATAGCAACAAGACAGTTTAAAAAGGGGATGTTTTGGTTTTTGGCTCCCTCCGATCTCGATCGGGGGGATTTTTTTTGATGCCGGCGCCCTCTCCCGAAATTGGCGCTGGTTTTCCATGACAACTCGGGGCGGCCTGGCTACCCGTTTTTCTTCGTTCGATATTCCCTATTTTTGCCGCGCAGATCACCATTAATCATCCATCCACATGTCAGTATTAGTCAATAAGCAGTCCAGGATCATTGTACAGGGATTTACCGGCACGGAGGGTTCCTTTCACGCCACCCAGATGATCGAGTACGGTACGCAGGTGGTGGGCGGCGTAACGCCCAATAAGGGCGGCACCACGCACCTGGACAGGCCGGTGTTCAATACAGTAGCGGATGCGGTGAAAGCGACGGGTTGTGACGTAAGCATCATTTTCGTTCCGCCGGCATTTGCGGCGGACGCTATCATGGAGGCGGCGGATGCGGGTATCGGGCTGGTGGTTTGCATCACCGAGGGCATCCCGGTGCAGGATATGGTGAAGGTGAAGAACTACCTGCTGGGAACGTCTACGCGATTGATCGGGCCCAATTGTCCGGGTGTGATCACGGCAGGCGAGGCCAAAGTGGGTATTATGCCAGGCTTTATATTCAAAAAAGGAAAGATCGGTATCGTTTCAAAATCGGGGACGCTCACCTATGAGGCCGCGGACCAGGCAGTGAAGGCAGGATTGGGCATCAGCACGGCGATAGGCATCGGCGGTGACCCGATCATCGGCACCACTACGCGCGAGGCGGTGGAGCTTTTTATGAACGACCCCGAAACGGAAGGTATTATCATGATCGGCGAGATCGGCGGCAGTATGGAAGCAGATGCCGCGCGCTGGATCAAAGACAATAAAAAGAAACCTGTTGTAGGTTTTATCGCTGGTCAGACCGCGCCGCCCGGGCGCCGTATGGGCCATGCGGGCGCGATTATTGGCGGCGCCGATGATACGGCCGAAGCCAAAATGAAGATCATGCGTGAATGTGGTATCAGCGTGGCGGCCAGCCCGGCGGATATCGGCAAAACGATGGCGGAAGCGCTGAAAAAATAGGCCAGTCTTACTTCGACGGTTCCGGAATCTCCCTCCCATTAGAATCAGTTATTCCTTCCACCAGGATATGGATCGCCAATAGAGTGATGCAATAGATCCCTCTTTGTATCTTACGCCCAACGGGCCTGCATGCAAAAAAAAATATTGATATTACTGCTTTTTCTGCCGATGTTATTGGGGGCGCAGCAACGCGAATTGGGTTCTCAGCATACCACTAAGACGACCATCCCTCCCCAAAAAAAGATCGTGATCCAATCTTTCCCGCTGCGTTTCCTGCGGGAGGGCGATCATACCAGTTTCAGCGCCAGGATAGCGAACCTGTCGGACCGCGAACTGAGCGGCCAGGCTTCGCTGGAACTGATCGATCCTGTTACGCATGCTTCGGTGGATGGATGGTTTGAGAACGTATTTCCCGTTCAATACTTTACCGCCGTGGCAGGTAAAGGCACCCTCGTGAATTTTCCCATTCAGATTCCTTTTGGATACAACCGTCCGCTGGCCTGGCGGATCAAAGCCACTACGCAAGACAACGGCTCTTCGGATAGTGAACAGAACATCGTAGCCATCTTGCCAACCCGTATGATGGTAACGGAAACCCTTCCTTTCATTATCAGGAATGATTCTGCCCGCCAGTTTGAATTCACTCATCTGTTTCGCGACAGCAGTGAAACGCTCACCCATGAGTCGCTTACCGTAGAATATACTGCCAACCCTTTTTGGATGGCGGTACTGGCACTTCCTTCGCTGATGGAGTACCCGTATGAATGTGCAGATCAGGTATTCAACCGGCTATTTGCCAATGCACTGGCCGTTCATATAATCTCCACTCATCCCGAGCTGGGAGAAACATTCAACGAGTGGAGAAAAGACAGTATGCATACACAAAGCAATACCGGAGTAAACGAACTGAAACAAATCATCTTACAGGAAACACCTTGGGTCCTCGAGGCAGGGAATGAAACAGAGCAACGCGCACAACTTGCAAAACGCTTCGATCCGAATGCAATCACAACAGCTATCAACGAGTCGATCAATACATTGCAGCAGTTCCAACTGCCTTCCGGGGGCTTGAGCTGGTTCCGGGGTGGCCCCGCGGACCGGCACATCACGAACTATGTAATGACCGGCATCGGCAGGCTTGCGCATGCGAATGAACTTCCTGCAGAGATATCCTTCTCCGGCAATATGCTGGCCTACCTCGATGATCAATTGAGCGCAGACTATCAAAAGCTGCTTGCCGGAAAAGCAGACATGGAACAGCAGCATCTTGACAACGCTGCCATTGAATACCTGTATATGCGCAGTTTTTTCCCGGAAAAAAAGATAACGGATTCGGTTGCTTACCATTATTTCTATCAACAGGCAACGCGGTTCTGGACCGGGCAGAACCTGTATAACCGAGCCGTCCTGGGAATCGTATTTCTTCGAAATGGCGACGCACATCTGGCCGCTGAAAAGGTACTTCCTTCCATATTGAACGAGGCAATTGTTGATAGAGACCATCACATGTACTGGAAAAAATCGTATACCCAATCATGGTATGAATCGCCTGTTGAATTTCAGTGCATGATGACCTCTTTTGGTGCCGAACTTAACCACGTGTTTCGCCGGGACGCCCCCGACAGAATTATTGCCGATATGGACAAGTTTTCTCCCTGGCCCTGGCCATTTCCGAATAAAAAGGTTAACAACTGGGGCACACCTGCTTCGACTGCCGACGTCTGCTATTTAATGCTGCCGACCCGCGGTTTAACGGAGCGTGGTGGCGAGGCAACCATCCGCCTGGGCGCAACCACTTTCCATACAGGCGACGAGCCAACGGTAGCTGCCACCGGGTATTTTAAAAAAAGAATAGAGGGATCAAAAGTACTGCCGGAGATGGGACATATTTCCGTTATACCCACGGCAAGCACGGCGCCAAACCCGGTTGCATACGGCAACGTTTACTGGCAGTATTTTGAAAATATCAACCGTATTGATTCCACTTCGATCAATGTTCCGTTGTCGGTAAGAAAGGAACTTTACATCAGCCGAAACACGAAGAAGGGCAAAACGCTGGTACCGGTTGTGAATGCGGGAGACCTGAAAGTGGGCGACCTGCTGGTTACCCGACTGTGGATCACGGCCACCCGCGACGTGGACTACACTTCTGTAAAAGATGCGCATCCCGCCACTGCGGAACCGGTAGACATGTCCAGTGGCTATCACCAGCAGGGCGGCATAGGTTATTACGGGGAAACATCGGATGCCAGCACGCAATATTTCATCGATCACCTGGTAAAGGGCACTTACCGACTTGAGTATTCATCGCGCATCACACGGAAGGGAACATTCTCTGCAGGACTGGCCACCATACAATGTATGTATGCGCCGCAGTTCACCGGTCACAGTGAAGAAACATCCATCGTTGTTGAATAAATTCACAAACGGAAGTTGTAACGATTGAAAACAGATCACATTATTGTCGGGCAGGGTATCTGCGGCAGTTTCCTGGGGCACTACCTCGGAAAAGCAGGTCGCGACGTGATCGTGATTGACCAGCCAAGGCCTTTTTCCGCCAGCCGCGTAGCCAGTGGCGTGATCAATCCGGTTACGGGCCGCCGCCTCGTACGAACCTGGATGATCGAGGATTTAATGCCCTTCGCTGTGTCTGCTTACGGTGAGTGGGGCACTTGCCTAAACGCGGAACTGATCCGGCGCTGCCCTATCCTTGACTTTCATTCTACCCCGCAGATGAAACTGGCTTTTGACAGTGCACTGGAGCGCGAAGCCGATTACCTGGCTAAGCCCGAAGATCAAAATGCCTGGAGCGACTATTTCAATCCTGCATTTGGCATAGGCGAGATCAAGTCTTCCTGGCTGGTGGATATGCCAGTTCTCCTGGAGGGCTACAGAAAAGAACTGCAGCAACAACAGCTGCTCCTGGAAGAATCATTTGATGCTTCAGGCCTGGTTCTGAAAGACCACGCCATTCAATATCGCGGCATTACTGCCCGTTCGGTTATTTTCTGCGACGGCGTGCAGGGGTTTGACAATCCCTTTTTCAGCCGCCTGCCTTTCACACACATGAAGGGCGAGGCGCTGATCATTGATATTCCCGGCCTGCCACGCGACTACATATTTAAGCAGGGGATTAATATTGTTCCCTGGCGGGATGGATTGTTCTGGGTCGGATCCTCCTACGAATGGGAATTCACCGATCCGGGCCCGACCGAAACATTCAGGCTTCGCACGGAAGCACAACTGGCACAGTGGCTCAAACTGCCGTACACCGTGACCGACCATTTTGCCGCCGGGCGGCCCGCCAATATCGAAAGAAGGCCCTTTGTTGGGTTTCATCCCTCCTTCCCCTGCGTGGGCATCCTCAATGGAATGGGCGCCAAGGGTTGCACGCTCGCACCCTATTTTGCACACCAGCTGGCGGAGCATATCGTTCATCAAACTCCCATCCACCCACTGGCAGACGTTCGCCGGTTTTCAAGGATACTTGGGTAATTTTATCCCATCACCCACCATAACCCTGATCATGAGCACATCTTCCTATACCATCCCCCTGAGCTACCGCAAAATGGAGAACATGCACATCGTTTTCTGGTTGCTGAAAGACATTTCCTGGTGTATGATCTGGCGTCCGCTGGGTATTGCGATGATCTTCCCGACGCTGATCGTTTCGATCGTGATCGCCTATCGAACACGCGACCTGGTATCCGAGCTCTGTCACAATGTGGCCATTTCGTTCTGGATCACAGCCAATGCCTACTGGATGGTGAGCGAATTCTTTCATTTCGATGCGGATACCGTATGGGGAGCCATTACCTATAAGCACCTCGCCATCATCCCGTTCGGGATCGGGCTGTTATTATTGATGTACTATTATATATGGTGGAAACCGCGCCACCGTGCCGAAGAGGAGACGATGTAGGCCAACTCCCAAATGCGGCTCGATTAATTTATATTTGCAGCCCCGAAGCGTGTCGTTTATGTTTGGCACCGGGAGTCCATTTTACCTATTGCTTTTTAACCGTTTCCGTATGTACCGTTCACACACCTGTGGGGAATTGAGAAAAGAGAATGCCGGCCAGGAAATAACCCTGGCGGGATGGGTGCAAACCGTGCGCAAGTTCGGAGCCATCACCTTCGTGGACCTGCGTGACCGGTACGGCATTACCCAGCTGCTTTTTGGCGAGCAGATGAACCCGCTGCTGGATGCGGAACCGCTGGGCCGCGAGTTTGTACTGCAGGTGAAAGGTCGCGTACAGGAACGCAGCAACAAAAATGCACAGATCCCAACGGGCGATATCGAGATCGCCGTGGAGAGTTTTACCATATTGAACCGCTCAGCCGTTCCGCCTTTTACCATCCAGGACGATACCGATGGCGGCGACGACCTCCGGATGAAGTTCCGCTACCTCGACCTTCGGCGCAACGCCCTGAAAAGAAACATGGAACTCCGGTATGCCGTGAACCGTTCAGCGAGGAACTACCTCCATGAGCACCATTTCATGGACATCGAAACACCATTCCTGATTAAGTCCACTCCCGAAGGCGCGCGCGATTTCGTAGTGCCCTCCCGCATGAATGCGGGCCAGTTCTATGCTTTGCCGCAATCGCCGCAAACCTTCAAGCAGTTGCTCATGGTCAGCGGTTATGACCGTTATTACCAGGTGGTGAAATGTTTTCGCGATGAGGACTTGCGCGCAGACCGGCAACCCGAGTTCACGCAGATCGATTGTGAAATGGCCTTCGTGGAACAGGAAGACATCCTCAATATGTTTGAGGGCCTCGTAAAAAGAATATTCAAAGACGTTAAAAACATCGACTACACTGAAAAGGTGCAGCGAATGAGCTGGGAAGATGCGATGTGGACCTATGGCAATGACAAACCAGACATCCGCTTTGGCATGGAACTCTGCAACCTGAAAATACCTGCCAGCGTTTTCCACAGCCGACAGCAGGAGATACCTGAAACCGGTCTGAACGATGCCGCCTTTGCAGTATTCGACAGCGCCGAAACGGTGGTGGCCATTGCCGTTCCCGGCGCCGCTGAATACACGCGCAAGCAAACCGATGAACTTACGGAATGGGTGAAGCGCCCGCAAATCGGTATGAAGGGAATGGTGTATATCAGGTGCCTGGCAGAAGGCAGCTTCAAGAGCAGTGTAGATAAATTTTATACTGCAGAGAAGCTGGCTTTGATCGCGAACGCTGCCAAAGCGCAGCCCGGCGACCTCATACTCATTTTGGCAGGCGCTGAAGAAAGAACCCGTAAGGCCATCAGCGAACTGAGGCTGGAAATGGGAAAGAGGCTGGGGCTGAGAAAGGAAACTGAATTTAAATTACTGTGGGTGCTGGATTTCCCGCTGTTCGAATATGCAGAGGAAGACAATCGCTGGGTAGCCCGGCACCATCCGTTCACATCGCCCAAGCCAGACCAGATCGCGACCATGATTCAGAACGATCCGGTGATCGCCGATGCAGCCGACTACCTGAAACACCCCTATGCAGGCATCAAGGCCAATGCCTATGACATGGTGCTGAACGGGAACGAGATCGGCGGTGGCTCGATCCGTATTTTTCAGCGGGAACTGCAGGAAAAAATGTTTGCGGCACTAGGAATGAGCGTGGAAGAATCATTACACAAATTCGGCTTCCTGCTGGGCGCATTCGAATATGGCGCCCCCCCGCATGGCGGTATTGCTTTTGGTTTTGACAGGATGTGTGCGATCCTGGGCGGCAGCGAAAGCATCCGCGACTTCATCGCCTTCCCTAAAAACAATTCAGGCCGCGATGTGATGCTCGATGCACCGGGCACGATTGATGATAAACAATTGGATGAATTGCAGATCCGGCTGGATCTCCGTCCTTAAATAAACTTCATGAAACAGTTCACGTTCTATAATATCCTTTCCTGGATCATGTTGCCTTTCGCGATATTGTTCGGGATCTTTGCAGCATTTTCGGTGCTCATCGCCCTGGCCAACCCGACTGCGCTAATACCCGCCTTCCTGCTGATCTGCGTGGTGATCTACCTGTTCACCAGCCGCAATTTTTTCCAGAAAGGGGTACGCAGTGCGCGCTCGCTCAAACGTTCGCGCAAAGACCTGATTAAGGTAAACGCGTATGTAAGCCTCCTGTGCGGCGGCTACTGGCTGGTGCAGGGCGTTATGGCCATCACCAACCCGCAGGTGTTTACACAGGCGGCCCAACAGTTTATGAAGGTAAACGCCGAGGCCGCACAGCAGGTTCACATGACGGAAGGAATGATCGTAAGGATACTGACAGGATCCACCTACCTGCTCGCCTTGTTTTCGGTGGTTCTGCTCATCCATATTTTTCTTACTTTACGTTTATTAAAGGCCTACGACCACGTTTTCAACAAAGAGTAGGGTCTGGCCGAATTTTTTCTTATCGCTTTTTATGAACCCCGCAATCCCGCTCGCAGAGAGAATGCGCCCGTCGCGGCTCGATGAACTCGTTGGACAGGAACACCTGACCGGCAAGGGCAGCATACTGCGTACGGCAATCGAAGCCGGGACGATTCCTTCCATGATTCTCTGGGGTGCGCCCGGGATCGGCAAGACTACCATCGCCAATATTATCGCACACACACTGAATGTTCCCTATTTTCAGCTGAGCGCCATCAGCAGCGGTGTAAAGGAAGTGCGCGAGGTAATTGAAACGGCCAGGCAAACCGCGCGCTCGATCCTTTTCATAGACGAGATCCACCGCTTTAATAAGGGCCAGCAGGATGCGCTGCTCGGTGCTGTGGAGAAAGGCGTGATCACACTGATCGGCGCCACCACCGAAAATCCCTCCTTCGAAGTCAATTCGGCCCTGCTGAGCAGGTGCCAGGTATATGTGCTGCGGCCGCTCGGCAAAGAGAGCCTGGTAAAATTACTGCACCAGGCGATCGAACATGATGAGGTGCTGAAACAACGGCAGATCGAATTGAAAGAGACAGAAGCGCTGATCAATATTTCAGGCGGCGATGCCCGCAAATTGCTGAACCTCCTGGAGCTGGTGGTGCAATCGGGGAAAAAAACGGGTATGCTGTCCATCACAGATGCCCTCGTAATGGATGTGGCGCAGAAGCGGGTGGCATTGTATGATAAACAGGGAGAGCAGCACTATGATATCATCTCGGCTTTTATCAAAAGCATGCGGGGCAGCGACCCCAATGGAGCCGTGTACTGGCTGGCCAGGATGGTGGAGGGTGGCGAGGACGTAAAATTCATTGCACGCCGCATGCTCATCTTCGCCAGCGAGGATATCGGCAATGCGAACCCCAATGCCCTGCTGCTCGCGAATGCAACTTTCGATGCCGTGAACAAGATCGGCTATCCCGAAAGCAGGATCATTTTGTCGCAGTGCGCCACTTACCTTGCATCGTCCGTGAAAAGCAATGCCTCCTATATGGCGATCGGGGATGCACTCGCCGCCGTAAAACAACATGGCGATCTTCCCGTACCACTGCACATCCGGAATGCACCGACAAAATTGATGAAGGACATGGACTATGGCAAAAACTACCAGTATTCCCATCTCGGCGAAGGCAATTTTATAGACCAGGAGTACCTCCCCGAAAAAATTGCAGGCACCGCGTTTTATCAGCCCGGGAACAATGCCCGGGAACAGGAACTCCGGAAATTCCTGAAAGAGCGCTGGAAGGGAAAGTATGGCTATTAGCCCTTGTTACCGCCCTTCAAAAGTCCTGATTTTTCGGACTTGGATTTCCTTATATTCGCTTACATAACTAAACTTCATCATGACAACCATCGTACCCGTAGATTTTTCAGCGACATCCTATAATGCAGCGCATTATGCCGCACAGCTACTGTCTGGCCATCCAAAATCATCCATCCTTCTTTACCATCTTTACAGCAGCCACAGCGATGAGCTGCAGGCCGTGGAAGAGATGGGGAAACTGAAGGAGGTGCTTTCGGCCAAACATACGGTGCCGATCAGTACGCTTACCCGGCCGGGATCGGACCTGATCGATGAACTGGTAAAGGAGGTGCATATCCAGCATGCAGACCTGATCGTGATGGGTATCACCGGCAGGTCAGCGATGGCGCAGGCCTTTATCGGCAGCAATACGCTGAAAATGGCGGAAAGAAAGGTTTGCCCGGTACTCATCGTACAGGAACACGCCGAATACCGCGATGTGAAGAATGTAATGCTAACCTCCGAAATGATCAATACATATTACAGCACCCCTACCGATTCGATCAAGAAATTCCTGAAGACTTTCAAACCGAAACTGAGCATCGTTAACGTAGACAGTGACCACTATGTGGCCATTACGGAAGAATATGAGAAAGAGAGAAAGGCGTTGCAGCAGCTCTTCGCGGAATTCAATCCTGAATTTTATTTTGTAAGGCTCTTTAATACCGAGGATGCCCTGCACATGTTCGCTACCGACAAGGAGATCGACCTGGTGATTGCCGTACAGCGTGATCACTCATGGCTTCATAAAATGTTCAAGCCCAGCTATACCAAGAACCTCTCCTACCACAGTTCCATACCGGTGCTGGTGGTGCATGAGCAATAACAATTTTACCCAGCATAATAACGGGCCGGCAAGCAGTGTTCATCATACCCTGCACCGGCCCGATGTCATTGGGGGCATCAGCTCCCCGGTACACCGAACTTTTTTTAATTGAATTTGTTTCCTGGTTATCTTTAAGCCTTAACCAACCTTATGAGAAAAATTCTGTTTTTTGCTGCTTCGGCACTCCTTTCTTCCCATCTATTCGCACAGGTAACCATCAACCGCGACCCCGAGATCGACCAGATGGTAAAAGAGATCTCTGCCGATTCGCTGCAATCCTATATCTACAAAATGGTGAGCTTTGGCACCCGCAATACCCTGAGTACGCAGTCCAACCCCAACCGCGGCATTGGCGCCGCCCGCAACTGGGTACTTTCCCGCTTTAATGAATTTGCAAAGCAATCCAACGGGCGCCTGACTGCCTTTATCGACACCACCACGCTGCAGCCGGATAAAAGGCGTGTTGACTCGCTGTTGCTGCTCGGCAATGTGGTGGCTACACTCAAGGGAACTGATCCGAATGACAACCGCATCTTCATCATCAGCGGGCACCTGGATAATATGCGCACCAGTGTCATGAACCGCATCGATGATGCTCCCGGTGCGAACGACGATGGAAGCGGTTCCGCTGCCGTACTGGAATGCGCCCGCATCATGAGCAAGCACAGTTTCCCCGCCACCGTGATCTTTGTTACCGTCAGCGGCGAGGAGCAGGGCCTGCTCGGATCTACTTTCATGGCCAATAAAGCAAAACGCGAGAACTGGAACATCGAAGGCGTGCTCAACAATGATATTATGGGGAGCGATAACAGCAGCGAAACGAAGATCATCGACAATACCCGCATCCGCGTATTCAGCGAGGGCCTGCCCTTCTACGAAATGGATAAGGCCGGCAAGAATATCCGGCAGCTCGGGCTGGAGAACGATGGCAAGGCCCGCCAGCTGGCTCGTTATGTTAAGGAAATCGGCGAGCGTTATGTCGAGAATATCGAAGTGGTAATGGTGTACCGGAATGACCGTTTCCTGCGCGGCGGCGATCACAGTCCTTATGTGGAGAATGGATACGCGGCCGTCCGCATCACGGAAATGAACGAGAATTTTTATCACCAGCACCAGGATGTGCGCAAGGAAAACGGCATCCAGTATGGTGACCTGCCCGAATTTGTAGACTATGAATATCTGCGGAAGAATACCGGTGTGAACCTGGCCAATCTGGCCAACCTGGCAAAGGCGCCCGCCATGCCGCAGGATGTAAAAGTGGAGGTGAGGCGATTAACGAATTACACCATTCTTTCCTGGGCTGCCCCCAAGACCGGGCAGGTGAAAGGATATAATGTGCTAATGCGCGAAACCACCAGCGCTTTCTGGCAGAAAAAATTCTTTACCACGCAAACAAATATGCAGCTGCCCTATTCAAAGGACAACTATTTCTTCGCCGTGCAGGCCGTGAATGAAACGGGCAATGAAAGCCTGCCCGTGTTGCCAATACCTGGCCGATAGACCCTACCACACAAAAAAAGCGTCCCGTCGTATGACGGGACGCTTTTTTTGTGTGGTAGTAAGATATTACTGTTCGGTCGTTTTCATCGGCACCAGTCGTTCCGAGATCGCGCCGCGGTTGCCGCCTTCATGGTACTCGGCATCTTCATTTACGTCCCAGAGATCATAGACCTCTTCACCCGCAATGATATTCTTCGCGGCCAGCATGGCCGTCATCATGCTGTGGTCCTGGTTATTGTATTTGTGCATGCCATTGCGGCCGATCAGGTACAGGCCGGGATAGCCTTTCAGGGCCTGCCTTACGGCTTCTACATGCTCTTTGTATAGCTGGTCGTATACGGGATATGCTTTGGGCTGCCGCACTACGTATCCATCCACCACGGAGGATCCTTTTGTAAGGCCGATCTGCTCGATCTCTTTTTTCCCCAGCGCAATCAGGTCAGCATCGCTGCTCGTCCAGAGACCATCCCCCTCAAAGCAAAAATATTCGAGACCATAGCAGGCCATGGATGGATCGGGTACCATATAAGGGCTCCAGCTTTTGAAATTCTGCACGCGGCCCACTTTTACGCTGGGGTCATGGATATAGATCCAGTTGTCGGTAAAGGCGTCTTCATCCTTACAGATCAGGACCACGGTGATAAAGTCGCGGTAATGCAACTGCTGGGATGCCTCAAATGCCGCCTCTGGAAAACGTGGCTTTACAGCCGCGATCAGTTCGCGCATGGGAGCCGAGGATAACACATAGTCGAACCCGGTAAGGCTCTGTCCTTTGCTGGTATTCACCCGCCATTTACCGTCTTCCAGGGCAATGTCATTAATACCGCAGTTCATCTCCAGTTGCACACCCATCTCCTTGCACTTTTCCGCGCAGGTCTCCCACATCATGCCCGGCCCTTTTTTGGGATAACGGAAAGAATCGATGAGGGTTTTGATGACCTGGTCCTTTTTGGCGGTGGGCTTGAAAACGGCATTCTTGATGGCACTGCTCAACGAGAGGCCTTTGATGCGTTGCGCCGCCCAGTCTGCGGAGATCTGGTTGCAGGGAATGCCCCATACTTTTTCGGTATAGGTCTTAAAGAAAATGTTGAACAGGCGCTTCCCGAACTGGTTCGTGACCCAGTCCTCGAAATTTTCAGGGTTCTTTACAGGGAACTGTTTTGCCTTGAGATAGCTCAATACGCAGAGCGTGCTTTCGATGATGCCCAATTTGCGGAGCGCCTCAAAAGCGGCCAGCGGGTAGGAAAAAAATTTGTTGTTATAATAGATCCGGGAGCTGCGGGGTCTTTCCAGCATTTCATCGCCGAGGATCTCCGTCCAGAAATCTTCCACTTCTTTGCTCTTGGAGAAGAAGCGATGGCCGCCGATATCGAAACTGTATCCTTTGTAGGTCTCGGTGCGGGAGATGCCACCCACATACTGTGGATCTTTTTCAAACACGGTCACGTCCTGGTGGGCTTTGCCGAGCAGGTAGGCCGCTGTGAGGCCCGCCGGACCGGCACCGATAATAGCAACTTTTTTGGCCATGTTGATTTTTTTTCCCGGAACCTGGCAGCACCTTTCGTTATAAATGTCGGGGATGCGCAAAGTTGCAAAATAAAATCGGTATTGGAACCTTTTTGAGCCCGGGGCAGTAGCTTTGTTACATAAGCAAATTACATGGGCAAAATGCCGATCAGGTGGACCTGTATCACATTCGAAGCGCTGACAAACACAGAACTCTATGCAATCCTCCGTTTACGAAGCGAGGTGTTCGTAGTAGAACAGAACTGCGTTTTCCTGGATATGGACAATAAGGACCAGTTCTCGCTGCATCTCTGCGGCTGGGATACCGAAAACGAACTGGCGGCTGTGGTGCGGATCATTCCGCCGGGAAAAATCTATTCAGAAATGTCGATCGGGCGGGTGGTGACCTCCGCAAAGCACCGCGGAACGGGCATTGGCAGGGAACTGATGAAAGTCGGGATTGCGAAGTGCTATGAACTATTCGGGCAGGGACCTATCCGCATTGGGGCGCAGGTTTATTTGCGTGGGTTCTATGAATCGCTGGGATTTGTTCAGTCAGGGGAGATATATGATGAGGATGGGATCGATCATATGGAGATGGTGAGGGGGTGACTCAATTAATTATATGCAGGAATGCACTATTTCTTCAAAGGGAATACTTCAATTATTTGTGGATCATTTTCCAATGCATCTGTTGAATATACAGTGACGATGTATTTCATTTTGGTTTGGTCCATAAACAGCATGATCTCAAGATGTTCAAATGATTTTTGAATAATATCGATATCGCTGATGGCGTCCAAATCGCCTGCCACAATCAACTCTACGATTGTTGAATAGCTCGCCTTATCAAAATGCATTGATTTCAATGAGGTTAATCCTTCAACAGTCTCAATACCAAATTCGTTATTGAAAATTACTCCCCGAACAACATAGCTTTCGAATGTTCGCATATTCATATTAGTGTTGACTAGCAGGAAATTCTACTCCAATAAGAGCTCCATCATTCCACATTCAACTCCACCTTTAAAAATTTCGCAGTATGGCTTTCCCTATGCGAGATCATCTCTTCCGGCGTTCCCTCAAACAACACTTTTCCGCCTCCATCACCGCCTTCAGGACCGAGGTCGATGATATGATCCGCCATCTTGATCACATCCATATTGTGCTCGATGATCAGCACTGTATTGCCGCGGTCTACCAGCTTGCTCAGCACATCCATCAATAATTTTATATCCTGGAAGTGCAGACCCGTCGTGGGTTCATCGAGTATGTAAAAGGTCTTGCCTGTGTCTTTTTTGCCCAGTTCGGTGGCCAGTTTCACGCGCTGCGCCTCTCCCCCGCTCAAAGTCACCGCCGACTGCCCGAGCGTGATATATCCCAGCCCCACATCCTGCAATACCTTGATCTTCCGGTACAGGAAATGCACCGGCTGGAAAAATTCGCAGGCCTCATCCACCGTCATGTTCAGCACGTCGCTGATGGACTTTCCCTTGTAACGGATTTCCAGCGTTTCGCGGTTGTATCTCTTTCCATTGCATTTCTCGCAATGCACATATACATCCGGCAGGAAATTCATTTCGATCACCCGCATGCCACCACCTTCACAGACCTCGCAGCGGCCCGTCTTTACATTGAAGGAAAAACGGCCCGCATTGTACCCGCGAATCTTGGCCTCGGGCACGGAAGCAAACAGCGTACGGATCTCTGTAAAGAAACCGCAATAGGTAGCAGGGTTGCTGCGCGGTGTTCTGCCGATGGGCGACTGATCGATCTCGATCACCTTATCAATATGCTCCAGTCCCTTTACCGATTTATATTCCATCGACACCATCCGGCTGTCATAACAATGCTTGGAAAGAATGGGATACAGCGTTTCGTTGATGAGGGTGGATTTACCGCTGCCGCTGACACCTGTGATCACCACCAGCTCTCCCAGGGGGAACTTTACACTTACATTCTTCAGGTTATTGCCTTTCACACCATTCAGCTCCAGGAATTTTCCATTGCCCGGACGTCTTTCAGCCGGCACAGGAATGGAACGCCGGCCGCTCAGGTACTGCGCAGTTTCGGAGCCCGATCGAAGAAATTCTTTTGGTGTACCCTGCGCCACCACTTCACCGCCATGCTTGCCCGCTTTCGGGCCGATGTCTACCAGGTAATCCGATGCCAGCATGATGTCTTTGTCGTGTTCCACCACTAATACACTATTCCCGATATCGCGGAGGTTCTGCAGGGCAGAGATCAGCCGGTGATTATCTCGCTGGTGCAGGCCGATAGAAGGTTCATCGAGGATATAGGTGATACCCTGCAGTTGCGATCCTATCTGCGTGGCTAGACGAATGCGCTGAGACTCCCCACCGCTGAGGGTGCGCGTGGGTCGGCTCAATGAAAGATAGGTCAGGCCTACGTCGAGCAGGAACTGTACCCTTTCTCGTATCTCTTTGAGCAGGTCCTTCGCGATGGTGTTCTGGCGGTTGCTCAAACGCTTTTCAATACCGGTGAACCAGCCCATCAGCTTGTCTAAGTTGAACTCGCTGAGCTCTGCAATATTTTTTTCATCCACCTTGAACCAGAGACTTTCCTTTTTCAGCCTGGCCCCATGGCAGGAAGGGCAGGTCTTCAGTTCCATGAACTGCTCCACCCATTCGCGGAGACCTTCGCTGCTGCCGCTGGCCGCAAACCACCTGCGCAGCATCGGCACGATCCCTTCAAACTCGCCGGCATAGGGTTCGGTGGATATCTCTTCATAGTCTGCCGTTTCATCGGCATGCGTGTCTCCCGATGCATCCCCGTACAAAAGAATATTCAGGGCCGAAGCAGACAGTTCCTTGATGGGTTTGTCGAGGCTGATGCGATTCTTCTTCGCCAGCTGCGCTACATTTTTGTACATGTAGGCCTCGCGCTCCTCACCCAGGGGCGCAATGCCACCTTCGCGGATCGAGAGTTCCCTGTCGGGCAGTATCGCATCGATGCTCACCGTATATATATTACCCAGCCCCTTGCAGACAGGACAGGCGCCATAGGGCGAATTGAAAGAGAATGCATTGGGAGACGGCTCTTCATAGCTGATACCGGTTTCCAGGCACATCAGTTGTTTGGAATACTGCACCAGCAATTCTTCCGGGCCCTTGCCAAAAGAAAAAAGAGATTTGAGCGCCGTCTCCTTTTTGGCAGGCAGCGGCCGCATATCCACCAGCATGAACATCAGGTCCTTTCCCATCTTCATGGTCTGCTGCACGCTCTGGCTCAGGCGCACGCGCATATCTTCTGTTACGGCGAGCCGGTCGATCACTACTTCAATGTCATGGATCTTGTAGCGGTCCACCTGCATACGGGCACCGATGTCTTTCACCTCACCATCTACCCTTACTTTTACAAACCCTTTTTTTCGGATGTCTTCAAACAGTTCGCGGTAATGTCCTTTGCGGCCGCGAACGAGTGGGGCAAGCAGGGTGATCCTGCGGTCCTTATATTTTTCAAAGATGTTGTTCACGATCTCTTCCTCGCTGAACTTCACCATTTTTTTGCCGGTGTTGTAGCTATAAGCCTCGCCGATACGCGCATAG